>Ga0335080_10001709_pt1 | contig 21760 bp, 14 predicted proteins | sample Lox_Sample_34_FD_206720 | JGI IMG/M metagenome (GOLD analysis project Ga0335080, IMG submission 206720) | Soil microbial communities from Loxahatchee National Wildlife Refuge, Florida, United States - Lox_Sample_3.4 | ecosystem: Environmental > Terrestrial > Soil > Wetlands | place: USA...
CGCTGGTTGGGGGACACCTCGGCGCGGATGAACAGCTCGGGCGCGGTCTTGTGCTCCCCTCGGCGCACGAACTCGGGTCGAATCCCGAGCTGCTCGAAGGCCCGGCCCGCGGCCGTCGCCTCCACGAGGAAGCCGGTGAGCTCGAGGCGCCCGGCCTGGGGGAGCGCGATCCGATCGGCGGCGCAGAGCAGCGCGTACTCGCCATTCCCGACGCTGATCGCGGTCCCGACCACCTCCTTGCCGCGGGAGCGGAAGGCGGCGAGCCGCCCGGCGAGCCAGGCGCGCTTGCCGGCGGGCATCTGCAGCGACTCGACGTGGAGGACGATGCCCTTCACCGCGGGATCGGCAGCGAGCGTCTCCAGCGCCTCGTCGAGGAGGTGGAGCGAGGTGACGTCGCCCGGGCCCCGCCGGTCACGCCGCCGGGGCCAGCGCCGCTGGAGCGGCTGCCGGTACGGCGGATCGCCCTCGAGGACGAAGCGGACGTAGAGCGGGGCCCGGCGGCGGCCGAGCAGCCGGAACGGCGTGCGAACGACGGCGAGCAGCAGCAGCAGCAGGTTGACCAGCGCGGCGACGGGGAGACGAAGCACGGCCTCTTCTTATCCGGCAACCCGGCTCACGACCGCCCGATTTGCCCGGAGGCGGCTCAGGAAGCCCGGGGCGCGACGACGACCTCGCCGCTTTCGCCGAGATCGACACGGACGGGGAGGAAGTCCTGCAGCAGCGCGGCGGTGACCCGGACGTGCGGCGTGATGCGGGCCGCGGTGAACCGGGTGGTGCCGGGGGAGACGGGGCCGAGGCGCCCGGCGGCGAGCAGGCCGGCGGGGAGGAGGATCTGATCCGCCAGGTGCTCGTCCAGCGCTCCGGGCGACTGCATGAAGTCGGCGAGGGCGTGCGCAGCCCGGCCTCCGACCTCCTCGGGCGAGGCGCTCCGCTCCCCCACGGCGGCGAAGGCGGCGAAGGTGTTCTCGAACTGGGCCCGGATGAAGACCAGCGTGCCCGGCGTCTTTCCCACCGGGAGCGGCAGGTTCTCGGCGTGGCAGTAGATGCCGCGTTCCCGGAGCGCGTTCTCCGCGGCCCGGGCCTGGCGCGCGGCGGTGTCGAACGGGACGCCCCCGACCAGGCTCCGGACCTCAACGTCCTGCAGCGTGCCGCGGGTCGGCACCTCGACCCGGAGCGGCGGCTCGCCCGGTGGCTGCACGATTCCCCGGAACTCCCCCACTCCCTCGGGCCAGAAGCCGGCGCGCTGGAGGGTGAGCGCGGCCCGGAGGCCGTAGGCCTCGAGGAGCGGGAGCCACACCCAGGCCAGGTGGTGGTACGTCGGGCCCTTCGGAGCGTGGGTCAGCCCGAGGAGGCGCAGCTCGCCGCCCCCGGCGAGGGCCAGGGGATAGAGCAGGCACTGGAAGACGAGACATGCCGGCGCCGACGCTCCGAGCTCGAGAACGTGGTTGCCGGCGGTCACCGGCCGGGGCTGGAAGGAGAACGCGAGGGCTCCGGCATGGCCCCCTTCGACGCTTCCGCCGAGCGCCTCGGCGGCGCGGAGCAGCGCGAGGTGTCTCGGTCGAAGGCCCGGGGCGAGGCGTGCGGCGCAGAACGACTCCACGCGGAACGGCCGCTGGGTGACCAGCGAGAGGGTCAGGGCCGTTCGCAGCGACTGACCGCCGGCGGACCCGTCGACGGTGATGGGAGCGTGCGCGGACAAGGAAGCGAAGCAGGCAAGACTACCAGAGAGCAGCTCGCCGTGGCCCGTCGAGGGTGACGTTCATTTCTTGTTCGGATCCACCGGAACCTCGGTCGGCGCGGTGGCGTCCGGAGGGGGCGCGGAGGGCCGGGGCGCCTTCTTCTTCGAGGAGCCCACGTCGACCGGAACGTCGGTGGGGGTGGTCGCGTCGGGCGGCGGGGTCGACCTCGAGCGATCGATCTCCTGCTCCAGCGGAGTCCGTGCGTCGCCCGGAGCGTGGAGCTCCCCGGTCCCGGGTGGCGTGGGCGCGCCGCCGGCACGGTTCGTGGGGCTCAGCTGCCGCGCGAGGCGCACCGAGACCGAATCGAGCACGACCACCAACTGATCGCGGAACGGCCGCGGATCGCCGGCCAGGGTGGAGGGATCGAGCGGGGCGAGCCCAACCTCGGTGGAGGTGGCGGAGAAGCCGCTCCGCCACATCTCGCTTCCGTCGGCGAGGCGGAACATGCGGCCGGTCCCCTGCACCCAGGTCTGCGGGATGCCCTTCTCGGTGCGGAGCCCGTACCCCTCGATGACGAACTCGACCACCGAGTCCGCCCCGAGCGGACGAAGGCGGCCGTAGTCGGGCGAGCCCGAGGCCTCTTCCACCAGGAAGGTCTCCAGGGCGCTGGCCACCTGCGAGGGCGGAACCGCCTGCGACCAGGGCTTCTCGGTCTGGATGGCGGCGGAGACGTGCGAGCGCAGCCGCTCGGCGGCCTCGAACCGCGAGAGCGCGGGGCGGATGCTCTCCTCGATCTTCCGGTCGGCGTCGTCCGGCGTGGCGCCGGAGAGCTTCGCCGCCTGGGCGGAGTCGGACCGGTAGACCGAGACCCGCGGTCCGGCCTCCTCCGCGACCCGCGAGACGAAGGCGGGGCGTTTCACCTGGTCGAGGTCGCTTCCCTCCAGCGTGGTGTGGGCGCAGCCGGCGAGGCCGAGGACGAGGGAGGTGGCGGCGAGGCGAGGGATCACGGGTGCTCTCTCCAGGGCTAGACCACGAAGAGCGGCTCGTCGTCCGGGGTGAGCGGAAGCCGGGCGTTGATCTCGGCGCGCGCGTCACGGAGCGCCTCGAGGTGGGTGCGCACCGCCGGGTAGCGCTGGAGGACGGCACCGAGCTCGCCGGCCGGAAGCCGGAGGAGCGAGGTGCGGCGCAGGGTGCGGACGGTGGCATTTGCCGCAACGCCGTCGAGGAGCGACATCTCGCCGAAGACGTCGCCCGGCCCGAGGTTGCCGGCCACGACGCCGTCGCGCACGACCTCCACCTCGCCGGCGAGCACCACGAACAGGCCGTCCCCGCGCGTGCCCTGGGTGATGACGACGTCGCCTGCGAGCGCATCCCGGGCACGGAAGCGGGCAGCGAGCTCCCTGCGCTCGGTCCGGTCCAGGGGCCGGAAGAGCGCCGAGGTGGCCAGGAGGTTGCTCAGGAGCCGCTGCCGGCAGAAGGTCTTGAGCGCCGCGGCGACGCCCGGATGGCGGCGGGCGAGCTCCATCAGGAGCTGACCGGAGATCTCCAGCACCTGGGTGTCGTCGGTGAGCGCGTACACCGACGCCGTCCGCGGACCTCCGGCGAGCAAGGCCACCTCGCCGAAGAACTCGCCGGCCTCGAGCGCGGCCACCGGGTGCGCCAGCCCGTCGTCCTCGCGGAGCACGGAGACCCGCCCCTCGCAGATGACGTAGAAGCTGTCCCCCGGCTCTCCCTGCTGGAGGATGCGGTCACCGGCCTCGAAGCGGCGCAGAGGGCAGCGCTCCACCAGCTCGACGAAGGCCTCGTGGGAGAGGTCGGAGAAGAGCGCGGCGCGCGGCACGTTCCGCGCCGCGGGAGCGACGAAGGGGTTCCGGCCGGTGGCCGGCTCGACCGGGGCGAGCTCCGCGGCCTGCTCGAGGGCGTGGATCAGCGGGCCCGGGTCGAGCGGGAGCGGCGCCGCCGCGGGAGCATCGTCGTCCAGCTGGAGGTCGATGTAGCCGGGGTCCGCGCCCGGCCCGGTCTCGGGGGGCGGGGTGGCGACCTTGGGCAGCTCCACCCCGTCGAGGCCGCCCGCGTCCTCGAGGCTCAGCTCGACGAAGCGGGGAACCGGTGCCGGGGCGGGAGTCGGGAGCGGCGCCGGCGGCGGCCCAGCGGTCTGGGGAGCCTCGCTCGAGGTGGCCGCCGCGGGCGGACGGGTCGGGGGCCCGAGCGGCAGCGGGGTGTCGATCCGGTTGTCCGCCTCGGTGCGCAGGACCTCCTCGAGCGTTCTCTCCTGCGGATCGGGCTCGAGGACGTACTCGGTGACGAGCAGCTCGGTGTCCTCGGGGCGCACCGGCCGGGGCTCCGCCGGAGCGGGCGCGGGCGGGGGCGTCTCCGCCTCGATGATGGCCGGAGCCTCGGCGGCGAGGGGAGCGAAGGGCTTGAGTGGCACCGGCTCGTCCCGGGTCGCGTCCGCCTTCTTCAGCAGCGTGCGGAGCGCCTGCCCCCCGGCGGCGCGCTTGGCGTAGAGGTCCGCGAGGATCCGCTGCATCTGGGTGTGGTTCGGATCCAGCTCGAGGACGAGCTTGCTCGCCGCGATGGCCCGGGCGAGGAAGCCGTCCTCGGCGAAACCGCGAGCGGCCGCGAGGTAGGCGTCGATGGCGCGAGGCTTGTCCCCGGCGCGCGCCCAGGCGTCGCCCAGCCGCAGGTGGGACTGCCGGTCCCGGGGGGCAGCGGCGCAGTACTCGGCGTACAGCGAGGCGGCCCGTGAGAACTGTCCTGCGGCCAGGGCGGCGCCGGCATCGGCTTTGAGCCGGGCAGGATCCATCGATGGGACGGGGTTTTACCTCACCCCGAGGGCGCCCCGTGAGCCGGGAGGCTCAGCGCCGGCTCCCTCTCCCACCTCCACCCCGAGGTCGACCGGCCCCGGGGCGACGCCCGCCGGATCCACGGGGCAGCGTGCCGAACCGGCCGCGTCCCCCACCGTGGCCACGGGGCCCCCCGCCCCTGCCCGGACCGTGGAAGTCCCCGCGCGGACTGCCGAACGCGCCGCCCCGGCCTCCCGCGGGGCGAGGTGCGCGCGGCCGCTCGCCGAACCCTCGCTGGCCACCCCGTCCCGGACCGCGGCCCGGGCCCGGAGCAGCCCCGTGGCGCGGGAAGCGGTCCGGAGCGGCCGTGTCCGACTGCCAGGGCCCGGCACTCTTCTGCCCACCCCGGAAGGCGTTACTCGAACGGCGGCCGGGAGTGCGCCCGTCCCCGGCCGACCGCTGTCCTCGACCGGGCGCGGCACCCGCGTTGCGAGAGCCCGGGTGCGGCGCTCCGGCGCCGGACGGGCGATCTCCACGTCCTCCCCGAAAGCCCGTCCGGCCGGCGCGATCGGCGCGTCCCGCGGGAGCGCGGCTCGACCCTCCACCGCCCCGCCCTTGCCCGTGAGCGGTCCAGCGGCCCCCTGCGCCGCGTGCCTCGGTTCCTCGCCCGGCGCCGGAGCGCCCGCTGACGCCGCGGCCCCACGGACCGCCGGTCCCGCGTCCTCCACGCGGCTCCGGACCCGACGGTTCCGCGAACCGGCCCCGGCCACGCTCTCGGTCGCCCCCGGTCCAACGTCCGCGCCCACCCGGTCCGACCCGTGCGTCGGGGCCGCCGGCGCGCTCGAAGCCTCGCCGTCCAGCGCCGCGGGCACGCCCGCCGTCGGGCCGGCGGTCTCCCGCGCCGGTGCCGAGGCGTCGCCCACCGCCGGTCGCATGCGCTCCCCGCCCTCGCCCGCCCCACGAGCCAGGGCTGCCGCGCGAGGGGGAGGCACCGCCTCGCTCGTGTCCAGCCCATCCCGCCTCCGCGCCCGGTCCTGCACGTCCCCCGCCCCTCGCTCCCCGCCCACGAGGCTCCCGTCGATCGCCCCGGGCAGGGCGCGAACGCTCGCCGCGCACGGTCGCCTCGGGCGACCCCTGCGTCTCGGCCCCGGCCTCGCCACCCTCCGGCTCCTCGCCGTCGCCGGCACGGCCGTGGCGCCGCGGCGGGAGGAATGGCACCGGCTCGGCCACGCTGGTGCCCGCAGCGACGGCCTCCACCCGCTGGATCTCCTGGACGGTGAGCGGGCGGAGCGCTCCCGGCTGCAGCCCCGCCACCGAGATGCCCGCCTGCGCCGGACGGAACAGCCGGACGACCGGATGCCCCACTGCCGCACAGAGGCGCTTCACGAGGTGCGGCCGCCCCTCCCCGACCTGGAGCAGGACCCAGGTGTTCCGCTCCGCGGCCTCGAACCGCTGGGCCCGGAGCGCTCGCGCGGGCCCGTCCTCCAGCCGGACCCCCTCGAGGAGCCGGGCCAGCGTCTCGTCGGTGGGCGAACCCTTCACCTTCGCCAGGTAGGTCCGGGGAACCTCGAAGCTCGGATGGAGCAGTCGGTGCGCGGTGGCTCCGTCGTTGGTCAGGAGCAGCGCGCCCTCGGCGTCCCAGTCCAGGCGGCCCACCGGGAAGACCCGCTGCTCCACGCCCTCGAGCAGCCCGGCGACGGTGGGCCGGCCCTCGGGGTCCGCGAGCGTGGTGACGACGCCGGCCGGCTTGTGGAGCAGATACCAGGAGGTGGTCTCCGGCGCGGTCACCAGCTTGCCGTCCACCGTGATCAGGTCGGTCGGCTCCACCTTGCTCCCCAGCTCGGTGACCGGCTGGTTGTTCACGCTCACCCGGCCGGCCGTGATGAGCAGCTCCGCATGGCGCCGGGACGCCACGCCCGCGCGGGCGAGGAACTTCTGCAGCCGCTCGCTCACCGCTCCGGTTCCTCCGGGGGCTTCGCGGGCGCGGGCGCGGCGCTTCCGAGCGTCGCGGCCGCGGCCTTGGAACGGGTCTCGGCCTCCTCGATGGCCTGCTCCAGGGCCTCCATGGCCTCCTCCGCCCCCGGCGCCGCGGCCTCCAGGCCTTCCTCGAAGGCGGGGTCGAGCAGCTCCTGGACCAGCCCCTCGGCGTTGACCGGCGCCGGGGCCTCGCGATCGACCAGCGTCCGGTGCTCCTCGGACAGCTCGTGGAACTCGCGGAGCGTGGGGAGCGCCGCGAGGTCCTTCAGGGCGAAGAACTCGAGGAACTCGCGGGTCGTCCCGTAGAGGATGGGCCGCCCCACCTCCTCCTTCTTGCCGAGGATCTTGATCAGCCGCCGCTCGAGCAGGGCCTTGACCACCGCACCGGAGTCGACCCCCCGGACGTCCTCGATCTCCGGACGGGTCACCGGCTGCCGGTAGGCGATGATCGCCAGCGTCTCCAGCGCAGCGCGGGTGAGCCGGTGCGGCTTCACCCGGAGGAGGCGACGCACCGCCTCCCCGCTCTCGGGATCGGTCCGGAGCTGCCAGCCACTCGCCACCTCGTGGAGGACGATCCCGCTCGCCCCCTCGCTGTGGATGGCCCTGAGCTCCTCCAGGGCAGCCTGCAGGCGCGGCCGCTCCAGGCCCGTCGCCTCGTGGAGCTGGTCGAGGGTCACCGGCTTGTCGGTCACGAAGAGGAGCGACTCCACCACCGTCCGCACCCGCTCGGCCGGCAGCCGCCGCGCCTCCTGGGCCAGCCGCTCGAAGGGCTCGAACTCGGCCGGCCGCTCGTCGATCTCCGCCGGCTCCACGTCCTCCAGCTCGGCGTCGACGGGTGGCCCGGCGACCGACTGCACCTCGGTCTCGCTGAAGGGCACTGCCGCCCCGGGGCGCTCGGTGGATCCGCCCGGCTTCTCAGGAGTACTCACGCTCGTCGACCTCCGGAGTCTCGCCCTCGAGTGTGCCGGCCTCCGCCGAGACCCAGATGTCTCGCGCTCCGTCGTCCTGGTGGATGCGGACCAGGCGCAGCTTGACCATCTCCAGCAGGGCCAGGAAGGTCACGACCACCGCGCCGCGGGTGCGCTGGCCCTCGAACAGCTTGAGGAAGGTGATCCGCTGCCCGGGCCGCAGCCGGGTCCCGATGTCCTGCATCGCGGCGGAGAGGGTCAGCTGGTCGCGTACGACCTCGTGGCCGATCCGCGGCTCGAGCGCCTTCAGCACCCGGTCCAGGGCCTCGATCAACCGGTAGACGCTCACCTCGGCCAGCGTGGCCGGTTCCCGGGGTCCGGACGCGGGAGTCATGCGCCTGGCGAAGACGTCGCGTCCGAGGAGCGGGTTCCGGGCGAGCTGCTGCGCGGCGTCCTTGTACTTCTGGTACTCGAGCAGCCGGCGGACGAGCTCGGCCCGCGGATCCCCCTGCTCCTCCGCCTCGCCCTGCTCCCCGGGCATCTCGGTGCGGGGGAGCAGGAGCCGGCTCTTGATGTGCGCCAGGGTCGCGGCCATCACGAGGAACTCGCCCGCCACGTCCAGGTCGAGCGCCGCCATCTGCGCGAGCGACTGGTTGTACTTCTCCGCGATGAGGGCGATCGGGATGTCGAAGACGTCGACCCGGTGCTCGCGGATGAGATGCAGCAAGAGATCGAGCGGCCCTTCGAAGGTGGGCAGGGCCACCCGGAGGTCGGGGTGCACCGCGGCCGCGCCCGGCGCGGCGACGTCGTCCGGCTCGGTCGGGGTCTGGGAGTGGGTGGCCACCGTGCCGGGAGCCCCTACCAGCCCGGTCCGCGGGGGGTCAACGCTCGATCCCCACGGCGGCGCGGACCTTCTGGATGATCGGAGCGGCGATGGCCCGGGCGCGCTCCGCCCCCGAGCGGAGCACCGCGTCCACCGCGGCCGGATCCTTCTGCAGCGCCTGATATCGGGCGCGCGGCTCGTCGAAGGTCGCGTGGTACGCGGCGAGGAGCACCTTCTTGAACTCGCCGTAGCCCTTTCCGCCCTCGCGCCACGCCCGGTCGACGGCGGTGAGCTCGTTCTCGGGGAGCATGACCTCGAGGAGCTGGTACAGCGGGGTGTCGAGCGGCTTCGGCGCATCGACCGGCGTGCTGTCGGTCTTGATGCCCATGATCCGCTTCTTCACCTCGGCCTCGTCCCCGAAGAGATCGATGGTGTTGTTGTACGACTTGGACATCTTCTGCCCGTCGGTGCCCGGGACCACCGCGGTGGACTCCTGCACCAGCGCCTCGGGCAGCTTGAGGATGCCGGGCACGCCGCTCTTTCTCCCGGTGGGGTCCGCCGGGTCGTAGCCGGGGACGTAGGTGACGTTGAACTTCGTCGCCCAGTCCCGTGAGAACTCCAGGTGCTGCACCTGGTCCCGCCCCACCGGGACGAGGTCCGAGCCGTAGAGGAGGATGTCGGCCGCCATCAGGACGGGGTAGGCGAAGAGGCCGAAGTCGGCCGAGATGCCGCGGGCCAGCTTGTCCTTGTAGCTGTGCGCGCGGTCGAGGTTGGAGAGCGGGACCACCGTGCCGAGGATCCAGTAGAGCTCGGTGATCTCGGGGATGTCGCTCTGCCGGAAGAGGATCGCCCGCGAGGGGTCGAGCCCCAGCGCGAGGAACGCCATCGCCGTCTCGCGGGTGAGGCTGGCGGCCTGGACCGGATCGCGGACGGTGGTCAGCGCGTGGAGGTTGGCGATGAAGTAGAGCGCCTCGCCCCGGTGCTGCAGCTCGACGAACTGGCGGAGCGCGCCGTAGTAGTTGCCGATGTGCTGCTTTCCCGAGGACTGGATGCCGGAAAGGATGCGCATGGAGCGGAGCGGCGGACTCTAACGCCGAACCCGCTCGCATCGCTCCGTTCCTTCGCCCGGGTCCGCGGGGCTCAATCGCTCCGGCTGCGCGGGTGGGCGGCGTCGTACACCGCCCGGAGCCTCCGCCCGTCGACGTGGGTATAGATCTGCGTGGTCGCGAGGTCGGCGTGACCGAGCATCGCCTGGACCACCCGGAGGTCGGCCCCCCGCTCGACGAGATGGGTGGCGAACGAGTGGCGGAGCTTGTGCGGGCTGAGCGGCTTCCGGACTCCGGCGGCGAGCGCGTGGCGCCGCAGCAGCTTCCACACCCCCTGCCGGGTGAGTCCCCTTCCCGTCGGCCCGACAAAGAGCGCCCGCGACGTGCGCCCCCGGAGCAGCGCGGGGCGGCCCTGGCCGAGCCAGGTCCGGACCTCGGCGACCGCGCGGCGCCCGAGCGGGACCAGCCGCTCCTTGTCTCCCTTGCCCCGGGCGACGAGGTACCCCGCGTCGAGCTGCACAGAGTTGACCGTGAGGCCGACCAGCTCGCTCACCCGGAGGCCGGTGGCGTAGAGGACGTGGAGCATGGCCCGGTCGCGCAGGCCGGCGGGCGTCCGGGGGGTGGGAGCCTCGAGGAGCGCCTCCACCTCGTCGAGGGTGAGGAACACCGGGAGCCGGCGGGACTGGCGCGGTGTCTCCACCTGCTCGGTGGGGTCCTCCGGGGCATGGCGCTCGGCCACCAGGAAGCGGTGGAACATGCGCAGCGCGGCCAGGTGCCTCGCCTGGCTCCGGGGGGAGAGACGGCGCCCGAGCGCGGCCAGGTGCCCTCGGACGTGCTCCTGCCTGACCGCGTCGGGCCGGCGCACGCCGGTCGGCCGCAGCCACTCGAGATAGCCGACCAGGTCGCGGGCGTATGCCTCGACGGTCCGGGGGGACAGCCCGCGCTCGGCCCGCAGGTGGGCGACGAAGGCATCGAGGTACGGCTCGAGCGGGCTCGGCGGCGCGGCCATGCGCACCACACGGTAGCCCCGTCCGGCGCGAGGAGAACTTTTCGGGCGGGTCCTAGAGCGCAATCGCGCCGGCGCCCTGCCGGAGGACCTCGATGCGGTCCTCCATCAGCGAGACGACGGTGCTGGGGACACCGGCCAGCGGGCCGGCGTCGAGGACCTGGGCCAGCGCGTGGCCGTAGACGTCGCGGACGGAGCTGGCGTCGGTCAGGGACGCCCCTTCCCGCTCGGCGTGCGGCCCCCGCCCTTTCTCGAGACCCTCGTCCGGGGCGGTGGCCGTGGTGGTCGCCAGCGGGCGTCCGAGCGCGGTCGCCAGCGCCCGGGCCACGGGGGCATCGGGGATGCGGAAGCCGACCTCGCGCTTGCGGTGCAGGAGCAGCTCGGGGACGAGCCGCGTCGCCGGGAGCACGAAGGTGAACGGCCCCGGGGCAAGCTGGCGCAGCACGCGGTAGGCGAAGTTGCTCACCTGGGCGTAGCGGGAAAGGTGCGAGAGGTCCGCCACCAGCAACGCGAACGGCTTCCTCGGATCCCGGCGCTTCAGCTGGGCCAGCCGCTCCACGGCGCGACGCTGGTGGGCGTCGCAGCCGAGCGCGTACGTCGTATCGCTGGGGTAGCCGAGGAGCTGGCCATCCTCGAGCTCCTTCACCGCCAGCCCCACCGTTCTCGGCTGCGGGTGCTGCCCGTCCACCGGAACGAGGGGCGCGGTCACCCCCGGGGAGATATCAGCCCTTGGAGGGCTCGTGTCCGCCGTCGCTGGGCTGCGAGGCCGCCTCGCGCGCCGCCCGCTTTCCCTCTTCGATCAGCTTCTTGACCTTCTGTCCGCCCTTGCGGCCGATCTCCTCGTAGAAGTTGGGACCGCGGGTGGCCTTCACCCGATCGCCGCCCTTCTTCCCGATCTCCTCGTAGAACTTGGCGCCGCGCTCGGCCTTGACCGTCTCGCCGCCCTTGCGGCCAATCTCCTCGTAGAACGCCCGACCGCGCTCCGCCTTCACGGTCGCGCCACCCTTGCGGCCGATGGTCTCGTAGAACTCCCGGCCGCGCTCGTTCCGGACGGTCTCGCCGCCCTTCCGGCCGGCCTCCGCCACCGTCATGCTTCCCTTGTTGTCCTTGTCCGTCATTGTCTTCCTGTCTCCTTCGCGGCCACGACGCCAACCCAGCCCTCGCTCCGCTCCTTAGGACGCAAGGTGCGACAGCGCACGGGAAACGCAAGCAAGTCCCGTGCACAGCCAGGCGAACGACCGGGACGCTGAACCTTCCCCGGAGCCGGTGCCAGTGAAAGTTCCCGGAGTTTCAGGAACTTGACCGTTACATCGGTCCCACGGTCCGAAGCTCCTGGCCTGTCCAGGCGCCAACCCGCCGCGCGTCGGATTCATTCCGTCCCGAGGGAGCGCACGGCCGAGCCCCGCGGCACGGGGCGCCTGCTTGCCTGGTTAACCGTCGAGCGAGGGTGGCGGGACCGCCGCCTCGAGCCGGGCCCGGAGCGCATCGACCTCCGAGGGGTCGGCGAGCTTCTGCCCGTCGCGGGTCACGTAGAACGAGTCGATGGCCCGGTTGGCCTCGGTGGCGACCTTCGCGACGGCGATCTCGAGGCGCGCGTGGGCGAGGGCGGCCGCGAGGTCGTGGAGCAAGCCGAGCCGGTCCTCGCCACGCACGTCCACGACGGTGAAGCGCTGCGAGGCCCGGTTGTCCACGCTCACCCGCGTCGTGACGGGTGGCAGCGCCCGGTGGAGGACTTTCCCGCCGCGGCGCCGGGCGAGCAGCGCCGGGACGTCCAGCTTGCCCCGGGCGGCGGCCACGAGATCGGCCCGGGCCCGGCGCCAGCGCGTTCGCTCCACGCCGCGGCCGGCGCGCCCGCGCACCTCGAACACGTCGAGCGCGTAGCCGTCGGCAGTGGAGACGATGCGGGCGGAGAGGATGTCGAGGCCGTGCGCGGCGAGGACCCCGCTCCAGGTGGCGAGTAGCCCCGGGGCATCGGGCGCCGCGACGTGCACCTCGGCATGTCCCTCCAGCGTCCGGCGCAGCACCGCGGCGATCGGGAAGCGGTGTGCGCGACGAAGCAGCAGCGCGTGGCGGAGGGCGTCTGCGGGCGGGGTGGCGTCGAAGTACCGGTCGGGGAGCGCCGTCAGGAGCCGCCCCGCCTCGTCCGGCCCCAGCGCACGGGTCCAGGCCTCGGCGAAGGCGTCTCGCGCAGCGTGCTCCGTCCCCTCCTTGCCCGAGAGAACTGCGTGCGCCTTCCGGTACAGCTCCTGGACCAGCCCGGCGCGCCAGGCGTTCCACACCCCCGGGGCCACCGAGGACATGTCCGCCCAGGTGAGCAGGTAGAGCGCGTCGAGCTTCTCCGCATCGCCGCAGAGCTCGGCGAACCAGCGGATGAGCTCGGGGTCGGAGAGGTCGCGCCGCTGCGCCGTCTGGCTCAGCGTCAGGTGGTGGAGGACCAGGAACTCCGCCACCTCGCGCTGCCGCGGGGTGAGGTGCAACCGCTCCCCGAGCGTCGCCATGAGCTCGCGGCCTCGAACCGAGTGGTCGCCGCCCAGCCCCTTGCCGGCGTCGTGGAGCAGCATCCCCAGGAAGAGCGGGAGTGGGTCCGCGAGGTCGGCGATCAGCCGGCTCCGCTCCGCCTCGACGTCCACCAGGTCTCCGGCGCGGAGCGCGTACAGGCGCCGGAGAGCCCGGAGGGTGTGAACGTCCACCGTGTACACGTGGTACAGGTCGTTCTGGTGGTGCGCGGTGATGCGCCCGAACTCGGGCACGAGCGTCCCCAGCACCCCCAGGCCGTGCATCTCGTCCAGCACTGCTCCGCGCCCCGCCGGGGAGAGGAAGAGCGCCTTGAGCGCCTCGACCACCTCGGGGTCACCCCGGGCGCCGCCGAGCGCCGGGAGCGCCTCGGCGATCCGCTCGCGGGCCCAGCTGTAGATCGGGACGCCCAGCTCGCCGGCGTGCTGGAACATCCGCACCACCTCGGCCGGTGCGCGCTGGAAGAGCTCCCCGTCGTCGACGGTGAGCCGCTCCCGGAAGAGCTTGAAGTGACCGGACCTCTTCTCCGAACGGAAGATACGCCTCGGCGCTCGCTCCTCCTCGGCCCTGGCGAGGAGAGCGTCGCTGACCCTGCGGAGGGTGCCCGCCGCGAGGTAGACGTGGCGCATGAAGCGCTCCACCGCCGCTCCCTCGGGGCCGGTCCGGTAGCCCAGCTCCTGGGCGAGGCTGGCCTGGAGCTCGAAGGTGAGCCGGTCCTCCTTGCGGCCGGCGGCGAGGTGCGCGGCGTGGCGGACGCGCATCAGGAAGTCGCGGGCGGCGCGGGCCTCGGCGACGTCGTGGCCCGGGAGCACCGCCCGTTCGAGCAGCTGGCCCAGGGTGCGCACCCGGAACCGGACCTGCGCCACCCAGAGCGCCGCCTCGAGGTCCCGGAGGCCGCCCTGTCCCTGCTTCACGTTGGGCTCGAGGAGGAAGACGGTGTCGCCGAACTTCTCGCGCCGGGCGCGCAGCTCGTCGATCTTGGCCTGGACGAAGGCGTCGGCGTCGCGGGTGCGCTGCTCGGGGAGGAAGGAGCGCTCCGCCCGGGCCCAGAGCTTCGCGTCGCCGGCGATGCGCCGGGCATCGAGGAGCGCGGTGCGGAGGTCCACGTCGCCACGCGCTGCGGCCTCCGCTTCGCCGAGCGTCCGCACGCTCCAGCCCAGGTGCACCCGCGCGTCCCAGAGGCTGGTGGTGAAGGCCCGGGCGAAGCTCGCCACCCCACCCCGTCCGGAGTGCAGGAGGACGAGGTCCCAGTCGGAGTGAGGGCTCATCTCGCGCCGACCGGTACCTCCCGCGCCGATCAGGACGGCGCCCTCGAGCTTGTTCAGGGGGGCGAGCGCGTCCCACAGCGCTCCGAGGGCGGCATCGGCTGCAGCGGTCACCAGCCGGGCGGTGGAGAGACCGGCACCGCCTCCGGCGTGGAAGGCGCGGACGCGGTCGAGCGACGCGGCCCAGTGCTGCCGGAGGCGCTCCCCGAGGGTGCCCCGGGCCGGAAATGGCGGGACCGAGGCCACGAGCGTCTGGGAGCAGACGCGGTGGGGAACGGGAGGGAGCGCGTTGGGATCGACGGACATCGGGGAAGTTCCCGGGTGCCCGAGAGTATCGCGCGGCGGGCGCGGCGGCGGGGCCTGCGTGCGCCTAGTTCGCCTTCGCCAGGCGGTCGCGGTTGCCGAGGAAGCCCTGCACGCCGGAGGCGATCGCCCGGGCGACCTCCTCCTGGTAGTCGCCCGAGGCGAGGCGCTTCTCCTCCTCGGGGTTGGAGAGGAAGCCGGTCTCGACCAGGATGGCGGGCATCTTGGTACCAAGGAGCACGTAGAAGAGCGCCTCCTTGGTCCCCAGGTCGCGGAACTTCCTGTCCTTGCTCCCGAGGGCGGAGACGAGTCCCGACTGGACCTGGGTCGCGAGCCGGACCGACTCCTCGGTGTTGGCGCGGGTCGCGAGGTCGGCGAGCAGGAACCGGAGGTCGGACATCCCCTTCTCGGAGGTGGCGTTCTCCCGCGCGGCGAGTCGGATGGCGTAGCGGTCGGAGGCGAGGTTGAGGGTGTAGGTCTCGATGCCGCGGATGTGGCGCTGGGGGAGCGAGTTGCAGTGCACCGAGATGAAGAGGTCGCCGCGGCCGGCATTGGCCAGCCTGGCGCGCTCCTCGAGGCGGACGAAGCGGTCGGTCTCGCGGGTGAGGACGACCTCCAGCCCCTGCTCGGTGAGGACGGTGCGGAGCTTCCTCGCGATGGCGAGGGCGACGTCCTTCTCCTGGGTCCCGTCGGCGCCGACGGTGCCGGTGTCGTGGCCGCCGTGGCCGGGGTCGATGATCACGCGGCGAACCTTGAGGCCCAGCTGCTCGGCGAGGGTGACGTCGCTCGGGCCGCGCCGGCGCAGGGTCCGGAGCCGCTCGCGGACCTGGGTCGGGGGGGCGAGCGCGAGGATGGCGCCGGCATCGGGCGTTCCGGACGCCCGCGCAGCGTCGGCAGCCGCGGTCGGGGTGCCCGCGACGGAGCGCTTCCGGGCGGGCTCGGCCGACGCCACCGGGCGCGGAGGCTCGACGGGGCGTTCCGCCTCGTCGGCCGGCTCGGCCGGCTCGTCGTCCCGGGGGGTGGGTGGCTGCGCGTCCGGCCGCGAGGCGGTGACCTGCCTGAGCCACTCGGGGGTCTCGACGGTGCGCGCCGGCGCCTCGCGGACGGTGAGTGCGGGAGCCGTGTGGGGGTCCCCGGCAGGCCTGGTCGGCGAGGGTGGTCGGGCATCGTTGCCGGCCGACGCCGTCGTCGTCGGGTGGCGGTCGGTCGGGGAGGAGTCGCGTGCGGAGCGGGTCTCGTCGGAGGCGCCATCGCGTCCCGGCGCGAGCCGGGTGTCGGTGGCCGGGTCACGCCTCGGAGCCGGGTCGCCCTTCGCGACCTTCCGGCCGTTCTCCTTCGGCTCGGGCGGGAGGGAGGCGGCGAGTGCGCGCAGCTTCGAGGTCTGGTCGCCCTTCGGGAGCTGGGCGGCACGTTGGAGGACCCTCCGCGCTGCCTCGGGCTGGTCGCGATCGAGGAGGGCGCGGGCGAGGGCCAGCGCGGCGTCGTCGGCGAGCGTGCTGCGGGGATAGCCCTCGAGCAGGCTCCGGTAGTCGTCCATGGAGGCGGTGGCGTCCTCGGCGAGGAGGCTGATCCGGCTCAGGTCGGAGAGGAGCTGTCCGGCGGTGAAGAGTGCGTCGGGGGCTCGGCTGCTGTTCGGGTACTTCTTGGCGACCGCCTCGAAACGATGGGCGACGGTGAGCCAGCTGTCGCGGAACTTCCGGCGCTTCGGGTCCTTCTTGAGCGCGTAGTAGCCCTTGCGCGCTCCCTGGTAGGCCTGCTCCGCCGCGTCGGGAGCGGCGAGCGCGGGGAACGCGAGGACACCGAGGGCCAGGACCAGCGAGCGTGTAGGATTCACGACTACAGTCATGTGAACCCGAGCGGATCGCCTGGGCAAATTTTCTCCTCGTGGTCGTGTCGACGCGGATCGAATCGCAGGGGCGCGCGGTTCTGCCCCGAGGAATCGCGGGCCGGTGGACGAGGGGCCGCCCCGCTCTTCCGGGCGGCCTGCCCAGGTTACGAGCCTCTGGAGCCGGCGCCGGATCGGTCCGGTCGCCAGCGAGTTTCGGACGTGGGGGCCTGCCTCCTCTCGGCGGCGTCCGCCCCGTCCGCCCCCGTCCCCCAAGGGCACTCAGCTCGAGGAAGTCGCCGCGTCACCCCGAACGGGCTCGACGGCCGCGAGCTCCGGAGGCCCGACTCGCCTCAGCCTTCGCCCGACCCGGCGAGCTCCTTCTGGAGCCGATCGAGGAGCTGCAGGGCCTGGATGGGCGTCGTCTCGTCGAGTCGGACCTCCCGCAGCGCGTCCAGCACTCCGGACTCGACCGATGGCCCATCGTCGTCCGGAAGCATCGCCGGCGTGCCGCCGTCCTCGAGCCGGAGCGGCAGCTGCCCGTCGTCGACCCGGACCATCCCCGGTCGAGGGGCTCCTTCCGTCTCCAGGCGGCGAAGCACCTCGCGGGCCCGGCGGAGCACGCTCCCCGGCAGCCCGGCGAGCCTCGCCACCTCGATGCCGTAGCTCTTGCTCGCCCCACCCTCCACCAGCGTCCGGAGGAAGACCACCTTCCCGGCCGCCTCGCGGACGCCCATGGAGAGGTTCCGGACCCGGGAGTGCGTCCCGGCCAGCTCCACCAGCTCGTGGTAGTGCGTGGCGAAGAGCGTCCGGGCGCCGATGACGTCGTGGAGGTGCTCCGCCACCGCCCAGGCGATGGACAGCCCATCGAAGGTCGAGGTGCCGCGGCCGATCTCGTCCAGGACCACGAGGCTCCGCTCGGTGGCGTGGTGGAGGATGGCCGCGGTCTCCGCCATCTCCACCATGAAGGTCGACTGGCCCCGGGCGAGGTCGTCCGAGGCGCCCACCCGGGTGAAGATGCGGTCCACGCGGCCGATGCGCGCCCGCTTCGCCGGGACGAAGCTCCCGGCCTGGGCGAGCAGCACCGTGAGCGCCACCTGGCGGAGCAAGGTGCTCTTCCCCGCCATGTTCGGCCCGGTGAGGACGACGAGCTGCGACCGGGTCCGGTCCAGGACGACGTCGTTGGGCACGAAGGGCTCGGCGGACACCCGCCGCTCGACGACCGGATGGCGCGACCTTTCCAGCTCCAGCGCGTCCGAGTCGTCCACCACCGGACGGGAGTAGCCGTTCTCCGCGGCCACCCGGGCCAGCGACGCCAGCGCGTCCGCCGAGGCGAGCGCGTCCGCGGCCGCCCGCAGAGCCCCTGCCTGTCCGAGGACCTGGTCGCGGAGCCCGTCGAACAGGGCCCGCTCGAGGCCGACGCGCTTCTCGTCCGCCCCGAGCACCTGGGCCTCGAAGGCCTTCAGCTCGGGGGTGACGAAGCGCTCGGCGCCGACCATCGTCTGGCGGCGCTCCCACCCCTCGGGGACCAGGTGGAGATTGGCGCGGGTGACCTCGAAGAAATAGCCGAAGACGCGGGTGTAGCGGACCTTGAGGCTCTGGATTCCAGTGCGCGCCCGCTCGCGGCGCTCGAGCTCCACCAGGGTGCTCCGCCCGTCCCTGGCCAGGGCCACCAGGGCGTCCAGCTCGTCCGAGTAGCCCGGCCGGATGAAGCCGCCCTCGTCCAGGTCCGCGGGTGGCGCGTCGACGAGGGCCCGCTGGAGCTCCACGGCGAGCGGCTCGAAGCCCCGGAGCGGACCTGCGAGGCTCCGCCACAGCCGCGCCCGGCATCCCTCGAGCGCGGTGGCCAGGTCGGGGAGCACGAGCAGGCTCCCCCCGAGGCCGGCCAGGTCGCGGGGCGTGCCGAGCCCGGTGGCGAGCCGACCGAGGATGCGCTCCACGTCCGCCACCTGCCGGAGCAGGCCCGCCCAGGCCTCGCGCCACACCGCCTTGGTGGACAGCTCCTCGACCGCGTCGAGCCGCGCGCGGATGGCGTCCAGGTCCTGGAGCGGCGCGAGGAGCCACTCCGACAGGCGGCGCGCCCCGAGGGCGGTGGCGGTGCGGTCCACGACGCCGAGCAGCGCGCCGGCACGGGAGCCGTCCCGCATCGTTCGCAGGACCTCGAGGTTGGTGCGGGTGGTCTCGTCGAGGACCAGGGTCGACTCGAGCGGAACGCGCCGGAGCGCGTGGACGTGACGAGCCTCGGTGCGCTGGGTGTCCTTGAGGTAGCGCAGGGCCGCTCCGGCGGCGGCCGTCGCGCGCGATGCCCCCTCCATCCCGAAGCCTTCCAGCGTGGCCACGCCGAAGTGGCCGCGCAGGAACGCCGCGGCCCGGGTGGCGTCGAACTGGGCGGGCTCACGCTCGGTGACCGGCACGGAGCCGAGCAGGTCGCGGAGCGCCGTTCGCACCGGCGCCGGCGCGTCCGCGGGAAGAAGAACCTCGCGCGGCTCGTGTGCGCCCACCGCCTCGAGCACGGCGCCGAGGGACGGGCCCTGGAAGGCCCGGAAGTCTCCGGTGGAGACGTCGAGCAGCGCCGCTCCGTGCGCGCCATCTCCCGGGCTCAGCGCGAGGAGCCATGCGGCGCGGGCGGCGTCGAGGACGTCCTCGTCGAGGACGGTGCCCGGGGTGACGACGCGGACGATCTCCCGCCGGACGATTCCCGGTCCGGTTCCGGGCGCCTCGACCTGCTCACAGATGGCGACCTTGTGGCCGGCTTCCAGGAGCCGGGCGAGGTAGCGGCGGGCGGCGTGGAACGGAACGCCGCACATCGGGACCCGGTCGGCGCCCTTGCTCCGCGCGGTCAGGGTGATGCCCAGCAGCTCGGCAGCCCGGACGGCATCCTCGAAGAAGAGCTCGTAGAAGTCGCCGAGGCGGAAGAAGAGGAAGGCGTCCCCGGCGCGGGCCTTCGCGTCGAGGTACTGACGGATCATGGGCGTGACGGGGGCGTCCCCCGGCTCGTCCACCGCGACTGTCCGTACTGTCGCCGCTCCGCTCCGGTCCACGTCCCGCCGCCTCGCCCCGGGGTCTTGCCCCCACGACTCCCGGGGGCATCCGGTGCTAGCACCCTGGGCTGACCCCTTGAATCTCCAGGACCTCAACCGACTTCGACAGATCGCCACCATCGCGGCGCGGCACGGCTTCGCGGATCTGCTCGACCGGGCGGGCGTCTTCCGGCTCATCGGCCGGCGCGAGCAGGTGGAGCAGGCGCCGGACACCCGGGCGGCGTCGATGGCGCGTCGCTTCCGGAGGATGCTCGAGGACCTCGGGCCGACGTTCGTGAAGCTGGGTCAGGTGCTCTCGACGCGGGCGGACCTCCTGCCCGGTGAGTTCGTCGCCGAGCTCCGCCTCCTCCAGGACTCGGTGACCCCCATTCCCCTCGAGGCGGTCCACGCGCAGATCCAGGCCGGTCTCGGACGGGCGCCGGAGGAGGCATTCGCGAGCATCGATCCGCAGCCGCTGGCCGCGGCGAGCATCGCCCAGGTCCACCGGGCCACGACCCGGGAGGGCGAGCCGGTCGTCGTGAAGGTGCAGCGTCCCGGCATCCAGGCGCAGATGGGCTCCGACCTCCAGGTGCTGCGCTCCGTGGCCCGGCTCCTCGAGGCGGTGGTGGAGGAGACCGGGATCTACTCGCCGGTGGGAATCGTCGAGGAGTTCGACCGGGCGATCCGGGAGGAGCTGGACTTCGTGCACGAGGCGGAGAACGTCCGGGCCTTCCAGGAGACGCACCGTGCCCGGAAGGGCATCCGCGTCCCGCGGGTGTTTGACGAGCTGAGCAGCGACACGGTGCTGACCCTGGAGTACTTCGGCGGCGTGCGCCTGCTCGACGCCCAGCTGTCGGCCGAGCGACGGACGGAGCTGGCGCACACGGTGCTCGACACGGCCTTTCGCCAGCTGTTCGAGGACGGGCTCTTCCACGCCGACCCCCATCCGGGGAACTTCCTCCTCCTTCCCGACGGGGACATCGGCCTCATCGACTTCGGCCTGGTGGGCCGGCTGACGCGGCAGATGCGCGAGCAGCTGGTCATCCTGATCGTCGCGGTGGCGGTCAAGGACTCCGACTCGGTGGCGCGGCTGCTCTACCGGATCGGCGCACCCGACGCCCGGGCGAACATCGCCGCCTTCCGGAGCGACATCGACGCGCTCCTGACCCGCCACCTCCCGCGCACGCTCGGCGAGGTCGACGCTCGCCATCTCCTCGGCGACCTCCTGGACCTGGCGGTGAAGTACCGGGTGCGGGTCCCCCGCGAGTACGCACTGCTCTCGCGCGCGTCGATCTCCATGGAGGGGATCCTCCGCCAGCTCGCCCCCGACCTGGACATCCTCGGCGTCGCCCTGCCCTATGCGAAGGAGCTGCTGAAGTCCCGCTACGAGGTGGGCGACATCCAGGGTGGGGTCCTGCGGGCGCTTCTCCGGTTCCAGGGGCTGGCCGCCGACCTGCCCACCCAGCTGTCGCAGATCCTCCTCGACCTCGAGACCGGCCGGTTCAGCGTGCACGTCCGCTCGGCCGAGCTGGACAAGGTGAACACCAGCCTCCGGTCGGCGGCGGTGATCACCTTCCTCGGCCTGTGCGCCTGCGGGTTCATCGTGGGCGCGTTCATCAGCTTCTCGCAGGTGCGGTGGACGGTGGGACGCTATCCGGTGCTGGGGCTCTTCGGCACCGCCGGCGCGGCGGCGCTCTTCGGCGCGGCCTTCACCTGGTACCTGTTCGGGAACCGCTTCGGGAAGATCAGCCTCCGGCGCCTGATGCCAGGCAAGGAACGCGCGCGGCGCTGAGGAGCCGCGATCCACGGGCTCGGACGAAATGGCCGGCCGGCTGGTGCGTGCCTTGACCGGATGCACGCGCGCCCGCTCGTCCTCTTCGCCTGTCTCGCCGGAGGCATCGTCTCCGGAGCGCCGGACGCGGGCCCCGATCGGATCCGGGTCGTCGATGCGGCCGAGGGCTGCGCGGAGTTCTGGCGCCGCGCCCCGGGGGCGACTCCCGAGGAGCAAGCCCGGCTGTTCGAGACGCTCCTCCGCGCACCCCACCCCACCCTCTACACGCCGAAGGTCCTCGGGCTCCCCGAGCCGCTCTCGGCCAGCGTTCCCGAGCGGCTGAGGAAGGCCGCCCGGATGCGGCCCGACCCGGCGCGGGTGGAGGAGGTCCGGCGCACGCTCGCGGCCGACCTCGCGGACGCCGCGGTCCAGTTCCGCAGGACGTTCCCCGACCTCGCCTTTCACCGCCCGGTGACGGTGGTCTGCTCGCTCGGCTCGTTCGACGGTGGCACGCGCCAGGTCGAGGGCGCGCAGATGCTCCTCTTCGGTCCGGACGTCATCGCCGCGATCCGGCCCCGGGGCTTCAACCTCCGCCCCTTCCTCGAGCACGAGCTCTTCCACGTCCACCACGCCAATCTCCACCCCGATGCCCCGGAGACCGTCGGCCAGGACCTCTGGGAGGAGGGTCTGGCGACCTACGTGAGCGCGGCGCTCAATCCCGGCGCGACTCACGACGAGATCAGCGTCCCCGACGCGCTCATCGCGCAGGCGACGCCGCGGATCTCCGAGCTGAGCCGGCGGCTGCTCGCGCACTTGGACGATCCCGACGAGGGCCCG
>Ga0335080_10001712_pt1 | contig 21741 bp, 51 predicted proteins | sample Lox_Sample_34_FD_206720 | JGI IMG/M metagenome (GOLD analysis project Ga0335080, IMG submission 206720) | Soil microbial communities from Loxahatchee National Wildlife Refuge, Florida, United States - Lox_Sample_3.4 | ecosystem: Environmental > Terrestrial > Soil > Wetlands | place: USA...
CCGGGAGTGTCATTCCTGGGCCATTCCCCCTTGCCTCGGTGCCGGTTTACCCGGCCGGGGGCCATTCCCCGCTGATCATGGTCTCATAGAGGCTGATCGCGGAGTCCTGGAGCTGCGCCACGACTGGCGCCAGCGCGTCCCCGGCTGCGGCCCAGGCTGCGTCCCAGGCTGCGGCCCTGGCTGCGTCCCAGGCTGCGGCCCTGGCTGCGGCCCTGGCTGCGGCCCTGGCTGCGTCCCAGGCTGCGGCCCTGGCTGCGTCCCAGGCTGCGTCCCAGGCTGCGGCCCTGGCTGCGGCCCTGGCTCCGTCCCTGGCTGCGTCCCTGGCTGCGGCGGCCTGGCTGGCCGCCTCGCGGACGAGCGGTCCGGCCGATTCCGCCGCCGCGAGATCACTGATGCGGGCGTGGCCGCGCAGCTGGCCGGCGTCGATGCCCGCCAGATCCAGGAACGCCGGCAGGTAGGTGCGGATCAGCCAGTCCAGCGCCATATAGCCGCGGGTCTCGTCTTTCCCGTCGCCTGCGGTCCCGGCCAGCGGACTCGCGCCGTTCGGGAGGAACCGCGCGAGCTCCTGCCGCTTACCGTCCGGCAGCGCATCATTCAGCCCCATCCCGAACGTGTGCAGGATCTTGCTCACGTCCGGAGGGCACGAGTCATCCGCGTCAGACTGACGGGTCAGCCAGTTGTACCATTCAAACAAGCAGCCTTCCTCATCCCGGCCGCAGTGGTGACCGCCACCGCGGGCCAGACTCACCCTCACATCCGGACCCATCACTTCCCCTTCCCTTTCACTGCCGGGCGAGCAGCACGCCCGCATTAGCCAGCAGGCCGCCGGCAAGCGCGCGCTTAGGCATGCTCGCTCACCACCGCGATGATGCGTTCGTGTCCGTGCCGCTCGCACTGCGCATAGTCATTGCGCGAGCGGGCGCGCACGCCGTCCCATTCGGCCCAGTGCCCGCACAGGAGCAGGTAGTAGATCATCGCGCACCGTATTCGTCATTGGCGGCCTCATAGCGCAGGTCGGTGCCCTGCCGGGTGCGCACCAGGTGGAACTGCCGCGGCTGCTCGCCGGGGATGATGGCCCACACGGTGCCGGACGTGCCGGGCGGCCCGGCGGCCCACTGCTGGCCGGTGACCGGCACGCCCCGCTGATTCAGCGCGTCGGCCAGGGCCTCATCCCGGGTCGGGTACTGATTCCACTTCATCAGGCCGCCACCTCGAGCCAGTCAGCGCGGGCCAGCGCGCCGGAGGCCAGGAAGTCATCCCAGGCCCGCTCACTATCGCGGATGACTTGCAGCATGGCCTCACTGTCACCGTAGCCGTACCATTCCATTGCGATCAGGTCGGCCTCGAGCGCGATACGCTCGGCCCGCTCGGCCGCGGCCCGCTCGGCGCGCTCTGCGTCGGCATCGCGCTCGGCGTTCATCTGGCCGAGCTCGTCAGCCCATTGCTCATCTTCGGCCCCGGCATCGTCCTCCGGCCCGGCCGGCTCCGGCTCAGGGTCCGGCGCCTGCTCGGCCGGCCCGATGAATTCGCTCAAAAGGATGGCTACCAGGACGCCGGCGAGCGCCAGGCAGGCCAGGGTAATGATCAGCGCGCGCATGGTGATTCCCTCTCAGTCGTCATTCTGCGATGAGTACTCGGTTGTCTCGCCCGGCCCGGGCCAGTAGGTCAGGGCCGGCGGCCGGGCGCAGCCGAAGTGCCGGCGCTTGCGCCGGTAGGTCAGGCAGCGCCAGCACGGGCGCTTGCGCACCTTGGCCCGGAATTCCATCTGCGTGCCCGGCTCGGTCGTCAGGAAACGCTCGCTCACTCGTCATGCTCCCTTACTTGCAGTGCGCGCAGCTTCGCCACCATTTCGTCCAGCTGCCGGTGCAGTTCGGCCGTGTCGGGCAGCGGCGCGCGGTAGCTCTCGAGCAGTCGCGGCGCGTCCTCGGCCATCTGCCGGTAGTTCTCAGCCGGCCGCAACGGCTCGCCCAGCCATGTCTTGCTCGCCTCGGCTATGCGCTCCACCTGGGTGAGCGGGCGGTTGCCCAGCCACGGCTGAGGCCACAGCAGCGAGGCGTGCACGCCCTGATCCTGGTAAGCCTGCCGCAGTTCAGCCGCGCGCGGCCCGCGGGTGCGGACGGCATAGATCAGGCTGATGGTGCCGAGCACGGCACCGGGCGCCGAGCACAGCAGGACCAGCCCCGCGGTCATCGCGCGCCTCCGGCGGCATCGCGCGCGGCCCGCATGTCCGCGGCCGGGTCGATGAGCGTGAACGTGCCCCGGGCGGCCTCGGCCTCGGCCAGCCGCTGCACCAGCGCGCGATGCTCGGCCTCGGTGCGCTCAAGGCGCTCGAGGTGCGCGCGGTCGGCCCAGTACACCGAGGCCTGCTGGATCACGTAGCCTTCCATCGGATCGGCCACGCCGGCGCGCTTTTTCCACACGCAGCATGTGGACAGCCCGCGGCGCAGCGCATCGGCCAGAGCCTGATCCAGTGCGGCCTGCAAGTGTGACCAGTCCTGCGTGTCCTTGCATTCCACGCCCACGTCACCGCACCCGGTCAGGTCGGAGCGGCCGTGCGATCCGACCACCTCGGCGCCGGGCCAGCCGTGCTCGCGCAGGGCCAGGGCACAGGCCTGCATCCACCGGGCGCCGCGGGCCCGGTTGGACTTGCCGCGCCGGCTATTGGCCTCGGTCACGCTGCCCCCTCAGTCCTGAGCGCCGGGCCGACTGGTCGGGCCCGGCGTCTGCCAGCACGCGCCGGCGCTCCCACTGCTGGCCGGGCGTGTCCCCGAACAGGGCAACCGCCCACGCCCGGGCCTGCTCGGCCAGCACTTCCGCGCGCACGATCGGCGCCCGCTTGACGCGCCGGCTCATCGTTCGCTCATCAGGCCGCACCACCGGCGGATCGACTCGTCTAGCGCTTCCTGCCACAGGGCGAGGCAATCCTGGGCCACGCCGGCCTGTGCCGCGACGCGCTCGGGCCCGTAGGCCAGCGGGATCGCGCCGAGCGCGGTATGGCTGATCTGGTAGTCATGCTCGGCCTCGGCCAGCAATGCATCGAGCTCGGGCCGGTCCAGCGCGGCCAGCAGCCCCGCGCTCATCGGAAGTTCTCCACGTAGTACTGCTGGGCATCGTCATCCGCGACGATGCGGAATGTGATGCTCCGGTATTCGCCCGTGTCCTGAGCCTGCTCCATGATGGCCACGGCCGCGGCCTCGCTGAAACCGCGGACCATCAGGTCGGCCTTGAGTGCGCGGCTGCTCACCGGCGTCAGCGCGCTCATAGCGTTTCCGCCTCTGCGTCCTGCTCGGCACAGTCGGCCACGCGGATGAGCTCGTGTGCTACCAGCCGGGCCTGCCCCGGGGTTAGCAGCGTTTCGCCGGATCTCGCGCCGCTGGTGGCCTCCACTGCCACCTTGACGTGCGTACTCTCCTGCTCCACATACAGGTCACGACTGTCGGAGTACTCGGCCAGGCCTGTCACTTTCACCGGGCACCGTCCGCGCGCTGCTGCTCGCGCTGGTCCGCGAGGCCATCGGCTGAGTCGGCATAGCCGGGCACCAGGTCGCCGGTCACGTCCGGGCACCGGCTGCCGGTGCCGTGGAACGTGCCGCACAGCGGGCAGTGGTGCGCGCTGTCAGGCTGGGGCTGGTCCCGCCAGTCACGGGCTAGCAATGGCATTTTGATCCCCTCTCGGTAACGCTCTTGTGGTTCTATCATAGCGCATGATAGAACCGGATCGCAAGCATGTGACAATCCGCTGGACGGGAAGAGGTTAGCCATGCTGTCAGGACTAGGGAGCTACCTGGGCACGCTCGAGTTTGGCGCCTATGCCGCCATATTCGCGCTGCTAGTCAGTCTCGCCAATGCTGTGCTGCTGGTGATCGTGCTGGCCCGGCTGCCCCGTCGCTATCCGCTGCCGCCACCGCCCCCGCCACCGCTCGCGCGCGCGTATATCCACCTGCACCGGTACAGGGACATTCCGTTGGTCAGTCGTGGTGACCAGGAGTTACCACCGTGAACCGATCCGGCGCCGGAGGCGCCGGGATTAGAGGGGGTTTGGGTGGGGAAGTTTCTTCCCCCCCAACGGACCAGCTTCGCTGGTCCTGAAAGGCAGGGCCCTGCCGGCCGCCGGCCGGCAGTTACCGGAATAAGCGCACGCTTAATAAACCTGGCGCGGTTTTAAGTCGCGCCGGTGGCAGGTATTCCGGTAGTGTTAACAGCGCTGATTCGACTGCCCATGATCTTAGCCGTAGCCGGCGGGCGCCCCGCAAGGGGTACGGCAGGCTTACTCAGGGCCCCGGCCGCCGGCATGATCCCCTCCGGCCGGGGCCCTGATCATGTTTACGCTGGCCAGCGCGGGTATGTGGGGCCCATGTTTGCCATCGCAGCGATCGTAACTTTTCTTATCGCGGCCATCATTGCGCTGGCCCACCTGGCCGTGCCGCTCACCACCGTGGTCGGTATCATCGCGCTGGGCCTCGCGTTCCTGGCCCTGCATGACCTGCGCCCGTGGGCCCCGTGGGGCGTGGTGCGCCGCTAGCGCCGGTGCGATTCGACCCGCGTGATGCGCTCGGACAGCACGCTGATCGCGCGGGTATTCTCCTGCGTGGCCTTCCGGTCCTCGGTGACCGCCTGCGAGAGGCCGTCCACCGCATCCTGATTGCGCTGGATCGCCGCGGCTATCCGCCACATCACCCGGATCCCGAAACCGGCCAGGCAGGCCAGCACGCCCAGGCCCCACATGAGAAACTGAAACCGCTGATCGGGTGTCATGCCCACGCATCCCAGTCCCGGCGCACAGGATCGGCCCATCGCCGGCCCTGGCCTCCGTCGTCGGTGTAGATCCGGTCACGGTCGGCCAGCCGCCGCACCGCACGCTCCCTTGACTTGCCCCCCTGGCCGTATTTGACGCGCACCGCGCGGCCCGCCGGGAAGCCGCCGGCCGAGGGGTTGCGCGGGTCGAACTGGGGCGAGGCCGGGATATGCCGGCCCACCTCCACCTGTATCGGCCGGCCCGCGCGGCCGGAGTACTTGTGGCAGAAGTACAGGCTGCGCACGAACGCGCGGGCCCACCGGGTGCGCGCGTTCAGCCCGCCCCGGCTGCCCCCGATCGCGGACCCGCCCTTGTCGGCCGCGCCCAGGTCGATGCCGCGGGCCGCGGCGAACTGGCGCGCGCGCACGCCCGGGTCAGCCAGGCGGGTGCCGACCCATTGATTGGGGCGGGCGTAGGCGCGGGCGAGCAGCCGCCTGGCCGCGGCATCGAATCTCTCGCTCACAGGATCACGCTGATATGCCACGTCACACATTGTGCCCGGCCGCAACCGGGGTATCATGCGTGACAGGTCCGGCAGGCCGAGGGCGGGTGTCCTGCCGGACTTTCCCTGCCCCGGGCCTGCCGGCGCGCACCGGACGGCCGGGAGGATCGCATGCCGAGCAGGCGCCAGATGGAACTAACCGTGATCACGGTTGTCCTCGTGCTGCCCGTTATTTCCATGGTCCACCTGTGGGCCCGCAAGCACATCGTCGTCAAGGGCAGCGGGCCAGCGGCTGAGGCCGCCGCTGTCATCACTCAGGTTCTCTAGGAGAGCAGATGGCATCCACGGCCACGCAGGGCACCGTCGCAGGGCGCCCGCAGCCGCAGACCACGGCCGAGCCAGCGGGCGGCCCGTTCATCCGGCACGCGCCTGACGGCCGCCGCGCCATGTACGTCAACGCCGGCGCGGCCGGCGGAACCTCGGTCGGCCAGTTCATGGCCAACCCCATGGTGAGCTCGCCCGGGTGGAACAAGGGCTACCGCGCGCTGACCAACATTGCGCCGGGCACCGGCACCGCGGCCACGCCCGCCCTGGCCACCCCGGACGCGCCATTCAGCTTCCACCAGCTGGTGCAGATGAAGGATGCCTTCGGCACGCAACTGCTGACCGGCCCCGGCTATGACATCAGCTACCTGGTGCCGCTGTACTCGGGCCAGTTCGGCACCGATGAGATGCGCAACGGGCCGATGGCCTCGCCGCAGTTCAATGCGCTGCTTAACTCCGGCTCGCTGACCAGCGCCGGCGGCACGCAGTTCCCCACCTACTGGCCGTTTGAGTTTGCCAAGGGCTACGGGGTTATCTCGGGCGCCAACGCCGCGCTGCTGCCGGTGCTGCAAGTCAACCTGGCGCCCATCTCGAGCGTCGTCACGTACACCTTCACCAACGCGGCGAGCAACCCGACATCGACCATCACCGTCGATGCGGACTTCTACTGGCTGCCCAACGTGCCCGCGGACCCGCCCGGCATCGGCACCACCTGCCAGTGGATCTACCAGCCGTGCAACCCGCCGATCGCATCCGGCTTCTCCGGCCTGGTGCAGCTGCCGCGCCTCGGCGGGTACCTGACGGGCCTGATCCTCGACCTGCGCAACGCCGCGGGCAACCGGGTCAGCGAGGGAGGCGCGTCCGGCTCGCCCGGTTTCGTGCCCGCCACGTCCGCGCTCGACACGGGCACCGGCTGGCCGGCCCGGCCCAAGGTCGTCATCGACGGCGTGCCGCTGATCGACACCCTGTTTGGCACGCTGGCCGAGGACATCGCCATCAACAGCCAGATCGGCTGCGTGAACAACGCAGTGCCCTTCACTGCCACGCAGGCCAGCACGGCCAACGTGACCCCCCTGTCGGCCAACACGGCCACCGGGTACGGCACCAACCCGGGCACGCAGCAGGCCGCGCGCCCGCTCGGCACGCTGTGGCTGTCCCGCAAGACCTCGCTCGCGCAGCGTGACTTCGGCCTGCTGGACACGGGCGAGATCTTCCTGTCCACCAACCCGGGCACGCAGATTGAGGTGGCCGGGTACCCGTGGGGCACGTTCACCAGCGGCCCCGGCCAGCTGAACGCGGTCATCGGCCAGATTGTGCCGTCCGGCGCCCTGGTCCGCGGCCTGCCCGAAGCGTAGGGAGTCCGGCATGCTGCAAACGGGCCTGGGCGCGTCGGTATTCACCGGCGGGTACACGAACATGGCCAGCAACGGCACCGCGACGTGGGCCAGCCCCCAGGGCCCCCAGACCGCGACACAGGCCGGTTTCGGCACCGTCGCCGGGTCCAACGGCGCGGGCAACCGGGTCACGGTCGGCGTGCTCACGACTGGCACCGTATGCCTGGGGCTGCTCATCGCCCTGTGGTGGTCACTACCCCGCTAGAGAGGCGGAAGTCATGTCAGAGTTCACGAAGGGCGTGCTGCTCGGCGTTGCCCTGTACTGGGCGGTGCAGCACTTCACCGGCATCGGCAAGACCGGCAAGGCCACGCCGTCGTCATGAGAATTCAGTGGTCGCAGGTGCCCACGATCGCGGTCGGCGTGATCGCGGCCGGGCTGGTGCTCGGCCTGGCCATGCGCATCCTGGGCTGACGTGGACGGGCTGACCGCGGCCTGGCTGGCCGGCACCGGGATTGTCGCATGGCGGGAAGTGCACTCGTCGGGCGGCCACCTTCCGGTGCCGGGCGCGCTGATCGGCGTGACCGGCCTGTTCGCGGTGCTGGCCCTGCTGGCCGATGTCAGCCCCCGATCGCGGCCGGTGATCACGCTGGCCGCGTGGGGGCTGGACGTGGCCGGCTTCCTGCATGTGCTGCCCGCCGGCCTGTTCGGGCAGATTCAGACCGCGGCCGCGACGAATCAGGCCGCCGAGGCCGCGCCCGCGGCCGGCTCGAGAGGTGAGGCAGTATGAGAGGATCAGGCATCATCGGCCTGCTGGGCGCCGTCGTGTCCGGGCTGATCATCGCTGACCTGTGGCGCAACTCCAAGGTGACCAATAACCTGATCAACGCGAGCGTCACTGAGTCCGGCCTGATCGCGGGCAAGTAAGGGAGGCCGGCCATGCCGTCACCGCGGTACACGACCACCGGCCTGCCGCCGGAGGCCTCGCACGGTCACACGGCATTCCTGCCCCATTTCCACCGGCTGGCCGCCAGCGGCGCCATGTCCTACAAGTCGCTGCTGCCCGGCACCGGGCCCGCGCACAAGGTGCCCATGTCCACGGTGGACACCGTGCCCTCCCCCGATCAGGGCGACAAAGTGCTGTACGGGCCGAGCGCGAGCAAGTACGCGCCCGATGCTTTCTGGCCCAACCAGTACGTGGCCGTGCCGCACCCGGAATACCTCCCCGGCGCCGGCATGCCCGTCCAGCGCTATGACCCCACCCGGCCGCAAGATACGACCATGATCCCCGTGCCGGCCACGTCACTGCGCGCCACCTTGCAGGCCAACGCGGCCAAGCTGGCTTACGGCGTCAACCCGGGCGGGCAGCGGCAGGTCAAGGCCATTCCGCGGCAGCTGCAGCGCTGGCTCGGCCGTAACTCACTGGGGACCGACAATGGCTGACGCGCCCCCGGCGGGCGGCAGCCGCAAGTTTTTCGATGTCCGCAACCCGGGCCCCAAAGAGTACGTCATCGTCGGCCTCGGCACGATCGGCGCCTACCTGCTGATCACGTTCATCGCCAGCCGCAAGGCCTCGAGCTCGCAGGCGCAGCAGAACAGCACGGCCGATGACCAGGGCACCGGGTCCGGCGACACGACCACGGCCAGCCCGGCCGGCGGGGCCGCCGCATTCTGGCTCTGGCTGCAGGATCACGCCGGCGGCAGCACCACCACCACGACCACCAGCAGCACCACGGGCGCCAGCACCACCACCGCTACCGTGCCGAGCGTCGTCGGCGAGCGCGGCGAGGCCGCCAGGGCCAAGGTGTCCGCGGCCGGATTCAAGCCCATACAGGTGCCGCCCACCACCGCTAAGGGCAAGTCCACCATCGTCCGGTCACAGAACCCTGCCGGCGGCACCAAGGCCGCCAAGGGCAGTGACGTGGCCCTCGAGGTGGCGGTGAAGTAATGGCCGCCAAGGTGAAAGTACCCTCAGTCAGCGGCAAGGGCCTGACCGCGGCCCGCGCGGCCATCGCCGCGGCCGGCCTCAAGTCCACCACCACCACCACGGTCAAGCCCGGCACCGACTACACCGTCACCAGCCAGTCACCGGGCGCCGGCTCGAGCGCGGCCCGCGGCTCTGAGGTGAAGCTGGGAATCAAGGTCACGCCCAAGACGGGCGCGCCCGCGCCCGGCGGCGGCACCACCGCGCCCGTGCCGCCCACCACCACGACCACCAGCACCACCAGCACCAGCCCGGCCGGGGCCACGCCCGCCCAGGTGCAGCAGGCCGCCGACATGGCCGCCCAGGGCGGCACCGGCGCGGCCGGCAGCGGCGGCATGGTCACCTCCGGATCGACCACCGCGCCGGCCTCGGCCGCCGCTGACAGCGCCCAGGATCAGACCGACTCAGACCTGGCCGCGTTCTTCTCCACCGGCACCGGGCCCGCGCTGCACTATGATCCCAGCCAGACACAGCAGCAGCAGGACGGCACCACCGGAGGTGAGCAGTGATCACGCGCAGGCATTTCTGGCCGCATTACAAGGCCGCCTGCCAGGGCGCGCCCCCGCCGCTGCATGTCGTGCACTGCCTGGCCGGGTCCAACTGGGTGCCCGTGCCCCGCGCGCTGCAGGCGGGCGGCCAGCCCGGGCCCGCGCTGATCCTCGGCGGGGCGGCCGAGCCATCGCTGGGCATCGACCCGACCGACCCGTCCACCTGGGAAGGGCGCGGCTACAGCCCCAGTCCCGGCATGATCGGCTGGCTCAACGGGCCGCCCTCGCTTGACCCGCCGGTCGGCAATGCCGGCGCGGCCGTTCCGAGGGGGTCGGCGTGAGCGTGCTCGCCTCGAGGCTGCAAACCGGCGGGATCAGCGCGCCGGACGTGCTGCCCTACGGCACCGACCGCACGCCTATGGTCATGCCCCTGGCCCGGGTCGAATACGACGGGGCCAACCTGACCTATCAGGACATGGAACCACTGGACACCGGTGACGTGAACGCGGCCCCGGTGGCCGCCACGGCGCCGGGCAGCTGGGGCCAGGTGACAGCGGCCGGCCGGCCGTAAGATTCGTTTAACGTGAAACGGAGCGAATGACATGAGCGAGCAGCCAGCCGGCCCGGTCGCGGGTGACCCGGGCAGCGCCGAGCAGACCGCGGAAGTTGAGGCGCAGCTGCGCGGCCAGGCCACTGTCGTGCAGGGCCGCGACTCGGCCGGCATCTACGGTGACCCGGCCGGCGCCAGCGTGCACAGCGAGCCGCAGACCGATCAGCAGGTGGCCGAGGACTTGCAGGCCAAGGGCGCGAAGGCCACTGAGGTTGACGTGGCCGCGCTCATGGAACAAATGCAGCAGATGCAGGCTGCCCTGGCCGCGCTCCAGTCCGCGGCCCCGGGCACGCCCGCTGAGTACCAGGCCCGGCCGCCGGTGCTCGAGGAAGTGCACGCATCACTGTCGGGCACCGCGCCCGGCATCATCCACGCTTTCGAGCTCATCGCCGCACGCCTGACCGCGATCGAAGAGCACCTGTTCGGCAAGCCCGAAGAGGACACCGAGCCGGAGGCCTGACTATGGCAGTAGCCGACTCGGCCATGTCCGGCACCAGCCGCATGATCGTAGTGGCGATCAGCGCCGAGCTCGTCTATCAGCTGGTCGGGTCCAACATGTCCAGCCCGCAGACCGCGGAACTCAACGCGAAGGCCAGGGCGGGCACGATCAGCAAATGGGTCACGCTCACCAACGTTGAGGCCGCCGCGTGGATCGTGTTCCTGTGCATGCTGGACGGGTCGCTCCTGCCGGTGGTCGGGGGCGGCCTGGCCGGCGTGGGCATGTGGCTCAAATACCGCTATGCCATCCAGTCCGGTCTCAACTCGGGCGGGAAGCCAACGGAGAACTACAGTGCCGCGCAATGACAGCCAGTCGCCGGCCGAGGCCGCGCGCACCGAGGCCGCCCGGCAGGCCGTGGCCCTCGCGTTCGCCGCGGTCACCGTCGTGGCCCTGCTGCCGTTCCAGCGGCGCCTGATCGACATGCTGATGTCCGGCGAGCGGGAAGAGGTCAACCCGTCCGGCGCCCGTGAGGACCGCATGCGGGCCGCGCAGCAGGCCGCGGGCCGGTGGGACCGCGCCACCGCCCTGCTGTGGCAATACGGGCCGTGGCGGGCCGCCCGGTGGGCGCACAGGCGGGCCGAGGCCGCCCGCCGCGCGTATGAGGCCGAGCGGCCATGACCGTCACCATCCTGACCGCCCTGGCCGGCTACACGCTGGCCAGCTACGGCTGGGTACTTCTCAAGGGCTATAACATCACCTTCCGCCAGTGGGTCAGCCCCTTGCACCCGTGGCAGTGGTCCGGCACCATCCCGAAAGTGCCCGCCGGGTCAGTGTTCCCCACGGCCGCCGCGGCCTAGGCTGGCCGCATGGCCACCGCTACCGGCACGCTGAGCTACGCGCAGCTTAAGGGCGTATGGCTGCAAGCCGCGGCCGGGACCAAGTACGACACGAACGCCTGGGCCTCGCTCATGGCCGCCATAGCCGAGGCAGAGTCGGGCGGCGATCCGACCATCACCAACCCCACCGACAATGACGGGAAGCAGACCAGCTGGGGCCTGTGGCAGATCAGCAACGGCACGCACAGCGCGCCCGGCCCGGACTGGGCCGACCCGGTGGGAAACGCAAAGCTGGCCATAGGCAAGCTCGAGGACCAGGGCCTGACCGCGTGGGGCACCTACAACTCAGGCGCCTACCAGGCATACCTGTCGGATAAGACGACAGCCGACACCGATATCCCCCAGGGCCCCTCGGCCGCGGGCGCGGCCGGCCTGACCGAGCAAACCGAGCAGGCCTCAAACTGCCTGTTCGGAATCAACCCGATCACGGTAACGATCATCCCCGGCATCGCCCATCAGACCGTCACGCCCGGTTTCTGCATCCTCACCCGGCCCCAGGCCCGCGCCATGATCGGCGCGCTCATGCTGATAGCCGGCGGGGTAACCCTGGCCCTGGCCGCCGGGCAGATCGCCGGCCGCTCCCAGGGCCTCCAGCAGACCACGGCCGCATGGAAAGGATCGGCCGCCAAGGGCGAGGCCGGAGCGGCCGGGACAGCCGCGGCCGTCGCCTAGAGCTCGGGCGCGGAGGTTATCACCATCGGGTGACGTTTCCCCCGCGGCAGCGTCAGCGTATGGAACGGGGGCAGCTGATCCAGCGCTAGCTTGACTTCCTGCCAATCCCGGCCCATCGCCCGGCCCAGCTTCTTGACCATCTCAGGGTCACCCGTGGGCCACTTGACCGCGCGGCGGGACTGGCGGGTCGCATGCTGGCTGATCCACGCCGGGGCCTGAAACGTGGTCACCACCGACGTGCCCTGCGAGCGGGCCGAGATGAGCAGCCGTTCCACCATCGGGCCCTGGCCGAACATGCGCGGCGAGGACAGCAGTTCAAACTCATCCACGTAGAGAGTGAAGCCGCCGGCCTGCCGGCAGTACTCGAGCGCATCGGACATCAGCCGCTGATTGCGCAGGTCATCCGCGAGCGTGCGCGAGCCCTGGCCCACGATCACCCGCGCGTCAAGCCCGGCCTCGATGCGCTTGTGGATGTCATCCCAGGTTTTAGCGTCCTCGCGGTGCGCGAGGCGCCACCGGATGCTGTCCTGGTAGATGTGCCGCACCCGGGCGTAGCCCGATCGTGACAGCGTGTCGTCCTCGCCCTTCGGGTCCAGCGCCAGCACGTACTTGCGCAGGCCCAGCATGCCCACGGCGTGGGTTGTCTTGCCCTCGCCGGTCGGCCCGTCCAGCGCCATGTGCTCGCCGGGCTGCCACGGCGGGCCGAGCTCGACAGTCTCACCCCAGGCCGTCCTGGCCTTGCGCAGCCGGCCGGACAGCCAGGCCAGGTACTGGTCAAAGTCCAGCCAGACAACCGGCTGCGCCTCCGGCCCGGCGTCGGACCAGGTGCTGATGCTCACGGGACCATTGTGCCGCTAGGCAGCGGCCCCGGCGGTCTCTGGCTCGCCCGCTGGCTCGGCCGTCATCGTGACGTTGCCGAAGAAGAGATTCATGAGCTCGTCAATGGTGCGGCCGAAGTTGTTTTGATACTCGGCCTCGCGCCGGGCGGCCTCTTCCACCTTCGGGCCGGCCACCTCGAGCCAGACACGCAGCGATTCCTTAAGCAGCGGGATCAGCATGGCCTGCCGCACCGCGGCCTGCTCGGGCGGCAGCGCGGCCGTCGACTCGATCGCGGCCACCAGCAGCGGCGGGCCGAGCAGGGCAATCACCCGCTCGGCCTTGTCCTCGGCCCGGGCCAGCGGCTGCAAAGCGCGGTCCACCACCGTGTCGCGTATCACGTCCTCGAGGATCATTCCGGCTACCGGCGACTGCACTTGCAGGCAGCGGGACACGGGAATGCTCGCGGTGCCGGCCACCCGGGCCATACCCTCCCACACCCGGGACACAAGATGATCGACCGGCACGCGCGGCAGCCGCTTGCGGGTACCCGTCTTGCCCTTGCCCGTCTTGCCGGCGCCCGGCCCGTCCGCAGGGGCGCCGAGCAGCCGGCCGCGCAGCCGGTCACCGCGGGTGCGCCGCGCAGCCGCGCGGCCGTCCTCGCGCCGCTGGCGCTGCGTGCGCGGCGCCCGCTCCGGCCGCATGGGCGTATCCGGCTCGCGCTCGTCAAAGTCGGCATCGGACACGCCGGCGTCATAGTCGGGCCCGGCGTCCGGCACGCCGTGCGCGGCCTCATAGGCCGCGCGCTGCTCGTCGGTCAGCCGGCCCCGCTCGCCCACCTCGAGGTCCGGGCGCTCACTGCGCAGCCAGGCCCGCATCTCGGTCACGGTCGCGGCCATCTACGATACCTCCCTGAGCACGAGCGGGCAGCGGTGCGTGATGCCCTGCTCATAGAACTCGGTCATCTTGTGGCCCTCGGCCTCGATCGCATGCTGGATCTTCAGCTGGCCGATAAAGTCGAAAGGGTCATGGTATTGCAGCTGCTGCTGCAGCCAGTCGATGCGCTCGAGGACCGAGCGCACCTCGGGTATGTGCCGCGCGAAACCGCATGCCGGGCAGAAACCGGCCTGCCGTCGGCCAATCTCGGCAACGTGCTCATTGCACAATGCCATTACCTGGCCCTTGTGCCCCCCGTCGCACACATACGGCTTGAATGAGCCCCCGTCGTTGGCCACCGCATGGCCGTACCGCCCGCCGGTGCAGACCATGCGGTACCGCGCGTCAGCACTGTTCGGGCAAAACCAGTGATGCGGCCCGTTCATCGACTCAGGGAACATGCCGCCCATCAGCTGAATCCGCGACTCGGCGCCGTAAGGATCGCAGCGCTGCGTCAGCAGGCCCGTATTGCGGTTGCCGTTCACCTTGAGCCGCATGCTGTTGCTCATCGTCTCCCCCACATTGCCCGCTGCCGCCGCGGCTGGGGCGGCGCCGGGGTTACCTCGGTCAGCTTGGCCAGCCGCTGCCGCAAGGTCTCATGCTCTTGCTTCTCGGCCTCGGCCTTGGCCGCGGCGGCCTTTTCCTGCTCGGCCCGGGCGAGCTCGAGGCGCACCTGCTCGGCCACGTCCGGCCGCCCGCCCGGCGCGGTCTCCCCGTCGTCGCCCTGGCCGCCCTTGCCGCGCAGGCCCAGCAGCTGGTCCAGCTTGGCCAGCACCTGAGACTGGCCGGTCTCTAGCCGCTCAACCCGCTGCTCTAGCGCGGCCTCGCCGCTGTCGTCACTCACTGTTCACGTCCTCCCGCGCGCCGGGCCCGCCGGGCGCTGACCGCCATGCCGATCACGCCGTGCGCCGCGTACTGCTCGAGCAGTGGCCGGAAGCGTTCTAGCAGTTCATCGTGCTTATACAGCAGGCGCAGAACTTCGGTCAGCATCTCTACGGCCAGGCCGCTATCCTCGGTCAGGCGATTACTGTGGGTTATCTCGCGTATTTCAGCGGCCATGCACGAGATGCTACCGCAATTAAGTGCACCGCGGTTGCGCCTGGGCGCCCGGCCCGGCCGGGCGTACCATAAGGCCATGACAGACCAGCAGACTGACCCGGGTCTCAACGGCCAGGCGCCCGCGGGGCCGGCGGCCGAGGTGTGCGAGGACTGCGCCAGCGGAGGCGAGAAGATACTTGCCTTGCTCGCCGCGGCGATCGGCCTCGGCGTCCTGTTCGTCGCGGTGGACATGTTCACCGGCGGGAAGCTGTCCGGCGTAGTCCGCGAGCAGGTAACCGCCGCGACCGAGACGGTGCAGGCACAGCCGTGAGTTTCGCGCTGGCCGGCTGCGCGCAGATCGGCGCCGGGTTCGGGCAGGCCGCCGCCGAATCGCTGGCACTAGACGGGCCCGGCCGCCGCCGCCGGCTGTATGAGCAGATGCACCAGGTACCGCTGATCGTGCCGCCGCTCGTGCCGAACACCGGCGCCGGCGTGGTGTTCGCGCAGGACCAGATGGGCCCGACGACCGGATTCCACTGGTCGGTGCGCCGGCTGGCCGCGTGGGGCTGGACGGCGGGCACGGTCACCGTGTACCGCAACGCCGTGCAGACCGGATTCGGCGCCGCGGCCTCGCTGACGGGCGAGCAGTGGTTTACCTTCCCCCAGCCCGGCACGTTCACGTTCGGGCGCGGTGAGATGCTGCTCGAGCCGGACGATTCGCTGCTCATCTCCTGCTCGGGCGTGACACTGGCTACGGGCGCGCAGGGCATCACGGTGCAGGGCAGCGCCGATCAGTTCCAGTCGTGGCTGCTGCCCGACTACCTGATGTAGGCCGCCGGAATGGCTTTCCTGCCCTCGGGCCTCAGTCAGATGAGCCTCCTGGCGTCCACCGGCCTGGCCGGTTTCACCTATCAGAACGCCACGCCCAACATCATCAGCTACACCTTCCCCAGTGACGGCAAGCTGCACCGCTTCCTGCTGATTCCCTATGTCACGGTGACCAGCACGCAGACCGGCGGCGCGCTGGCCATCCTGTTCCGTGACCCGACCAATGCCGCGCAGAATTTCGGGATCAACGGCGGCGGGAACAACGTCGGCACCAACGGGTGGGGCAACGGCTTCACCAACTGGGACATGCTGTTTGCCTACCCGGGCAGCACGGTCACTCTGCAGCAGTCCTCGGCGCAGACAGCCGGCGCGGCCACCATCTGGGCCGAGCTCTGGGGATTGTGACCCGTGGTCCGCATACCGGCCAGCTGGGCGGGCGCCAGGGCGGCCCCGGCCGGCCTCGGCCAATCCTGGGCTCTCGATCAGTGCTACCTCTCGACTAGCATCGGCCAGCTGGATACCAGCCAGTGCACGGTGTACGTGGGCCCGCTGGCGCTGCCGACCTATGCGGTGACCGGCTCGCTGCAGGGCGGATCCAGTGGCTGGTTTGTGTGGGCCCCTTACGAGATTTTCGAGCCGGGCTAAGCCGATGGTGCGGATACCGGCCAGCTGGCGCGGCACCCGGGCGGCCCTGGCCGGGTCGGGCCGCGGCGGGGCCCCCACGGTGGTGCGCCGGATCAACGTGACCGACGTATCACGGTACGTGGTGCCGGTGACAGTGGACCTGGGCAATGACGGCGTAGCCCCGGTGGCCACGTTCACCGGCCTGGCCGGGGCGGCCGTCGCGCAGGCGCAGATCGGCCCGTCCGGCCTCGGCCAGTCGTGGGCGCTCGATCAATGCTATCTGTCGACTAGCATCGGCCAGCTGGATACCAGCGAGTGCACGGTGTACGTGGGCCCGCTGGCGCTGCCGACCTATGCGGTGACCGGCTCGCTGCAGGGCGGATCCAGTCAGTTCGGCCTCGGCGGCCTCGGCCTGGCCGATGGCTGGTTTGTGTGGGCCCTGTGGACGGGCGGCACGCCCGGCGCGCAGGCTTACCTGCGCGCCACCGGGGCCAAGACTGTGCTCGCTGCTGGATAGGTGCCGGCCGCCCCCCTCCCCGAAAACGGCCGGCACCATCGGGCCATCGTAGCGCAACCGTGATATCATGGTCGCATGCAATCGATAACTTTCCGGCTCGAGGATGAACTATATGACCGGCTGCGCGAGCTCGCCTATCAGTCCCGGGTGCCGATGAACACGCATGTGAACGCCGCGCTCATGGACTACCTCGATATCATGGAAACGGCCGCGGGTGCCGGCGAGGACAGCCAGGGAAGCCGCGCAGTACCGGGAAGCTTGCCCGGTATGGCTTCCGGATGCTAGGCCAGTCCAATGCCCCTGCCTAAGCTGCCCGTGCGCCCGCGCCTGGCCCCGGTGACCGGCGCGAGGATCGCGCAGGATGCCGGGCGCTGGATCGGCCGCGGGTATGTGTACGGCGGCCCGGCCTCGAGCCCGGGCGACTGGGATTGCTCATCGTTCGTCAGCTATGTGCTCGGGCATGACCTGGGCATGGGCCTGCCCGGCGGGCAGTGGGGCGCCCCGGGCATGCCCCCGGCCGCGCACGGGCCGGTGGTGACCAGCTATGCGACATGGGGCGGAGCGCGCACGGTGGGCCGCCCGGCCGCGGGAGACTTGTGCATATGGGTGGGCAGCGGCCCGGGCGGGCATATCGGCATCGCGGTGAGTGACAGCGAGATGGTCTCGGCCCTGAACCCGACAGACGGCACGCAGCGAACGCCGATCGCGGGCACCGGCCCGGCGGGCGCGCCGCTGATCTACCGGCGGCTAACAGGGCTGGCGCCGGACGGCACGGGCCTGCAGCCGGTGACCACCCAGGGTGGTCATCCGGCGGGTGCGCTGATCGCCGCCGGCGTGGTGGGCGTGGCGGCCCTGGCCGCGGTGGTGACGGGCGCGGCCCTGATCGCGGTGCTGGTGCGGGCGGCGCGATGACGTATCCGACGACAGGAGATACGGGCGGGCCGTCGCTGGGCGGGGCCGCGGTCAGCCGGCGGCCTGATCAGCGGCAGACCGGTACCAGCCGGGCCGGGGTCGGTCCGGCGCCGCAGAACACGGTGTTCATCGGCCAGCTGGTAGTCATCTTCGGCACCGGGAAGGATTCGGGCCTGTTCGTCTACTCGGGCACGCCCGCGCTCGGCAACCCGCCCGTATTCTCGATCACCACGGCCAGCGCCGACCCGTACGGCAACGCGGTGAACCCTAAGGCCATCACTGACTGGGGCCTGCCGTTCCTGATCTACTCGGGCACGCCCGCGCTCGGCAACCTGGTGGCGGCTATCTCGCCGTTTGCGGGCGGCACCGATGCTTTCGGCAACGTCTACCCCCAGGGAACCAACTTCGGCGTGTGGTCGGCCTCGGGCGCGCTCGAGCAGCACTGGGGCGTGGATGCCAGCGGGGACATGTTCCTGGCCAACAGCGCCGGCGCGTCGGTCATCCGCGGGCAGTCCTCTGACGGATCCCTGCTGTTCTATAAGTCATCAGGCGTGGGCGCCGGCAATGTGCTCATCTCGATCGCGCCCGTGGCGGGCACCGACCCGGCGGGCAATGCCTACCCGGCGGGCCTCAACGTGCTCTCGGGCAACCTGGCCGTCACCTCTGTGCAGGCGCAGACTGAGACACTGAACCCCGGCCCGCTGCTGCTCTACGGCAATCCCTCCCAGTCAATCGTGGCGCTGACCGGCTCAGGCAACTGGACGGCACCCGCCACCGTGACCGGCGGCACCATCGTGCTGATCGGCGCCGGCGGCGGCACCACTGCCACGACCGGCGCAACGATCGCGCCGGGTGGCGGGTCCGGCGGGTCAGCGGTCGGCACATTCTCGGTCACTCCCGGTAATAACTATGCCTATGCGGTCGGCCAGGGCGCCGCGGGTGCGGCCGGCGGGGATTCTACGTTTACCGACAATAGCCAGACGTTCACCGCGCACCACGGCAATGTCGGCACTGCCTCGGGCAGCGGGGCGCCGGGCGGCACCGGCGGCGCGGCCGGCACCGGCGGTTTCGCGGGGGCGCAGGGCGGCGGCACGACCGGCGGCGGCTTCGCGGGCGGGTCCGGGGCGGGCGCGGCCGGATCTAGCGGCGCCGGGTCGGTGGGCCGCGGCGGAGTGTCCGGCGCCGGCCAGCCCGGCGGGGCGGGCGGCCCGGGCATCATCCCCGGCGGGAAGGGCGGCACCGGCGGCAACTCGGGCGGGGCCGGCGCCGCGGGAGTGTTCCCCGGCGGCGGCGCGGGGGGAAACGGACTCGGCACCAATCCGGCGCTAGCCGGCGCTAACGGCACCATCCTGCTGATCTACACGGCGACGGGCGGCACGCCGGGCCTGCTCGCCTCGATCGCGCAGGCCGCGGGCACCGACCCGGCCACCGGAACCGGCTATGACGCCGGGATAGCGACCTACAACACGGCGTTCGGCACTTCGGTGCAGATGACCGGCGGCACGCTGAACATAGCCAACGCCGTGGCCCTGGCCAGCATGATCTACTCGGGCACGCTCAACTCGCTGCAGCTCGAGGACGGGGCCGGACTGACCGGCCAGGTGCCGATCAATCCCGCTGTGGACTTCTCGAGTTTCACGGTCACGCAGGCCAGTCTGACGCAGCTGACCAAGGCCTGGTCTATCCCGGCCGGTGATGCCGGCGTGGGCGCGCACTACCGGATCACCGCGCGGGGCACCGGCACGCAGGGCACCACCGCGCAGGCGCTCACGTTCGCTGCCAGCTTCGGCGGCCTCACCACCGGCACCGGCATCCAGGTGGGCACCGGCGTGCTGCCGATCAGCGACACGTTCGCGTGGAAACTCGAACTCAACGCCTACTGCGTGACCACCGGCAGCAATGCCACCTGGTGGGTATCCAGTGAAGTGATGCTCCGCAACACGACCGTGGGCACCGACGTATTCGCAGCCGCGGCGATCCACACAGCCGTGCTGACCGTTGCCTCTAACGCGGCCATCACTTTCGAGGGGCTGGCGTCCTGGGCGGCCACCACCGGCGCGCCCACCATCACCTGCCCGCTGTCCAGTTTCGAGAGGGTTTCGTGATGAAATGGCTGCACCTGGCCGAGGCGGTCCTCGCCGGCGCGCTGCTCGCATTCGCGGCGGCCGGTGTGCTCGCGCACCTGCTCGCGCTCGGCAGCATGGGCATAGCCGGGCCGTGACCATGACCAGCAACCGGAGGTAACCGATGAGCCTGCCCGTCCGCATGGCCGACAGCGTGCAGCCGCACCTGATCCCGCTGACGTTCGCCAAATCGCCCAACGGCGTGCTCCTGTATGCAGACGGGGCCTTCGCCTGCCCCCAGGCCGAGGCCGCCCGCTGGCCGCGCAAGCGCTGGATCACCATAGCCCCCGGCGGGTGGAACCCTCACGGCGCGTGGGAGCTCGATGTAGAGACCGGCGATGCCACGCCCGCCGAGGCCGGCGCGTTCGTGCGCATGAAGCTCGAGCAGGGCCGGGCCGCCGGGATCTACTGTGACCGCTCGAGCGTGGCCGCAGTCCAGGCCTCGGTGGGCGCCCGGATGCTGCCGGAAGTCGACTGGCATATAGCCACGCTCGACAGTCACCCGTGGGACCCGGGGCAGATCTGCAGCTGGCTGCGCACCAATGCGGGCGTGCTGCTCGCGCCCGAGCGCATATGGGCGATCCAGACAACCCCGATGGGCACCTATGACGTGTCGACCGTGTTCGGCACGCCCGACTGGGAGCGATGACATGCGCCTCACGCCCTCCGAGATAGAGTCCCTGGTCGGCGCGCTGGTGCTGGTGCTGAACAGCGCGGCCCTGTGGCTGCGCCAGCGCGCCACCGCGAAGAGCGTCCAGGTCGCCCACCAGCGCATCAGTACCGTGATGGCGCGGCAGGCCACGCTGCAGACCACGCTGCGCCAGCAGGCGCGCGAGCAAGAGACCGGACAGGAGCAGTCATGAAACGAACGATCGCAGGACTCATCGCGGCGGCCGGGCTGGTGCTTGGCCTCGGCGCGGTAACTATCCCGGCCGCACAGGCCGGCGTCAGCCCGGATGTGACGGTGCAGATCAAAAGCACCACCGGCGGGTGCCTCAAGGATCAGGGCGTGAGCGTTGCCTACAGCGTTTCTAGCTGCTCGATATCATCCAACTTCACTCGCACCGGATACAACGTCGGCGGGGTGGAGGTCTACACCTACAAGGACGGGAACGGCTACTGCGTGACCGCATCGGGCAGCCAGTATGAGGCAGGCAACTGCGTGGCCGCCAGTACGCAGAAGTTCCTTGACCCGGACCCGGAGTTTCAGTCGGTCTATGACATCTCGCTGGACCCGGCCGACTTCATGGTCAAATGGCCGATCGGCTGCTGCACCTATGAGGCGCTGCGCGACACGCAGACCGATGGCTATAACAACGCATGGGAACTGACCTGACGGGCAGGCACCAGGCATGAGCGGCATATGGCAGCCGCCCTGGTGGCTGCCGCACACGCAGCTGGTCCGGCAAGTGCTGGCCCGGCTAGACGACATCGACCGGAAGCTGGAGCAGATCATGACCGCACAGGACGACATCAACACTGACATCGCGGCGATTCAGGCCGCGGTCAGCAACCTACAGGCCGCTGCCGCGGCGATCCAGGCCGAGATCACCTCCCTGCAATCGCAGGGCGTGGACACCTCGGGATTGGACACGGCCGTGCAGCAGCTGGGCGCCGCTGTCTCGAGCGTGCAGGCCCTGGCGCCGGCTGCCGGCACCACACAGCCCCCGCCCTCGAGCTAACCAAGACCTGGCCGGGCCCGCCGGAACCTTTTCTGGCGATTCGGCACCGCGGGCCCGGCCAGCCCAAACGGGAGAGACGATGCACCGAGGCTCGGACGCCGGTAACGGACCAGGGCCGCTCCGGCCGGCCATAGACGGGCAGCCGCTGAACCTGCCGGATTCGCACTGGGCGGCCCGGCAGTGAAAGGGAAGGGGAAGTGATGGGTCCGGATGTGAGGGTGAGTCTGGCCCGCGGTGGCGGTCACCACTGCGGCCGGGATGAGGAAGGCTGCTTGTTTGAATGG
>Ga0335080_10001713_pt1 | contig 21741 bp, 16 predicted proteins | sample Lox_Sample_34_FD_206720 | JGI IMG/M metagenome (GOLD analysis project Ga0335080, IMG submission 206720) | Soil microbial communities from Loxahatchee National Wildlife Refuge, Florida, United States - Lox_Sample_3.4 | ecosystem: Environmental > Terrestrial > Soil > Wetlands | place: USA...
TCGGTATCCCGTTCTTTGCCGGTACAACGTGACCCGATGCACTCGTCGTACAACGTCCCGCGCATCCCTAATGCGGTTCTCGACTTAACTTCACTCGAAGCCCAGCGCAGTGTGCTCGACCGAAGTTGAAAGCCATGACGCGAGTTTTTGGCTAACTGAGATTTTGGCCCGATGCAGTTTTCGAGCAAGGCGGGATCGGCAGCTAAGGGAAGAACAGACTCACCCCACAGCACAGGGAGAGGGATTTCTTCTTTAGCTGCTTCGAGCATCAGCTAAGGATTGTACTTCACATGAAGTTGCGACGGCGCTTAAACGCGTGCACGTCCGCGCTATCTAGCTCGAACCACTCACCATTGGTTCTCTTCGTTGCAAAGCGTGTGTGCCAGTAGGCTTCGATGCCGCTAGGATCATCGGTTTGGATCACATGAACGGTGCGCGCTTTCTGCGGTAGCTGGATCGCAAGCTCATACTCTCTGCGTCCGATGGCGTTGGTTTTTCCGATCTTGTAATAGCGCCCGACTTTGAGCAGGTACACACAGCCGTCTGCTGCTGGCTTGACCTTATCACCATCTGATTTCTCTTCGCCGGAAGGGATCGCAGCGCAGAACTGAACGATATCCTCGAAACCAGCGTGGTTGCGGCAGTATTCAAGAACCTTCGAGATGAGCTTAGCTTTCGGCCCCAAGCGCTCGTAGGTCTTGCTGTTTGGGAAGGATGGATCAGTGCGGCGCTTCATCAGAAGCTCGCCTCTGACGGGGACGTGGCCGAGTTCTCGGGCTAGTGCGATGTATTTTTCGATCAGCACATCTTCGTTGTAAGCATCCTGCATTCTGTTCGGCGCGAACCCGGCTTCCTGCACGGCATCGCCCCATCGGACCCAGTATTTTCCAAACCAGTCTTCGTATCTGATTCCTGTTTCCTGGAAGAAGCGTTCCTTCCCGAGTGGCACACCGCCGTTTTCTCTTGCAGTGCGTTTGATCTCATCGAGTATGTGGTGTTTGGTCGTGGGCATTCCTCTTTAGCTGGGTGGCCAGCTAAAGATTGTAGCGGGAGATGTTGATTTTTCAGCTATTCGCTTTCGTCCTCGGCCTCAGCATCGAGAGCTGCTAACAGCTCCTCGGCGGCGGGATCGCTGGTGTGCGGCGATTCCTTGCGTAGCGCGGGGGCTTTCGACATATCCAGGAACGCGGCGGGATGCGTGGCCGCGTGGACCTGTTGCAGCGCTCGCAGCGCAACGTGCGTGTAAATCTGCGTGGTCTTGATGTCCTCGTGGCCGAGCATCTGCTGGATGAAACGGATATCGGCTCCGCCTTCGAGCATGTGTGTCGCCATCGCGTGCCGCATGAGATGGCACGCCCCTACTTTGCCGATCTTCGCGGCCACGATGTGAACGCGCACGGTCCACGTCAGATGATCGCGGCTGAACGGCTCGCCCTGGGCCGTGAGGAACACCGTGAGATCGTCCGGTTCGATGGCGATCTGCGGTCGCGCTTCACGCACATACTTTTCGATCCACGCTGTGGCTCTCTCCGACACTGGCGTGTAGCGGTCTTTCTGGCCCTTGCCTTCACGGATCACGATCAGACCACGGTCGAGTTGCAGATCGAAGAGTTTCAGATTGATGATTTCGAGACGGCGCGGACCCGATGAGTACAGCAGTTCGAGGATCGCGCGATCACGCAGCCCGATAGGATCGTTGATGTCCGGCTGCATCATGATTTGCTCGACTTCCTGCGGCGTGGGGATGTTCTTCGGCAACGTGCGCCCCAGGCGCGGCAAGTCGATTTCAGAAGCGGGATTGTGCAGGATGTAGTTCTGCCGCGTCATCCATTTGAACCACACGCGCAGCGGCACCAGACGCGAGTGCTGGCTGCGGAACGTCAGCGGATCGCCGTTCTTCTTGCGATAGTAGAAGAGATGGCGCTGGTAGCGTTCGAGCACGGGCCGTGTGACTTCCAGCGGCTCACGTAATCCGCGCTCCTGCGCCCACTCGATAAAAAAGCCGATGTGCACCTGGCGATTCTTCACCGTCCATTGTGAGTAGTTCTTGGTTCGCAGCGCTTTCAGATGCTCGTGCATGAGCAGTTCGAGCGGCGTCTGCGGCGCTGGCTCCGGCTTGCGTTTCTTCTCTACGCGGGCCATCACTTCACCCCTGGCTCAGGTTTTCTTACGATGGGATTTTCGTGCGCGTCGGGAACAGCGTTGTTTCCGAGATTCGGCAGATTTTCATCATTTACCTGCGTATTCATTGGCGATTCTTCGCTGCGACCCTCCCCTGACAGCGGGCCGACCTGGGGCCGACTTGACTCCGACATCTCACCTTCAACCCCCGACTTCTTTGTGTCGTAGCGCAAGGCACGTAGCTTCTCGATCTCGATCAGGCCGGGAAGGAACGGCTGGCTTTGATCGCCCGATGGCAGCTCGATCAGTTCATACACGAAGCTCTGCCCGCGCCCGCCGCGATGCACGATCAGGTATTCCAGCTCCTCCAGCCGATGCAGATGGATTTTTAGCTGCGTGTCACCCCAGTTCGTAAACTGGCGCACGTCGCGGCGTGAGAAGCGAAACTCACTGCGCTCGATCTTCTGCTCCTCGCACGCGCGGCGCACCATCTGATCTACCAGCAGCAAGAGCTTCCGCGTCTGCGGTTGCAGTTCGTCGAGTGAACGGCCCAGCACTTCGTGCGAGAGCTTGATCGCCAGTTCTACGTCATCCCATGTGGATTCGATGTACTCCAACTGCCGCGCACCGCCGTAAGTGCTCATGGTCTTGTGTGGGCGCTGATGCTGATAGAGCAACGTAATCGCGCGGATCAGCGTGAGGAACTTCATGTGATCGCGGCGCGTGCGCGTCATGTTGTCGGGGAACGTCAGGTGCGGCGCGTAGGGATTCACCACTTCGACGGGCTTTAAGAGGCGCTGCGCGTTGCGATGCAGCGTGAGGATTTCCGTGCGCGCGGCCTTCCGGCGCAGCCCTTCGATGGTTTGCGCTTCGCGTTGCTTACGGTGGATCGCCTGCGTTTGTTCGCGGTCCTCGTTCACCGTCAGCACTAGACAGCGATTCAGCAGCTCCTCGTCCACGTCGATTGCCGTGGTCGTGAGGAAGATCATCACCGGGCCTTCGACGCGGTACTGGTGCGTCACCAGCCGTCCGCTGTTCGGGTCTTTGCCCGTGGATGCGATAGAGAGTGCACCTTCCGATTGCAGCAGTTTCAGTGCGTAAGCCGCGCGCTGCGCGCCTTCTTCCTCCACCACGGAAAGGATTTTGTTTTTCAGATCGGCTTCGCCGAGATAGAAGAGCGCCTGGCCGGTCATCGCCGAGTACTGCACGCGCTGCTCATCGGGCATGAGCGCCAGCACCGCTTCCATCAACGAACTCTTGCCCGCCGCCGAACTCGATTGCACCAGCACGGCCAGCGGCGTATCGAGCAGGCGCGAACACGCGGCCAGATAGCCCACTTGCTTGTTTGTTTCTTCTCCCACCACACCACAGCGTGCAAAGTCTTCAAGCACGCGCTCGATCAGATTTGGGTCTTGCAGCAGATCCAGCGCTGCTGTTCTCTCTGCCCCCGATAGCTCGATCTCCTGCGGCTTCTCCAGGGCTTTCTCGATCTGCTGATCGCGCAGTTCCTCCAGCTTCAAGCGCACGCGGCCTAACTCCTGGCGGAGCACTTCTTCGCGGATGCTCAGTTCCTCGGCGGCTTGTTTCGCAAACGTGACGCGATGCCGCGCGCTGTTGATGTCGAACGTGTCCGCGTGTGTGCTCAGTTCGCCGCGTAGATTCATGCCCGACACAGTGACGTTCACGCGCAGCAGCTCATAGCTGGTATTCTTTTGCAGGCCGCGCACCTGATACTGACGGTCGCCGAGCGTAATCACCACTGTGCCGTTGGCTTTAATCTCAGTCGGGATATCTATAGTCGGCGACATCGTGGAAGGTAGACGCGGCGGGATCGGCGGCGGGGCTTGGGTTTCAGCGACTAAAGGAAGAACGTTCTCAACCGGAGTGATCGGCGGAGTTGGCAGAGCGATTGCATTTTCTTCTTTAGCTGCGGGTTCGATTTGTTCCTCTGGCATCAGCGCTGCTGGTGGCTCCTCCTGTTGCTGATGGCTCTCCTGCTCCTCGATCTGCAGCTCTGGCTGCGGCGTTTCGATCTGCTCTGGCGTTTCTGCTGCTGGCTGCTCGATCACCTTCAGCTCGATCTTCACTGGTTCGATCACGGCAACCACTGGCCGCGCGCCTTTGCCCAGCCATGCGGCGCGATTCAGCATCACGCCCAGGGATTTCGGCGCGGGCTGCACCTTGAGCGCGTATTCGTTCGCATCCATGCTTTTCGGAAACTGCACGCGGAAACACTCGATGCCCATTACCATGAGTTGCGCCGCGTGTTCCTCTGCCGCGCGTTCTCCTGGCTCGTCGCGGTCATACGCGATATAGATTCGCTGTGTGCCGTACTTCTGGAACGCGGCGCGCAGTTCCTCGGTAAAGCCGTTTACACCGTAGCTCGTGGTTACGTGGCGGAAGCCCGCACACCAGAACGTCAGCGCATCGATCAGCGCCTCGCAGAGGATGATTTCTTTCGACGCGATGAGCGCGGCTTCATTCCAGATGCCCTGGTGCGGACCCGGCAGGTACAGATGCTCCGGCGTTCCTTCGCGCAGATTCGGTGTGATCTTGCGTCCATACATCTGCACCACGTGGCCCACGCTGTCGAAGATCGGAACCACCAGCGAACCATTGAAGTGCTCATGGCCGCTTTCGCGTATCAGGCCGAGTCGCTGCAAGCGCCCGCGCATCTCTGCTCCGGCGAGGCGGTTCTTGGCGGGCAGGCGATAGGCCAGCGTGCGGTTGGCGAAGCCCAACTTGAACTGGTCGATCATCTCCGATGATTTCAGGCCGCGCTTTTCGAGATAACGCAGGGCTTCGGGAGATTGCAGCAGCGTCTCGTTGTAGTAGCTCACCACCTGCAACAGCAGCACGCGATCATCGGCACTTCGATCTATGGGCGGCGGCAGTTTCGTAATCGTGCCTTTCCTCGGTGGCTCCCGCTTGCCAGCAGCTAAAGGAAGATGATCGGCTCTCAGCAACTCCACGGCATGGCGGAAGCTGATCCCATCGGCACGCATCACCCACTCGATTGCGCCTCCGCCTTCGTTGCAGGCCCCCAGACAGTGCCAGAGATTTTTCGCGGGATTGATTCGCAGGCTAGGATCGGTGTCTTTGTGGAAGGGACAGAGGCCGATGAGTTCCTGGCCGCTGCGCCTGAGCTTCACACCTCGCGCCTCCGCCAGCCGTTGTACTGAGACCTCCCGCTGTAACCTGTCGATTTCCGCCTGGGGGATGCGCGCCATTTCCTCTGCTCCTTTTTGCTCGTTTTCAGGGTTGGCTGGGGGACCCTGTCAAGTAAAATCTGCGACTCGGAATGTCTGTAAAAATAACGTGCTATAACATATCCAGTCAAGCGATTTTCCCTTTAAGCCATAAACTGCACCAGCCATGCCTCGGAGACTCAAGCTCCCGCCGCTCGATTTTGGCAACGAAACCCTCGGGCAGAGGCTTGCCCGCATTCGGAAGCAGTACGGTTACACCCAGGTTGACCTGGCGAAGAAGATCGGCATCATTCAGTCGTTGATTTCGGACTACGAAACAGACCGGTTGCGACTGACAGCGGAGATGGCCGTACGCTTCGCCCTGGCGCTCGGTGTCTCGACGGATGAGCTGTTACATCCGAAAGCAGCTAAGAAGAAGAGCAGGAAGCCTAGCCTCAAGGTCATGCGCCGCATGGAAGAGATTGAGAAGCTGCCGCCGCGTCAGCAGACGTTCGTTTTGAGCGCACTCGATTCCATTCTGCGGGGAGCAGGCGCGCGATGAGTTATCAGGAAACCACAGCGCTTGAGCCATCCGAGTTGCAGATCATCCGCACACAACGGCAACAGATCGAAGAGGCCAGCGAAGATCAGTTCCTTGCATCGTGGGAATGGGATCGGATGCTGTTTTGCCTCGGCGAAGAGTGCGACAGGTTCAACGCTGATCCGTGGATTAAAAAACTAGACCCAGCTCCCGCGCTTCGCTTGGAGCACCTGCGCCCGCTGTGGTCTCGACTGACGTACACGCGCGGCAACGTCCGGCATGTCATGCACGTCACGTATTCGGTGCCGCTACAGTGCTGCGCTTTCCAGATTCACGGCCAACCAACGGCCTATGAGCACTATCTGCTCGTGCGCGATGGCAAGGCGTACTTTCAGGCTTTCCAGTCGCGCGAAGAAGCCGCGCGCCGCATTCTCCGCGTGTTCTTCTCTGAAACGACGGAGCAGCACAGCTCTGTGCAGTAGTTTGGGGCACGTCTCCCATTTTTTTCATCTCATTTTTTCCATAGCTGGAAGCAAGACAGGAGCGGAGAGGAAGGCGCGTCAAGGCCGCGCGTTTGCTGCGCGTTCATCGGAGCGAAGCGCAGAGCCTTGACGCGACTTCCGCGCTCCGTACACTCCCGGCGGAAAAAATGAGAGATTCACCTCATGGTAAGAAGAAACCGCCTCCAGCTTGAGGCCAGAGGCGGCAGTTGAGTTGCGACTTACCTGGTTACATCACGCGGGTTGGCTTTGCTTCAGGTGTGGTCTGAAGAGCCTGCACCACAGCATCGAACAGCGGTTGCAGTTCGAACTTATTGCTCGAACCGATGCGGGCCTTGCGCTTCAGGTATCCCTTTTCCTCCAGCGTCTTCGCATAGCGGCGTACCATCTTCGGCGTCACGCCCATGCGCTTCGCAAGAGTGGTGTAGCTGGGAAACGGTGCTTCTTCGGTCCACTTGTAGGCCATGAGTTGCAGCACGAACATGGCCTCTGCCGTGGTCAGGCCGTAGGGCTGAAGCTTGCCGTAGCAACGCAGAAACGCATCCGGCACGCCGAGCCAGCCTTCGCGACCAGTGAAGAGAGCATCGTGGTTGCCCCAGCGGGCCACGAGCGCGTGATTGGGTTTAGAGTTGTTTGTGGTTTCAGCGATCATCTTGCTCCTTGTGGATTAACGGAGCTGACCGAACCGAAAGCCGCAACCCTTTTGCCTAAAAGACCGCGTAACTTTTAGAACGGCCAGCGCCGGGATTTGAGAGCTTGCGCCCTCATCAGGATTGTAGCTGGAAACCGAAAAAGCGCTAGGAATGTTCGCGGCGGGCGCTGCCTGTGATTACGCACGTGGCTCTGCTCCCGTGCGTATGCGTCAGGTGTTGTACTTCGGTGGACAGATTTGGGGAGAGGAGTGGACTTATTCGATCCTCCCACTGGTCAAGGATGTCCAGGGGCAGACGGGTCTAAAATTTCCTCGACACTAGCGCATTGCTTTCAGAAGCCGCATAATGAAGCCGCCTAAAAGACCGCGTAGCTTTTAAAACGGCTATGCGCATAAGAGGCCCGGCGACGAGTCGGGCCTTTTTCAACGTTCCCAGTTCGATTCTGCAGAGATTCACTCTCCGATCCCTTGCCCTTGTGATTGTCCTTGCCCGGCTGCGGCTGTCGCATGCTCCTGGCCGTGATCGTGACTGACAGACTGCGGCCCGATTTTCTGCGCCGCTTCCGGCTCGTGCGCCTGGCTCGGTGCTTGCTGCTCCTGCGTGGCCGTGCGCTGCGACACGTCGCGGCTGAGATGGTGCGCCAGTTCGCTTTTGTCGTTGGTGTAAATCTCCGCGTCGTAGCGCCCGCGTGACACGGATACGTAGGCCATGCGGCTGTTCACCAGTTGCTCGCCTTTCTCCGTGTCCACGTGGATCAGCGCGCGGTCGGCGGTCTGGCCCTGGCTGCTGTGGCTGGTCACCGCGTAACCGTAATCGAGATGCGGATGCTCGCGGAGATTGAACTGCACATTGCGCCCCGAGTCGGTGCGGATTTGGACGTCGCCGGCGTCCGAGATTTGCTCGATGGTTCCAAGCTGGCGATTGGCAACATGCAGCTCCTTCGATGGCGCTGTGAACTGCACGCGGTCGCCCACGGCGAAGCTGCGCTCGGTTTCTCGGTACAGCGTCACGCCCTGCAAGCGGCGCGGATCGTAAGTGACCTCGCCTCCGTTGTCGCGCTCGACTGTGATCTGATTTTGCTTTCGGTCCACGTCAGTGACTCGCGCGTATTCGCCTGGCTCGATGCCGAGAGTTTTGCTGCCGCGCGCATAGCGCACGATGTCGCCTTCTTCGTACTGCGTGGCCCACGCTCGATCTGCGCCCGTCATCTCCTGCCGCGCGTCGAGCACAGTAACTTTGTGCTCGGCCTGGCCGACTGCGCCACGTTCCTGCATCTCCGAGTGAATCAGCTCATTCAACGCGCGGCGCGATTCGTTATCCGGCGAGATCACCAGCGTCCCTTCCGGCTGCCGCGCGTATTCTTCCGCGATGGCCGTAAGCCGCGCGTCGCGGTCCTCGATCTGGTGCACGCGGCCTTGCCCGTCTAAGTTCTCGATGGCCTCGCGCACATCGCCGCGGGCGAGCTGTTCCACGGCTTCTTTCAGCGCCGGGTCTTTCTGCCGCACGATTTCGTCCAGTCGCGCCGTGTGCATTCCCGCGTCCTGCAACTGCTGATAGGGCCTGCCCGCTTCGACTGCTTCATGCTGGCGCACATCGCCCACCAAGAGCACGCGGTCGTGCTCATGGAGTCGGTGTAAAAACTCGTTCATCTGTTTGGTCGAGGCGAGACTCGATTCGTCCAGCACGTAGAGATGCTTTTGTGCGCCTGGCTCCTGCTCGCCGCGTTGCAGATGCTTTTGCAACGTGCTCGATTCGATTCCGGCCTCTTCGAGTTTCTGCGCCGCGCGGGATGTGGGCGCAAAGCCTTCCACCCTGTAACCCTCGCGTTCCGCCGCATCGCGGACCGCAGCTAAAGAAGTAGTTTTGCCTGCGCCTGCCGCGCCTTCAAGCGCCGTCACCTGGTCGCGGCTCCCAAGGATTTCTTCGACTGCCGCGCGCTGGCTGTTGCTGAGATGCGCGTGCTCGCCTTCGATCTGGTGGCGCGTCCCGTCTGTCGCCAGTGGCGCGTGCTGGTTTTGTCCGGCACGCATGAGGCTGATATTGTCGCGCTCCAGTTCGATCATCTTCTCCGTGGTGTAGAACCGGCTCGGCTCATGTGCGGGGCGGTTGGCTTCGATCAGCTCTCTCGATTCCACGCGCTGATTAAATTCGGCCCGCACTTCCTGGAGCGTTGCATCGCCCATCGAACGCTTGAGTGCATCGCGCATCAGGTCGCGCTCGTCGGCCACTGCCTCACGCTCCAGGTTTTTCTCGCGCGCATATGTGAGGGCCTGCCCGATGCTCTGCTGCTTCGCCTCTTCACTCAGCAGCTCGACCTGGTGCGCGTGCTGCCGTGCCTCCTCGATCACACGCTGCGGCTGATCGCCGAACTGCCGCGCCATCTCCTGATGCCGCTGCTGCATTTCTTCGTGCGAGATTTCGAGCTTGGCGCCGCGCGTCTGGTGCGCGGCGATCTGCGCGGCCCCGGCGCCGCTCACACCCTGTTCTTCCAAGTGCTCTTTGATCTCGCGGCTGCGCGGGCTGCTGGCCTCCATGTACTCCTGCGAGTAGCCTCTGATCTCTGGCTGCCCGCTCTTTCCTTGCTCGACTTCGTAGCCCTGCGATTTCAAACGCAGCGCCAGTTCCGAGCGATAGACGGCCGTCGCGTACTGCTGCGAGCGATAAAGCTCCTGCGGTTGCAGAGCGCGCGTCTCGCCGTTCTCGCGCTCGGTGATGTTGAAGAACACCACGTGCGTGTGAAGTTGCGGCGCGGCGTAGCCATCCACGGGTCTGCTGCTGTCGTGCTCGAACTTCGCGGCAACCCACTTGCCCGTGGTCTCCGGCGCGTGATTCCCGCCGATCCGCGCCTGCACGTAATGTTCGAGTTCATTCAGCGCAACATTCACGCTCTCGCGGTGCGCCGCGCGCACGTTCTCATCACCACCAACGAGCGCCGTCAAGCTCACGCTCTTCGGTGCCGAGAACGTCGCATCCCAACCGGCACGGTGCTCCATCGTTTTCACTTTCTCGCCGTGCTCGTTGACGTACTCCATCGCCGCGCGGTGCTGCACTAACTGCTCGCCGGTGAGCGGATGCTGGCCGTCCGCGAGTCGCGCGAAGTGCTCCTCGTTCACTTCACCGCGCAAGCCCCATTGCTCCGCGAGTTTTCCATGCCACTCGCCGCGCACGCGGTCGCCTTCCGAGTAATAGTTGTCCCGCGCATTCGCAAACTCTTCCTTGTGGTACGCCTGCGCCTGGCCCGATGAAAGCGGCTTGGATATCGTCAGCATCTACTGCCCTCTGAGGCTTTGTATTGCCAGCTTTGCAAAACGGCGTGGCACAACAAACTGCGTCCGGCTCTCAAAGCTCTCATCAGTACTGGCTCCGAACACCAGAACAGAGATTCTGAAGTGGTCGTCAGTTTCGTAAACGCCGTAACGTATTTTGAAGCCTTGTTCTTCGATCCCACGCACTTCGGCAAGCACCGAACGGCAGGTTTCCAGTTTGTCTACGTTGCTTAAGTCAGCCCAGATATCTCCTGAGTCTTGGAGCTGATCTCTCAGCGCCGCAACCTGGTCTGCCATTTCTTCCGGCAAAGCGCTATCGTCAACGATGTTTCCATCGCCACCTAGGATTGCCTCACAGTCTTTTATGGTGCTGAGGCTGTGTGCTTCGGTGAGCATGAGTTCTTTTTGCGCTTTTTCCACTCGTGCTTGCAGCTCTTCGTTCGTGGCGACGTAACGCGGTCCCACGAACCCTTCTCCGCCCAAACGAAACGCCTTGGAGATTTTTCGCAACGTATCGTCATCCACTTTCTCGCCGTGTTCGATGCGCTGCACTGTACGCTCATTCACTCCGGCCTCTAACGCCAGCGTCAGTTGTTTCCAGTCCATCATTTTGCGGAACATCGCAACCGTGGATCCGATCTCCTGTGGTGTCAGGCAGCGATACTCACCTTTTGCTTTGGTTTCTTCCATAACACCTCCGACTCTTCGAGAGTCGCACGGTTCATCCATCACCACCAAGCATTTTGACCCGACACCAGCACGACAGCCAGCCGACAGCAGTTGATTCACTCACTTCAAGAACTCCAGATCGTCATTCGATGCCCGCGCTGTTGGCGGTTTCACTTGCTGTGCGCGTTGCGGCGGGATCGGCGGCGGCACTGGCGTAAATCGTGCATCGCCGTTGCCCGGTGCCGTGGCCGTCAACGTGCGTTCTTCTTTTAGCTGCTGCGCCGGGAGTTTGCGCGCGATCAGCGCCTCGTGACGCTTCGGCAACTCGATGTAGGGGAAGCTCAGGCGCACGACCAGATTTCCGCTCTTCAGATATCCGTGCAGATCGGGCAAGCCCTGGATTTCCGACGCCATCACCAGCGGTTCGGTCGTGCGCTCGAGCTGATAGTTGCGCGAGTGGCGATGCCGGGGGAAGTGGCCTTCCATGCGGCTCTCGCGCAAGCGCTCGATCTCCACCTCGCCGATGGTTTGGCTGATCCACTTCGCGGAGTTCGCTTCATCCGTGCGTAAAAAGATTTTCGTCGCGTGCTGCGAGAGCATGGCTTCCGCTTTGCGCCCGTACAGCTCCTCAAGCTGGCTGCGCCCCTGAAAGCCCAGCACCACGGGATTGCCCACCTTCCTGCTCTCGGTGATCGCCGTGTGCAACTGCGGCAACGCATGAAGGCTTTGCAACTCGTCCAGGATGAACCACACCGGGCGCGGTCCCGGCCTGCCCTGGTTCATCATGCGCAGCACCAGCATGTCCAGCCACATGCTCACCAGTGGCCGCAGTCGCTCGCGGAACTCCGGCGGGCTGGTGATGAACAGCCACCCTTGCCGGTGCTTCGCCCATTCGAGCGCCGTCCAACTGGTTTTCACTTCGTCGCGGCGCGGCAAGAGTTTCAGCGCATTCGATACGCTGTTGAGTGTGGCGATCATGCCGCCGCGCTGCGGGCCTGCGTCGGGATAGATCGCTGCCGCGTGCTCGGTGTCCTTCAGCCGCTTCGCCAGTTCGCGCTCGTCGCGCAAGATCGCCAGCAGTTCTTCCGGCGTCCGCTTCGGCTGCTCGATCAGCAAGTGCGCGAAGATTTGGCGCGGCACCATCACGAAAAACGGATTGGTGCGCGGATCGTCTTTGAACAACGCCGCCGCGAGTCCTTCGGCCTCGGCTTCGTGCTGCACTTCGTCGCACGGCGACCAGTAGGGCATGCGCGCGTCAACGGGATTTAAGATCACGTCGCCGCGCCCCGGTTCGTAAAACTGCGGCGTGTATTCGAGCGCCGGATCGTACACGATCGCTGTCTCTCCGCGCCCTTCCACCTGCATCAGGATTTGCCGGATCAGCGAAGATTTCCCCGCGCCCGTGTCGCCCATCATCATGAAGTGCGAGCTTTCCCGCTCCCTCGGCACGCGCACCATCTTGCCTTCACGCCGTAATAAAAATTCTCCGAGCGTCCGCCGCTCGCGCGTGATGAAGCCGATGCCGTCGGAGCGATTTGCGCCGTTGAACTGCGCTGCCGTCGCCAGCTCCGGGCCTTTCGTTCGTCGTCCGTACTTGCGGATTCTCTGCCGCTGGTAGTCGCGCGGCGCGGAGAACAGGAAACCGACTCCGAACACCAGCGCGCCCACCTTCCACACCCACTCCCAGAGTTTTGCCCACGGCGACTCGCCGCCGTAGATCGCCGTCTCTAACCAGCGCGCAAGTTCGGCGTTGTTGTACGTGCCGCGTTCCCATTGGAGCTTGGCTTTCCCGGAGACGACTGCCGAATCGCTCAGGTCATCGTCCACTGCCGCGCGCTGCTGCTTGCCCTCGACCCGATAGAGGATCGGGTAGGGCGCGCTCTTGAGCCAACTGCGCCCCGTGCTGATGTAGGTCTTCAGGTAGGTTTGCTGCAGAAACGTCCATTGCCGCTGGTACTGGTAAACCGCCGTTCCTGCCATCGCAAGAACGGTCAGCACCAGCACCGTGAGCGTCCACACCGGCTTGTCGCTCGGCCAGTGGTAGGTCTCATCTCTTCCCCATCGGTTGCTCACTGCCGTACTTCCTTCCCGACGAAGGGCTGGTTCCTCGAACCATCGCACGGTTCTAAAATTCGGTCAAACGCGCCTCGTTTTGGCTCATTTTTTCGGGCTTCGATCTGGTTCCGGGCCATCCTTCCCGGCCAGTTGCTCCCGCGCCATCTTCTGCTTTTCCCGGTCCACCCGCTCGATCAGCTTCTTCAGATCCTCGGTGGTCAGCTCCCGCCCGCGCCCGAGGATCTGCACCGTGTTCAGGTACAGCATCCGCAAGGCCAGCACCTCGGCCAGGATCACTTGCTCGGCGGGATGCGCTATGAGTTCGGCCAGCACCAGCTCGCGGAACCACTCGCCCAAGGTCAGCCCGCGCGCCTCCGCCAGCTTTTCCAGCGCCGCGTACTCTTCCTCGCTGACTTTGGTCCCGATGGACTTGTTCCGCAGCGTCGTCTTTTCCGTCGCTTCCTTCTCCATGATCGCCTCGCCGCCCGCTACTCTCCTTAGACGCTTCAAACACGAAGATTCAACAAGTTACCCTGCGGTAACGAAAAAACGCGCCGCCAGGCGCGTTTTGCTCTTCATGTTTTGGCTTTTCAGCAGGTTACCGCGCGCGAACCGCGCGGTACTGCACAGCAACCCTCCCAGGGGTGACGTGTCACCCCTCCACCCGACGCCGTAGGCGGCGCGCTTTTGACTTTGGAAGTTACCGCACAGTATCCGGCCCCAAATCGACCTCGGAAACCCCGGTCACTCACCCTGGGGCTTCGGCTTCAGGGTCAGCCCGCTGATCTCATTCAGCCACCCGGCGATCTCATCCTCTTGCGGGGCTTCCCAGTCATAGGCGTGATTCAGCAGCAACATCGTGGCCCAGTCCGCAAGCTCCTCTGTGGATATCTCCCCACGGGCCTGCTTCTCCATCGCGGCCCGGATGTGCCCCAGCTCGACTCGGACTCCCGGAACTGGCGTCCCGTAGTGGCTATCCAACCGGCGCTCGTGGTTCTGAAAGTCGAACTCCACGACACCGGCCAGCCGTCGCCTCAGCTCCTCCAGGGAGATTTCGAGGGCAGCGAACTCCTCTAGCGCCCTGCGGTGCGCTTGCGCAAATTGCTTCACCTGGCGCTGGGGATAGAACGGCAGCAGGCGGCTAAGAAAGGAACTCATCTTCGCCCACAGCACGCGCATGAGTCAGTGTACCTATCCAGCCCTCATTCGCTCCCGGATCGCGGCTCTAATCCGCCCAGGAAAGCCAAGGGAAAGCACTCTGCTCGGCGGTTGGATCGCGCGGCTAATGGCTCGCTTTTCTGGTCGCTCTGATCGGGATCGTCAGATGCAGATTGCCGGTCTTCGGGTCCACGGTTTCAGTGACGAGCAGCTTTGCATCAGCGGGGATTTCCACCTTCGCGCTGTCGGGATTCTTCGGCGGCGCTTCGCCGCGATGCATGACCCGAATCAGCACGCCCGCGCCCAGCAGAACCAACAGCACGACTCCGAGAGTTCGGGACATGATCTCAGTGGATAGCAGGAGTCTTGGCTTTGGCGTACTCAATCGCCGCAGCCAAGCCACCGGCAACACCGTGCTGATTCGCCGTCTCAATCAGAATCTGGCTGAACACATCCACCGGATAGACTTTCTTCTCTTCACCATCCAGATAGTGACCGGCTTGAGATAAGAGTTTGTGCTGCAACTCGTTAATCCCTAGCAGCTTCTTCGCGGCTGAAGACTGGTCCGTGGACGGTAGCCCATACTCCCGCGCATGGATGGTCAACCTGAAGCTGACAAGGTTGAGGGACTTCGCTCGGTCCGCAAGCGAGAGTGCATTGAGCCATTGCGCAACCGTCTCAGCATTCATCAGATCGGCTCCTTCGGAGAGTCGAGAATGACTCTTTCCAGTGTGTTCACGTCGATACCTCGGTCTTCCAGAACCTTGATTCGTGTGTTGCCATCCATTACGAGCCCGTTCGGCTTTACAGTTAGCTCTCCGAAGCTCGATCCGGGCTTCAGCGACTCGATGATCTCTGCTGTGGATTTTCCATTCCAGAAGTCGTAGCTGGAAGAGTTGCCCGGACCAGTAATTGTGGCATCGCTGTGCAGTCTGAAAAGCGGGGCCCCACCTGCATATTGGGTTGCCGCCAAGGAACCATCTGCAGCCCGCTTCCAAGTCAGCGGATTGGTATCATACGGGTTGTCACCCCCGCCACTCGCGCAACCCTTAATCGTGCACCAGAGAGCAATGCTTCGCGCGTACCCTTGGAATACGCTATCAACCTGACCGGCGCTCGCGTTTCTCAGCCCTGTGACTTGCGACGGTGTCAACGCCGCGTTATTCGGGCCTCTGGCGTTGTCAATGAGCCATTGCCGCTCGTTGGCAATCCGGGTGTTGTATTCTTTTTGAGTTTCGTTGATCCCTACAGCGTGTCCCACACACCACCAGAAACCATGCTTCTCACCATCAACTGTGCAGTGCCCAGTGGGATCAGTTCGGCTAGTTGGGTTGTTTCCGACGTATGAATAGAGATTCAATGACTGCGGATTTCCCAGCGAAGCGTACGGTATGGCCACCGCTCCTGGTGCCCAGTCAGGCGTCATGAACCTGCCGAGGCTGGAGCCGTAGTACCTGGCTCCGAACATATCAAGGCCAGATTCGGCGTCGCGTTCTTTGCCGGTGAACTTGTAGCGGTTCCTCAACGCTACGCTAAACGAGCACGAGCCGTAGTGAATCGTAGACGTAGCTGCTTGCATCGTAAGCATAGCTCAGGTCCCCTGCCACCCCTGCACTCTGAGGCCGATACCTCGAGCAGAAAGATTGTGCAGGAAAGCTGGAGCCAGATATAGTTCGAGGACCTCGTCACCTTCCTGCTGCTTTGGCTCTATCGTATGATTCAGAACTAGTTCGACCTCTCCATTTCCGCCCATGAAGTCGGCCCAGAAACCTGCATTCTTTTCGAGGAACATAACGACATTGGCCAATGCACGCTCGTATTCGGAAGCGGAAACACCTTCCTCCAAACGAGCGTAGAAATATGTCCGTTTAGCAGGTAGATCAACGACTCTTTGGCCCGCCGACCAAGAGTTTGTAGGCTTTAGCGACAAGGCTTTTGATATGCTCTCCGGGCTCTGCGAGGGGTGGCGGAGAACGATGTCGATACTGAACGGATCTCTTGCCGTCACCATAGAATTCTGCCTCACATACAGCGATAATAAGCTCACGTCTGCTCCTACAGTAATCCGAGGGCCTCTCTCACCACCTGCAGCCCTTCTTTGTACGTAAGCGCACGACCGGCCTCTTCTGCACCCGCCCTAAGCGCATCCTTGACAGCGACCCTAGCTTCCTTTCCGAGCTTGAGTTCCTTCATTATGTCCCTGGCGATCTTGTTTTCCCTTCTCAGCGCATCCGTCCCGCCGCGCATCCCGAGAGTGCCGGGCTTTCTACTGATACCGGCAGCCGAGACTCCTGATCCTGAGTCGATGCCAGTAACCTGATCTATCAGGAGACCGGTTATGGGGAAGAAGAAGAATGACGCCGTGCGGTATTCGATCCTTGCCGCCAGATCGACGGTCCCGGCTGCGTACCCAAAAACTGGCTGCGAGAAAATTGCTTGAGCAGTTGGGTTCAGCTGACCACTCGTATCGAGCGGCGTAGGCGCGAACGCACCGGAAATGAGATTTCCGTTCTCGCCGGTGCCGCTGAATCCGGTAATTTGGCCTTGGTCGTTCACATTGACCGTGTTGACGGTTCCGTTGACGTAGTACCCGGAATTTGCCCGTTCCTCCGTCGAGTTGTCGCAATCTCCCCTTTCAGTATGGTCGTATGCTCCTGTGTCATTATTAACGTAAATACAATCGAGTCCATCGGGATCGGTAGCATTAAGGGGGTTGTTGTGAACGTAAGCGTAGCCGTTCCAGCTCTGTGGGTCGCTCAGGTGATCGAAGCCGTCAATCTGTTCAGGATCAGGGGAAGTGAATCGCCCAAGTGATGATCCGTAATACCTTGCCTCGAAATTGTCCAACCCGGACTCTGCATCCCGTTCTTTGCCTGTGAACTTGTAGTGGTTGCTGTCGCTGCCAATGCTGGTGACCAAACCGCCGTAAGGATAGTAATAGTAACGTTCTTGCACAGAGCCAGCCGGATCGGTGATCGTGCTGGCGGAGTTCAGCTTGTCCGAGAAGTAGTAGTGAGCTGTTCCGCTGGGGCGATCGACGCGCGCAATGCGTTCGCCGTCAAGGTAGATGTACTCCTCGTTGATGGTCGAACCTGTCAGGTCCGTCTCGGTCAGGTATTCGCCGCCCGGCCCACTCCAGTACATGGTTCCCGAGGTTCCGTTGGATTTCTCAATTCGCTCGCCATTGGCATCGTAGTAGTAGGTGTAGCCCGCGGTGGTGTTGAGGCGGTTCTCTGCGTCATAGGTGTAGATCGGAGTCACCAGCGGGCATGCGCTGTTCTGAACAAGGTTGCCCGCTGCGTCGTAGCAGTAGTTAGCCAACTGGTTCTGATTGCTGGCCGGATTCCCGGTGAGGGTCTCATGCCAACAGCTGCCCATCGTCGAAACTCCGGCGATGTTGGTAAGGTTCCCCCAGGCGTCGAGCGTGTAGGTTTCGCCCCAGCAGTTCGATCCTGTGGTAGTGACCGTGTTTGCCTGGGTGATACGATTCAGTTGGTCGTAAGTGAAGGTGGCGCTGCGGGTGGAATCGTTGTTATCGATGGCCTGAAACACGTTGCCGTTGTTCCCGGTGCCGTAGGCGCTGAACACGCACGGCGGGCTGTTGATGGCAACCCCCGAGTGGAAGTCGTAGCACAGGCTGAAGAAGGAATTCGACTGGCCGCTTTGCTTGGCTGACAGCAGCGTGGGCTGGAGGCGGTTGTTGTAGATATTCTGGGTGACGATGCCTGTTCCGCTCGTCCCGCCTGTCATCCCGGTCAGCGCCCCCTGAGGCGCATACGTGATCGACTGGGCGAAGACGTTGTTGTCGGAATCGCTGACTTTCGTGACGCGCCCCGCTCCTCCTACCAGGTAGGTGAGCGTTTTTCCACTGGGATAGAGAAGAGTCTTGAGGGAGCCATCTTTATAGTAGGTGTATTGGGGAGTGTACTTGATCGGATTGCCGGAGCCCTTGTTGTTGCGCGCCTCGGCGAGAAGTCGGCCCATAGGGTCATAGCTATACTTCGAAGCGCTCTGCCCCGAACAGGAAGCGGCCATCCGGTGCACCAGATTTGTCGGCGATGTAATGCTCGGCTGGCTGATGTTGCAGGTAATCGTGCCGGTTCCGTCATAGAGGTACTTCGCCACCGCGGTGCTCAAGCCCGTATACGCCTTTTGTGTCAGGCGGTTCTCCACGTCGTAGGAGTAGTTGGTAGTAACGGTCGCAGTGCTCGTCTGGCCCGGCCTGGGGGCGATGCGAGTACTCAGATTGCTGTTGGCATCGTACTGATAGGTGATGGTCCCCGACTCTGGATTGGTGGAACTGGTCAGGCGGGAAAGCGAGTCGTAGACGAATGAACGCGGACGCCAGGTCGCGGAAGCAGCGCCACAGGTGGTGAAGGCCGTTGTGTCCGTTCCCTTCTGGACGGCACAGGTGAGATTGTTGAGAGGATCGTATGCGTAATCCGTTTCGTAGTTGAGGTGTGGAGACGTCCCGGGATCTTCCCAGACCGCGGTCATGCGCCCGAGTCCATCGGCACAGGACTGGCGTGCCTTGCCGGCCTCATCGGTGACCGTGGTGCAGAGCCCTGAATTTTTCGGATTTGTTTGGTCGTAGGTTGTGGTTACGGCCGAACCGTCAGGCTGAGTGACAGTGGTGGTCCTACCCAGAGCGTCGTACGCATAGGTGGTTGTTCCATCTGTGGGGGACGCGGCGGAACGATGTGGATTCGATTGCGTGCGGACACGACCCGAGCCGTCATAAGTGGTGTCCACATAGGTTGGGTTTTCCGGGTCGGATGCGAGCTGGGTTTGAGTCACGTGCATCATTCCGTCCATCACGGCGACGCTCGTTTTCCATCCGGTCGGCGGGGCGGTGGGACTGCATGTGGCCCCTGCTGTGCCGCTGATAAGCTGGCACGTCGTGACACTGGGTGGATACGTATCTTTGTAGGCGATCTCTGTCTGCCCTCCGTCAGGAAACGTAGCCTGCGTAGGCCGGGCAAATGCGTCATTGTAGAGATAAGTTGTGTTTTGGAGATTCGGGTCGGTGGATTTCGTCAGCTCTCCGCTGTAGTAGTCGTAGGTGAAACTGGAGATGTGGAGGAGGGGATCGGTTACTTGCGTTAGATACGCATTAGTGGCACCGCCGGTTGGGTTGTAGGCAACGTTCGATCCGCCCGACAGGACGGTGAAGGCGTCGGTGTAGGAGAAACTGGTGGTATGGGTCGAGCCGGTCATGTCGGCGCAGGTCGTATTGCCACACGGGTCGGTGATCGATCTAACCTGGCCTGTCGTGTCGTACGCGTAGGTTTTGGTTGGGGACGCACCTGTGCTGGCCCAACTGACCTTCTTGGTGAGGTTGCCGCGAGGCACGGTCGAACTCGGGCCAAATCCTAACGTGTTGTCGTCGTCGTGCGTCCCGGCCACTACAGTTGCGGAATACGCAACGGGCTGGGCGGTCGAGGGAGAGAGGGGTCCACACGACGTTGTCCCGCCGTCGTAATAGTAGTCGGTTTCGGCGATCTTGTTCGGAGACGAAGTCGAGCAACTGGAACCGCCCGGACAAACCACCACAGAACAAGCCTTATCGGCGATGACACCCGGTGTTCCGGAGAGGCTTTGGTAGGTGGTGACGGTCTGGCGAGTGGGGGTCGAAGCGCCGAAGTCATAGTCATCTTTTTCTTGGAGCTGAGCGAAAACTGCGGCCGGAGCGCAATTTGTACCTACATAGCAGTAGGTGGTTTTTGACGCCTTTCCGCCTTCTGTGATCGATTCGCTGGCCAGATCGTATTGGTCGTACCATGTCTTGGTTACTGTCCGGAGCTTGCTGGTGTTGCCCCAGTCGTAGTACTCCGTGGTGGATTCTACGGGAACCTGGTTGCCTTGCGTTGAGTAGTCGAACGGCTGGAGAGGGGCTTGGACAAATCCGTAGGTGTATTGAGTCAGGGATGCCTTGCCGACCGTGTTGTCGGTTGTGGTCACGCTGGTGGTTTTCGAACTCCAGGAGGTGCCAAGCAAATTCCCATTTTGCGCATTATTCCAGTTCGTCGCATATACGAACGTCTGGGTCAGGGCCGCGGTGCTTCCGCCAAAACTGACAACCCGGGACGAAACAACGGGCGTTTTGTATTGATACAGGCACCCGTCTATAGAAGGAGTCGGACAGTTGTTAGGATAATGCGGTCCGCAGTCCCCGTTTATCAGGCCCGGGTAGTCTGCCAGTTCGTTCATGGTATCGCTGGGCTTCCACGTGTACTGCACCCAACCGCCGGAGGGATAGTCGATCTCGCTCAATAGGCCGAAGGAGTTAGTTGCGGCGTTGTGCGGAGTGACATCATTCCCATAGTAGAAGTTGTAGGCCTGCCCATTCGGCAACGTGATCCTTGAGACAACCGTCTGGGTGTCGCTCACCGTAGGTATTGGGGAACACCATATGGCTGGGTTTGTCGCATTTGCCTGCGAAGATGCGACTACGAAGCTAGCGGAGACGGCCTTCCAAGTCACTTGATAATTTAGACCTGATACCGAAACCGTGTTGGTCTGGCCCGCCGGACCAAGACCGGTGTAGGAGAGCAAAGGTCTTCCGAGAGTGTCTGTAAAGCTGTTTCCCGAGACAGTGACCTTGTTCCCATTCCGATCCTCTATGTAGGTCGGCAAGAGGTAGACGGTGTTGTCATCTCCGCCCCCAGGTGCGCTTGATGAAAAGTAGTACACGGTGCCGTCGGGCTCGTATACGTTGACGAAACCAGGGAGGTAGAAATCTCCCGACGTTTGGCCGTCCTGGCGCCTCGTGAATGCCGCACCTACCTGCGGGTCACCGCCGGTAGCGACAGAGTTGTATCTACAGTACTGAGGGGCGCCGTTCGTGTCTGGATACCAACGAGTTGCTAAGCCTAGGGAGTGAACTCCGCCCGAACCATCCCGGAAAGTATAAGCGGCGGCATAGTTACAGTACTCCAATGAATAGATAGGCACACCATTATTCACCCCGGTCAATACTGAGATGCTCGAGGTCCAGTTCGTGAGATTCAGTTGTGGAACTGTATAAATCCATCCTCCCTGACCGGTGTACCCGGTGTTGGAAACCCAGTAAGCAGTGCCGTAGTTGGGGTAGAAACCAGGCTTGAGGTGGCGCGCTGCGTTGGAGTCATAGCCGAAAGAAAACGGAATGGTCAGGCCACGCCCCTTGGCCACCGGTACTTCTATCCGCAGACTCAATGAACCGTTTGCAGGATTCACAGTTTCGGAAAGTGCTTTAATGTAATCGTGCCCGGCGCCCTCAATGGGAGTGGAGGTTGTGTCGTCGACGTTGGTGATCTGGGCACTCGCAAGGGAGGTTGCGGCTAGAACAAGACAAACCACAGCGAAGCTACGAACGAAGGACATTCCGGCGGGGCGATTCATCGGCTTCTTCCTCACGAACAAAACGGTTGAGAGCGGCTCGGGGTCACTCGTGCACGACATTGTGCTGTCCGCACCGTGATCCTTATTCAGCGATCACGCAACACGCTTCACACATCAGGGGAAGTAGCCAGGCAGGACATCAAGCAGGAAAGAGAACCCGCCGCTCTAACTGGCGCATCCTTGTACTCAGTTGGCAAGAAATTTAGT
>Ga0335080_10001714_pt1 | contig 21727 bp, 17 predicted proteins | sample Lox_Sample_34_FD_206720 | JGI IMG/M metagenome (GOLD analysis project Ga0335080, IMG submission 206720) | Soil microbial communities from Loxahatchee National Wildlife Refuge, Florida, United States - Lox_Sample_3.4 | ecosystem: Environmental > Terrestrial > Soil > Wetlands | place: USA...
TTTTCCACCCTTCGTCCACGATGACCGCCCGGTGGGTGCGCCGCACCGACTCGAGGATCGTCTTCGTGTCGAGCGGACGCAGCACGCGCAGGTCGAGGACCTCGGCCTCGATGCCCTCCGCGGCCAACATGTTCGCGGCCTCGAGCGTTCGCCCGAGCATGCCGCCGTAGGAAATCAGCGTCACGTCGCGGCCAGGACGCCGAACGGCGGTCCGCTCGATGTCGACCGGCCCGGCATTCGCGTCGAGGTCTCCTTCCATGTTGTAGAGCGAGCCGTGCTCGAAGACGATGACGGGATCCGGGCACGACAGCGCGCTCGCGAGCATCCCGCGGGCGTCCTCCAGGGTCGCGGGCGCGAGGATCCGCAGCCCCGGGATGTGGGCGTACCAGCCCTCGAGGCTGTGGGAGTGCTGCGCGCCGAGCTGGCGGCCGGCGCCCGTGGTCATCCGGATCACGAGGGGAACCGGCAGCTGCCCTCCCGACATGTGGAGCAGCGTCGCCGCGTTATTCAGGATCTGGTCGAGCGCGAGAAGGCTGAAGTTGACGGTCATGATCTCAACAATCGGGCGCAGACCCCCGAGGGCGGCGCCGATGCCCGCGCCGACGAAGGCCGACTCCGAAAGCGGCGTGTCGCGGATGCGCTCGGGGCCGAACTCCTCGAGGAGTCCCTTGGTGACCGCGTAGCACCCGCCGTAGCGGCCGACGTCCTCGCCCATCACGAACACGCGTGGGTCCTTGTTGAGCGCCTCGCGCAGGGCCTCTCGGATCGCCTCGCGGTAGGTGACCCGGCGCTTCTCCCCGCTCGGAGCGTTGGCCGCCGGCCGGGTCCACGCGTCGCTGCAGACGAAGCGCGTCAGCTCCTCGACGGGCTCCGGCCGCGCCGCCTCGGCGAACGCGACCGCGTCGGCGATCTCGTCGGCGATCTCGCTCTCCATTCGGGAGAGGTCCTGCGCGGTCAGCTCGCCCGCCTTCTCGAGGATCTGCTGCAGCGCGGGAATCGGATCCCGCTTCTTCCAGGACTCCACTTCGGCCTTGTCCCTGTAGAGCTCGGGGTCGTACATCGAGTGCGCGCGGAATCGGTACGAGCGAAACTCGAGAAAGAAGGGACCCTTGCCGGATCGGACGGCGTCGGACGCCCGGCGCGTCGCCGCTTCGACCGCGAGGACGTCCATGCCGTCCACCGGTTCCGCGGGAACTTCGTAGCCCCTCGCCTTGAGGCAGAGGTCGACCTCCGCCTCCGAGCGCTCGAGGGCCGTTCCCATGGCGTAGAGGTTGTTCTCGCAGCAGAAGAGGACCGGGAGCTTCCAGAGCGCGGCGAGGTTCATCGACTCGTGGAACTCGCCCTCCGCCACGGCCCCCTCGCCGAAGAAGCAGGCCGTGAGGCGGCGGCGGCCCGCAATCTTGTCGGCGAGAGCGAGGCCGACCGCGAGATGCAGTCCCCCGCCGACGATGGCGTTGCCGCCGTAGAACCGCCGGGACGCGTCGAAGATGTGCATCGAGCCGCCCCGGCCCCGGCTGCAGCCCTCCACCTTGCCGAACATCTCGGCCATGATGGGACGCGCCGGGACACCCCGGGCGAGCGCGTGGCCGTGCTCTCGATAGGTGGCGACGATGCCGTCCTCGGGGGTCAGCGCCTGGAAGGCACCGACGGCGATCGCCTCCTCGCCGATGTAGAGGTGCAGGAAGCCTCGGATCTTGCTCGCGCTGTAGAGCTCGGCACACTTCTCTTCGAAGCGGCGGATGCGCAGCATCTCCCGGAGCAGATGCCGACCGTGCTCATGCTCCACGTCGGGTGCGGCGGGGAAGATCTGGGTCGTCATGCGGTCTCGAGCATCGAGAGGTCGCCTTCGGGCAGACCCAGCTCGCGGGCCTTGAGCAGCCGCCGCATGATCTTGCCGCTGCGGGTCTTCGGCACGCTGTCGATGAAATCGACTTCCTTGGGCGCGACGACCGCTCCGAGACGCCGCCGCGCGTGCGCGAGCACGTCGAGGCGAAGATCCTCGTCTCCCGTGTAGCCCGGCTTCAACGCAACGAAGGCCTTCACCACTTCGCCCGCGACCGGATCGGGCTTGCCGATCACCCCCGCCTCCGCGACCGCCCGATGCTCGAGGAGGACGCTCTCGACCTCGAAGGGCCCGATCAGGTGGCCGGATGTCTTGATCACGTCGTCGGCGCGTCCCACGAACCAGAAGTAGCCGTCGGCGTCCCGCTTCGCGAGGTCTCCCGTCCGGTACCAGCCGTCGACGAAGCACTTGCGGTAGCGCTCCTCTTCGTGCAGATAGCCGCGGAACATCGAGGGCCAACCGGCTCGGAGCGCGAGCTCGCCCTGGACTCCCGGCTCGACGATGGGGTCGACGCGGCCGTCGGGCCCACACACCTCGCCGCGCTCGTCGCGCCGCAGTATGGCGGCCTGGACGCCCGGCAGCGGTCGGCCCATTGAACCGGGCTTGATGTCGAGTGCGGCAAAGTTGGCGATCATGATGCCGCCGGTCTCCGTCTGCCACCAGTTGTCGTGTATCGGCCGCCCGAGGACCTCGTCGCCCCACAGGACCGCCTCGGGATTGAGGGGCTCACCCACGCTGCCGACGAAGCGCAGGCGCGAGAGGTCGTGCCGCCGAACGGGTTCGGATCCGGCCTTCATCAGCATGCGGACGGCAGTCGGCGCCGTGTACCAGACCGTCACTTTCTCGCGCTCGAGGATCTCGTACCATCGCTCGGCATCGAAGTCGGCCTCGTCGACGATGCTCGTGATGCCGTGCGTGAGCGGCGCGATGATCCCGTAGGACGTGCCCGTCACCCATCCCGGATCCGCGGTGCACCAGAAGATGTCCTCCGGGTGGAAGTCGAGCGCGTACTTGCCCGTCATGTGGTGCACGACGACAGCGCCGTGAACGTGGATCGCCCCCTTGGGCGTTCCCGTAGTCCCGCTCGTGAAGTGGAGCAGGGCCACATCGTCCGGGCCCGTCGGAGTGATCGGGAATCCCGGCGCCTCCGCTTCGAGGAGCGCCGCGAAGTTTCGCGTGCCTGCCGGAGCCGACTCGCCGGGCGAAAGCCCGGCCACCAGCACGTGCTCCAGGCATGGCAGAGCGGTACGAAGGGCGGCCACCTTCTTCCGATACAGAGGGCCGCTCGTCACCAGAACTTTCGCTTCGCCGAGGGAAAGCCGCTGTCGAATCGGCTCCGGACCGAAGGCCGAGAAGAGCGGACAGAAGACTCCGCCGTTCTTGAGCGTTCCGAGGGCCGCGATGTAAAGCTCGGGTATCCTGCCGGCCAGCGCGAAGACGCGGTCGCCGCGTCCCACTCCGAGGCGGCGCAGGGCGGCGGCGAATCGGTCGGTCGCCTCGGCGAGCTCGCCGTAGGTGAAATCCCGGACCCCTCCTTCCTTCCCGAGAAATCGAAAGGCGAGGCGCCGGCTCGCGGGACCCTGTGCGTGGCGATCGGCGGCCTCGTACGCGATGTTCAGACCTCGCCCGCCGGGCAGTCCCGTCAGCTCGGAGCGCGCCGCTTCCCACGAGAACGAGGCGCGAGTCGCTTCGTAATCGAGCAGGTTGGGCGCGACGGCGAACTGCCCCTTTCTGATCGTCCTCGCCTCGCTTGCTTCCAGCGTGCTCACGCGAAAAAACGTACCGCAGACTCCGGGTCAGCCGGCTGGTTCGAATACATCAGAGGCCCGGATCGAGCGACGTTGCGTCGGCGGCGACGGGCAACGTGTCTTGCGACGTGTTGTCGGGGACGTTCCCGGCCAAGTGGATGGAGCTCTGGAAAGCGGACGGGATCACTCAGGGCTGCGCGTCGGTCGCCTGCGGGAGGTCGGAGGTATCCAGCCGGACTACTGCCCCTCGAACACGGTGACCCGAGGCGAGATGGCATCCTTCATCGTCCGAGCGTTCGGACTGTAGCCGGCTCCGTCGAAAAGCGGTCGAAGAACGAGCGCGGAAACCGGGGTCGAAGCCTGCGCTGTCGCGCTACTTCTCGGGGCGATCGGTAAGGCCGGACGAGCTGGCCGGAGGGTAAGTTACCCGGGGGCCCACGAGGCGCGGCCGGCGGAGCGGTGTCGCGGGCGTTGCAGGCTCCCGAGCCTCCAGTTCGTCGCTGAAGAGGAAAACGCCCGCGCCGTTGGTCGCCGCATACAAAGCTCCACCCGGACCGGGCGCACGGACGAGGGCGTTCACCGCGGGTCTTCTCAGGCCGAGATTCATCGGCGACCAGCTCGCTCCCCCATCCGTGCTGACGAAGACTCCGCCGTTGGTCCCCGCGTAGAACGTCGATGCGGAATCCGGATCGAAGAGAAGCGCGAAGATCCCGGTCGGCGTCAGGCCGTTGGTCACCTGTGTCGGAAAGCTCATGCCGCCGTCTGTCGACCGGAAGAGTCCGTCGTCCGTACCCGCATACACCGTCGAACGGGAGACCGGATCCTCGGCGAGCGCAACGACGATCCGGGAAGCCAGCGCTCCGTTGGTGATCAAGTGCAACCCGCCTTGTCCACCGACCCGCGTTCCCCAGATTCCCGCGTCGGTACCGATGATGAGCGGAGAAGCTGACGAGGAAGGATTGACCACGGCGGCGTAAAAGACGGGCGGGGAGGTACCCGTATCCCCGACGAAGAGCGTCCACGTCATTCCACCGTCGGTGCTCCGGCCCACGGAGCCCAGCTGTTGGCCGGACGGCAGCGTTCCGCCGACGCCGACCGCGTAGACTTTCGAGGGTGAATCGGGGTCGATCGCGAACCCGTAGGTGGGAGCGGGCGGACCGACCGAAGTCCAGGTCGTTCCTCCGTCGGTGCTCCGGTAGATCCCGACATCCGTGCCCGCGAGAATCTCCGAGGACCCCGGAAGAACGAGAAGCGACCAGACCGGTACCGCAGGCAAATTGTTTGTCGTGGGCGTCCAGCTCATCCCGCCGTCCACGCTCTTGAAGATGCCGGTCGGCACGCCCACGTAGACCGTCGAGGGCGCCGCGGGATCGACGGCGAGAGCGTAGGCGAGCAGCGGCGTGAAGCCGGAGTTCGCTGCCGCGCAGCTCACTCCCCCGTCGATGCTCTTGAAGAGGCCGTTCTGCGTCCCGACGTAGAGATTCGACGGGTTGACCGGGTCGACGGCCAGGGCCCAGACGATCTGCACCGGCAGGCCCGTCATCGCTCTCTCCCAGCGCCCGACGCCGTTGACGCTCTTCAGGACCTGGCCGCCTGTGCCGCCGTAGACCGTCGAAGGCGTCGCCGGGTCGATCGCGAGGGCGAAGAAATTGGACGGTTGACCACCGACGGCCGTCCAGCTCGCCGCGCCGTCGGTGCTCTTGAAGAGTCCGGCCCCCGAACCGGCGTAGATCGTCGAGGACGTCTTCGGATCGACCGCGAGGGAATGGATGAGCGTGGGGGTCAGGCCGTTCGCCGCCGCCGTCCAGCTCGCGGCCGCGTCGGTGGATCGAAAGAGGCCGGCGTTCGCCGTGCCCGCGTAGATCGTCGAGGGTGATTGCGGGTCAAGCGCCAGAGCGTTGACGGGCTGTGCGCCGAGACCGTTGCTCGCGCTCGTCCAGGTCGTCGCGCCGTCGGTGCTCTTGAAGACGCCGCCGGGGGTTCCAGCGTAAACCGTCGTGGGGGTGAGTGGATCAACGACGACGGCCTTGATGGGTTTCGCCGAAATCCCCGCGCTCATTTGAGTCCAGCTCGCGGCGCTGTCGTTACTCTTGAAGACTCCGCGGTTGGTTCCGGCATAGAGAGTCGATGTCTGGACCGGATCGATCGCCAGCGCGAAGACATTGGCTCCGGCGATGCCGGAGAAACTCCAGCTCTCCCCGCCATCGAAGCTCTTGAAGACGCCGGTGCCGATGCCTCCCGCATAGATCGTCGTTGGGAAGCGAGGATCGACAGCAAGAGCCAGCACCGTGCCGCCTTCCGGACTGATGCTCACCCAGTGGCCGCCGGCGGACTGCGCGAGCCCGGTAGCGGGCAGAGCTCCCAGGGCCGCTGTTGCGGCCAGGATCCGGAGAGCCGAGAAACGTGACACGGAGCTGCCCTGCTGTCGCGGCATTCTACGACGGTCGCGGCGGAACACCTCAGACCGGCAGGAAGGGTGCGATTTCGAGCGGGAAACGGGGGTCGAACCCGCGACATCCACCTTGGCAAGGAGAAGCTCCGCTTCCGGACGTTTGAGGACGCTTGCGGACAAAGACGTTAGAGACCGTCATCAAGCGTCCCGAAGCGGTTCTCGAGCGTCCTCTGAACGCCGTTTGAACTCGTTTTGAACTCTCCCCCCATACCCGCTTTCAGGAAACCGTGACTTGCTGCCGGGGCCGAATCTCATCCGCGGGCAGCAGCCGGGCCGAGTTGAGAATGAAGCTCAGCTCTGACGCGACGTGTATGAAGGCCGCGAAGAGCGGGCTCAGGAGCCCGAAGGCCGCGAGGACGATGCCGATTCCGTCGACGAGGAGGGTGCCCGCGAAGTTCTGCATGATTATGAGCCGCGCCCGCCGGGCGACGCGGATGGTCTCGACCAGCTTCGAGAGGTCGTTGCCCAGCAGAACGATCCCCGCGCTCTCGCGCGCCACATCCGTTCCCGAGCCCATCGCGATTCCCACGCTCGCGGACGCGAGGGCGGGAGCGTCGTTCACCCCGTCGCCCACCATCGCGACGATTCGACCTTCGGCGACCAGCGTCCTCACCGCGGCGACCTTCCCGTCGGGGAGGAGGTCGGCGGCCGACTTGTCGACCTCGAGCTCACGCGCCACGGCTTCGGCGACGCTCCGCTGGTCTCCGGTGAGGAGGATCGTCTCGATCCCCAGGCGCCTGAGGGCGGCCACGGCCTGCCGGGACGTCGGACGCAGCGTGTCCGCGATGCGAATGACGCCGAGGAACCGACCGCTCCGAGCGACCCAGACCTCGGACGCCGACGCCGACGCCGGGGCGTGTTCCGTGGCCACTCCATGTTCGGCCAGCAGAGAGCGGTTGCCGACGAGTATCTCCTCATCCTCCAGCGCGGCCACGATGCCCTTTCCCGGGGTGTAGGCGAAGCGCTCGGGCTCGACTGCTCGGAGACCCATCTCGCGCGCTCGCGCGAGGACTGCCCTGCCGAGAGGGTGCTCAGAGCGGCTCTCTGCGATGGCGGCTGTCTCCATCAGGGTCGGCTCCGACACGCCATCCGCGGGCGCGAGCTGACGGACCTCCGGAGTGCCGAAGGTGAGAGTGCCTGTCTTGTCGAGCACGACGGTATCGACCCTGGCCAGCGTCTCCAGGTGCAGCCCCCCCTTGACGATGGAGCCCTGCTTCGCCGAACGACCGATCGCTCCGAGGATCGCAAGGGGAGTGCCCGCCGCGATTCCGCACGCTCCCGCGACGATCACGACCGAGATGGTCGCCCGCGCATCGCGCGTGATCGCGAATGTCAGGACCGCGGCGCCGATGGCGAAATAGACGAGGTAGCCCGCCAGGCGGTCGGCGGTCTTCTGGACCGGAGCGCGCGACCGCTCCGCTTGCTCGACAGCCACGATGATCTTGCCGAAGGTCGTGTCGCGGCCGAGCCGCCCGGCGCGGACCTCGAGCGCCCCCGACTGATTGATGGTGCCTGCAAAGACCGGGCTTCCCGTGAGCTTCTCGACAGGCATCGACTCCCCGGTGATCGTCGCTTCATCCACGAAGGAGTGGCCTCCCGCCACGATGCCATCTACCGCGAGGCGGCCGCCGGGGTCCACCAGGACGAGGTCGCCGACGCGAACCCCGTCGAGCGGGACCTCTCGGATCTCGGGGCCGTGACGGACACGGGCCGTGCGCGGGAGGTAGCTCAGGAGATCTTCGATTGCCCGGCGTCCGCGCGAGACCGTAAGGCCTTCGAGGATCTCAGCCACCAGCACGAAGAGGGTGATGACGAGCGCTGTGAAGGCCTCCCCGATCGCAAGCGCCGCCACCAGCGCGATCGTCATGGACAGCTCCATCGTCATCCTGCGTTCGGAGAGGTTTTCGAACGCCTCGCGAAAAATTGGCCAGCCGCCCATGATTGTGGCGAGGAGCCCGATGACGCTGACCCGCGGCAGCGGCTCCCAAAGGCGCAGCCACACCGCCGACGCCGCCAGTGCCACAAACCCGATCCGCAGGAGGTCGGTTCGGGCCACGCCGCGGCGTTCGTCCCCTTCTGCCGGATTTCCGGTCACGGGCCAACCTCTATTCCTCGGCGCCTACTTGAGATAGGCCCTGATCACCCCGATCACGTCCTCGGCCGCCTCGGCGTCCTTCGAGCCCCGAGTTGCCCGGGCAAACGCATGACTGCGCACGTGCCCCTCGAGAACCTCGGCCATGAGGCTGTTCATCGCGCCTCGCGTGGAGGCGATCAGACGAAGGACTTCGCCGCATTCTTGTTCGCCTTCAAGCGCACGCGTGATGGCGTCGACCTGACCGGCGATCCTTTTCGTGCGGTCCAACAGCTTTTGCTTGTTCTTGATCGTATGGGCCATGAGGGCTAATAGTATACCCCACTATATTATCATGCGTAGCGGCGAGCCAATGGATGCTCCCGGATGTAGGAATGGAGATTCTGAGAGCGTGGAGAACGAACCCCTTGAACTCGTCTTTGAACTCGCGAGGGTCGCAGGGCTCCGCCGCGTGCGCGAAGTGCGCGACCAACTCGCGCGATGTGGGTGAATTAGTGTGGAGCGGGAAACGGGGGTCGAACCCGCGACATCCACCTTGGCAAGGTGGCGCTCTACCACTGAGCTATTCCCGCAGGGACAGCGGAGAATAACGGACGGCTCGCCGGCGGTCAAGCGCCGGTGGCTCGGGAAGCGTCGCGAGGGAGGGGTCATGCGTATCGGCATCCTGGGGTCGGGATTGATGGGATCCAAGCTCGGGACGATCTTCGCCCGCGCCGGCCACGAGGTCGTCTTCAGCTACGCGCGCGACGAGGCGAAGCTCCGGCGGCTGGCGCGGGAGGCGCGGGGAAAAGCCCGGGCGGGCACGCCGGCCGAAGCCACGAAGGAAGCCGACGCGCTCCTCCTCGCGGTGCACTGGTCGAGGGTCGACGACGTGCGCAAGAAGGCCGGCGATCTGTCGGGCAAGCTCGTGGTGAGCTGCTCGCTGCCCATGAACGCCGACGATACCGACCTCGTCGTCGCGCACACCTCTTCCGGCGCGGAGCGGCTCGCAAAGAAGCTTCCGAGGGCGCGGGTCGTTTCCGCGTTCAACACCGTGCCGAGCGAGGTGCTCTTCGGCGTCTACGAGGCCCGGCGCCGCGCGCGCCGGCCGAGTCTCGCGTACTGCGGAGACGACGCGAAGGCCAAGCGCGTGGCCGCCGGGCTGATTCGGGACTGCGGCTTCGATCCGGTGGACGCCGGTCCTCTGACGACCGCCCGCTACACCGAGCCGTTCGCGCTGCTCGTGGCGCGGCTCGCGTACGAAGGACGCCGCGGCCCGGAGCTCGCCTACCGTTTCGAACGATACGGGAAATAGGACAGCGGAGGAGATCGCAGAAATGGACATCAAGAGAGTCGGCTCCCAGCCCTCGGGCAAAGCACCGGCCGAGAACTTCACGGGGACGGTGCGGCTCGATCCGCTCAACCAGGCGGGCCCGCCGGCGCGGATGATCGCCGTGCGCGTCACGTTCGAGCCCGGCGCGCGCACGGCTTGGCACACCCATCCCCTGGGTCAGACACTGATCGTGACCGACGGCTGCGGCCGCGTTCAGAGCTGGGGCGGGCCGGTCGAGGAGATCCGGCCGGGCGACGTCGTCTGGTGCCCTCCGGGCGAAAAGCACTGGCACGGCGCCGCGCCGGCGACCGCGATGTCGCACATCGCGATCCTGGAGGCGCTCGACGGTAAGACCGTCGACTGGATGGAGAAGGTCACCGACGAGGAGTACCGGGGAACTCGGAGCGCATGACCCTCTATCGCACGACCGCCATCGACGGGCTCTCGATCTTCTATCGGGAGGCGGGACCGAAGAACGCCCCGGCGCTTCTCCTGCTCCACGGTCTTCCCTCCTCTTCGCGCATGTTCGAGCCGCTCTTCGCGCGACTGTCCGACCGCTATCACCTCGTCGCACCCGATTACCCTGGCTTCGGGCACAGCGACTGGCCGGACCCGAAGCAGTTCGCGTACACCTTCGATCACATCGCCGACATCATGAATCGGTTCACGGAAGCCCTCGAGCTCTCGCGCTACGCGCTCTACATGCAGGACTACGGCGGCCCCGTCGGCTTCCGAATGGCCCTGGCCCATCCCGACCGCATCGAGGCGCTGATCGTGCAGGACGCGGTGGCGCACGACACCGGTCTCGGCGCGAACTGGGCGACGCGCCGGGCGTTCTGGGCGGACCGCGCGGCCAACGAGGCCGCGCTGCGCACGAACCTCCTGTCGCTCGAGACGACGCGGACCCGCCACGTGGGGAACGACCCGAACGTCGCGCGCTACGACCCGGACCTGTGGACCGACGAATTCCGGTTCCTCAACGCGCCCGGCCAGGCCGACATCCAGAGCGACCTCTTCTACGACTACCGCTCGAACGTGGCGTCCTATCCGAAGTGGCAGGCCTGGATGCGGGAGAAGCAGCCGCGCCTGCTCGTGCTCTGGGGCCAGTACGAGATCTCCTTCGACCGCTCGGAGCCGGAGGCCTACCTCCGCGACGTGCCGGCCGCGGAGGTCCACATCATCGACGGCGGCCACTTCGCCCTCGACACCGCGGCCGAAGAGATCTCGGCCCTCGTCCGAGGCTTTCTCCGTTCCTGGCGGTGAGGATTCCCGGATCTCAGAAACGGAAGACCGGAGCCGCCGTCACGGACCAGCCGCCGTGGAAATCGTTCGCGAAATCGGCGACGAATTCGACACGGCGGGAAAATCCGTAGGAAAAACCCACTCCGTACATGAGGGGATGGAGCGGGCCCTGATCGACCTCGAACGAGAGCGTCCCTCCGTCCGGATCGCCGACGGTCCCCTTCGCAACGGCAGTGGTGTGCCAGTACGTCCCATTCAGCCACACCCGCGCGGGATGCGAGCCCAACTGCCCTTTCCAGCCGATGCGCAGTGCGGGAAGGAACGTCTTGTAGCGGTCGCTGAATCCCATGTCCGCGCGGGCCGCGTTGAGATCGGCCGCGGCGAAGAAGGAGCCGAAGCCGGCAGCCAGCGTGAGTCCGAGGCCTCCCACCGATCCGTTGAGCTCGGTAGGCACCGCGAAGAGGAACTGCCGAGGCTCGCCTCCGGCAGTGATCGGCGGCAACGTTACCTCGACGTTGGTCGTGGACCGGTTCCAGATCCCGCCGACGATCGCGTGGAGGTTGAGGAAGGGAAAGATCCAGACGTCCATTCGCAGGTTGAGGTTGTTCACGTTGGCGACCGAGGCGAGTTGCGCAAATTGGCTGACGGAAGTCGGCGGAGCGCCGTTGCGCCCGACACGGAGGTCCCGGATCTCGATGTCCCGATGCAGGAAGAAATAGACGAGACCCACGCCGAACGGGAGCGGCAGATCCACGCCGCGCTTTCTGGCCTCGTCCGCCAAAAACGGGAGCCGAAGAGGCTTCGGCTGGTCGGCAGGAGCCTCCGGGCCGGGTGCCCCGGATTGGCCACGAGCAACGACGGCTCCTCCCAGGAACACTCCTGCCGCGAGGATTCCCGATCCGACCGATTTCAGGACGAAGAGATGCGTTGCCCCTCCCTGGAGTAAGGATCGCGAATGATATCGGTCAGGACCGGAGTCCGCATTGCCGCGTGGGGCCAGTACGAGCTCTCCTTCGACCGCTCGGAGGCCTACCTCCGCGACGTGCCGGCCGCGGAGGTCCACATACTCGACGGCGGCCACTTCGCCCTCGACGCCGCGGCCGAAGAGATTGCGCGACGGGTTCGGGATTTTCTGAAGAAGAGCGGTTTCCCGGCCGAAGTTATCCCCCGTTTATTTTCGCGCCGGTACACTGTCTCCAGATGCCTGAACGCGGGCTTCGCTTCTGGGTCCCCTACGTCGTCTTCTTCCTTTCCGGCCTGGCCTCGCTCGCCGACGAGATCGTCTGGTTCAAGTACCTGACGCTCACGTTCGGCGCGACGACAGCGGCGGCCGCGACGCTCGTGGCGGTGTTCATGGGGGGACTTGCGCTCGGGAGCGCTCTCGCCGGTAAGGCGGCCGCGCGGCTGCGGAATCCGGCGCGCGTGTATGCGTTGCTCGAGACGGGCGTGGCGCTCTTCGCGCTCGCGACGCCGTCGCTCTTCGAAGCCGTGGACCGGGGCTACGTGGCCGCCTACCCGCACGTTTCCGGGAGCCCGGCGGGCCTGCTGGCCGTCCGATTCGGGCTCGCCGCCGCGGTGTTGCTGGCGCCGACGATCCTGATGGGGGCAAGTCTCCCGGTTCTGGCGCGCGCCGCCGAACGAGGCGACATGCCGGGACGCCCCTCCACGACCCTCTACGCCGTCAATACGGCCGGGGCCGTCGCCGGCGTGGCCCTCGCGGGATTCGTCCTGATTCCCGTGTTCGGCTTCTGGGCGACGCTCGTTGCCTCCGCCTGCACGAGCCTCGGAGCCGCATTGCTGGGGCTGATGCTGCGGGCGCCGGCGACGGCCCCGCCGGCCGCCGTGCGGATTCCGACGTCTCCGGTGCCGATGCTCTGGATCGCCGTGGCGTTCCTGGCGGGAGCCGCGGCGATGGCGGACGAGGTCCTGTGGACCCGCATTCTCGTCCTGTACATCGGCTCGTCGGTCTACGCGTTTTCGCTCATGCTCGGGGTGTATCTCACCGGCCTCGTCGCCGGCAGCGCCGCGGCCGCCGCGCTTCGGCCGCGTGACACGAGGCTTGTCCTTTCGACGACCCAGACGGCGCTCGCCTTCGTGCTCCTCGCCCAGGTGGCGGCGTTCGCTTTTTACACGAGGATCCTGGTCTCGACGGCCACCGGGATTCTCCACGCGGCGGGCTGGGGCGGCCTCGTCGCGGCGGAGACGATCACGACGGCCCTCTTCCTCCTGCCGCCGACGATCCTGATGGGCCTCACGTTCGGGATCGTCGTTCGGGCGGCGAGCCCTTCGTCGGACGCGGCGCCGCGGGGTGTTGGGGTCATTTACTCGAGCAATACCGTGGGCGGGATCCTCGGCGCGCTCGCGGCGGGGTTCATCGCGATCCCGCTCGTGGGCTCGCAGAGAGGACTGCTCGCCACGGGCCTCGTGGGCCTGGCCGTCGCGCTCGTGCTTCGTCCGCGCTCGCGGATCGCCTGGAGCGCTCCGGTCGTGTTCCTCCTCTTCACGGTGCCGTTGAAGAGCGACGGGGTCATTCTCTCGGCCGGAACGCTCTCCGACGTCGCGCGCAAGGATCTGATCCACTACGAGGAAGACACGACCGCGACGGTCGCGGTCAAGCGATATGGCCTCCCCTCGCCCTCGCTGTCGCTCGAGCTCAACGGCGTCAACGTCGCCGGCACGGCGCCGGATCTCGTCACGATCCAGAAGCTCCAGGCCCACCTGCCGCTGGCCTTCTGCCGGAACCCGAAGCGTGTCCTCCACATCGGATTCGGATCGGGCGACACTGCCTACAGTGTCTCGCTGCACCCGGTCTCCGACATCCGGATCGTCGAGATCTCGCCGGAGGTGGTCGGAGAGTCCGCGCGCTACTTCGCCGGGATCAACCACGGCGTGCTCTCCGACGTCCGCGTGCACCTGACGATCAACGACGGCCGCAACTACATCCTCGCCGCGACCGGGCAGTTCGACGCGATCCTGTCCGACTCGATCCACCCCCGCTACGCGGGCAACGGCTCGCTGTACACGGAGGACTACTTCCGTCTCTGCGCGCGCCGTCTGGCGCCGGGCGGCGTGATCTCGATGTGGCTGCCCATGTATTCCGTGCTGCCGGACAACTTCCGGGCGATCGTGCGGGCGTTCCAGGACGTCTTTCCAAACGTGAGCATCTGGTACCCGCATTCGGTCGAGAATCCCTTCACGATCGTGCTCGCCACGCCGGGGCCGACGGTGCGATGGGACGACGTCCGAGCCAGCCTCTCCGCGGCCGCGGTTTCCACGGATCTCGCGACAATCGGTGAAGCCGACCCGGCCGAGCTGCTGTCGAACCTGCTCCTCGCCCCGCGCGACGTTGAGCGATGGGTCGCGAGGACGTCCCCGCACACCGACGACCTGCCCGTGGTCGAGTACGAGAGCGGCCGCACCGTCGCGCCGACAGCCACCTGGCTCGCGACCTTCACCGACCTCGTCTCCCGCCGGAGCCGGATCCAGGACTTCGTCGAGGGGCTCACGCCGGGCGACCCGGCCAGCGACCGGGTTCTCGCCGCCCACGCGGCGGCCGCGACGGCTCTCGGCCGACATCTGGAGAGCCTTCGCCGCAGGGCGGCCACGGAGCCATGACGTCGCCGCGGGGCGGCATTCCTCCGCGGGATCGGGAATCGACGACGGCGGGGGTCAGGCCTCGACGGCCGGAGCGAGCTCGACGGCGGTTCCGCCGCAGTGAGAGCAGACGCGCGCGGTCGCGTTGCCGAACTTCCTCTCGGGCGCGCACTCCTCGCAGAGCGGGCGGGCGGTGTCCTGGCACTTGTAGTGGGCGACGAGGTCCGTGTGCGCGCGGCATCGCGCCGGCGGCGTGACGTTCGACGTCGCGCGCAGCTTGAAGAGCGACTTCAGAAACGGCACTTCACCGGCCGCGACCGGCGCCGTCTCGTTGACCGACACGAAATCCTCCGCGGACACCTCGCCGGTACGGATCAGGTTGCGGATGCCGCGCCGGTCGAAGACGTCGTTCTCGAATCCCTGCTTCTCCACGCGGAATCGCTGGTCCGCGCCGTTCTCGCCGGGATCGGGCGCGAGCGACCCGGGAGCCGGCGGCGTCCAGGGGCGGGGCTTCGGGGCCGGAGTCGTCGCGGCGGGGGCCGGGGGCGCGTCGGCGACCATCATCCCGGCCGCCAACGCCTCGGCCGGCTCGCTCTGAGACTGCAGGCGCGCGTACACCCGGGCCTCGTCGCGGGACGGGAAATCCATGGGCTGCTGACAATGCGGACAGCGAAAACGCGCCTGTACCGGCGGTATACGCTCGAGAAGAATGGCGTAATTGCCGGAGCAGTTCGGGCACGTAAACGTGTACCGCAGGTCCGTTTCGCTCAAACCGCTCTCCTGTGACGAGTTCGGACGATTCTAACACGCGCCGCCGCGCGGCCAGAGGAGTTGGTTAGGATCGCCGGATGATTCCACTGTCGTGGGCGCGCCGCATCGCGGAGCGCCTGCGCGGCCTGCCGCCGCGTCCGGGCGGATCGCGCGGCGCCGGATGGGACTGGGAGCGCGCGGCCGAGAAGGCGCTCGAGTCCGAGGGCTATCGGATCCTGTCGCGCAATTTCCGGACGCGGATGGGCGAGATCGACTTCGTGGCCGAGGATCGCGGCACGCTCTGCTTCGTCGAAGTGAAGGGACGAAGCGGCGAGGGCTTCGGCTCACCGGCCGCCGCGGTCACCGCGGAGAAGCAGCGGCGGATCTTCCGAGCCGCGGAGGCCTATCTCGCCGGGCGCAACGCGCCGGCGCCCGTCTGCCGGTTCGACGTCGTCGCGATCCTCGAGAGGCCCGGCGAGAAGCCGGCGCTCGAGATCCTCCGCGACGCCTTTCAGGGACCGCCGACGCCGCGCCGGCGGAGAGGCTGAGAGCTCGAAGATGGGTAAGAGCCGCCTCGAAGCCTTCAGCGACGGCGTCATCGCCATCCTCATCACCATCATGGTGCTCGAGCTGAAGGTGCCTCGGGGCGAAGCGCTGGCGGCGCTGGCGCCGGTCCTCCCGGTGTTCCTGTCCTACGTCCTCAGCTTCATCTACCTCGGGATCTACTGGAACAACCACCATCACATGCTGCACACCGTCCGCCGGGTGACGGGACCGATCCTCTGGGCGAACCTGCACCTGCTCTTCTGGCTGTCGCTCATCCCGTTCACGACGGCCTGGATGGGCGAGAACCACTTCGCGCCGGGCCCGTCCGCGCTGTACGGAGCGGTCCTGCTCATGTCCGCCATCGCCTACTGGGTCCTGCAGCAGCGCATCATCGCGTCGCAGGGAGAGGACTCGCTGCTGCGAAAGGCCGTCGGATCGGACTGGAAGGGGAAGCTCTCCCCGATCGCCTACCTCGTCGCGATCCCGATCTCGTTCTGGTCGCCCGCCGCCGCGGAGGCGCTCTACGTCGCCGTCGCGCTGATCTGGCTCGTGCCGGACCGGCGCATCGAGCGGGTTCTCGGAAGCGGCGAGGCCCGAGTCTAGGCCATCGCCCGGCGCGCGAGCTCGAGAACGTCGAACGGCTGCGTCGCGACGCCGATCTCCTCCTTCGCGTTGCCGAGCATCACCATGCAGAACGGACAGGACACCCCGACGGCGCCGGTCCCGGCCCCGGCGATCTCCCTCATACGCGTCTGGTTGATCCGGGTGCCGAGCTTCTCCTCCATCCACATGCGGCCGCCGCCGGCACCGCAGCAGAGGCCGCGCTCGCGCGACCGCGGCAGCTCCTGGAGCCGCAGTCCCGGAATCGACTCGAGGATCCGCCGCGGCGCGTCGTACACGCCGTTGTAGCGGCCGAGGTAGCACGGGTCGTGGAAGCTGATCGACTCCTCGACGCGGCCGGTCATCTTCAGCCTGCCCTCGGCGATGAGCTTCGACACGAGCTCCGTGCCGTGCATCACCTCGTACTTGCCACCGAAGTCCGGGTACTCGTTCCGGATCACGTTGAAGCAGTGCGGGCAGTTCGTGACGATTTTCTTGACGCCATACCCGTTCAACGTCTCGACGTTCTGCTGCGCGAGCATCTGGAAGAGGTACTCGTTGCCCATGCGGCGCGCGGAGTCGCCGTTGCACGTCTCCTCGACGCCGAGGATTGCGAACGAGACGCCGGCCGCCTGAAGGAGCTCGACGAGCGCGCGCGAGACCTTCTTCGCGCGGTCCTCGTAGGAGCCGGCGCAGCCGACCCAGAAAAGGACGTCGATGTCGCGGCCCCGCGCCTCGGCCATCGTCACGACGGGCAGCTCCTTCGCCCAGTCGGCCCGCGAGGCCGCGGCGATCCCCCACGGGTTGCCGTTGGTCTCCATGCCGCGGAACGCCGTCTGCATCTCCTTCGGGAACTCCGCCCTGTCGAGCACGAGATAGCGGCGCATCTCGACGATCTTGTCCACCGCCGGCACGATGAACACCGGGCACGCGGACGTGCAGAAGCCGCAGGTCGTGCAGGCCCAGATCGTGTCCTCGGAGATCCAGCCGCCGATGAGATCGCGCCGGGCATGGCCGGGGCCGCCGCCGTCCCCTCCGTTCCCGCGCCCGGAAGCCGCCGCGAGGATCTCCGGCGTCGCCTCGTACACGGCGTCGCGGATCGCGGCGATGTGGAGGCGCGGGTCGAGCGGCTTGTCCGTCAGCACCGTCGGGCACACGACGCGGCAGCGGCCGCACTCGGTGCAGGCATAGCCGTCGAGCATGGACTTCCACGTCAGGTCCTCGACTCTCGAAGCGCCGAACCGCTCGGACTTCTCGAGGTCCGGCGTCGCGAGGCGGCCCGGCGGATCGAGATTCATGAAGAAGATGTTCGGGACCGCCGTCAGGATGTGGAAGTGCTTCGAGTACGGCAGGTAGTTGCCGAAGAAAAGGATGTCCACGAGGTGGGTCCACCAGGCGGCGTCGGAGATCGCCTGGAGCTTCGGCGGGGAGACGCCGGAGAGCCAGCGAGCGATCACCGCCACGGCCGGCGACCAGCGGCTCGCGAGCTGCGGCGCGAGCGCGACCCGGGCGCCCTCGGCCACGAGGTCGGCCGCGATCAGCAGCGCGATCAGGAACAGGACGAACCAGGCGTCGGCCGTGAGGTCGAGCCGCGCCGGCCGCGCGAAGGCCCGCCGGTAGACGGCCATCGCGACGCCGACGAGGACCAGCACCTCGAAGACGTCCTTGGCGAGCGTGTAGAGGTTGCCGAGCGTTCCGGGAAGGAGGACGAGTCCCGGCCACAGGCCCTCGACGACGAGCTCGAGCGTGCGCACGGTGAGGACGACGAAGCCGCCGAAGATGAAGATGTGGAAGACGCCCGCGTAGAAGTCGCGAAACATCCGCTTCTGCGCGAAGGCGTACTCGAGGGTCTTCCGGATCCGGAGACCGACGCGATCGAAACGCGGGTCGGGCGCGCCGGCGAGCAGCACGCGGATGCGGCGGCTCGCGGAATAGACGAAGGCGACGATCGCGAAGAGGACGAGGAGGCCGAAGAAGACCGTGCCGGGGAGCCCGAGGATCAGGCGCTCGGTCGGAAGCTTCGGCACGGGGCGGAGTGTAGCGAAGGAGTCGTCAGCTGTCAGCTATCAGCTATCAGCTATCAGCTATCAGCTATCAGCCATCAGCTGTCAGCCATCAGCCAGACTCTGAGCCCCACGCCTCTCGCTGAAAGCCGAGAGCTGAAAGCTGACAGCTACTCCGCCTTCGCCGCCCGCACCGCCTTGGCGAACTCGGGGACGATCGCAAAAAGATCGCCGACGACGCCGTAGGTCGCGACCTTGAAGATCGGCGCCTCGGGATCCTTGTTGACCGCGACGATGACCTTCGAAGTTCCCATTCCCGCCAGATGCTGGATCGCGCCGGAGATTCCACAGGCGACGTAGAGTGTCGGCGAGACGACCTTGCCGGTCTGGCCGACCTGGTGCTGGTGATCGATCCAGCCGGCGTCCACGACCGCGCGCGACGCGCCGAGCGCGGCGCCGAGCGCCTCCTGGAGGTCTCGGATCACCGGCCAGTTCTCGGGCCCCTTGATACCGCGGCCGCCCGAGACGATGACGTCGGCCTCCGCGACGTCGAGCTCCTTCGATTCCGAGGTCTCGACCTTGACGACGCGCGCGCGCGGCTGAAGATCGCCGAGCTCGAGCGTCTCGACGCGCGCCGCCGGCGCGCCGGCCTGCGCCTCCGCCGCGAACACGTTCGGACGGGTCGTCGCGACCTGGAGCTTCGCCGCGCCGCAGTCCACCTCGGCGCGGGCCTTGCCCGAGTAGACCGGCCGCGATCCCACGAGCCGGTCGCCCTCGAGCCGCAGGTCCATCACGTCGGCGAGCACCGAGACGTCGTTGCGCGCGGCGAACCGCGGCGCCATGTCCTTACCCATCGCGGTCGCCGCGATGAGCACGGCGTCGGGAGCCTCCTTCTTCGCGGCCGCGTCGAGCGCGCCGACATAACCCTTGGTGCCGTACAGCGCGAGCTCGTCGCGGTCGGCCACGTACACGACGCCCGCGCCGTAGGCGCCGAGGTCCTTCGCGAGCGCCGTCACGCCCTTGCCCGGAAGCACCGCCGCGGCGGGCGCGCCGGAGAGCTTCCGCGCGAGCGAGAGCGCCTCGAGGGACGCCTTGCGGATCTTCCCTTCGCGCTGCTCGATGAAGACGAGGAATTTCATATAGCTATCAGCTCTCAGCTCTCAGCTCTCGGCTACCGCTGCCGCACGACTCCGGCTGACAGCTGAGAGCTGACGGCTGACAGCTCAAATGACCTTCGCCTCTTCCCGCAGTAATCTCACCAGCTCCTTCCCCGCGGCCGCCGGATCGTCGGGCGGGACGAAGTGGCAGGCCTTCCGGGCGGGCGGCAGGTCGAGCTTCCTCCAGCGGGTCTTCGCGCCGGCCGCGTCCGCCTCGGGAATGCCCATCGCCGAGAGCTTCTTCTCGGCGATCGGCTTCTTCTTCGCGCCCATGATGCCCTTCAACGACGCGTACCGCGGCTCGTTCAGGCCCTTCTGCGCCGTCAGAACGGCCGGCAGCGAGCACTCGACGAGCTCGTGCGCGCCCTCGATCTCGCGGTGGGCGGTGATCCTTCCGTCGCCGATCTCGAGCTTCACGACGTTGCCGACGTGCGGCAGGTTCATGAGCTCCGCAACCATCGGACCGACGAGCGACTCGTCGTAGCCGACGCCCTTCTGCCCGAACCAGAGGAAGTCGTACTTCCCCTCCTTCGCGACGGCCGCGACCGCCTTGGCCGTCGCAAGCGCATCGAGGTAGCGCGAGTCGCCCGAGTCCACCCAGATCGCGTCGTCGGCTCCGCGGGCGAGGCACTCGCGCAGGCCCGTCTTCGCGCGCTCGGGGCCGACGCACACGACCGTGACCGCGCCGGCGCCCTTGCCTTCCTTCGTCTTGAGCGCCTCCTCGAGCCCGTACTCGTCGTACGGCGACACGATCCACTTGACGTCGGACTCGTCGATCGACTTGCCGTCGGCGGCGATCCTGATCTTCGTCTCGGTGTCCGGAACGTAGGCGACGGCGACGAGCGAGTTCATGCGGCAGGTCCTCTTCAGTCCACACTCTGGAAGAGCAGGCTGCCATTCGTGCCGCCGAAACCGAAGGAGTTGTTCAGCGCGTACCGCAGCTTGGCCGGCCGCGCCGTGTTCGGCACGTAGTCGAGGTCGCACTCGGGGTCCGGGTTCTCGTAGTTGATCGTCGGCGGAATGACGCCGTGGTGGATCGCGAGAACGCAGATCGCCGACTCGAGCCCGCCGGCCGCGCCGAGCAGGTGGCCCGTCATGGATTTCGTGGACGACACGGCGAGCCTCTTCGCGTGGTCTCCGAAGACCCTCTTGATCGCCAGCGTCTCCGCCCGGTCGCCGAGCGGCGTCGAGGTCCCGTGGGCGTTGATGTAATCGACTTCCTCCGGGGCCACGCCGGCGTCCGCGAGCGTGTTGCGCATGACGCGCGAGGGACCGTCGCCGTCGGCCGACGGCGCGGCGATGTGGTACGCGTCTCCCGACATGCCGTAACCGACGAGCTCGGCATAGATCCGCGCTCCGCGCTTCTTTGCGCCTTCGAGCTCCTCGAGCACGAGGATGCCGGCGCCCTCGCTGATCACGAACCCGTCGCGGTCGCGATCCCAGGGCCGCGAGGCGCGCTGCGGCTCGTCGTTGCGTCCCGTCAGCGCCTTCATCACGGCAAAGCCCCCCACGGCGAGCGGCGTGATCACCGACTCCGTGCCGCCGGCGATTGCCGCGTCGGCGTCGCCGTACTGAATCATCCGGTACGCCTCGCCCACCGCGTGCGCGCCGGTCGTGCAGGCGGTCACCGTCGCGAGGTTCGGGCCCTTCAAGCCGTACTTGATCGAGATGTTGCCGCTCGCCTCGTTCACGATGAGGCCCGTGATGAAGAAGGGCGTGATGACACGCGGGTTGTTGCCGCCCTCGACGTACTTGCGCTGCATGCTTTCGATGAGCGGAAGGCCGCCGATGCCCGATCCGACGACGACCGCGATCCGCTCGCGGTTCGCGTCGCTGACCGGCAGGCCCGAGTCCTCCATCGCGAAGTGGGCCGCCCCCATCGCATAGTGGATGAAGGTGTCCATCTTCTTGATTTCTTTCTTCTCGATGTAGTGGCCCGGGTCGAAGCCCTTGACCTCACCCGCGACGCGCGAAGCGAACGCCGCCGCGTCGAAACGCGTGATCGGACCGATACCGCTCTTGCCCGCGAGGAGGGCGGACCAGTTCTCCGCGTTACCAATACCGAGCGGGGAGATCAGGCCCACCCCCGTCACGGCCACGCGGCGGGGGGAGGACAGGCGAGGCATGAGGGATCAGTTTTTCGAGGAGTGCTTCTCGATGTAGTCGATGGCGTCCTTGACCTTCTGGATCTTCTCGGCCGATTCGTCGGGAATCTCGATGTTGAAGGCCTCTTCGAACGCCATGACGAGCTCCACGGTGTCGAGGGAGTCCGCGCCGAGGTCGTCCACGAAGGACGCCTCCGCGGTCACCTCGTTGGCGTCCACGCCGAGCTGCTCGACGATGATGCTCTTCACCTTCTCTTCGACACTCATTCGTCCTCCCTCGCTG
>Ga0335080_10001715_pt1 | contig 21725 bp, 16 predicted proteins | sample Lox_Sample_34_FD_206720 | JGI IMG/M metagenome (GOLD analysis project Ga0335080, IMG submission 206720) | Soil microbial communities from Loxahatchee National Wildlife Refuge, Florida, United States - Lox_Sample_3.4 | ecosystem: Environmental > Terrestrial > Soil > Wetlands | place: USA...
TTCCAGCAATCCGGTCAGCGGCTTGCGGCAGGTGCAGCCGTCTTCCCGGCGGTGGGGACAATAGTAAAAGGCATCGATGCGCGCGCCGGAGACGGCCAGGTCGTGCGCCAGCCGCTCGTGCACTTCCGTAATCAGCGATTCGGGGAAGATGCGGCGGGACGCTCCGGACTGGTTTGTGACCACGATGACCGGGAAGCCGGCATCATTCAGCCGTCGCACGGCTGCAGCCGCGAACGGAAAGATCCGCAGGCGGCTGATGTGGTTCAGATAACCCATTTCTTCGCAAAGCACGCCGTCCCTATCCAGGAAGACGGCGCGGCGCAGATTGCTGTCGGGCACGACTCTCGGTTCCCTTTGCATGCGCTGCTGGCCTTGCGGACGCGCGTCAGGCCAGCCACTTTCGGGCGGCCAGCAGGACGGCGTCCAGCTCAACGGACTTCATGCAGCGGTGGTCAATGGGACAGTGTCGCAGAAAACAGGGGCTACAGGCCACCCTTCGCTGAACGATGGAAAGCTGGGGCGTGAGAGGACGGGTGCCGTCGGGGTCCGTGGGACCGAAGACGGCGACAACAGGCAAGCCTACCGCGGCGGCAACGTGCATCGCGCCGGAGTCGTTGCCGATGAACATGCGGCAGCGGGAAAGCAGCGCGGGAAGGTCCCCGATCGCGCTGCGACCGATCAGGTTCACGATTCCGGGGCCGGCCCCCAATTCCACTTCGGCCGCGACGGCGGCTTCCGACGCGGCGCCGAACAGCAGAACGTGCGCGCCGTGGTCTGCCACCAGACGGCGCGCAAGGTCTGCATAACGATTTGCGGGCCAGCACTTCGCCGTGCCGTATGCAGCCCCTGCGCCAAGCGCCACCCGCAGCGAGCCGGGGGCACAGCCCGTGCCGTTCAAGAGTTTCTCGGCGCGCGCCGCCGATTCCGGGGATACGCGCAGGCTGACGGGCGCGACGTCCGGCAGGGCGTCGATCCAGCCGGCGCGCCGCAGCAATTCCAGATAGTAGTTGGATTCATGCGCAGGAATCTCTCCGGGCTGCGGAACGGGAACCGGCTTGGTGAGCAGCGGGCTGCGGGCGTCGCGGGCGTAGCCGATTCTTTCAGGAATCCCGGCGCGCCAGGCAATCCACGCAGCCTCGAAGGCGTTCTGAAGCAGAACGGCGGAATCAAAGTGCAGGTCGCGCAGTTCTCGCGCCAGGCGCTCGATGCCTAAGGCTCCGCGGTGTTTTCCGCGATGGTCGAAGAGAATCAAATGGTCCACAAGGCCCTGATCCCGGTAGAGGTCAGCGACCCACGGGCGGGCCAGCACGGAGATCTCCGCGTCCGGACGGCGCTCGCGCAGCGCCGCGAGCGCAGGCATCGAAAGGATGGCGTCGCCCACCCAGTTCGTTGCGCGGACCAGCACCTTCACGGCAGCGCTCCGCGACGCCGTTCCGCGATGTTCAGAATGGCGGAGTAGACGGCGTCTTCGTCGGCGGGCGCGAGTCGAATCCGGCAGAAGTACAAGGGAAACTGCGTGGAGAGGGCGGCCGGCAGGTTGCGGGCGTCTTTCTCAGTGCAGACGAGTGCGCTGGCGCCGGAGATGCGCGCGGCACGCTCAATGGCCGCCAAGTCGTCCGCCGTGAACCGGTGGTGGTCGCGAAAGGCCATCTCGCCTACCACAGAGCCGCGCAACTGGCGCGACCATCCGCGGAGGTCCGCAAAGAAGGCTTCGGGATTGCCGATGGCGCAGAACGCGAAATAGCGGGGCTGGCCATTGTCGCTGGCGGGCGGAACAGCGCCGGGCAGCGGAACGAGGTCATCCCAAGCCGTGGCCGCGTAGAAAATCGGAGCCTGGCTGTACCGGCGCAGGGCAGCCTCCAGGCCGGGGGCACGCACCGCGCGGGTAATCACCAGGATGTCGGCGCGCCCGAGGGCCGAGCGGGGCTCGCGCGCGCGGCCGGCAGGCAGCAGGCCGCCGCCGAACGGGTCGGTGGCGTCGACCAGCGCGACGTTCACGTCGCGGTAGAGCTTCAGATGCTGGAAGCCGTCGTCCATCACAAACCAGTTGATGCCCTGTGCAAGCAGCGGTTGCGCGCCGGAGCAGCGGTCCGGGTTCACGGCAACCGGGACGCGCTCAGGAAGTCGCGCGCGAAGCAGCTCCGGCTCGTCCGCGGTGGCTCCAGCGCCGGAGGCCGACGTGCTGCCGGAACCGCGCGCGAATCCACGATAGCCGCGCGTGAGGATTCCCACGGAGCGTCCGTCGCGCACCAGCCGTTCGGCAAGCCAGGCAACGAAGGGCGTTTTTCCCGTTCCGCCCACGGTCAGGTTGCCCACGCTGATCACCGTGGCAGGCAATCGCCGCGAGTGAAACAGTCCGGCGCGATAAGCAAGCGCTCTGGCCGCCGCGACCAGCCCGTAAACCGGCGAGAGTGGCCGCAGGATGGTACGAAGCAAGGGCCGCTGCCGTTCCGCGCGTGGACGCGACTCCTCCAGGATGGTCGCGAGACGCTCCAGGGTCCGCTCCGTCGCGCCCCGGTTCCGCTCCACCAGCCGTCGGGCAGCAGCACCCAACGACTCCCGGCGCGGGACATCCTCGAGCAATTCGATCCAGCGCCGGCCGAGGTCCTCACCGCTGGAAACCTCGACCGATGCTCCGGCCTCGCGAAATGCCCGGGCCATGTCGCGGAAGTTCTCCATGTACGGCCCGAAGACAGGCACATTGCCGAAGACAGCAGGTTCGAGGATGTTGTGGCCTCCCGCCGGCACCAGCGACCCACCCACAAAAACCACCGAGGCGACCTGATACACGGCCGCAAGTTCGCCGACGGTGTCCAGAAGCAATACCTGGACACCTGCGTCCAGGGGGCGCGAGAGATCGGCGGCGGTGCGGCGCACGCAGGCCAGCCCTCGTCGCACTACGATTTCGGCGGCGGTATCGAAGCGGTCTGTCTTCCTTGGCGCGAGGATGAGCAGAGCATCCGGGAACTTTGCGCGCACGGCGGCGAAGGCATCCAGAACGGCGTCCTCTTCACCGGCCAGTACGCTTCCGGCGACGAGCATCGGATCGCGGCTTTCCTCAGCCTGTTCGAGCCAGGCGACGAGGGGGCCGGGCGGTGGCGGCGACACCTCGTACTTCAGGTTTCCGGTCACTTCGACGCGGGCCGGGTCTGCTCCGAGCGAGCGGACGCGGTCGGCGTCCGCCTGACTCTGCATCAGGAACAGGCGCGCGTTGCCCAGAACCCGCTGGAAGAATCCGCCGATCAGCCAGTGCCATCGCTGATAGCCCGCATGAGAACGGGCCGAGAATCGCCCGTTCACAATGACAACGGGGACGCCGCGACGCCGCGCATGGCGCAGGAAATTCGGCCAGATTTCCGTCTCCACGATGATGACGATCGCGGGACGCACGGCGCGAAAGGCGCGCCGCACCGGGAAGGGCCAGTCGAAGGGAAAATAAAAAACGGCATCGGCCACCGAGCGGGCCAGAATGCGCTCGCGGGCCAGCGCCTGCCCTGCGGGTGTGGTGGTGGAGATCACCAGGCGGCGTGTGGGGTAGCTGTCTCTCAACCGCCCGGCGAGCGACGTGGCCGCCAGCACCTCGCCCACCGAGACCGCGTGAATCCAGATCGCTCCGTCCTGCGCCGCAGCAGCCGAGCGTGCCTGAGGCGGCAGGAACCCGAACCGCTCCGCCGTGCCATGGAAGTATCTGCCGCGCCGCATGCGCAGAATCAGGAAATAGGGAAGCAACAGCACGGCCCCTAACGCCGTCAGAGTGGTGTAGAGAAGATACATGTAGGAGGCCGCGCCCGCCGGATTCCCTTCCCCCGCACCGGCCGGACGCACAATTGTCTATTATAGAGTCCCAGAGCGGCGGGGCGGGAAGAGCATTCACAGATGACGAGACAAACCTGGCGGATCCACCGGCGGCGAAGCACGGTGCTGTTCGGTGTCTTCCTGACCTTGCTGGCCGTGACGCTTCACGGCCGGCAGCAGGCGGCCAAGCCCCCAGCCGGAGAAACGGCCGGCACGCTGCCGGCGCATGACCTGCATCAAGGCCTGCTGATCGCGGCCGACCCGTACGTGAGCGGCGACCGCTCGCAGCAGACTTTTGGGAAGAAGAATCCCTATGACGCGGGCCTGCTTGCGCTGGACGTCTACCTGCGGAACGACAGCGACGGTCCGATGAGGGTAGTCCTGGACACGTTTGAGCTAAAGGTCGCGCCGCCGGGCGTGACGCGCCAGCACATCGAGCCTCTCACGGCAGAGGAGGCTTCGTTCCGAATCATCCTGCCCGACGGCCCGAATCCGAAGACCAAGCGCAGCCCCCTCCCCGGGATAGGCGGGCCCTCCAAGAAGACCAAGGAAGTCGCAAAGATGGAGGATGCGCTGCGTGCCCAGATGTTGCCCGGCGACGTGGTGGGCCCGCACGCCACGGTGCATGGATTCGTGTTCTTCGACGTGAGCAAGCACTTTGAATGGATCAAGCACGCAACGCTGATCGTGCCCGACGTAAGCCGCATCCCGTCCGGAGAGAAGCTGTTCTTCTTCGAAATCGAATTGGCGCCCGCGGTGCGCTGACAACGCACCCCATACTCCGGTTTGCCGCCGTTTCACCCGTCGTCTACAATCCTTCACTCGACAGATTTCAGCCAGAACGTCACGCCGGAACCGTTCACGCCCGAACCGTCCGCGCCGGAAAAGGAAAGACTCACCGTGGATTTGCTCGAAAAGCTGAACGAGCAGCAACGTGAAGGCGTAACCAGCACGGACGGCGCACTGCTGATTCTGGCGGGAGCGGGCAGCGGCAAGACGCGCGTGATCACGCATCGCATCGCCTACCTACTGGAGCAGGGCGTCGCGCCCAGCGCGGTCCTGGCCGTCACTTTCACAAACAAGGCGGCGGATCAGATGCGTGACCGGGCGAGCCGCCTGCTGGCCGGCTCGGGACAAGTGGCCGCCGACGTCTGGATGATGACGTTTCATGCCTTCTGCGCCCGCCTGCTGCGGCGCGAGGCCCCGCGTCTGGGGCTGCCGCGCAGCTTCACCATCTTCGACGAGGAAGACCAGATCGCGGCGGTGAAGCAAGTGCTCGCCCAATTGGGCCAGGACGAAAAAACGCTGACCCCGCGAGCCGCCCTTGAACGCATCAGCGGCGCCAAGAACGTGGGCATTCTGCCGGGCGAATCCGGCGCGGAGGCCCGCGATGCCCGCGAACGGGCCTTCGCGCAGGCTTACGCCGGTTATGAGGCGCTGCTGCGCGGGGCCCACGCCCTGGATTTCGACGACCTGCTGCTGCGCGCCCGCGACGTGCTGCGCGACCACGCGGAGGCGCGCGCCGCATGGAGCGCCCGCTTCCACTACGTCCACGTCGACGAATACCAGGACACCAACCGCGTGCAGTACGACATCCTTCGCCTGCTGGCGGGCCCGGAAGGCCGCCTGTGTGTCGTAGGTGACGAGGACCAGTCCATTTACAGCTGGCGCGGAGCAGACGTGCGCCACATCCTGCGCTTCGAGCAGGACTTCCCCGGTGCGAAGATCGTGCGGCTGGAAAAGAATTACCGCTCGAAGCAAAGCATTCTGGACGCCGCGGGCGCCGTCGTCTCGCACAACCAGATGCGCATAGGCAAGACACTGGAGGCGACCCGGGGTGCCGGCGAGCCCTTGCGCTTCTACGAGGCGCAGGACGCGGCGGGCGAGGCGGAGTGGATCACCGGAGAGATCGCGCGCCTGATGCAGGAGGACGGCGCCACCCACCTTGCAGTTTTCTACCGCACGAATGCGGTATCCCGTTCGCTTGAGGAGGGCCTGCGTCGCCGCAGCATCGCCTACCGGCTGCTTGGCGGCTTCAGCTTTTACCGGCGCGCCGAGGTGAAGGACGCGCTCTCGTACCTGCGTGTGTCGCGGAACCCGGACGACGACGTCGCGCTGGCGCGCATCCTGAACACGCCGCCGCGCGGCATCGGCAAAACCACTCTTGAAACCCTCCGAGCCACGGCAAAGGAAAAGTCGTGTTCGATGTGGGTGGCGATCTGCACGGCGCTCGATTCCGGCACCGGGCGGGCGCTGACGCCGCTGCGGGAGTTCCGCGTTCTGGTCAACGAACTGAACAGCGAATTCCGCCTGCTGGCCGGCGGCGGCGAGGAAACTGAAGCGCCGCTGCGCCCCGTGGGCGCTCCTCCACAGCAGGGAACCCTCACAACGCGCGGGCTCGCGTCGCAGGCCGCGCCATCGTCCGCCGCATTTCTCCAGGAAGTGCTGCGCCGTACCGGCTATCTGGAATATCTGCAGCAGCAGAACACGGGAGAGTCGGAGGAGCGCACAGAGAACCTGCAGGAACTTGTGACCGCGCTCGAAGAAGCGGAAGAAGCCGACGAGCCGCTCGACCAGTTCCTGGACCGCGCGTCGCTCGTCAGCGACGCCGACACGTTTGACGAAAAGGCTCGCGTCACGCTGATGACGGTGCACAGCGCCAAGGGCCTGGAATTCGACCACGTGTTCCTGGCCGGCATGGAGGAGGGGCTGTTCCCTCACGTGCGCGCGCTGCGGAGCCCCGCCGACATCGAGGAGGAGCGGCGGCTGTGCTACGTGGGCATGACTCGCGCGAAGGAAACGCTGACGCTCACACGAGCGGTCTACCGGCCCGGCTACTGGAATGACGAAATCGGCGAGCCGCAGCCATCCCGCTTCCTGTTCGAGATTCCCGAGCACTTGATCGAGACCGTCCGAGGCTCGCTGTCGCGTGCAGGCGGGGAGCGGCGTTATGTTCCGGATCCGGAGACGGAGGAACGCAGGCTGCTTCGCCGCTATCCGATGCGTGGTGAAGGCGCGACGCGTCCCAATGCGTCGCGCAACAGCGCCGCCACCCCGCGCCGCGCGGCGAGCGACCGGCGGCCCGCCCGCAGCGGCCAGAGCCACCCGTTGCTCGGCATCCGCGTGCGCCATAAGTCCTACGGTGTGGGCACCATCGTCGCGGTGGAAGGCGAGGACGAAGAACGCCGCCTGACCGTGAGCTTCCTCGACCACGGAACGAAGAAGCTCGTTGAGCGCTACGCCAACCTGGAAAGACTCTAAGGCCGTGCTTCACCGGCCGGCGAGCTTCACCCGTCCTCATCCCTCTCTACGACATGCTTTGCTTCACCCTGACCTTCAGCCCTCGCCGCTGTCTGGCGCCGCCGTCCGGAACGTCACCGGCGTCTTATGTACATGGCGACCTGCGCGCTCACGGCCGCGGCCTTCGGGCGTTTCCCGGAGGCTCCTTCCCGAAGGTGCCTTCTATGTCGGTGTTGACCTGCTGATTCTCTGCGGCGCCCTACGCGACTGGTTCGTCGACCGCTGCGTCCATCCGGTGTACCTCTACGGACTTCCGGCCTTCGCCTTGGGGCAAGGCGCAGTCATGTGGATCTACCTGAGCCACTGGCCGGTGTGGGTCTCGGCGGCCCACGCACTCCTTCGTTAACCGCATTGCGCGAAGCAGCAAACTGACGCACTACCCTTGTCGCCGCCTTCTTGCTTACCTGCTCCGCTCCAAGGTACAGTGGCAAATCCTTACCCGGGGGTTGCGTGGAATCTCAATTCTTCTGCAGGAAAAGCATCGACAAACTGCTGGCCGATGCCGAAGAGCCGGAGCGCAAGCTGCGAAAAACCCTGGGCGTCCTGAGCCTCACAGCGCTGGGCATCGGCGCCATCATCGGCACGGGCATTTTCGTTCTCACCGGGACCGCAGCTGCCGGCGAAGCGGCTGAAACTCCTTCCCTGCTGAAGACTCCGCTGCTCTCCGTGCTGCTCCACGGCGGCCAGCAGATCATGACCGGGCGCCCGGGCGCCGGCCCCGCCATCGCCATCTCGTTCTTTCTCGTGGCCGTTGCCTGCGGACTCGCCGGCCTCTGCTACGCCGAACTCGCCTCCATGATTCCGATCGCCGGCAGCGCTTACACGTATTCCTACGCGACCCTCGGCGAGTTGGTGGCTTGGATCATCGGCTGGGACCTGATCCTCGAGTACGCCGTGTCCAACATGGCCGTCGCGGTCGGCTTCTCCGCCTACATCAAGGACCTGTTCGCGGGCTTCGGCCTGAACATTCCCATCGAGTTGGGCACGCCCGCCTACACGCCCGACGGCGGCTGGACCATGCACTTCAACGTGGTCGGCTTCGTGGTGGTCATGGTCCTCACGGTGCTTCTGGTGCGCGGAATCAAGGAGGCGGCCAGCGCCAACACCTTCATGGTGGGAGTCAAGCTGACGGCCATCCTGCTGTTCGTCTTCATCGCGTCGAAGTACATCAAGCCGGCGCACTGGCACCCATTCATGCCCAGCGGCTGGCAGGGGGTGATGACGGGCGGCGCGATCGTCTTTTTCACCTACATCGGCTTCGACTCCGTTTCAACGGCCGCCGAGGAGTGCAAGAACCCGAAGCGCGACTTGCCGCTCGGCATCCTGCTTTCGCTGCTGGTATGCACGATCCTGTATGTGTCAGTGGCCATCGTGCTCACCGGGATTCAGCCATACGAGGTTTTCCGCGGCGACGCGGCGCCGGTGGCTACGGCGTTGCACAACATTGGCCTGAACGGCTTGCGGCGCTGGGTGACCATAGGCGCGCTCACCGGGATGATTTCGTCACTGCTTGTGTTCCAGCTCGGCCAGGCGCGCGTGTGGTTCGCCATGTCGCGAGACAAGCTGCTGCCCGATGCGTTCTCTTCAGTGCACCCGCGCTTCCGAACGCCGCACGTGGCGACGTGGGTAGCCGGCTTCTTCGTGGGCATACCGGCGGGCATCTTCGACATCGGGACCCTGGCCGACCTTTCGAACATCGGCACGCTCTTTGCGTTCGTCCTGGTGTCGCTGGCCGTGCTGATCCTGCGGAGCACCCAGGCAAGCCGCCAGCGGGCCTTCCGCGTACCGATGGTGTGGTTCGTGGCTCCGGCATCGGTGGTGTGCTGCCTGGTGTTGATGATGGGCCTCCCGGTCGAGAATTGGATTCGCTTCATCGTGTGGCTGGTGATCGGCCTCCTGCTCTATCTCTCCTACGGCGTGCGGCGGAGCCGCAGCGGCTCGGAACTAGCCGCGGAAGACCGCATGCGTTGCCTGGTACAAGCCGACCGCATGCTGATCTGGCTCGCCGGATTGCTGGTGGTGCTTGGCGTGGCGCTGGTCGTGGCGATCGTGCGCGGCTCGCTGGAGGCGGACACGGCGCACATCTCCCAGGCCGTGGTGCTGCTGGCGCTGGGCGCGCCGTTCGTGTTTATCGGGCTGAGGAACCATAGAAAGGACTCCTGATGTTTCGGCGTGCAGCGCGTGGGGCGAGAAGGGCGGCTGGAGCGGCCCTTGCCCTGGCCCTTGCTGCCGCCCCACTTGCCGCGTGGGGACCCAACGCGCACCGGCTGGAAGTTAACAAGGCCATTGACACGCTGCCGCCGGAGCTTCGCCCGTGGTTCGAGGCGAACCGCCCGTGGCTCTCCCAGCACGTCACCGATCCCCTGAACGGTTTGACCAAGAACGCGGCGGAAATCCGCTTCCAGCGCATCGAGCTGGAAAAGTACGGCCGCTTTCCCTACGACGCGCTGCCGCGCGACTACAAGGCCGCGGTCAAGAAGTTCACCAAGGCGACGCTCGACTCCAATGGGCTGCTGCCGTGGCAGATCGGCCTGTACAGCGAGCGGCTGACCAACGACATGCGGGCCGGCGACTGGAGCGCGGCGCGCACCGACGCGGCGATGCTGGCCTTCTACGTGGGCGAGGCGCACGACCCGTTCAGCACCACGGACAATTTCGACGGCCGCCTCTCCGGCCAACTCGGCGTGGATGCTCGCTTCGACTCGAACCTGGTCGACCGGTTTGCGCTGTTCATTTACGTCCGCCCGAACGATGCCTCGTTCATCTCCGACCCCACGGATCGCGCGTTCGAAGATTGCCTGACATCGCATTCGTGGATCCAGGCGATTCTGCTGGCGGACCGCCGCGCCCGCGCCGACCAGCCCGACTACACTGACGAGTATTACGACCGCTTCTACAATTCGGCGGGAGCGATTGTCATCCGCCAGCTCTCCGAGGCGTCCACGGAAATCGGCTCCTACTGGCTGACTGCGTGGGTCAACGCAGGAAAGCCGCAGCCTCCCGCTCGCTGACCGCACGCGTGACGAGAGCCACATCACTCCACGACACAGTTCGCGCCTGGCCCAAGGCGGAGCTGCACCTGCACCTGGAAGGGTCGATCGAGCCCTGGACAGCCGTCGAGCTGGCCGCGCACCACGGCCATGAACTTACGCTGCAACATGTGCACGCGCGATACAAGTACGCGGACTTCCTCGGATTCCTCGATGCGTTCAAGTGGGTGACTTCGTTCGTCCGGGAGCCGCAGGACTACGCTCTCATCGCGCGCCGGCTGGTGGAGACGCTGCGCGAGCAGAATGTGGTTTACGCCGAGGTGACGCTCTCCATCGGTGTGATGCTCCTGCGCAAGCAGGACGTGGCCGCGAACTTTGCCGCACTGCGCTCTGCCGCGGAAAACGCCGCGGGAAGCGCGCTGCGCGTGCAGTGGGTGTTCGATGCGGCGCGGCAATTCGGTGTGGAGCAGGCCATGGAGGTGGCGCGCCTGGCCGCGCAGCACAGGCGCGAGGGCGTCGTCGCCCTCGGTATGGGCGGAGACGAGCTGGCCATCCCGGCCGAGGAATTTCGCGGCGTCTACGATTTCGTCCGCTCGCAGGGATTGCACGCACTGGTGCACGCCGGCGAAGTAGGTGGCGCGGACGAAGTCCGCCGGGCCGTTGAAGTGCTGGGGGCGGAGCGCGTCGGCCACGGCATTGCCGCGGTGCAGGATGGTGACGTGATGGAACTGCTCGCCGAACGCCGAATTCCGCTCGAAGTCTGCCCTACCAGCAACCTGCGCACCGGCGCGCTCGCCAAGCTCGCCGGCTCCGAAAGGACCGGCTTGGCCGACCACCCCGTCGCGGAACTGTTCCACGGCGGCGCGCCCGTCACGCTCTCGACCGACGATCCCGCGATGTTCCAGACAAACCTGATCCGCGAATACGAAGTCGCCACCGCTGCCGGGCTGCGCCTGCAGGACCTCGCGCGCATCGCGGAAGAGAGCATCCATGCCGCTTTTCTGCCCGAGTCGCAGCGCGACGCCTTGCTCGCGCGCTTCCGCGAAATGCTGCGCGTACAAGGGCTGGTATACTGAGGCGGGAGCCAACGATGAAAGCGCACGTCTGGGTAATGCCGAAACAAACCGTGTTGGACCCGCAAGGCAAGACGATTCAGCACGCCCTCGCCTCGCTCGGCTACGGCGCCGTGCGCGACGTCCGCCAGGGCAAGTTTTTCGTGCTGGATTTGAACGGAACGACCCGCGAGGAAGCTCAGAGGCAGGTCGAGAAGATCGCCCGCGACGTGCTCGCCAACCTGGTTATCGAGGATTTCCGCTTCGAGATCGTCGACTAGCCAGCACAGCAGCGCGACGCCGCTCTAGCGCGCCTTGACCGGCGCGTTCTGCGCCACGGAAGCCTGGTACGCCTCGTAGTTGTCCTGGAAGTCTTCCACCTTGCCGCCGTCAAAGTGCCAGATGCGCGTGGCCACCTCGTCAATCACGTCGTGGTCGTGCGTCACCAGCAGGACGGTGCCCTCATAACGCTGCAAGGCAATATTGAGGGCGAGAATCGCTTCCAGGTCCAGGTGGTTCGTCGGCTCGTCGAGCACCAGGAAATTCGGCTTCTGCAGCATTAGCCGGCAGAAGATGAGGCGCGCGGACTCGCCCCCCGAAAGGGCCTGCGTCTGCTTCAGCGCGTCTTCTCCGCTGAACAGCATCTGCCCCAGCAGCCCGCGCAGTTCGCTCTGCGACGCCATGGGATCGAACTGGTGCAGCCACTCGATTACCGTCATGCCCCTGGTTATCGAATCGGTGTGATCTTGAGCGAAGTACCCGACACTCACCTCGTGGCCCCAGGTCACCGAGCCGCCGGTATGCACGAACTGGCGGTCTGAGTCCTCGATGTACCCCGGGGCGTTGCGTATCAGCGCCTTCAGCAGTGTCGTCTTTCCGGCGCCGTTGCGGCCCATGAGCGCGATCTTCTCGCCGCGCTGCACCGCGGCGGTAAACGGCTGTACCACCTTGTGGTCCGCGTAAGACTTGCTGAGCTTCTTGAACTCCAGCGGGTGCCGGCCCGAAGGCCGCTTCATTTCGAAGCGGATGTAGGGCCGCTGGATGTTCGATTTGGCCAACTCGGACGTTTGCAGGCGCTCCACTTCCTTGCGCCGCGAGGTGGCCTGGGCCGAACGTGTGCCCGCGCCGAACCGCGCGATGAATTCGTTCAGCTGCGCAATTTTCTTCTCGCGCTGCGCGTTTTGTGCCTCGATGCTGGCGCGGATCTGCGTCTTGGCCACCACCATGTCGTCGTAGCCGCCCGTGTACATGATCACCGTCTGGTAGTCGATGTCCGCCGTGTGCGTGGATACGCTGTTCAGGAAGTGTCTGTCGTGCGAGATGACAATCAGCACGCCTTCGTATTCGCACAGGTAGTCCTGCAGCCAGTGCACGGAATCGAGGTCCAGGTGGTTGGTGGGCTCGTCGAGCAGCAGGGCCGGCGGCTTGCCGAACAGCGCCTGCGCCAGCAGCACGCGAACCTTCTGCCCGCCCTGCAACTCACTCATCCTGCGTTCATGCAGCGCGGCCTCCACGCCGAGGCCGTCGAGCAGGACCGCTGCGTCGGATTCCGCTGTGTAACCATCTTCTTCACCGACGATGCCTTCCAGTTCGGCCAGGTGCATGCCGTCTTCGTCGGTCAGTTGATCGTGAGGCTTGGCGTAGAGCACCTCACGCTTCTCGAGCGCCTGCCACAGGCGCGGATTGCCCATGATCACCGCGTCGATCACCCGGTGTTCGTCAAACGCAAACTGGTCCTGGCGGATGATCCCGAGCTTCTTGGGGCGCGTGACCGAGCCTTTCGTCGGCTCGATTTCGCCCGAAAGGATCTTCATCAGCGTGGTCTTGCCGGCGCCGTTCGGACCGGTGATGGCGTAGCGGCGGCCCGGGAAAAAGGAACACGAGACGTCCTCAAACAGTATCCGGCCGCCAAACCGCATCGTAATGTTGTTTACGGAGAGCAAAGGAAGTTCAATTATAGCGGAGAACGCTCGTTTGACGAAAATTACGGGCCTGTTGCCGCAAAGTTGAAACTGCCGCCGCGGCGCGCCCTGCATTCACAATGCACACTTTTGACGCGGTGATTCTCGGTGCCGGCGCCGCCGGCCTGCTGTGCGCCATCGAGGCTGGGAAGCGCGGGCGGCGCGTTGCCGTCGTCGAGCGGTCGCAGCGGCTCGGCAGGAAGATCCTCATTTCCGGCGGAGGCCGCTGCAACTTCACGAATCTCCACACCCGGCCTGAGAATTTCCTGTCAGCCAATCCGCACTTTTGCAAGTCAGCCCTGGCCCGGTATACGCCGGCGGACTTCATTGCACTCGTCGAAAAACACCGGATTCCCTACCACGAGAAGAAACTCGGGCAGCTGTTCTGCGATCGCTCCGCGCAGGACATCGTGACGTTGCTGCAGGCGGAGTGCGCCGCAGCCGGGGTGCACATCTTCGCCGGCACGCCTGTTCGCGACGTCAGCCGCGACACCACGTTCCGCATCCGCGCTGCCGACCTCGACCTGGCGGCGCCGGCGCTCGTGGTCGCGACGGGAGGCCTGTCTATCCCCAAGATCGGCGCGACGTCGTTCGGCTACGACCTCGCACGCCAGTTCGGCCTTGCCCTACGCGACTGCCGGCCGGGACTCGTTCCGCTCACCCTCAGCGACAAGGATCGCCGGAACTTCTGCGACCTCGCAGGGGTCTCCGCGGACGCGACTGCGTCCTGTGGCGCTGGCAGCTTTCGCGACAACCTGCTGATTACCCATCGAGGGCTGAGCGGCCCGGCAATCTTGCAGGCGTCGTCGTACTGGTCTCCGGTCGGCCGGGCCGCTGCACCGCTGACCATCGACCTCGCGCCTGGGCGCCAGTGGACCGCTCCCCTGCTGGACCCGCACGCCCGGCGCGATCCCGACGCGGCACGCGCAGCGCTGCGCTCCATCCTGCCGCAGCGCCTTGCCGACCGATGGCTTGAGCTGCATTCGCCGGAGGATTGGACGAACCGCTCGCTCAAGCGCCTTGAACACGATCTGCACAACTGGCGCATCACGCCTGCGGGCACAGAAGGCTACGGCAAGGCGGAAGTCACCGTGGGAGGCGTGGACACGGACGAGCTTTCGAGCAAAACGATGGAGTCACGCAAGGTTACGGGGCTATTCTTCATCGGAGAAGTTGTGGACGTGACCGGCCACCTGGGCGGCTTCAACTTCCAGTGGGCCTGGGCATCAGGCTATTGCGCCGGCCAGGCGGTATAGAAGAAACGTCCGCGACGGCAAATTCGTCCCTAAGCCTGGTAGGGCTCCTCAGACGGACTGGGGGAACTATGGACCGCAGACGCTTCTTGCAGAACGCGGCCGGCATCAGTGGAACGCTGCTCGCCAGGCCCCTTCTCGAATCCACCATGACCATGGCCGCGGCGCCGACGGCGCGCGTCGCGTTCGTGAAGACAACGGACCGTGCGGATGGCGTCTCCAAGGCTATTGACCTGCTCGGCCTGAAGGGCTTAGGTGGCAAAGACGTCTTTATCAAACCAAACTGCAACAGCGCCGACCCGCCTCCCGGCTCAACCCACAGCGACACGCTTGCCGCGTTGGTGCGCAAGCTAAAGACAATGAAGGCCGGGCCGCTTACGATTGGCGACCGCAGCGGCATGGGTGACACCCGCAAGGTCTTCGAGTCCAAGGGCATTTTCCAGATGGGTTCAGAGCTGGGCGCGAAGGTAGTGGTGCTCGACGAATTGCCGGGCGAAGGCTGGGAGCCCATCACCCACCCGGACTTTCACTGGCAACGCGGCTTCGCACTTCCACACACCGCGCGCAAGGCGAGTGCCGTCGTCACCACCTGCTGCCTGAAGACCCATCGCTTCGGCGGACACTTCACGCTTTCCTTGAAGAACTCGGTCGGTCTGGCGGCCAAGTTCGTGCCGGTCGACCCGTACAACTACATGCGCGAACTGCATTCGTCTCCTAACCAGCGGCGCATGATCGCGGAGATCAACACGGCCTACGTTCCTGAACTGGTTGTGCTGGACGGAGTGCAGGGCTTTTCCACGGGCGGCCCGGAGGCGGGCACTCTGGTGAACACCAGTGTGATCCTCGCCGGGACCGACCGCATCGCCATTGACGCCGTCGGCGTCGCGCTGCTCCGCTCCGTCGGCACAACGCCGGAAGTGAGCAAAGGAAAGATCTTTGAGCTTGAGCAGATTGCCCGCGCCGCGGAGTTGAACGTGGGCGTGAAGACGCCGGAGCAGATTGAACTGGTCACGGGCGACGCGGCCAGCGCCGAATATGCCGCCCGCGTTCGGGAAGTCCTGCACGCGGCCTAGCCTTCACGCCGGTCCTTCTCGGAGCCTCCGCCCCCGGCTACTTCAAATTGATGGTCCCGCGGCACCGGGGCGACCCGCAGCGGCACTGCTGCCTGACGGTCCCGGGGTCGTAACGGTAGTCGATGGTGAGTTCCTCGCCGCGATGAATCCTGCGGCGGCTGAAGTAGAGAATGTGCCCGCGCACGCGCCGCCGGAAGAGATTCGGGTCGCAGCCATGGTTGATCAACTCCGCTCCGCTGCCCCCTACAACTCCGTCGATCACCCACCGGCTGTTCAACCTGAAGAAGTAGAACCGCTTTGGCCCGCGTGAACGAAGAATCAGCGCAAACCGGCGGTCGGCCTCGCGATGGGTGATCCTTTCGCCCGTGTATTCGATTACCTTACGGCCGGCGGGAATGTCTTCCACGGCTACCACGCCGAAGCGGTCGATGCGCGAACGCACAACCCGAAGCTTGAAGCGGGCGAAGCGGGAATCCAGGGGAGGCAGGTCGTCTGGGCGAGCTTTCATCGTGGCCACAGCGCGAGAGGCGCCCGCCAAGCCGGACAGCGTGCCGACTGGCGGGCGCCTTCCTGAAACTGGTCCGTGAAGACGATCGGGCAGGCCTACTTCTTCGCCGACAGAGTCTTCATACCGCTCAAACCCTTGCCCTTCTTGAGTCCCTTGCTCTTTTTCGTGGCCATTCACTCCCTCCTGAACGCGTGCCCCTTGAGGGGCGTTGCCAGCGTTATAGGGGAATCCGCCGTGAGTGTCCAGCGAAAGCTCGCCGCCAATGGCGGCCCGCCCGCTGCGACCTGTTCTTCAGGCACGCCGCACTCGCCGAAGCACGTCACATGGCCGCGCGCGCCCCTCAACGCATCCAATCGGTGTGCTACTCTGGATAGGTTCCCGGCGCCGCGTTGCTTGTCGGCGCTTTTTCAGGAAAGGGAGTGCGGTATGTGCGGGATTGTCGGCTATATCGGCCCGAAAAAGGTTGTGCCCGTAATTATTGACGGCCTCAAGCGGCTGGAGTACCGCGGCTACGACTCCGCGGGGATCGCGGTCGTGGCGCAGAACGGAAAGATGGACATCCGGCGCGCCTCCGGCAAGCTGCGCAATCTGGAAGAGATACTGCGCCTTTCGCCCATCGAAGGCATCTACGGCATCGGCCACACGCGCTGGGCCACCCACGGACGGCCCACTGAAGAGAACGCCCATCCGCATCGAGACTGCACGGGTGAAATCGTGGTGGTGCACAACGGCATCATTGAAAACTACGTGGAGTTGAAGCAGCGGCTCAAAGCCGACGGCCATACGTTCGTCACCGAGACGGATACCGAAGTCGTCGCGCACATGGTGGAGAACTACGTCAGGAAGGACGGCCTGCCGCTGGAAGAAGCCGTGCGTCGCACCGCAAAGCAGCTCTCCGGTGTCTTCGCCCTGGTCGTGCTCTCGACCAAGGACCCCAACAAGATCGTGGCCGCGCGCTGGGGCCCGCCGGCCGTGATCGGCCTGGGCCAGGACGAATTCTTTGTCGCCAGCGACATCCCCGCGCTCCTGCAACATACCCGCGACATCTTTTTCATGGCCGATGGCGACATCGCCATCCTCACGCCCCAGGGCGTGCGCATGATGGACTTCGAAGGGCGTCCCGTGCAGCGGCCGGTGCAGCACGTCACCTGGGACCCCATCATGGCCGAGAAGGGCGGCTTCAAGCATTTCATGCAGAAGGAGATCTTCGAGCAGCCGCGCGCCACGCGCGACACGCTGCTCGGCCGCATTTCGCTCGAAACCGGGCGGGTCTTCCTGGACGAAATGGACATTACGGAGACGGAGTTCAGGAACTTCTCGGCCGTGAAAATTGTGGCCTGCGGCACGAGCTGGCACTCCGGGCTCGCGGCGAAATTCATGATCGAGCGGCTGGCCCGCATTCCGGTTGAGGTGGATTACGGCAGTGAGTTCCGCTACCGCGACCCCATCGTCGGCCCCGACCAACTGGCCATCCTGGTAAGCCAATCCGGCGAAACGGCCGACACGCTGGCCGCGCAGCGCGAGGCGAAACAACGCGGCGCAAAGACGCTGGCGGTCTGCAACGTGGTCGGCTCGATGATGACGCGCGAGGCCCACGGCACAATCTACACCCACGCAGGGCCAGAAATCGGCGTGGCCTCGACAAAGGCGTTTACAGGCCAGTTGGTGGCGCTGCATCTCGTGGCGCTGTACCTGGCGCAGACGCGCGGCACGCTGCCGGTCGAAAAAGCCAAGTGCCTGCTCCAGGAACTCACGCGCATCCCGCACAAGATGGAGACTGTGCTGCAACGCGATGAGGAACTCGAGGAACTGGCGCGCAAGCTCTTCCGTTACACCGACTTTCTGTATCTGGGCCGCGGAATTCACTACCCCATCGCCCTGGAAGGAGCGCTAAAACTCAAGGAAATCTCCTACATCCACGCGGAGGGCTATCCCGCAGGAGAGATGAAGCACGGGCCCAACGCGCTGATCGACGAGGACCTGCCCGTGGTGGTGATCGCCACGCGGGACGAGCGGGACGAAGGCTCCATGCTGCGTTACGAAAAGACCGTCTCGAACATCAGGGAGGTCAAGGCCCGCGACGGCATTGTGATCTCCGTGGTCACGGAAGGCGACACGCTGGCTCGCGAGGCCTCCGATCATGTGATTGAAGTGCCGCCGGCTCCCGAATCGCTCGCGCCGCTGCTCGAGATTCTTCCTCTCCAACTGCTCGCCTATCACGTCGCCGTGCGCCGCGGCTGCGATGTAGACCAGCCGCGGAACCTGGCCAAGTCCGTCACGGTGGAATGAACGCGCGCCGGCGGAAGCTTCGGGGTCACCCAGGGCCACAGCCGGCCCGGCCAGCCGCCTTCTGCCGTGCATTCCTTGCCCTTGCGGTGCTCTGCGTTTGCGCTCCGATTCGAATCGCGCGCGCGCAAACCTCCGATAACACAGCCAAAGTCGCCGCTGTGAAGGTCTCCGGCTCGAAGCGATTCGCAGAGGACGAACTCGCCCGCGCCATCGGACTCGCGCCGGGCACAACGGTCACGCGAGAACAAATCCAGGCGAGCGCCGACCGGCTCTCCAAGCTGGGGTGGTTCAGCCAAGTGAGCTACCGCTTTCAGACCAACAGCAAGGGCGTGGAGATTCAGTTCACGCTGATGGACGCGCAGTGCGCGCCGGTCTGGTTCGACAACTTTCCGTGGTTCACCGACGCGGAGATTACGGCGGCCGTCCGCGCCTCAGTCGCCCTCTACGACGGCACCGCCCCGGAATCCGGCACCGCGCTCGATTCGATTCGCGACGCCGTTGCCGGGCTGCTCAAAGCGCGGAACATTCCGGGCGAAGTCGAAGGGGAAATGGTCCAGGCGCCGGAATCCGAGGGCTCGATCGAACGGTTCCGCGTTCTCGGCACGGACCTGACAGTCACTTCCCTCGAGTTTTCCGACGCGCTCGCCGCGAACGACCCGGGAATCAAGCAACTGCTCGATACCATCGTGGGAAAGTCGTATTCACGTTACGCCCTGGCCGCCTTTCTGGGCGAGCATGTTCGCACGCTCTACGTCTCCAAGGGCCACTTGCGCGTGAAGTTCGCGGAGCCGGTGGCGCTCTTCACCGGCGATCCAGCCAAGCCACTGCGCAATGAAATCGGCGTGCGGGTGACCATTGAAGCGGGACCCGTCTACCGCTGGGGAGGCGCCTCGTGGAGTGGACAGCTCGCGCTGAATGGCGCCACGCTCGACGGCCTTCTGGGAATCAAGACCGGCGACGTCGTCGACGCGCAGGAGCTTGAGGGCGGCTGGAGCCGCATTACCCGCGAATACGGGAAGCGCGGCTACCTCGAAGCAAAAGTCGAGCCCGTGCCCGAATATGACGAAGCCCAGGCGCGCGTCTCCTTTAAGGTGCGCGTCACGGAAGGAATCGAGTACCGCATGGGCCAGTTGTCCATCGCCGGCCTGTCGCTCGACGCCGAACGCAAGCTGCTCTCCAACTGGAAGCTGCCGCGCGGCGACGTGTTCGACAACAGCTACTTCGACGATTTCGTGAACGACGGGGCCAAGAAGATCTTTAAGGACACGCCTGTCCATTTCACCCGCGTGGAGCACCTGCTGCACCCAAATCCCCAGACGAAGACCGTAGATGTCCTCCTGAATTTCCAGTAGGGCTTCCGGAAGGCGCATACCCGCCTGCCGAACTCTGGCGTCACAAGGTATACTGCCGCGCATGGAGCTGGCCGCAACCACCACGACGGAGAAGGAGACCCGTCTTCTGGCTCACCTCGCCGCACTGCCGTCGGTCATCGTGGCGCTGTCCGGCGGCGCCGACTCCGCCTATCTGGCGTGGGCGGCTCACTGCGCGCTCGGCCCGCGAGCCCTGTCCGTCACCGCCCTTTCGCCCAGCTTCCCCGCGTTCGACCGCGAACAGGTCGAGAACCTAGTGCGGGCGAAGGGCCTGCGCCACGAATTCATCTCCACGCACGAGATGGAGAACCCCCTGTACGTCGCGAACCGCGCCGACCGGTGTTACCACTGCAAAGACGAGCTGTTCGACGCGCTCGAGCACCTGGCCGGCGAGCGCGGCATCGGCGCCATCGCATACGGAATCAATGCCGACGACACCGGCGACTTTCGCCCCGGCCACCGTGCCGCGGGCGAGCACTCCGTGCTCTCTCCCCTGCTTGACGCCGGAATGACGAAGGCGGAGATCCGCGAGCTTTCGCGGCTTGCCGGCCTGCCCACCTGGGACCGTCCCGCGTCCGCCTGCCTCTCCTCGCGCATTCCCTATGGCTCCGAAGTGACCCCCGAGAAGCTGGCGCAGATCGAGCGCGGCGAAGCCGCCCTGCGCGAGTTGGGATTCCTTCAGTTCCGCGTCCGACACCATGGAGAGCTCGCGCGCATTGAGCTTGGGCGCGAGGAAATGGCGCGCGCATTCGAGCCCGAGATGGCTGGTGAAATCGGGCGGCGGCTCCGCGCGGCGGGATTCCTCTACGTGACTCTCGACCTGGACGGTTACAGGCAAGGGTCGCTGAACGAAGCGTTGAAGGTGGTGCGGTAAGAGCTGCCCAGCACGGCAGGGGCGGCCCGCGGAAGGAACTTTTTGGGCCGGCTCGGCGTTACTGTAGACAGAGGCGGACGGATTGCCACACGCAGCAAAACTGACGGTCATGGACACCCGCGATTGGGCCGGGAAATGGGGCCTCCTGCCGCTCCTGGCGGCGGCCGCGCTCGCTCAGTCCTCGTGCATTGGGCCCTCGGCTTCCGCGTCGTTTGACCGCACGCTCAAGGTGCAGGAGCTGGTGCGGCTGGATATCAACACCGGCTCAGGCAAGATCGTGGTCCGCCGCGGCGCCGCCGGCGCCGTGCGCATCCACGGCGAGGTCTCCGCGCGGGAGTTCATGGGCGGCCGCAACCAGCGCCGTGCCGATGAGATTGCTTCCAACCCTCCTATTGACCAGACCGGCAGCATGATTCGCCTGGGCGGGAGGTCCAGCGAAGGCCCATTCCAGAGCGTGAGCATCAGCTACACCATCGACACACCTGCCGACACCCAAGTGACTGCCCGGACCGGCGCCGGCGACGTGGAGATTTCCGGGCTGGATCAGCCGGTCAGTCTCACCGTCGGCTCCGGCCGGGTGCGCGTGGACCAAATCAAAGACAGTGTGAACATCAAGTCGGGCAGCGGAGAGATTCGCGTCTCCAGGATTCAAGGCAGCGTGAACTTCACCACCGGCTCCGGCGCGGTGGCCTTCGCCGACGTGCAGGAGGACGTGCGCGGCGGCACCGGCTCCGGCAATGTAGACGTTGACGGAACGAAGGGGCGCGTCAGCGTGAAGACGGGCAGTGGCCGGATTCGAGTGACCGGCGCAGCAGAAGACGTTCGCGCCGGCACGGGCTCGGGCAACATCGATGTGCGGGGCGACCCAGGCACAGATGCCTTCTGGGACCTGGGCACCGGCTCCGGTGAGGTCCTGCTGACCGTTCCCAGCGACGCCAGTTTCGCTCTATCCGCGCGCACATCGTCGGGCAGCTTTAAGGTGGATATCCCCATCAGCATTGAGGAGCAGTCGCGCAAGTTCCTGCGCGCCCGCGTCGGCGATGGCAAGGCGCACGTCAACGTGGAGACAAAGTCCGGGAATATCCGCATCCTGCGCGGTGGCGCGAACTGACATTCTCCCGGCGGATTTTCCAACAGCCGCTTCAAAAGAATCAGCGCCCCGGCGTGAGCATCTCCCTGGCAGCTACAATCGTGTTCGTGTGGATGCGCACCGTATCTTCCACGCGGCGGGCATACCCACCGGCCGGCGCGCTGGCCACC
>Ga0335080_10001716_pt1 | contig 21725 bp, 22 predicted proteins | sample Lox_Sample_34_FD_206720 | JGI IMG/M metagenome (GOLD analysis project Ga0335080, IMG submission 206720) | Soil microbial communities from Loxahatchee National Wildlife Refuge, Florida, United States - Lox_Sample_3.4 | ecosystem: Environmental > Terrestrial > Soil > Wetlands | place: USA...
CGACGTTGCCGCTTCATCCAGCGAACGCGAGCGGAGGTACTCGGCCAGCAGGCGGACCTTTTCCGTCTTTTTAGTCGTCGCGCCGATGGCTTCCGCGACTGTGGCGAAGGACAGCATGAAAAAATCCGCCGCGGATAGACGCCGATGTGCGCAGATCGAAACGATCCGCGTGAATCCGCGTGCATCCGCGGCGAAATGAATTTATCTTACTCTTCCGTGATTGTCGGCACCGGCATTGACATCATTGAGGTCCCGCGGGTGGCCGCGGCGCTGGAACGCTTCGGCGAGCGCTTTCTGAATCGCGTTTTTACCGAAAAGGAGATCTCGTACTGCCGCTCCAAGCAGAATGCCATGGAACGCTTTGCCGCGCGCTTTGCCGCCAAGGAAGCCGGCTTCAAGGCCATCGGCACCGGCTGGCGACATGGCGTGACCTGGAGAGACGTCGAAGTGGGCCGCGAGCCCAGCGGCAGGCCAACCGTCTGCTTCCACGGCGAAGCTGCGCGATTCGCGGCGAAGCTGGGCGTGCGCCGGGCGTCGCTCTCGCTGTCGCACACCGCCGAGCAAGCGATTGCCCACGTGATCCTCGAGGACTGACCACCCACTCATGAGCCAAGCCGCCGTGCTGTCCTACACCGATAAGGCAAGCGAGACAGACCGCCGCGTGCTGATCGCCGGAGTCGGCATGGCGAGCTTCGCCAGCCTTCTGCTCGAGCTGGCGCTGACGCGATTGTTCTCAGTCGTGCTCTTCTATCACTTCGCCTTTCTCGCCATTTCGATCGCGCTGCTGGGGCTGGGCGCCGGAGGCGTGTTCGCCTACCTGCGTCGTTCGTGGCTGGAGCGCTGGACGATTCGGCGGGTCGGCGCCGCGCTCTGCGCGATCAACGCAATCGCAATCGTGCTCGCTCTCGAAACAGTGCTGCACGTGCCGGTCGCGCTCGAGCTGGCATGGACGAATTTCGCGCGCCTGAGCCTGATCTACGTTGTGGCCGCGGTGCCGTTCTTTCTCACCGGCGTGCTGTTTTCCACGGTTTTCGCGCGCGAATCCGGGATAGTCGCGCAACTCTACGGCGCTGACCTGGTCGGCGGCGCGATCTCCTGCTTAGCGGTGGTGCCGCTGTTGAACTGGCTCGGCGGGCCCAACGCCGTGGTTCTTGCTGCGCTGGCCATGGCCGGGGCGGCCATCATCTGGGCGGATGCTCGCAGCCTGCGCCGGTCAGCAGTTGCGCTGTTCGCCGCTACGCTCTTGCTTCTTGCGGCGAATCGTTCCGGGCGCCTCATCGACATTGTTTACGCTAAGGGGATACGCCGCGACCAGCCATGGATGCTGTTCGCGCGCTGGAACGCGCTTTCGCGGGTCGAAGTGGACGAGATCGATAACGGAAGAGTTATTGTGATCGACGCCGATGCGTCCACGGCCATCATGAACGTCGATCCGCTGAAATGGGGCGAAACCGCCTCGCCGCCGGAAGGCGCCGACGCCGGGCACGGCCGCCCCGCGTACAACTGGAAGCAGGACCTGATGTCGGCGGCGCCGGCCATCGCCAACGTGCTGCGGCCGCAGGGGGCGTACGCCATCATCGGGCCGGGCGGCGGCGTAGACGTGCTGCGCGCCGTGGCGAACGGCAGCCCGAGCGTGACGGCGATCGAGATCAATCCGCTGATCGCCAACACCATCATGCGCGGCCGCTATGCCGATTACAGCTTTCACCTTTATGAGCGGCCCCAGGTGCACATGCACGTGGGCGATGGGCGCTCCTGGATCCGCGGCAGCCGCGACCGCTATGACGTGGTGCAGATGACCCTGGTCGACACCTGGGCCTCGACCGCGGCCGGCGCCTTCGCGCTCAGCGAAAACAACCTGTACACGCTCGAGGCATTCCGCGAATATTTCGACCACCTCAAACCCGACGGCTTTATCGCCATCACCCGCTGGGAGTTCCAGCAGCCGCGCGAGGCGCTGCGCGTGGTGTCGCAGGCAATCGACACGCTCGAGGCGATGGGGGTGAAGGACGTTCGCGGGCACTTCATCGTGGTGGCGGACGGCGCATTAGATGAGGACGGCCGTCCGGTGACGGTGCTGGCGAAAAAAACGCCCTTCACCTGGGATGAAGAACGCGCGGTGCTGCGGCACGTCGAAGAGAACAGCGATCTCTATCCGCTCTATACACCCGCGATGTTTGCCGACCTGATGCGCGACGAAGCCTGCGGCGACTGCCCGGATGAACCGTCGCTGAGGCTGCTGCGCACGGAGCGCCGGGCTGCGGGCGAGGCGATTGCGCCCTTCGAGCGCCTGATCCTGCTGCGCGACCGCGCCGCCGCATCGAGCTTTAGTCCGCGCCGCGAATTCGTGCGGAACTATCCTTTCAACATCACCCCGGTCAGCGACAGTGCTCCGTTCTTCTTCTTCACCTTCAAGGCCGGGGACGCGCTGCGCACCGTGCTGCACGCCAGCGGGCGGGGCATCGACTGGAAGAACAATCTCGGCGTGGTAGTGCTGGGAATGGTGCTGATCATCTCGCTGATTGCGGTTCTGGCTTTTCTGATTGGGCCGCTGACAGTGCATGGAGACTCTTCTCCGCTCGCGCCGCTGCTTTATTTTGTCGCTCTGGGGCTGGGCTATATTCTGGTCGAGATCGCTCTCATCCAGCGCTTCGTGCTCTTTCTCGGGCACCCAACTTATGCGCTGACGGTGGTGGTGTTCCTGATGCTGCTTTCGAGCGGCGCAGGCAGCGCGCTCTCGCGGCGGCTGCTGCGACAAACGCAGCGCGTGCGGCCGGTGCTGGTTGCGATTGCTCTCTTTGTGGCGGTTTACATCTTCGCTGTGCCGCGCGTGCTGGGATTGCTCGTCGCTTTGCCGTTCATGGCCAAGCTGGCCATCAGCGGCGCGCTGCTGGCGCCTCCGGGATTCCTGATGGGCATGCCGTTTCCCACCGGGCTGCGGCAGATTGCGGCTGCCGCGGGAAGCACCATCGAGTGGGCGTGGGCGATGAATGCAGCATCAAGCGTGCTGGGATCGGTGCTGGCGATGGTGGTGGCAATCGAACTGGGGCTGAGCGCCGCCATGACCGCCGGGGCTGCCGCGTATGTCGCTGCTCTGCTGCTAACCTTCCGCTGGCATTTCGCTGACGTTCCCGGGCGCTTCTGATATTATGCGGCCCTCGACATAGTTTCTTCCTGAACTTCAGCCCCGGAGTTCTCGCGGGCTCCGGAACTAGCGGGGGACGGTGCCGACACAGAAGCAAGTCAGATGGTCGCAATTACGGGTTGGTCTTACGGTGCTGTTCGCCAGCATCGTGCTTGCGGTTCTCATCTTCCTTCTCAGTGGCGGCTCCGCCGGCCTGTTCACCCCCAAGATGGTCTTGAAGGCTTATTTTGAGAACGCCGCCGGCCTGCGTGTGGGCGCTCCCGTTCGCCTGGAGGGTGTGGACATCGGCAACGTAACCGGCATGGCGGTCGATACGTCGCGCCCGCTCAGCCCGGTGGTGGTTTACATGAAGGTGGCGCAGAGGTACCGCGGCGGCCTGCGCAAGGATTCAGTGGCCACGCTGGAGACGGCCGGCGTGCTGGGCGAGACTTTTGTCGACATCACCAACAAAGAGGCCAAGGCTGCGGAAGCTCAAAACGGCGACACGTTGAAGACACAGGGAGCGCCCGCCATTCAGGACGTGATCCGAGCCAGCAACAGCACGCTGCAGAACGTGGACATTCTGGTGCGGCGCCTGGACCGCATCGTGTCTGCTATCGAGCGCGGTGAGGGCTCAATCGGCAAGGTAATTTACGATCCCGAGCTCTACAACCGGCTCAACAGCACGCTCAACCAGGTGCAGACCATGGTCGGACAAATCAGCTCCGGCCAGGGCTCCATCGGCAAGCTGATCAACAGCGACGAACTTTACGACCAGCTCAATGACTCGGTGAACAAGGTGAACAAGCTGGTGGACGAAATCGACCAGGGCTCGGGCACCGTGGGCAAGCTTATTAAGGATCCCAGCCTGTATAACAATGCGAACGAGACCATCGCGAAGGCCAATAAGCTCATAGATGATGTGAACTCCGGCAAAGGCGCGCTGGGCAAGCTGGCCAGCGATCCGGAATTCGCCAAGAAGCTGGACGACATTACCGCCAATCTGAAGACGATTTCCGACCGGCTGGCCGCGGGCGAGGGCAGCGCCGGCATGTTGCTGAAGGATCCTTCGATTTACACCAACGCCGACCAGATGCTGGTTGAGACGCGCAACCTGGTCAAAGCGGTGCGCGAGAATCCGAAGAAATACCTGACCATCCATTTCAAGATGTTCTAACGTGGTGCGGCGCAGATTACGCATGCTCGGAACCGGCTCACCTTTGCCGGTTGGCTCCGTCAACCTGATTGCGAGGACCCATGAAAACCTTCATCCTGTGCTGCCTGATTCTGCTGCTTGTCGCGTGCGCCCTGGCGCAGACCGAGAGCAAGACGGCGCCCGGCATGCCTTCCGTGATTCCCACGTTGGACGTGAATGCGATCGATAAGGCAGCCGACCCCTGCGCCGACTTTTTCCAGTACGCCTGCGGCGCCTGGAACAAGAACAATCCGCTGCCCGGCGATCACGCCCGCTGGGGGCGGTTCGACCAATTGCAGGAGCACAACCAAATCGTGCTGCGGGCCATTCTCGAGAAGCAAGCGGCGCCCGATCCCAAGCGCAGCGCGATCGAGCAGAAGGTCGGCGACTACTACTCGGCGTGCATGGACGAAAAGGCTGCGTCCGCGCGCGACGCTTCCGCGCTTGCGCCGATCATGAAGCGCATCGACAACATCAAGGACAGAAAGTCCCTCATCGCCGAGGTCGCCGGCCTGCAGCGCCAGGGCATCGGCGCGTTGTTCAGCTTCTACCCCATCCAGGATTTTCACGACTCCAACATGGTGATCGCCAACGTGGACCAGGGCGGCCTGAGCATGCCGGATCGCGACTACTACCTCAAGGAAGACGCGAAATCAGTCGAGATTCGCAATCAGTACCTGGCGCACGTGCAGAAGATGCTGGAACTGGCAGGCGAAAAGCCCGCCCAGGCGGCGGAAGATGCCAAGGTTGTGGTGAAGATCGAGACCGAGCTGGCCAAGGCGGCGATGGACCGCACCCAGCGCCGCGATCCGCATAACCGCGATCACAAGATGAGTCCGGCAGAGCTGGCAGCGCTGGCGCCGGCATTTGATTTTCCTTCTTACCTGCCGGGCACGCAGGCGGAAATCCGCGGCGGGCTGAACGTGGGCAATCCCGAGTTCTTCAAGCAGGTGAACGCCGAGTTGTCGGAGGCTCCCCTGTCGGAGTGGAAGACGTATCTGCGCTGGCACGTGGTGCATGCCACGGCGCCCATGTTGTCGCAGCCGTTCGTGGATGAAGACTATCGCTTCAACGAACATGTCCTGCGCGGGCAGAAAGAGCCACGTCCGCGCTGGAAGCGCTGCGTTACCTTTACGGACGCCGATCTGGGCGAGGCGCTGGGGCAGCTCTACGTCGACCAGACCTTCGGCGCCGAGGGCAAACAGCGGACGCTGGCCATGGTCCAGGCGCTCGAGAAAGCGCTCAAGCAGGACATACAGACGCTGCCGTGGATGACCGAGGCCACGCGCCAGCAGGCGCTCACCAAACTGGCGGCGATCGGGAACAAGATTGGCTATCCCGATAAGTGGCGCGATTATTCCAGGCTCGCCATCACGCGCAACGATGCGCTGGCGAATTCGCTGCATGCCAACGAATTCGAATACAAGCGCCAAAGCGCGAAAATCGGCAAGCCGGTGGAACGGCAGGAATGGCTCATGACGCCGCCCACGGTCAACGCCTACTACTATCCGCCGCAGAACGAGATCGTCTTTCCCGCCGGCATTCTGCAGCCGCCGTTTTATTCCAACGCCGCCGATGACGCCGTGAACTTCGGAGGGATTGGCACGGTAATCGGCCACGAGTTGACGCACGGCTTCGACGACCAGGGGCGCAAGTACGACGCCAAGGGCGACCTGCACGACTGGTGGACCGCCGAAGATGCCAAGGGCTTCGAGGAGCGCGCCGGCTGCATCGCCGACGAGTACTCAGGCTTCGTTACCGTGGACGACGTGAAGCTGAACGGCAAGCTGACGCTGGGCGAGAACACCGCCGACAATGGCGGCGTGCGCATTTCCTATGCGGCGCTTATGGACCGCCTGGCGGGCAAAGAGATGCCGGAAATCGATGGCTACACGCCGCCGCAGCGCTTCTTCCTGACCTTTGCCCAGCTGTGGTGCCAGAACGTGGCGGATGAGGAAGCGCGGCGGCGGGCGATCGTCGATCCCCATTCGCCCGGACGCTGGCGGGTGAACGGCACGCTGCAGAACGACTCCGATTTCGCCCGCGCCTTCAGTTGCAAGGCCGGCCAGCCGATGGTAAGCGCGAAGGCCTGCCGCGTTTGGTGAGCTTGCCGCCGAGGCACGCAGGTTTTTGAAGATTGCCTCCGCTCTGTGTCTCTGTAGCTAATCAGATCGCGGACTTCGCCTGCTCGTGCGCGTGGTAGCTGGAGCGTACCAGCGGTCCGGATTCGACGTGGCGGAAGCCCATGTGTAGCGCTTCCCGCTTGAGCGTGCGGAATTCGTCCGGCGTGTAGAAGCGCGCGATGGGCAGATGGTCTTTGGACGGCCGCAGATATTGGCCGACGGTAAGGATGTCCACCCGCCGCTCCGCCAGATCGCGAAAAACTTCGAGCAACTCTTCCATGCTCTCGCCCAGTCCAACCATCACTCCGGATTTTGACCGCATCTGCGGTGAAAACTTCTTTGCCTTGGCCAGCAGCTGCAGTGAGCGTGCGTAACGCGCTCCCGAGCGCACTGCGGGATAGAGCCTCGGGACGGTCTCGGTGTTGTGGTTGAGGATGTCGGGGCGTGCGTCGAGCACGATGCGCAGAGCGTCGTCGAGGCCCTGAAAATCGGGAATCAGGACTTCCACGCTGCAATCGGGCGTCAGCGCGCGGATTTCGCGAATGGTTTCGGCGAAGATTCTCGCGCCCCCGAGGTTGTCGTCGTCGCGGTTCACGCTGGTGACCACCGCGTGCTTCAGCCCCAGCGTGGCCACGGCTTCGGCGACGCGGCGGGGCTCATCCTGGTCGATCGGTCCGGGCCGTCCTTTGGGCACAGCGCAGAAGCCGCAGCGGCGGGTGCAGACCTCGCCCAGCAGCATGAAGGTGGCGGTGTGGTGGTTCCAGCATTCGCCGATGTTGGGACACTGCGCCGATTCGCATACGGTGTGCAAACTCAACTGCCGCGCCAGCGTCTTCAGATTGCGATAGTTCTCTCCCAGCGGCGGATGCGCCTTCAGCCACTCCGGCTTGGGCGCGCGCAGCTTCGGGCCAAGATCGATCTGGACGAACTGGGTGGCCATTGCTGTTTCCTATTGTACGATGCCGTCGGATATGCGGGCCTGCTCCATCCTCAGATCACAAGGTATGCATATAGGCCAGAATGTCCTGCACCTGCTCGCGGCTGAGCTTGTCGCCGAAGGCGGGCATTTTGGCGCGGCCTTGCCAGATCACTTCCTCGGCGCGTTCGTCGTTGGCGGGCGCGCCGCTGGGCAGCTCTTTCTTTTTGAAGACGCCCATCAGCGAAGGGCCATTGCGTCCGCCGGAGATGTAGGCCTCATGGCAGCGCAGGCAGTACGTATCGTAGAGCGCGCGGCCGCGCGCCTGTTGCGGGTTGAGCCCGAGCTCGGCATCGCTTTTGTAGGGTGGGCGCGATTCGCATCCGGCGATAGCGAGCGCCAGGCACAGCAGAGAAAGAATTTTTCCAGGTTTCGGCAAACGATTATTATGGTACGCCAGCTCCGGTTTGCAAACATGCCGGTGAATTTGAAGCGCGCGTACGAAAAGCCCACCGCGTCCGACGGCACGCGGGTGCTGGTGGACCGGCTGTGGCCGCGCGGCCTCACCAAAGACGCGGCTGCGCTCGATGCCTGGCTGAAGGACATTGCGCCCTCCGACGAACTGCGGCGCTGGTTCCACGAGCGTCCCGCGCTGTGGCAGGCGTTCCGCAGGAAGTATCTCGCCGAGCTTGCGTCGCCGGAAGCCGCGCGCGCGCTCGAAGAGCTTTACGATCTCGCCGAAAGAAAGCGCCGCTTGACGCTCGTCTTCTCCTCGCGCAACCAGGAACACAACAACGCGGTGGTTTTAAAGCAGCTCATCGAGGGCATGCGCAAGCCGCCTTCCAGCTCCGGACCCAAGGGTGCGGCGGCCGCGGCCCCGCGGGCGGCGCGAGCGCAACGCAGGCGCTGAGCTGTGGTTCTGCGTCCCATCGACGGCGCAGCGCAGAAAACCGATTGCATTGCGGTGTGGGACGCCATTCTCCCCACGCAAAAAATGCAGACGCGGGAATACTGGCTCATCACCCAAGCGGACCACGCCGGTTTGTCAGGAGACATTGCCGCCGGTCTGGGACCCCCGCTGCTGCCGCGCCTCAGCCCGGAGGTGGTGCGGGCGGTTGCCATGCACGACGACGGCTGGACGCCGTTCGATGCGAACATCGAACTCACCGAAGGAAGACCGTGCTCGTTTCTGGATTATCCGCCGCCGATCTTCCTGCGCGCCTGGGGAAATTCCATCGATTCCGCGGAGAGGTTTGCGCCGATTGCCGGCGCTACGGTCAGCCGGCACTTCTGGCGGCTGGCAAAGAACCGCCTGGAAAGCGGCCCTGACGGCGACGATGCTCGCGCGCTCGTACGCGATTTTCTTGCACGCGAGCAGGCGCGGCAGGCACGCTTGCTCGCCGGAGATTCGCGCCGGGAAATGGAATTTCTGACCGACGTGCTGCAATTCTGCGACGTGCTGAGCCTGTATTTGTGTTGTGGCGCCATCGTAGATGTGGAACTCCCCCAGCGCTTCGGCGGACCGCCGATCCGCCTGCGGCGGCAGTCTGCCGGCGCCCGCGATCAAGCCGCGATCTGCCGCTTCGAGCCGTCGCCGTTTAGCGGTGGAGGAGTCGATCTGGCCGTCAGCGCGCGCCGCTATCCGGCGGCCAATGCGGCGGGCATCGCCACCCTGCCATTCGTGCTGTGCTAGCGGGCAATCAAGAAAATCTCGCGGTCATCTTCCCAGCGAAGGGTCGGGGGATTCGGCGGCGTCGAGGTCAACGAAAAGCGCGGTTCCCGGGGCATAGCAATTCTTGTCCCGGGCATAGTTGGCGCAGGCGGATGCAAACTGCGGCCTGCGGGGAGATTGCGCGAACTGCCAGACCGATGCGAACGGCAGCCCGCTTTGGCGAGGGCGAGGAGGAGACAAGGCGCAGCCCGGAGAAGGCGGACAGGCATCGTTCGCGACCCAGTACACGATCTCGCGACTGCCGGCATGCTGGCGAATATCCTCGGCGGTGATCACCGTTTCTCCGTGACCTTCCCGGGAACGCAGGCCCGAACAATACACGCCGGCGCGAAAGCCGGCCTTGCGGACGGCATCCCCCCAGGCGTGCACATAGGCACGCTGCGGGCGCAGCAAGCGTCCGCCCTCCTCCAGGTCGAGGAAGATCGCCGTACGCTGCGGGAATCCCTCGGCAGCGGCAGCCTTAACGGCGAGATCGCCATCGCTCGCGCCGAGTGCCGAGGCGTCGGCAGGCGTCTTGAGCTCCTTGGACACGCGTCCGTTGAAAAGGACAACAAAACCGAAGCCCTGAGAGCGCAGCAACGGCCGCTTGCCTTGCCAGGTGTTCGATTTCTCCCCGGGCGGATTATTGAGCCAATAGGAGGTGAAGCGAAAAGTCCGGCGCAGCGCATCCAGTTGTTCGTCCCCGGGATATTGGTTTCGGTCAAATCCCAGGTAGGCGGAGTTCGGAGCATTTTCAGGCCCGGCGGCTGCAACCGATAGCAGTGCGATCAACAGGAGGAGGCGTGCTGGGACAAGCAACGGGATCAATGTTGTTTCTTGCCCGCCGGCTTGTCATTCACGATCGCAAGCACTACCTGGTCGATCAAATCCAGCGCCCGCCTGGAAGCCAGTTTGTGGTTGTTCGCCAGGATGGAAAAGGCGATCGGCACGCCGTTGATGGTGGTGGCGTAGCCGGAGAGCGCGTTGACGTGGCCGAGCGCTCCGGTCTTGGCGCGTACCCGGCCTTCGGCCGACGTGCCTTTGAAGCGCGCCGCCAGCGAGCCATCGATGCCGGCGATGGCCAGCGTCTCCTGCCAGGTTTTGCCCCAGGGCTGGCCGGAGGCGAAGCTGAGCAGTTGCACGATGGCATGCGGCGTCACCAGGTTCTCGCGCGACATGCCGGAGCCGTCGTAGAACACATACTGATCGGGCGTGATGCCGGCCTGGGAGAGGAAGCCGCGCTCCACTTCCATGCCGCCTTCGATGGTCCCGGAGGTGCCCTTTTCGCGGCCCAGCAACCGCAGCATCAATTCCGCATGCAGGTTCTGGCTGACCTTGTTGATGACTTGCAAGTCTTCCAGCAGCGGTGGCGATTGGTACGTGGCCAGCACCAGCGGCTGCAGCGGATTCAGGCGTTCGCCTCCGCCCGAGGCCAGCGCGGTGACGCTGAGGGTTTGCAGGCTGGCTAATTCCGTGTGCCGGGTGCGCGTCCGGCCGTAGACGGCGATGCCGCGCTGCTCGAGCAATCGCTGGAAAATCTGCCCAGCAAACGCTGCCGGATCGTCGATCGCGAGCGCTTCGCCGGCGCCGGGATCGTCCACCGGAATATTTCCCCACAGCGTCAGCACGTTTGCGCCGGGCTCGCGGTTGATGAACACGCGGCGCGGCCCGGTGCCCGAAGGCGTGGTAAGAATCCGGTTATCGATGTGGTAGTAGTCGGCAAAAGGATCGATGGAGACGAACGCCTTCTCGCCCGGGCGGTCCGCGGGCAGGATGTTGACGAACATCACGTTGTCGTTAATGCTGAGCGCCGAGACCGGCGCGCCCGATTCCCAGACCAGGTCATCCTGCGTCCAGCCTTCGCCGTAGCGCTCGAAGGCGAAATAGGAATCGTCGCCCACGATGTCGCCGTCAACGAACTTCACGCCCTTCTGCACCAGTTGGTCGGCCAGTTGTTCGAGCACGCGGATCGAAGGCTGCGTGCGCTGTGTGTGCCCGGCATAAGGCAGCACGCGACCGGATAGATTAGGATCACCGCGTCCTACCAGCACCAGGTCGCCGACCAGGCGGCCGTATTTGTCCACCGTGCCGGCGCTTTCGACGGTGGTCCGGAAGCGGTAATCCGGCCCGATCAGCGCCAGCGCCGCCGCAGTGATGAACAGCTTGGTATTGGAAGCCGGGGTAAAGAGCTTGTCGGCGTTGCGCGCGTAGAGGGTGCGGCCGTCTTTGAGCGAGACCACTTCGATGCCCCAGAAGCCGTGCTCGGCATCCGGCTGGGTGAGGATATTCTCGATTTGCGAGCTGAGGAAATCGTGCTTCGCCAGCGCCGGAAGGGCAGCTACAAGCAGCAGCAACAGCGGTAAAGCGCGCCGGAACATAGGTGGCGCGATTGTAGCACTGGGGAAGTACCGAGTACTGAGTTGCGAGTCGACGGGCTAAGTGTGGGACAGCAATTTATTGTGTGCCAGGTTGCAAAAGCCTTAAATCTAAGCATACTCGGTACTCGTAACTTAGTACTTGGTACTCGGTACTCAGTACTCGCAACTCGGTACTTGCCATGCGTCCTTCCTTCACCTGGCGGCTGCGTTCGCGCACGCTGGAGCTTGGCCCGCGCACCCTCATCATGGGCGTGCTCAACGTGACGCCGGATTCGTTTTCCGACGGCGGCAGGTTTTTCGAGCCGCGCGCGGCGGTCGAGCGCGGGCTGGAAATGCTGGATGCCGGCGCGGACATTCTCGACGTCGGCGGAGAGTCCACCCGGCCGGGCGCTCTGGCCGGCAGCCAGCCGGCGGTTTCTGCCGAGGAGGAGCTGCGGCGGGTGATGCCGGTGATCGAGGAAATTCGGCGTCAGCGCGCCGATGCGATCATCTCCATCGACAGCTACAAGGCGCAGGTGGCGCGGACCGCGATCGAAGCCGGAGCGGAGATCGCCAACGACGTCAGCGGGCTGCGCTGGGACGGGGAGATGGCGCGCACCCTTGCCGGGCTGCAGTGCGGCGTAGTGCTGATGCACATGCGCGGACGTCCCTCGGAATGGCGCACGCTGCCGGCGCTCGCCGACGCCGTCGCTCTGGTGAGCCGCGAGCTCGGCGAGATCGCCGCATCGGCTCTGGCTGCCGGCATCGCCCGCGAGCGCATTGTGCTCGACCCGGGCTTTGGGTTCGGCAAGCGCCTGGATGAAAACTATCCGCTGCTGGCGCACTTCGACGACTTGCACCAGCTCGGCTTTCCGCTGCTGGCGGGGGTTTCGCGAAAATCGTTCATCGGGCGCGCGCTGGCCACGAACGGCAGTGACGCGCCGCCGCAGGAGCGGCTTTACGGCAGCCTGGCCGCCATGACGGCGGCGATTCTCAAAGGAGCGCACATGGTGCGCGTACACGACGTGAGGCCGGCGGCGCAGGCGGCAAGAATCGCCGATCGGATTGAGTCATTGAGTCAATGACTCAACCCTAAAAGTTCTTTTCCGAGTCCAGCAGGATGGTCACCGGCCCATCGTTCACCAGTTCGACCTCCATCGTCTCCTGGAAGCGTCCGGTTTCGCAGCGCAGGCCGGCGGCGCGCAGCTTCTCCACGAAATACTCATAGAGGCGGCGGGCGGATTCAGGGCGGGCGGCAGCGTCGAACGACGGGCGTTTGCCGCGGCGCACGTCGCCGTACAACGTAAACTGCGAAACCACGAGCACCGCGCCAGCGATTTCGCCGACGGCGCGGTTCATGCGGCCGGCATCGTCGTCAAAGATGCGCAGGCCGGCGATTTTGTCGGCAAGATAGTCGGCGGCAGGTTCCGTATCCTTCTGCCCCACGCCAAGCAGTACCAGCAGCCCTGGTCCGATCTCGCCCACGGTCTCGCCTGCCACCCCGACACTGGCCCATTGGACGCGTTGCACCACGGCGCGCATGAATGAATTCTAACCAGACGGCCGCTTTCGGTGTCTGTACAATGCTTGGAACCGCGCTTTACATCGCTTCGCGCCCGCAAGTACACTGGTCGCTTTGTGAGATTCCATTGGAGGTCAAAACCATGGCGGACGTGAAGGCAAAAGCCAACGTGGCGGAAAAGATCAAGCAGATCGTCTCCGAACAACTGGGCGTGGACGAGGGAGAAGTAACGCCCACGGCTTCTTTCGTGGACGATCTGGGCGCCGATTCGCTGGACACGGTCGAACTGGTGATGGCTTTCGAAGAGGCCTTCGAGATCGAGATTCCGGACGAAGAGGCGGAGAAGATCCGCACCGTGCAAGATGCCGTTACCTACGTCGAGAAGAAGGTTGGATAGAGCGCGCGCAACCGGACGCGCGGTTTTGAACCCGCCGCAAGGAGAGAGCAATCGATGGCAGCCGTCGAGGACAAAGTAAAGCAGATTATCGTCGAGCAACTCGGGGTGGACGAAGGCGAGGTCACGCCCAACGCTTCGTTCGTTGACGACCTGGGCGCCGACTCCCTGGACACAGTCGAACTGGTGATGGCCTTCGAAGAGGCCTTCGAGATCGAGATCCCGGACGAAGACGCGGAGAAGATACGCACCGTCAAGGACGCCGTGGACTACATCGGCAAGCACGCCAAGAGCGCCAAGTGAGCGCCTGTCCCCGTAGCGAGGCATTGCAACGTTGAACCGTCGCGTTGTAGTAACCGGCGTCGGGCTGATCTGCGCGGTCGGCAATAACAGCGAGGACACCTGGCGCAACCTGCTCGCCGGCGAGAGCGGCGTTGCCCGCATCACCGGCTTCGATCCCACCGATTTCGCCTGCCAGATCGCGGCCGAAGTCAAGAACTTCGACCCCCTGCAGTTTGTCGAAAAGAAAGAAGTCAAGAAGATGGGCCGGTTCATTCATCTGGCCCTGGCCGCGACCGACGAAGCCATGAAGTCGTCGGGGCTGCAGGTGACGCCGGAAGTCTCCGAGCGCGTGGGCGTACACATCGGCTCCGGCATCGGCGGCTTCGACGTGATTGAGCGCGAGCATACGGCGCTGCTGCAGGGCGGCCCGCGCAGGATTTCTCCGTTCTTTATTCCCGGATCGATTGTGAACCTGGCGGCCGGGCACGTGAGTATCCGCTATGGCGCCAAGGGACCGAATGAAGCCACGGCGACGGCCTGCACGTCGAGCGCGCACTCGATTGGCGACAGCTTTAAGATCATCGCGCGCTGCGATGCCGACGTGATGATCTGTGGCGGCACCGAAGCGGCGATCACTCCTATGGGGGTAGGCGGTTTCGCGGCTATGCGCGCGCTTTCCACGCGCAACAACGAGCCGGAGCGCTCCAGCCGTCCCTGGGACGCCGAGCGCGATGGCTTCGTGGTGGGCGAAGGTGCGGGAATTCTGGTGCTCGAAGAGCTGGAGTTCGCCCGCCGCCGCGGCGCAAAGATCATCGCCGAGGTGATCGGCTACGGCATGAGCGGGGACGCGTTCCACATCACGCAGCCGGCGGAGAACGGCGACGGCGGATATCGCGTGATGCTCAACGCAATGCGTGACGCGAAGGTCACGCCCCAGCAGGTTGGATACGTGAACGCCCATGGCACTTCCACGCCGCTCGGCGACCGACTGGAGACCATCGCCATCAAGCGCGCCTTTGGCGAGCACGCTAAGAAACTCGCGGTGAGCTCGACCAAGTCCATGACCGGCCACTTGTTAGGTGGCGCAGGCGGGCTCGAGGCCGGCATCACCGTGCTGGCCTTGCGCGACCAGACGCTGCCGCCGACCATCAATTACGAACACCCTGACCCGGAATGCGATCTCGATTACGTCCCCAACCAGGCGCGCAAAGCCGATGTGGAAGTGGCGCTAAGCAACTCCTTCGGCTTCGGCGGGACCAACGGCTGCCTAGCGCTGCGGCGGTGGGCCGAGTAAGTCACTGGCTCGATTCGGACAAGTACTTCACGGGTAAGAGGGCGCCGATGCAGGCGCCAGTCAGGAGTCCGCCAACGTGGGCGGCGTTGTCCACGTGCGCAATCGCGGCGCCGAACAGCAAGTTGTAGATCAGGAAGGCCCCCAAGCTGCCGATGTTCCTGCGCAGATACTGCTCCGGCAGAGCGACGTGCCTGAGCTTCATCGCGACAAACAATCCGCCGGCCACTCCGAAAATTGCCCCCGAAGCGCCGACACTCACAGCCAGCGGATGCCACCACAAACTGGCCAGTGACGACCCTATCCCGCTGAGCAGATAGAGCGCAAGCATGCGCCAGCTTCCGAACAGGCGCTCGGCCACTCTTCCCAGCCCCGAGAAGACCCACATGTTGAGGCCGAGGTGCAGAATACCGGCGTGCACGAAGGCTGACGTTATCATGCGCCACCACTGGTGATTGAAGGTCGCGGGACCGTAGTCGCCGCCCCATCGCAGCAGCTCTCGCACCGATGGCTGCACAGGTGAGACTCCGCCGAGGACCATCAGCGCGAAGACCATAACGTTGAGCGCAACCAGCACGGTGGTGAGGTTCACCCTGCGGGCCGGCGCAGCCTCCAGGGAAACTGCCGGGGCCTGCAACTTCTGCGGGACAGCCTTGCGGCATTCTTCGCACACATCGGAGGTGGTGCCAAAAATCGGCGGATGAAACTCTATGCCGCACCCGGTGCAGGCGGCTACGTTGAATTTCGCTGGAGCCATTGCTGGTAAGCCATACTAATTCCCATGTCAACCGGGCTCCAGCAGAAAACCCTGCCCCGCGGCCGCACATCTCATCCATAGAACCGATTCCAAAAAACGAAGGAGGAATTGTGCGGAAGTTGGTGTGTTCGTTTGCCTTCTTCGCGCTGCTCGTGCCGATACTCTCGTGGGCAGCGCCCAAGGAAAACAAAAAGAGCTTCACCATAGCCGATCCGGTGCAAGTGCAGAACGTGACGCTTTCCCCGGGGAATTACGAGGTCACATGGACTCAAATGGGAGACAACGTCCCCGTAACCATTCTTAAGGGCCACAAGCCAATCGCAACGATAACGGCATCGGTAGTGAACCAAACCGGGCCCTATAAACAGGGAACTCTGGAATTGCAGACTCAACCGAACGGGGCACAGGAGCTGATGAAAATCGACTTCTCGAGGGTCGCGGTGATTTTGCCGCCTGCTTGATCGGGAGGCCGGCTGACCAGGCAAGAAACGAGGCGGGAATGTTCCCGCCTCGTTCGACTGCAATCTGAAATTAGTCCTGTGGCTGATGCGATTCTTGTCCCGCTTTTTCCATCTCCTGCTGCCAGCGCTTCATCTCGCGATCGAGTTCGCGCCGGGCTTCATCCATGGCGCGCTTGATTTCTTTTTCGTGCAAGTCCATCGCCTCGCGGCTGTTCTTCATCGCCTCGCCGGCTTCCTGGAGCGCCAGGGCACGCGCTTGTTCGATCTCAGGACCAAGCGCTTGCAGTTCGGCTTGCAGCTGCCCTAAGTCCAGATTCAGGTCGAGGTCGGCAATCGCCGGCGGGACGTGCATCCACGAGTGGTTGCGGCTGGTCTCGGGAAGGCTAATAGTGAGGTTCTGCTCGCGGCGGTCGCGGACGATGCCCACCGTCATCTTGTTGGAGCGATTATTGCGCACCGCCGAGCGCCAGTCGCCGCGGTCGGCCACCTTCTGGTTGTTCACCCGCACGATGACGTCTCCCGCCTTGAAGCCGGCGGCTTTGGCTGGAGTGCCCTCCTCCACCGACTTCACCAGCACGCCCTCGCCATTCTTCACGCCGAAAAACTCGCCCAGTTGGGGAGTCAGGTTATCCACCATCAAACCGTAGCTGGGGTTGGTATGCACTGTCGCCTCGACTGCGGGCATGGCCGGCATGGCTGCAATGGGCGGCATGGGCGGCATCTCGTGATAGTCCATCTTCTTGGAGAAATACTGCTTCTTGTCGGCAAGCTGCAGGGAGATGTTCATAGGCTGGCCGTCGCGGCTGATGGTCATCTGCACGGTGCGTCCGGGAGGGGTTTCGTGGATCAGCCGGCGCAACTCTTCCGTCCCCTGAACTCTGGCTCCGTTGAACTCGAGGATAACGTCATGCTCGCGCAAGCCGGCTTGGCCGGCGGGGGCATCGTGGTCCACCATGGTGATCTCGGCGCCGCGCTCTTCCTTGAGCTTTAGCGCCGTCATGCGGTCGTGGCTTACTTCCTGAATGTCGATTCCCATGTAGGAGCCGGACCATTCGCTTGATCCGGGCATGGGCAAAGGCTCCGACATTGCCGGGTTAGCCGCCACTGCCGGAGCGGCGAGCAGAAGCGCCACCCCCAGAGCTGTGAAGAATGATTTCCGCATTGTGCATCCCCTCCGCTTGTTGGCAGGCGGCGGGACGCAGGATGCGGCAAGGCGGTGACCATTCCTCCCGCCTCCTGCTGCCTGCGTCCTGCCGGCTCCGCTCATCGCTTCCCCCGCCGCAGCTCGATGTTGCCGCCGGTGGTGTTGATTTTCAGCAAAGGTCCACCGCCGTTGATGGCGCCTTGGCCGTAGATCTCTCTCGCGCCGCCCCACTCGCCGCCTTCCTGGGAAATTTTCACGTCGGCGAAATCGGAGATGAAGCGGTGTCCCATCGCCGCCTCGATGCTGGCGCGCACCGTGACCGGCAGGTCCGGCGGCAGGTATACGATCACGTCCCCGATGCTGGTTTCCAGGCGCGATTCCGTAAAGTTGCCCTTGCCGCCGACGAATTCAGCGTAGATCGGTCCGGCCGCGGTTTTTGCAACCACCCCGTGGGTAAGGCCGGAGAGCCGGATGCCGCCGCCCGAGGTGGTGGCCCGCACCACGCCTTTGGCCGAAGCCAGGCGGATGCTGCCGCCCGAGGTTTCGAGCACCGCCCCGCCGCCCACATCCCCGACTTCCACGCTGCCCCCGGCGGTCGCGGCGTGCAGGGAGCCATTGCAGTGCTTTACCTGGATGCCGCCGCCGGCGGTAGAAAGATATGCGCTCTGGCTGGCCGAGCCAAGATCGATGCTGCCGCCCGCGGTTTCCGCGTGCACCTTGCCGCCGGCTGAGCGAATGTTGATGCTGCCGCCGGCGGTCTCCAGCGTGAGGTCTCCGGCAACATTTCCCACGTCGATGCTGCCGCCGGATGTCTCTGCCCTGACCGCGCCGCCAATGTCGTTGATGGTGACCACACCGCCGGCGGTTTCCGCCTCCACTCGCCCGGCGAGGTTGGCGATTTCCACCCGGCCACCGCGGGTTCCCACCTTGAGGAAGGCCAGATCGCGCGGAACGCTGACCGTGACCTCGACCGAAATCTTTTCCGAGCCCCGGCACTCGCCTTCGAGCACGGCATAGTCGGCTTTTTGATAAGCATGGACGCTAAACAGTTCGAACTGGCGGCGGGCATAGCTTTCAGAGCCCGAATTCAGGCGCTTGCGCACCGTGTACGAAATGCCCTGGGAAGAGCCGCCCCGCACCGAAACCGCGCCGAATTCGATATCGATCTTGAGATTGCGCGCCGAGGGCAGGGTGCCGTTGACCACCTCCATCCAGCCGTTGCCGGAGCGTACGACCTGGCTGTTTTGCGCCGAAAGCGGCGCCGCCCACGCAGCCAGAGCAACCAGCAGCACCGCAATGTGATGATGACGTTTCAATTCTGCTTTTCCTTCTCTAATCAATTTCCGGAAGCGTGTTCAGCACCCGCTGCGATTCCGAACGGATGAACTTGCTCTTGTCCTGCCGCGACAACTGCTGCAAGGCCTGGCGCACGGCTGCGTCCGCCTTCACCGACTTCAGCAGCACGATCGCCTCCGAGCGCACGCCAGGGTTGGAATCGTTGAGCAGCGCTTCCAGCACAGCATTGCGCACGGAAGTATCGTTATCCACGTAGGGGCCGAGGCCATCAAGGGCCTTCAGGCGCACGCCGGGATTGTTGTCATAGCGCAGGGCAAAGATGAGCGCATCCCGCACCTGGCGGTCTTCCGGACGCTGTGCCAGCAGGTCGACAGAGTCCATGCGCACCCCGGCGTTGTAGTTGCTGCGTGCGGCAAACAGCAGAAGCTGCTGCACACGCGGATCGTCAATCGTGCCTTCAACCTTTTCGGGCTGTACGGTGTCGTACTGGATCTCAACCTTACGGGAGCCGGGGTCGGGAATGATCGACTTGATCCCGGCGATGGAGGCCTGTGTGGGAGCCGGAGCAGACTTGGAAACCTGGGCGACTTCGGCGGGCTTGTTCAGCAGCTTGTAGCTGGCCATAACTCCGCCGGCAAAGCCGACCATCAGCAGCACCGCCGCCAGAGCCGGAGCGAAGCGAACTTGCTGCAGCCAGCCGGCGATGTCGAGCGTCCAGCGCCAGCGATGCACCGGCTCCGCCGACTCGAGCGCCTCGGAAAGCCGCATTCGCGACGCCGCCAGCAGGTTCGGTGTAGGCTCGGCCGCGGGAAGCGCAGCGCTCATCTGCACGCGGAACCCGCGCGCGGACTCCATTTCCGCCGCGCAATCGCCGCAGCGTTCAGCGTGCTGCTCCATCTCGTGCCGGGCATCGTCCGCCAGTTCGTCGTAGATATAAAGCGTGATGTTTTGCTTTACCCAATCACAGTTCATAACGTACCGCCTTACCAAAATCCTTAGGGTGCCCCACCCTTGGCCGGTTTTGCCAAGGGTGGGGCTTTTCTTTACCTCATGTCCGCCAAGCTTCCGCGCAGCTTCTGCGTGGCGCGAAACAGCGTATTCTTGGCGGTCTCTTCCGTCGTACTCAAAACTTCTCCGATGGTCCGCAGCTTAAGCCCGTGATAATGCTTCAGCTCGAAGACCATGCGCTCGCGCGGGGTCAGCCGTTCGAGCGCGCGGCCGATGCGATTGCCCAACTCGCGCCGCATCAGGTCGCGCTCGGGATCGGCGCCGGGACGCGCATCCGCCGTCTGCTCGATCACGCTGTACTCGTTGCCCTCGGCGTCCGTCGCCACTCCCGCGTCTTCTTTGCGCACGTTCCGCTTGCGCAGGTGATCGAGGCACAAGTTGGTCACGATGCGGTAGATCCAGGTGTAGAACGAGCACTCGAAGCGGAAATTGCCCACGTTGCGGTAGGCCTTCAGAAAAGCTTCCTGATAGATGTCCTGCGCGTCCTGCTCCGAGCCCGTCAGGTGCAGCGCCAGCCGCAGCACCGCGCGGTCATACTGCCGCACCAGTTCCTCGAAGGCAACGCGGTTTCCCCGTTGCGCTTCGCGGATCAACGTGGTGTCATCGACTCGGCGCAGAGTTTGACTGACCATGTCTCCCCGACCGGGAAGAGTTCTGGAACCGCTCTCGCCAACCGCCAAGGTCTTCTGACCTGCTCGTCGAAGGCCACCCCAATTTGCGATCAGGGGCTGGGGGGCTCCCGCTACCGCATCGGCCGGCATGTTGTTGTTCTCCTGAACCTGTCGGGCGTGCCCCGCGCACCCGGATTAACTTGCTGCCGTACATGATCTTGGACGGCTCAGGGAGGGTTCCGTGAGCAGAAATTATAAGCTCAGAAGGCCGGAAATCGGAGGCCTGGCGGGCAATGCACAACCTTCGGGGTGGATTCGGCTGAGTCCTACAAAGAATCGCCAAGCTCCCGCCGGCGCGATTTCAGCCGCTCTAAGCGCTTCGGGCGCGCTTATGATTGCGCGTCATTTTGGCGACGTCGTTGGAATCCAGCGCCAGTTGCGCGGAGCAATCCAGTATCGATTTCCGCCTTGGGGAATGCCAGCCCGCCGCGCTGGAGCTGTTCGAGCACTCTCGTCACCCCGGGTAAGATGGCGCCGCGGTTGGCTGCTGCAAGTGGAAAGTTACTCTTCGCCCTCGGGTGCCGACGGCTCTTTGTCCACCAGGACCTTAACCGCCGCGTCCACGCCCTTGTAGAGGCGGATCGGAACCTTGAATTCACCGATGTGCTTCAGCGGTTCGTCGAGATGGATCTTGCGGCGATCGATGTTGAAACCCTTGGCGTCGAGCGCGGCGGCGATGTCGCTTGAGGTCACCGAGCCGAAGAGTTGATCCTTTTCACCGGCCTTGCGGGTAAAGCTCAGCGTGACGGTGTCGAACAGCTTCGCCTGGGCTTCGGCCTCGGCCTTGTCGCGGGCGGCGCGGCGCAGAGCTGCCTGCTTCATCTGCTCGATGACGGCTCGGTTGCTGTGAGTGGCCTCAATGGCCAGCTTGCGCGGCAGCAGATAGTTGCGTCCGTAGCCATCGGCGACCTTCACCACGTCGCCACGTGACCCCAGCGTGGGGACATCTTCTTTAAGGATGACTTCCATTAGAAAAGCTCCAAGTCTGCCACGGAGGCAGGGAGGCGCAGAGACTTTGAAATTGGCCGTCTCCGTGCCTCTGTATTTCCGTGGCTAAGTCTTCTAATATCTCGCGGCGAACGGCAGCAGCGCGATGTTGCGGGCCTGCTTGATGGCCGCCGTCAGGCGGCGCTGATGCGGTGTGCAGACGCCAGTCAGCCGGCGAGGAACAATCTTCCCGCGCTCGGCCACGAACTGCTGCAGCAGGCGCACGTCCTTGTAATTGATGGCATCGATCTTCTCGACGCAAAACTTGCAAACCTTCTTGCGGCGGAAGAATTTGCGCGGTCCGCCTTCGCCGCGTCCGCCGGGACGCCCGCCCGGCCCTCCCGGCCGCCGGCCGCCAGGACCGCCCGGACCGCGCCCAAAAGTACGCGGCGCCGGCGCAGAGGGCGTCTCGCTGGTGGACGCGCTTGCGGGCGCTGCTGTCGCTTCGCCTTTTGCTTCTTTTTTCTCTTCGTCAGCCATGATTCT
>Ga0335080_10001717_pt1 | contig 21722 bp, 16 predicted proteins | sample Lox_Sample_34_FD_206720 | JGI IMG/M metagenome (GOLD analysis project Ga0335080, IMG submission 206720) | Soil microbial communities from Loxahatchee National Wildlife Refuge, Florida, United States - Lox_Sample_3.4 | ecosystem: Environmental > Terrestrial > Soil > Wetlands | place: USA...
GCTAAAGTCGGTCCACTGTAGAAAGGTGTTTGTACTGTGGGAAAGGAGATTACAGCCGCCCAAAGCACAGACGCGAATTGTACGTGTTCAGGTACATAGCCGTTGGGAGTCCAACCTCCATACCAATCAGAACCGTACCCCAAGTAAGTTCCTGCTTTGACTCCAAATGCCGGAATGATCATTTTCGAGACGTCGTCCCAGTTCTTAAATTCCACGACGACCGTTGTGACGGGATACCCAGGATTCTGCCATCCAACGATGCTTTCGACGCCGGTCCATTGACCATTCGGCGACTTCGTCATGACCCAGTCCATGGTCGCGTTCGGAACGCCGGATTCTGGCATGTTCTCGATATTGTCTTTCGTGAACCGCATGTCCACCCCACCCATCGAATCAATGGCGTGCCCGTTCACGACCAAAGGGTTCCCCGTGCGCATCTCGACATGCGTCAACGCTCCGGTTCCGTCCGCCGCGAGATCGAAGTGCTGGGGATAGGTTGGGAAGTAGTTGGGAAGTGCGCCACAGCCGACTAATGCGAAAATCAAGATAGCGAGGGCTACGCAGGGGACTAGTGTTTCGACCACTGCATTCTTCCAATGCCGAGCCAGCCAATTCACAGGTATGAGCATAGCAGGATCAATCGCAGCGCCAGCCGACAGTTTCCAACGAATAGGAAGAGTAACCTCCCAGTCCTTGCACATGGGCAAACCCACGAAGAATAGTGAATGGTAGGACGGCAAGTCAGTACACGGATGTGAGGCGGATCACTCATGCGAGCGGAGGTTGCCGTAACATCGCCTTACGCTTAACCTCCACTTTGGGCTCGAAGCGCGAGATTTTATGATTTACAACATTGACGCCGGATAGAAACAACCGCCACGATGAGAGACGCTCGGCTTCCTCGTGATGCGGGCCGAACGACGTTGCATCATGCCTATCTTGAACGCAATCGCAGGAGCCATTCTCGTTGCATTCGGACTCTTTCTGATTGGTGTTACGGTCGTTGTCTTCGCAAGGCCGGCGGTCGCCGAGCGCTTTTTCATGGCATTCGCGAGTTCGGCGCGCACCCACTACACCGAGCAACTGGTCCGCTTACTCGTCGGCGCGTCACTCATCATTCGATCTGGGGCTATGTGGCAACCGAAAGTCTTCTGGTTCGTCGGATGGGCCATCGCCTTATCCTCCTTGTTGCTGATCATCACTCCGTGGCAATGGCACCATCGTTTCGGCGAGAAAGTACGTCCGATGCTCATTCGCCGGATGAGAGTGTATGCGGTCGGGCTATTGGCGTTCGGAATTTTGATTATTTATGCGGTGTTCGCTGGAGTCTCCCCAAACGCGTCACGACTTTCGAATTACCGCTTTTCCAGCCCAATCAATTCAATCGGGAATAATCGACTCGTACACAACATGAATCCAGACACGCACCCGACCCGGCGGACCCCTCCGAAATTTCTGGAACATAACGTAAGGATTATCCGCAAAGCGTCCGGCTGGTCGCCGTCCTGGCCTGTTACATTCCTGCCCGCCGCGCCATGCTCTGCAACCCCGCAGAGACCATTCGTTACGAATAATCCTGGACGTCAACCAGTCGGCCACGTCGGCATCGACGCACAACGAGAGCCTTCGCTTGCACGGACGGTTCCAGCGAGCCTCGCCGCACTGTAAACTGGAACTGGCACGACGAAGCCGGGATGGCGAAATTGGCAGACGCAGCGGACTTAAAATCCGCAGGGCCCAAAAGGCCTGTGGGGGTTCGATTCCCCCTCCCGGCACCATCCGTCTACACGCCGTTCGCCCTGATAGCAATGTCATCCTGAGCGAGGATTGATCTTGCGCGTCGTTTGCGCAAAGATCAACCGCAGTCGAAGGATCCCTACCTCGCATCCATCGTCATGGCAGTGGCGAGGGACTCTTGAAGGCTTCAGGTTGTGCACCGGGAAGCCTACCACGCTGTAATCCCCAAAAGACTTTGGGAATTTGCGACCATCGGGCCGCAGCACCTACCTGTGAAATTCAACACGATGTTTTCGCGGCGAGGCGCGAATTTCCTCGGCGGTCTCATATAGCAAGTCGGATGCGGCAACGCTTCGGACGCTCTAAAAACTTCAAATTTAAGCTTAAATCTTGCCCGTGGCGAGCAAATCCGGAGTGTCGGCATTCGGTGGTCGCCGACCAGAGCGATCAAGTCGTCATCCTCAAGAGTTTTCGCGCTCCGCTGCCGAATTGGAACAATGATATTATCAAGCAAGTGGCGTGATAATGATATGTCAATAATACAGTATAAACCCTTTGTTATTAGCGCAATAGATTTTACAATGGCAATATGACATCCATTCACTTGAAGCAACTATATTCATACATGTGAAATTCAACACGATGTTTTCGCGGCGAGGCGCGAATTTCCTCGGCGGTCTCATATAGCAAGTCGGATGCGGCAACGCTTCGGACGCTCTAAAAACTTCAAATTTAAGCTTAAATCTTGCCCGTGGCGAGCAAATCCGGAGTGTCGGCATTCGGTGGTCGCCGACCAGAGCGATCAAGTCGTCATCCTCAAGAGTTTTAGCGCTCCGCCGCCGAATTGGAACAATGATATTAAAAATCAGCCTCGCGGCTTGAGACCTCTGCTCTCCCTTTTCAGAAGGTCCAGGATGCGAATGAGCCCATGTCCATCTGCAAGAACTCGAAAGAGGACATCGACGTTGTTGACCCACCTCCAACAATCAATCGCTCGTTCGATCACCCGATGGAACCCACAGTTTGGTAGCTCATAAAAGAGTCACATGGAAAAGTGACTATGATATACTTGAAAATGGTTGACCAATGCGGAGGATCAACATGGATGCCTGCAAAGCAACTATTTCACTAGGGGATTCAAAGATCACTTTCGAAGGCTCGGCTGAGTTCGTGGAAGGGCAAGTAAAGAAGTTCGCATTCGCTCAAGCAGCCCCTCCTTCGGGCTCACCTTTAGAGAGCCCACGAGGAACGCAAGAGGGACAGTTGGTGGCTCAGAAACGTCCGCGCGGGCACCATGAGATTGCAACTGTGCTCGCCTTCGCGCTGACAGAGTCGGGTGTCCGAGAATTCAGTGAGGAAGACATAAGGCGCGCCTACCTGAGGGCCGGTATTCGCCCTCCCAAGTACGTCTCCCAGGCTCTCAGGGATGCCCGAAATAAGTTTGACTACATCGCCGGTGGATCAAAACGCGGCAAATACCGGCTCACAAATCATGGAGACAGCCTCGTTCGGTTCGACTTACCGAGATCAGCTGGGTAGATTCTTCGGCCGTGGGAATGTCGCGATCGTGGCACCACAGTTTTTAGAAAGGAAACTAGTCAAATGTCAGAGAAAAAGACAACGGAAGTTGTGAGCGAAATTTTTGAACTGTTGAGCCCACTTGCTTCAGAGGAGCGGCACCGCGTGATCCAAGCGAGCTTAATGCTGCTGGGGGAGACGCCGTCATTGACCTTGAGGTCGACGTCCGATTCAGGTAACGAGCAAAGCGATGCTGGTGACGAATCTGAGATTCCGGGCCGTGCGCGTATTTGGATGAAGCAGTACAGCATCTCGACTGAAGAACTACAGCAGGTTTTTCAACTGACAGCCGGATCTGCTGAAGTGATTGCCGGAGAAATCCCGGGAAAGAACAAAAAGGAGAAAACATACAATGCCTACCTGCTGACGGGAATCGCGGCCCTCCTCTCAACCGGTAACGCATCCTTTGACGATAAAGCGGCGAGAGGAATTTGTGAGAGATTCGGCTGCTACGACCAGGCAAATCACTCATCAACAATCAAAGATCGAGGAAACGAATTCACGGGTACGAAGGATGCAGGATGGGCTCTCACTGCCCCTGGACTCAAGCGCGGCGCAGCGCTAGTTAAGGAAATGACAAAGAACTAAAATGACTGCACCCGAAATCACCACCTCGTTGGCAGCACGATTCCCGATGAGGCTCGTCCAAGAGTTGATTGACTGCTACTCAGAGCAGAAGAAGAATCTATACCTCGGCCGCATGCGCCCTAACGAGGTCGAGGGAGGTAGATTTGCAGAGGCCGCCTTCCGCATGCTTCAGCACGCGGCTGGTCTAACTATCACGCCGATCGGCGTGCAGTTAGATACAGAAAATATCATTCGCACCTTGGCTGGCCTGCCCGCCTCCGGCTATCCGGATTCAGTGAGAATACACATACCGCGAACGCTTCGGGTAATTTACGACATACGAAATAAGCGCGACGCAGCACACCTAGCGGATGGGATTGATCCGAACCTTCAAGACTCGACCTTGGTTTCTGCGTCAATGGACTGGGTACTCGCAGAATTCGTCAGGATTAGTGGCGGATTGCCAGCCGACAAAGCGTTTGCCCTCGTGAAGGCGATCACGATTAGAAAGATCCCAGCAGTAGAACCGTTTGGGGATTTCCTGAAAACCCTCCGTCCCTCGTTAGGGCCCAGTGACCGAATACTACTGCTCCTCTATCACTGTGCAGATTCAGGCGCCACTGCTGACGAACTCTCGAGTTGGCTGAAGCCGAGTCAGCGCGCTAAACTCAACCGCACCCTAGGCCAACTTGAACATGAGAAAGACTTTATCGTCTTCACGGGCGGAAAATACCAAATCACGCGGAGAGGAATCTTGAGCATAGAGACCAGAAATCTCATGGAAGTGGAGTAGAGAACAGAGATCCACACCTTAGCGGCAAGAACTCCGGCACTAATGCCTTGAAAGTCCCGCCGTTTTCCAAACGCAACCAGTGACAAGACTGAGGCGCGATTTCAACTCTCCGGGCCCTCGATCACTATCTTTCTCCGGCCGCTTCTACCCTCCGTCATCCCTCGTCTCAGGATCCCGTTGATTCGCGTCTGGTAGCCCGGACCTTTGGACTTGAACCAGTCAACCACTTCGGTATCCACGCGCAACGTGATTCTCCCCTTACATGGACGGTTGGAGCGCACCTCTTCGCCTCTCTCCTCCTCGTTCGCCATGAACAACTGGTCGTCGTCGAACCGACGCTCGCAACTCGATTATTTTTCCACGCCGTGGCCGTGCTTTTCGCCCCTTTGCTTTCTTAGGCTTAGCTGTCATGACACAATCGTACGCCCGCTTTCGTGATGACGATGTGTTCCTGCAGGAACACTTGCGGGCTGCCCCGGCTTCAATCGCGAGGTAGCGGCCGCCGAGATCCTTGTGCCGCGCCCAGTTTCTATTCGGCCGGATTGAAAAAGATCTCCCGCAGTTCGCCTTGGCCCCGAGTCGCGGCGACGGCTTTGCGCGCCCATGCCACCGCCTCATCCATGTCAGCGCATTCCAAAATCCAGAACCCGCCGATGTGTTCCTTGGTCTCAAGGTAGGGCCCGTCCGTGATCAGGACTCCGCCATTGCCCTGCGATCGTAGTGACTTCGCAGCGCCAAGGCCGCAAGCGAATTTCCTGACGCCGGCGGCCATCATCTCTTTGTTGAGTTCGTGGATCGCGCGGCCCATCGACTCGTCCACTTGCGACGGATCGAAATCGTCGGGGAGGTAACCAGCAACCAAGAATTGCGGCATTGTCTTCTCCTGAAATGATCTTCTCCCTGACGGGAGCCAGCAGCATCACCTTGCCTGCTGCATTGTTCATCCTATAGTCGTTGAGGTCAGCGGAAATCGACAGCAGCAGCAAACTTTTTTATTTCAATTCCTGAAGGCGCCGGGTGAGGAAACGGCGCTCTGGTTCGTGCCGGTCCTTATCTTTGTCCTTGCCGGACTCAAGCAGAGCGAGAGCTTTCTCATAGGACGCCCGGGCTTCTGGAATCCGTCCTAGCCGGCGGCACAGGTCCGCGCGGGCCGAGTGCGCCAGGTGATAGCCGGCGAGTTGTTCGCGCGCGAGCAACTCGTCGATCAGACGAAGGCCTTGCTCCAGACCTTCACTCATGGCAACGGCGACCGCGCGGTTCAGTTCGACCACTGGCGATGGCTGCAACCGAACCAGCCGGTCGTAGAGCAGCGTGATCTGTCTCCAGTCAGTGGACGCCGTCGAGGAACTTTCGGCGTGAACGGCTGCAATCGCTGCCTGTAGCGTGTACGCGCCGAAGCGTCGCGATTGAAGCGCGCGCTCAGTAAGCGCGATGCCTTCGGCGATCTGGTCCCGGTTCCAGGACGAGCGATCCTGTTGCTCCAGCAGGATCAAGTCTCCGTCGGGAGAAGCGCGAGCAACGCGGCGCGACTCGTGCAACAGCATAAGAGCCAGGAGGCCCATCACTTCAGGTTCCGGAAGCAGGTCGAGCAGCAGCCGGCCGAGGCGAATCGCCTCACGGCTGAGCTCTGCTCCTGTATTTTCCGCGGAGTAACCCTCGTTGAAAATCAGATACACGACCAGCAGGACTGCTCCCAACCGCGCCGGCAGATCTGCGGAGACTGGCACCTGGTAGGGAATTGCCTTGTCGCGGATGACAGTTTTGGCACGTACGATGCGTTGAGCGAGCGTTGCGGGTGTGATGAGGAAAGCACGGGCAATCTCTTCGGTCGTCAGGCCGCAGATTTCGCGCAGCGTGAGCGCAACCTGTGCTTCAGGAGGCAACGCAGGATGGCAGCAGGTAAAAATCAGGCGGAGGCGATCATCTTCAATCTCAGCATCCGCTTCATCGATGGAAGCTTCGCGTGTGCGAGCTTCGTTCTGCGCTTCAGTGTGGGCAACGAGATCTTTCTCGACGCCGTCGAAGCGCGCGCGGCGGCGCATTCCGTCGATAGCCTTGAAGCGTGCGGTCGAAATTAGCCAGGGCCGCGGGTTGTCAGGGATACCAGTCTTAGGCCACGACTCGAGTGCGGCGGCGAATGCTTCATGCATGGCTTCTTCGGCGACGTCCAGATCGCCGAGAAGGCGCACGAGCGTGGCCAGAACGCGGCCTGACTCCGTGCGGTAAAGAGTCTCAATGGTTGTGCTGAGTTGTTCGGGCACGCGCGGGGGCATCTAAGTCAAGCTAGCAAACAGATCGGCTCGACACAACTGTGGCCGCGATTTCGCCATCGGCCTGCAGTCTGACTCAGTTACTCTGAGCGGAGCGCTTGCATGACGTCCACCCGCGCGGCGCGCGCCGCGGGCAACACGGATGCAATCACCGCGACGGCCATCAACAACAACGCAGAAATGATCACCGGCATGGGGCTGGGCATCTTAATTTCCAGAAAAAACTTTCCGGCCAGCCGCGCGAGGGCGAAACCTACCGCCGCGCCTCCAATGACGCCTGCGCCTGCCATTAAGGCTCCTTCGGCAATAACGCGGGCCAGGAGGTGGCGGCGTTGCGAGCCAACGGCCAGGCGGATTCCGAACTCGCGCGTGCGCGCGCTGACCGAGAAGGCGAGTACGCCCGCCACACCAACGATGGCAATCAATAAGGCAACCGCAGCAAATCCTCCGAACACGATCGTGTTGAGCCGATCAGGGGTGAGGACTTCCGCGCGGATGTCCTCGAGCGTAGCGGCGTGCTCGATCGGTTGGTCGATCGAAATTTGGCGCACGATGCGCGTGACAGGCGTAACCAGCGCATGAGGGTCGATACGCGTGTGCACAAACAGGCGTCCGCCGAAGATGCTCACGCCGTTGTCGGCAAGATTGTCAGGCACCTGTCCGAACGGGTGATAGATCGTCAGTTCATGTCCCGGGATGAGGTGTTCGTCATCGACATCGGCGGCGACGCCAACGATGCGGCGCGGTCCTTTGCTCATGCTGATGAAGTCCATTACCGGGTCGGTCCACATGACGTGGCGATTGAGAGTATCTTCACCGGGGAACATGCGCTGCGCAACACTTTGGCTGATGATGACGACCGGCTCACCGCCGCGCCGGTCGTCATCATTGAAGTCGCGGCCTTCAATGAGGGGCACGCCGAGCGCCGCAAAAAACCCCGGAGAAACCGCGCGGAATTGCGCTAGGGGATCCTCTTCACGGCTGCCCTTCACGTGGCCTTCGCCGGTGAATTGAAATCCGGGGCCGAAGCCGGCAGAGTCGCGCCAGGGAACGGTAGTGCCTTCGGCAACGCCGTCGACTCCCGGCACTTCTTTGATGCGACGTATCGTGTCACGATAGAAATTGATGATCTGATCTGGAGTCTTGCCGTAAGACATTACAGGCATATCCATGGCGAGGACGCGATGCATATCGAATCCGGTCTGTGTTGCTTGCAGAGTAAGCAAGGTCTTGATCAGCATGCTGGCTCCGGCCAGCAGCACGAACGAGGCGGCAATCTGGGTGATGGCGAAGATGCGGAGCCGCCGGTTGGTGCCGCCGGTGATACGTACTCCACTGCTGCTGAGGTTGATGCCTTGCGAAGTGTTGGCCGTGGGCAACCGCGGAACAAAAGCCAGTAGCACTGCTGCCGCGATCGCGAGGCCCGCGCCGAGCCAGAGCATGCTCGCGTCAATCTTCAAATCGAGAGCGCGCACCGAGAAGCGCGAAGCGTATCGCGCCAGGATGTTCACCATCGGGGTTGCGCTTACTACGCCCAGGATCGCTCCGGCGCCGCAGAGCAACAAACTTTCGGAGAGCAGCAAGCGGCGCAACGTACTGCTACTCGCGCCGAGCGCGGTGCGCACTGCCAGTTCGGCTTCGCGGCGCACCGTCCGCGCCAGAATCAGGTTCGCGACATTGCAACACGCGATGATGAACACCAGTCCCGAGGCAGCGAGCAGAACCAGCAACACGGTTCGAGCGCCCGATGTGATCTCATCGCGCAGCAGCTTCGCTTCGATGGTGAATTGTCCACTCGCAGGATAGGCTTCGGGATGATCTTTCTTCATCGCCGAGTACGCCGACGTCAGCTCGGCTCGGGCTTGATCGAGAGAAACTCCGGGAGCGAGGCGCCCAAACACTTCCGTCATTCGGTGAACCCGTCCCGTCACCATGGTGGCGGAGAGATGATGCGGGCTGGTCACAACGTTCGCAATGAGTTCGGTGTCGGCAGGATAGGGAACCGAGGGCTCGAGGACGCCAACGATGGTGGCGGTGCGCGTATCCATCCGAATTTGCTTTCCGATTACGGATGGATCGCTGTGAAGAGCCGTAGTCCAAAAGCGGTAGGTCAGGACCGCGGCTCCGGCAGCGTTGGGACCATCATCGCGCATGTCGAGCAACCGGCCGAGCACTGGGCGCAGACCCATGACGTCGAAATAGGTGCCGCCGACGACGCCAGCGCGAACTTCCCGCGGCTCACCCAGCCCGATCATCGTGAAGCCGATCGTGGAAAAGTCGCCAAATTCGCTGACCGATTTCACGCTGGCGCGCAAATCCTGGAGTTCGGGTACGGAAAAGCGATCGTTCTCGGCGCCGATGCCGGGGGCGCTCTGGCGGATGTAAATCAGGCGATCTTCGTCGCGGTTGACCAGCGGCCGCAGCAGCACACCGCGCACAAGGGTGAAGATGGCCGCATTGGCGCCGATTCCGAGCGCCAGCGTGAGGATCACGGCGCAGGCCAGCCCTGGAGTGCGCACCAACGAGTGGGCGGCAAATCGGAGATCGCGAAAAAAAGACATGGTTCCACCCCAGTTCCACAGCGATAGCAGCGTTCGTGCCAATCCTGGCGTCAGATTCTACGTCACTTACGGGGATGGAGGTGGCTTGTATGACCAATTCCGGACAGGTCTGCTCGAATCCGGACAGCGATGGCATTGCGATCGCGACAATTTACGGGACCGGTGAGAAGTTGCGGCATAACGACCCCTATGCCTTAAGAAATGGAAGAGGGCCTTCCGACCCCTCTCCCGTCTTAGCCCTTCACGCAGACAACCTGGCGCAAGGTCTGTTACAAGTCCATCGACGCAGTAATGGAAGCGCAGCGGCAGCTGACGACTTTGAGCAGCTCGCCCTCAGCGGCTAAAGCCGCATTAGAAGCGAGCCCTGACGGCACGGCTGAAGCCGTGCCCTTCCACGTGGATTCATCGGCCCGCCTTGCTGCATCTGTCAGCCTCCCTTCATTTTTCCGTGTTGCTTCATTCGCCGTCGCGACTGCATGCGCATCGCGGCACGTACGCGAGGTCGTTATCCGGGAGGTTGATCATCCGCTTGCGCATGTCGGTTTTCGTCGCCTATTTGCGCAATTTAACCAGTTCACCCTTCGCGTGCTCATTGCCTGGATTCAACTCGACAGACCGCTCATATGCCATCCGCGCATCTTGGATATCGCTCGTCGCCTCGTAACCATCTCCAAGGCTGTCCCAAGCATTCGCGGAATCGGGATGAGCCTTTGTATTTAACTTGAACAGCACCACGGCTGACGATGGGTCTTTTTCCTGAAGGCAGGCATAGCCCAGCCTATTTATCGTCCTCTCTTCTCCAGTCATATAACGGTGCATGGGATTGGCAGCGAAACTCTGGAACGTTTGCCACGCGCTCTCTTCTCCCGTTCGAGCTGCCGATCGCATTGTCTCGGCAAAGGATCCCGGTCTGAATTTGATTTCCATGATGTGCTTCGGGACGCCGTTTTCAGCGGTAGTTCTCCCCAGAAACTCCTTCGCCGCAGCGTCATGCTTGACGTACGCATTCAGAAACTGAAGCATGTAAAGTGCGGCCCACGAATAGCCTGTATTTGTGTCTTCCGGTCCATAATCTGCGACCTGGTCTCCCGCGAATGTATCGGCGTTCTTCATGCGGTTACACATGGAACAGAATTCAGGATGGGACATCCCTAACATGTTTACAGTTGTGACGTCTCCTTGTGTCCATTCGTTAAGAACGCTGGGTCCTATTTTTTGATTCGGCGGTTGCGCATCGAAGTCTTCAATGTAATTCGTGCGGTTTGCGGAAAAGAAGAGGAGTGGCAACTTCAACCGCTCTGGATGAATATCTCGAGCGCTTACGACAAGTCCGGGATAATAGCGCATGCTGCCTTCCATCTCGGCCAGGACCCGAATGCGGGGATCCCGCGCAGCAGCGAACAGACTCGATATTCCTCCCCAACTGAAGCTCGCCACGGCAACCTTCGATGAATCCGTATCAGGCAGGCTATCTGCATAAGAAATAAGAAATGAAATGTCGAAAGCTTGCGTATCAATATCCGCCAAGTCCTCGGTCATATCGCGCGTTGACGCTCCCATTGAATAACTAGCAAGAACGACATAGCCGTGGCTTGCAAGGTACTCGCACAGATCAGCGTTCTCCCATGCCATGGTTGTATCGCTGGGAGCGTAAATGACAACCGGGTAGCGTTGTTCAACCGGTTTCGCGTCGCGCACCGCCCACAGAGAAATATCGAAGGAACTCTTCAGGCGGCTGCGCCATTTGTTGTGCTCCTGGTCAGGAGTGTCGAAGTGGATCTCTGTATCCGCCAACACTACATAGTCTCCAACTGTCATTGGCTTGCGACTGCTTTGCAGCGCCGGATACCAGATGAGCGTCTGCAGAGGACGGCTTCCTTGGGGTCCATGTGCTTCGGGACGATCAGGGGCAGCGGGAAACTTTCGTGAGGGGTCGTATTGATTGACCACCTTCAGGCCCACGGGATAAGGACCAGGATTTTGCAGAAACTGGAACGGAAGAAACTGGGAGAGTGCTGTTCCCGAGCCGATGAGCAAGAACAGTATGAGAGCTGTCAGCATATTTGTTGTCGAAGTCATAGATTGTCTTGTCAATTTGCCTTCAACTTAGATCGCTGAGCTGAAGATATCGGAACCAAGCGGTTCTAAGCGTTTGTATGAGCGGAAGCGAGTCTTGTCCGTCACTGTGTTTCCTCTTGCTACTCGGTGCTGCAGTGGCAAACGGTTGAATCGTCTCGTCGCATTCTATCGGTTTCCCAGATGGCGGGCAGGCCTGAAGTCAATCCTGAATGATCTTCGAGTAACTGTCTAGAGATCGAGTGTGATCCATGTTGGGGCGTGGTCGCTGGCGTTTTCCTGGCCTCGCGCCCATCGGTCGACACCGGCGTCCACGAGCCGGTCTGACAGATTGGGTGAGAGCAGGAAGTGATCGAGCCGCATGCCTTTGTCCTTCTGCCAGCGTTCAAATTTGTAATCCCAGAATGTCCAGAGCGGCCCGTCCGGATGTAGTTTCCGCAGGGCGTCAGTCCAGCCTTGCGACAGCAAACGTGCGAAAGCCTGCTGGCTTTCGGGTTGAATTAACGCGTTGTTATCCAACGATCGAGTCGGATAGATGTCCTGCGGTGTTGGCACGACGTTATAGTCGCCAGCTAGCACCACGGGTGCGCCGCTCGCCACGAGCTTGGCGGCGTGCGCAATGAGGCGCTCGAACCAGGCCAACTTGTATTTGAATTTCGGTCCGGGCTGCGGATTCCCGTTGGGGAGATAGATGGAAGTGATCAAGACTCCCTGAACCGCGGCTTCAATGTAGCGAGCTTGATGATCGTCGGGATTTCCGGGCAAGCTGGTGCAGGTCAGCACGGGAGCGTGATGTCGCGCGAGAATGGCCACGCCGTTCCACGAGCGCTCGCCTTGCCAGACGGCTTCGTACCCGAGACTTCGAATGGCCTTTACTGGAAAGGCGTTCTGCTCTGCCTTGAGCTCCTGGAGACTTACTACGTCAGGTTCAGCTTTGGATAACCACGACAGGAGGTTGTCGAGCCGCTTATTGATGTTGTTGATGTTGAAGGTGGCGACTCTCACCAGGTCCCTTTCTGGCGCTGAACAGTGCGACGCATCCGGTAATGTGGATGGTGTGTTCAGCGAAATGTGCCTTGAGTCCTGCTTCAAGATCAGACTGGCGGTCTGACAAGTTGCTGAAAATTCCTTTCGCGTTATAGATCCTCAGCAGTTGCCTGGCGAGCGGATTGTGCCGCGCACCTTCGCCCAGAATCGTCGAACCGAATATCACGCCGCCCTCTCTTAACAACGGCTTCACGTTCTCAAATACGACGCTCTTGCTCGCCAGATTTCCTGGAAGGCAGTGCAAGAGATAATTGAGCGAGATGGAATCAAATCCAGTCATGCCGATATCGATGGGCTCGAGAGCGTTGCCCCGATAACAGACCGGATTGTACCGACGCAGGCGTTTGGCTGATTTCGCGAGGCTGTGAGGATTCAAATCGAACAGCGCAATCGTCGGCGCGGTCGACGGGAATCGACATTTGTCGAGGAAGTATCCGGTTCCGACTCCGATATCCAGATGCCTATCAGAGATGTGCTGATTGTAAGAATCCAAGAGCGTATGTGAAGAGCACTGCCAGACAACAGAATTGGAAAACTGCAGGACTGCCAGATCGTATAACGCCAAAGTCAGTGGCGTGTAGGCGGCGGCTCCCTGGCGGCTTATATCGTCGGTTGCGTGAATGTTGGGTTCGGGGTTCATCTTCTCCCACGCTGCGAGTTGCTGCACAGAAGGCCTACGAATAGATACCGGGTGCTTCGTGTCCAAGCTTCTGCACGTACTCCACGTATGACCCAGGGTAGACAGTGGGAGTCCGGTCCGTACCGCTTTCGCCGCCCAGTTCCAACACGCGTGAGCCGAGACCGCGAAGAAACATGCGGTCATGCGATACGAAGATCATGGTGCCTTCAAAGTCCTTGAGTGCGTCGACCAGCATCTCCTTGGTCGCGAGGTCCAGGTGATTCGTGGGTTCGTCGAGCACGAGGAAGTTCGGCGGGTTGTAGAGCATGCGCGCGATTGCCAGCCGGGACTTTTCGCCGCCAGAGAGTGCGCGGATCTTCTTGTCCACGTCGTCGCCGGAGAACTGGAATGCTCCGGCAAGCGTGCGGAGCGCCCCGAGACTGTCGTGGGGAAAATCCTGTTGTAACTGTTCGATGACGGTGAGATCGGGATTGAGCACGTCCAGGGATTGCTGCGCGAAGTATCCCATATAGAGGCTGGCGCCAAGCCGCACGCTTCCGGCATCTGGAGCGCTGGCCCCGGCAATCATCTTGAGGAGCGTAGTCTTGCCAGCGCCATTCCTACCCATGACGGCCCAGCGTTCTCCGCGGCGGATGGTGAGATTGAATCCGTCGTAGATCACACGCGGACCGTAACTCTTGTGAAGATTTTCAAGGACGGCCACCTGTTCGCCGGATCGCGGGGGAAGACGAAAGTCAAACTTCACGACTTGTCGTTTCTTCGGCAGTTCGATTTTCTCGATCTTGTCCAAGGCTTTGATCCGGCTCTGCACTTGGGCCGCTTTGGCGGCATGCGTTCTGAAACGGTCGATGAAACGTTGTTCTTTGGCCAGCATAGCCTGTTGCCGGGCGAATGCTGCCTGCTGGTTGCTCTCGCGAATCGTCCGCTCGCGCTCGTAGAAGTCATAGTTTCCGGAGTAGGTGATGATCTCGCCGCCATCAATCTCGGCGATCTTTGAGACGAGACGGTTCATGAACTCGCGGTCGTGCGAAGTCATCAGCAACGCGCCGGGAAATGACTTGAGGAACTGTTCGAGCCAGATGATGGATTCGATGTCGAGATGGTTCGTCGGCTCGTCCATCAGCAAGACGTCGGGCATTCCGAGCAGGACGCGCGCCAGCGCAACGCGCATTTTCCATCCGCCCGAGAGCGCGCCCACGTCTCCGTCGATCTGATCGTCCTTGAACCCCAGACCGTGGAGGACTTCGCGGCCTTGCGATTCGAGTGCGTAGCCGCCCAGATGCTCGTACTCCTCCTGAACGTGACCGAAGCGATCAAGGATGCGATCCATCTCATCAGCCTTGTCGGGGTCGGACATTTCCCGCTGCAACGCCTCGAGTTCATGGTGAAGATCGCCGACGCGGCCGCTCCCTGCGATTGCTTCATCCAGGACAGAGCGGCCCTGCATTTCCTCGACGTCCTGGCGAAAGTAGCCGATGGTCAACTTCTTTGGGACTGAGACTGTGCCCTCGTCGGGAGTTTCCTCGCCCACCACCATGCGGAAGAGGGTGGTCTTGCCCGCCCCATTGGGGCCGACCAGGCCGACCTTTTCGCCGGGATTCAACTGAAATGAAGCGTCGACGAAGAGCAACTGCTTGCCATACTGCTTATTGATGTTTGAGAAAGAGATCATGTTGAGAAGGGCAGCCCCGTTACAGGCTGCCTCTTCCAGTGTAACCGGACGGATGGATGAAGCCGGCGGAACTGCCCGTTCGATCATCCGGAAACCCGCCGGTGGTTGCGAGGATTCGAAATTCCTGCGGTTCGGATCGTTGACGCTACGGTTGCGACGTTGAAAGACATGGAACGCCGCTACTGATTTTTCAGAGCCGAATATCTGCTTCAGTTGATACCCCTGTTCTATAGGGGAGCGAAGTTAAGGATTAACTCAGATGTATGTTGCGAAAAACCAAGGTTATCGCATCTATAACTTGGTGAGGGGAAGAGGCCAGCAGACACGGCGGATTTCATATCCGTAAGACAGGACAAAGGGTATGAGGCTCAAAAGCCGCTAACTTCCCACAGTTACGAATACTATATTCTTGCTTCCAATAGGTTTACTTCGAATACAATGAGCGAGCAAGACGTACAACAGTCCCAGGGCGAAATAAAACTTTATCATTTGTGAGTTGTAGAATTGACGTGCAGCGATCTAACGCGGGCAGATACGCGAGATATTGCCCGCCGCCCGGACATCCTTATCCGGCAACTTCCGATTACTCCCTGTCATTCCATTGAAATTGCGCCTTTCGACAGTCGGGGAGTGGAGGTGTCCTCAGCGTTCGCACTCAAACGGTAACGTTTCTGAGGTGAGAGCATGAACACGAATCTGGCCAAGATGCCGAGTCCGGCCGGTGCTCACTGGTACAGGCTCGCAGGGGTTAGGTTTCCAGCCTTGCCTGATCGTAGCCGGCGAATCATCGACTACGCCGTGGCGATCGTGTTACCCACCGCGACGGTGGCACTGAGCCTGGTGCTACAAGGGCCGCAACGAAAGGTGCCGTTTTACCTGCTCTACATGCTGTCGGCAATGTTGTCGGCACTCGTGGGGGGACTTCGTCCTGGTTTGCTGTCGACGGCTCTGTCGGCAGTATATTCATTGCTCCTCTTTGGCACACCGGCGCCGCTATTAGCGCCGGTACTTGTCAATCCACGCACAGCCTGGTCGGCCTTCGCGCTATCACTGGTGATTTCTCTTGTCTCCGTGGTGTTGATCGCGAGCGTGCGTGAAAAAAATGTGGCTCTACGGAGGTCCGAGCAGCGTTATCGCACGCTGTTCGAGTCGATCGATGAAGGCTTCTGCATTGTTGAAGTGCTGTTCGACGAAAACGGCACGCCGTGTGACTTCCAGTACCTAGAGATCAATCCCGCTTTTCACAAGCACGCCGCCACATCACTGGAAAATGTTGGCAAGAAGGCCAGCGAAGTACTTCCAAACCTTGAGGCTTCCTGGTTTGAGATTCTCGGCAAGGTTGTGAGTACGGGTGAGCCTGCCGCTTATGTACAGCATTACGGGGCTGCGGATAGCTGGTTCGAGGGCCACGCTTTCCGTGTGGGGAAGCCGGAAGAGCATCGAGTCGCGATGATGTTCAGCAATGTGAGCGAGCGGAAGCGGACGGAAGACCAATTGCGCGAGAGTGAAGATCGTTACCGGGACTTAGTCGAGCATAGTCAAGATTTGATTTGCACTCACGATCTGTCGGGAAGGTTGCTCTCCGTGAATCCTACCCCGGCGAAAATCCTGGGATATTCCGTCGCCGAATTGCTGGCGATTCCGATGCGGGAAATCGTTGTTCCAGAATTTCGCGAGCAGTTCGATCTATACCTGGAGCGGATCAAAAGGCAGGGTGAGGATCGAGGGTATTTGACAGTTATGACGCGGACCGGGGAGCGGAGAATCTGGGAATACGAAAACACACTTCGCACCGAAGGTGTGGAATTCCCGGTGGTACGGGGAATGGCGCGAGATGTCACCGCGAAAGTGCGGGCCGAAGCGGCCTTGAAGGAGAGCGAGCGTCAGTTTCGAACGCTGGCCGACTTCGTGCCTCAGATGGTCTGGATGTGCACTCCTGATGGATTGAACATTTATTTCAACCAACGCTGGGTCGATTACACCGGAATGCCGCTGGAAGAGAGCTACGGAAGAGGCTGGAATAAGCCTTTCCACGACGATGATAAGCGGAAGGCCTGGAACGCATGGAATCGCGCTGTGGCCACAGGAGATCGCTATCAGGTGGAGGCCCGCCTTCGAGCCGCGGACGGAAGCTATCGCTGGTTCCTGATGCAAGGTGCTCCTTTGCTGGATGCTTCGGGTGCCGTCGTGAAATGGTTTGGGACGTGTACCGACATCGAGGATATAAAACGTGCGGAAGGGGCAGTGCGCGATAGCGAACAGCGTGTTGCTGGCATCATTGGCGCGGCGATGGACGCAATCATCACAGTGGATGAGGAACAGCGCATCGTGCTGTTCAATACAGCCGCCGAGAAGATGTTCCGTTGCAGGGAAGTGGAAGTCCTTGGGCAAAAGGTCGAACGCTTCATTCCGCAGCGCTTGCGAGCCGGTCACTCGGTTCACATCCAGAAATTCGGGAAAGACGGCGTCACCAAACGTGCCATGGGAACTCTGGATGCGCTCTGGGCGATGCGGGCGGACGGTGAGGAGTTCCCGATCGAAGCGTCCATCTCCAAGATTGAGCCTGGCGGAAAGAAGCTGTTCACCGTCATCATGCGAGATATTACGGCACGGAGACAGGCCGAGAAGTCATTGCGGGAATATGCGAGGGTGGTGGAAGGCTTGGAAGAGATGATTGTGGTCGTGGATCAGGAATACCGTTATCTGATTGCCAACCGGGCATTCCTCACCTTTCGCGGCATGTCTGCCGAACAGGTCGTCGGGCACACCGTGGAAGAAGTCGTCGGAAAAGAACCTTTCGAAACTCGAGTCAAAGCAAAAATGGACGAATGTTTTCAGGGCAGAGTCGTGCGATACGAAATGCTCTACGACTTGCCGGGCTTGGGCAAGCGGGATTTGTGGGTGTCGTATTTTCCGATCGAGGGACAGGCAGGCGTCGATCGCATCGCCTGCGTCCTTCAGGACATCACGGAACGGAAGTTGGCGGAAGAGGCATTGCACAAATCGGAGGATCGGTTCAGCAAGGCCTTTCGCAACAACCCTCTGGCGATCAGCCTATCGACGCAAGCCGAGGGCCGGTTTCTTGACGTGAACGAGGCTTTCCTGAAAATGCTTGGCTACTCACGCCAGGCGGTCATTGGCCATACCGTAAGAGACTTGTGCTTCTGGGACGATCCGTCGGATCGAGTTGAAATGTTGAGGCAGCTAAAGGAAAAGGATCGGGTGGCCAAGCATCATACGCGATTCAAGACCGCGAAGGGAGAACTCAGAGAGGCGGAGATATGGGCGGAATCGATAGAACTGGACGGGCAGCCCTGTGTACTGGCAATCACGCACGACATTACCGATATGCAGCAACTGGAGGCGCAATTCCGTCAGGCGCAAAAGATGGAAGCAGTGGGGCGATTGGCTGGGGGAGTGGCGCATGATTTCAACAACATTCTGGGAATTATCATGGGCTACAGCGACATATCACTGGACAAGATCCCTGCGGACAATCCGGCGAAGCGGTATCTGTCGGAAACGAAAAAGGCCGCGCAGCGCGGGGCATTGCTGACGCAACAACTTCTGGCATTCAGCCGCAAACAGGTTGTGTTCCCGAAAATCCTGGACTTGAACGAAGTTGTGCGAAATGCCAACAAAATGTTTCTACGACTTGTTGGTGAGGACATCACGGTCGAGTTTCGCCCTAAAACTCCCCTCGGCTTGATGAGGGCTGACTCTTCGCAGATCGAGCAAGTCCTGATGAATCTTGTTGTGAACGCTCGCGATGCAATGCCGACCGGTGGAAAGATCATTATTGAGACAGGACACGCGGAGATGGATGAGCACTACGTGTCTCGGCACGAAGGTGCGCATGCCGGGCAGCAGGTCCTCCTGACGGTGAGTGACACTGGTTGCGGCATGGATGAAACCACCAGATCGAGAATCTTTGAACCTTTCTATACGACCAAGGAACTCGGCAAGGGGACAGGCCTCGGACTGTCGACGGTGTACGGAATTGTGAAGCAGAGTGACGGGTACATCGCCGTGTACAGCGAACCGGGCAAAGGCACGACGTTCAAGATTTATTTCCCGTTAATACGCGAGAAAGGCGCCGAAGTTGTGGCCGCTGCTGAAGAAGCAGCGCCACCGCAGGGATCGGAAACGGTATTGGTGGTTGAGGATGACAAGAATCTGCGCGAAGTCGCGGTCACACTGCTGCAACAGGGTGGTTACCACGTGATGGAAGCAAGAGATGCGGTGGAGGCGCTGAGAATCATGAAGGAGTCTCCAGAAATTGATCTGCTGTTGACAGATGTCATCATGCCGGACAAAAGCGGAGCGGACCTGGCCAGAGAGGCGACGGCTAGCCAGCCCAAGCTGCGGTGCCTGTACATGTCGGGATACACAGACGATCTGGTTAGCCGGCAGGGAGTGAGGATTGATGAAGCGTCTTTTCTGGAGAAACCGTTTACGAAGAAGTCGCTCCTCACGAAGGTGTACACAATCCTGCACGGCAATCCCCCGCCGCGCGGCGGCAGTTCATAGTAATCGCAGAGCTTCCGTGCACCTGGAAGAACGCCCCATCCTGAATTTGATTCAGGATGGGGCGTTTGTTGAAGAGCAAACTTTGCGCATCGCTGATTTCAGAGTGAATTCAGGAATGCGAGCAGGTTTGCCGAATCGGTGGAGTTGAGCGCTTTGTAGTTGGAGACGACGGTTGCGGCTTCTCCGCCGTGTCTGCGGATGGCTGCGTCGATGGTCGTCGACGTGTTGTCGTGCATCAGGCCGCCTGCCTTGGTCAGGATGTTCGACAAACCCCAGAGCGGAGAGGTCCTCCACATCGTGAGCGTCGCCTGGCCTGTGCCGTGCGGTTGGAAGGGAATTCCGCCCGAATCGCCTGATCCCATGTCGTGGAGCAGGAAGTCCGAGTACGGTGTGAACGCGACGTTGCTCAGAGACGGAATGACGGCGGTTTTGCTGCCATTCGTGGTTCGGAGTGTGACGTTCTGTGCCGTGGTGAAACTTTCGATGTGGCAGATGTTGCAGCCGGTGCTCTCAAAGACCACCTTGCCCGCTGTACTGGAAGAAGTCGGCGGCTTGGGAGGAATTGGAGCCAGCAGCGCGATGAACTGCGTCTGCTTGATCATGTTGACCTGAGCGACATCCTGCGGTGCGTTTTTATCCGGCTGACAGGATGTTGGAAAGGCCAAACCCTGTGGCAAGTGCTCATTCGGATTGAACTCGGAGAGGATGCCGAAAAAATGATTATCGGTCGTGATTCCGAGTTCGTTGAATTCGGCGTTGGCATTGAACTGGAAGAGAGAGACGGCATCCAGTTTCTGGCCGAATTTGCCGGGACGAACGACTCCACTTTCGTCCGGAACCATGTTGGCGATGCCCGTGATCCCGAATTTCTTCGAGATGCCGACGTTCGCCGTGATCGAGGAATCGGGAATGTTGTCGATGAGTCCGAAGCCGAAAAGCTGCGGCGAACGGACTTCATTCACCACGGTTGCATCCGTTGGAACGACTTCATGCGGAAGATTCTGTGCTGCGCCTCCGCCCGAAGCAGCCAACCCCGACTTCGTCGCCGTGTAGGTGAACGTTGTGGTGGTGGGGGTCCCGGTGATGGCGAATTGTCCGTTATAGCCCGACACTGGGACGTTGAGGACCTGAACTTCCTGACCCGTTTTGAAGCCATGAGCCGCTGTGGTAGTGATGGTCACGGTTGTCCCTGACTCGGTGGCACCGTTTGACGCAATTACCATCTGGTTGCAGGTTGGAAGGGTCTGGAAGGTCGCATTGGAAATTCCGTGGAGAACAGGGCCACCTTCGTTCTCAGGGAATGTGCCATTGCCGTCGAGATAGTTGAAGGTGTTGTCGGAGTTCCACTTGCCTAAGCGAGTTCCAGTCTGGTTGCTGGTGTCGCCTGCGGTGCCGGTGAGCACGTTTGTGCCTGCGCCGTGACAGGTGAAGCAACCGGTCTTAGTAGAGACGGGCCCCAGGCCCCGGATCGGATCCCACTTGATCACAAAATTACCGTAACCGCCGTTGAAGAGGTTGGTAATGCTGGTTGAAAGTCCCGCGAGTGGACCGCCAAACTGTCCGACCGTCGGCGGAGGGGGAGGTGGCGGCGGGCAGGTTGGGCATACAGCTTCGGCTTTCTTCACGTACCGCGAGGGTACGGCAAGCAGACAAAGTCCGGCCATCAGGCAAAGCGCGATGGGTAGAAAACAGCGTTTCATACACGCTCCTCTTTATATTTGTTTTGGTGTCGATCGTTTGTCGTCAACTTCGCGAGTGGGGGGAGCGCGCGAAGAAACATCGGGGCCCAATAGTTCCGTCTGCGCAGGCTTTAGTTGCGCAGCGTCACGATGCCGTCGGGGAGGGTGGCGGCAACGATTTTCCGGTAGTGCTCGGCCCTTTCAGCCGGAGCGAGTTCGATGTCCTTAGACAGAACGTGAACCGTCCGGGTTGAAGATTCCTTTGTCCGCATACTGGTTAACTTTGTCACGATCCAACATTGGTTCGAACCCAGTGGCCCAGTAGCCCCATCGCCAGCAGTTAACAGCGAAACGTATACAGCGGCTGGCGGCACTCTGCCTTCGCGAGACAGGCAAGAGTGGAGTTTGGATGCGAGACGTCCCTGCGAGAAGGGAGCGCCGGATGCATCACGGACGTCGAAATCAAAACGAGCGGAGGAACTACGAGCGCCGCATGAATCGCGAGTGTTCCGGAATTCATACGGATCGCCGTGGCTGGAAGATCCAAATGAGGAAGCAACTGGATGAGAAGA
>Ga0335080_10001718_pt1 | contig 21713 bp, 20 predicted proteins | sample Lox_Sample_34_FD_206720 | JGI IMG/M metagenome (GOLD analysis project Ga0335080, IMG submission 206720) | Soil microbial communities from Loxahatchee National Wildlife Refuge, Florida, United States - Lox_Sample_3.4 | ecosystem: Environmental > Terrestrial > Soil > Wetlands | place: USA...
CGGGGCTGGAGCGGCCTTGGTGAGAAGCGCGCCCTTCTCCATTGTCATCACGAAGGGATTCGCCGTATACGATGCCGGAGTACCCTCGAAATCGAGCGTGCCTCCCTCTTTGGGCATCAATTTAGCCGGAATCGGCCCCGTCATGGTGAGAATGATATCTGCTCTTTTGGCGTCGATATCATCGGAGCTGGCCGCGATCTGTAATTCGGTGGGAGAGACAACTTGCAGAACCGTAGCTTCCATTTGCAGCGGCACGCCCTTGATCACACTCCAGACTTTATCGGCGTCCTCAGGCGCGCCGGCGGAAAGCACCAGCTCCCACTCGGCGAAGCTCAACTTCTTGATGTCGTCCGGGGTTTTGTCTTTCACCAGGTCGTGGGCCTGTTGCGCGGGCGTCGGCGGAACGTACTTGGTGATGGTGAAGTTGGCGTCCGGCAACTGCTTGGTTGCTGTCAACGCCAGCAGGTCGTTCCAGCCGTCCTCCGAACCGTGATACTTCACATAGCGGCTGTGGCCGAACTTAATGACCTCGGCCTTGGCCTTGGGGTCGGCGATCAGGTTCGCTGCGCGTGCGATGAAAAACAGACCGTTGACATCATCCGAAGGGGTTGAGGGCGGAAGCGAGGCGACCGCCAGGGGATATATGTTTTCAACGTTGTTGGGGTCGGCTTCGACCGCCGCGCGAAGATATTTCTGCGCCGCGGCGTAGTCTTTTAATTGCAACGCGGAAAAACCGGCCACGCTGTTCAGCAAGCCACCAATCTGAGCTTTCTGCTTGGCAAAGTCCGCGTCTGACGCGCCGTCGGGTTTTGGCATATTGGGCAGCGCCGCCAAGCCACGTTCGGCATGCTGCTTGGCGTCCGCCCACTTCTGGTTCGCCTTCTCGAGATACGCCAGCAAGACCAGGGCGCGCACGTTGTTCGCATTCACGGCCAGCAAACGGTTGGCGACGTCGACTACCTTCGCCTGGTTGCCCGTCTGCTGATAGGCGCCCATCAGCACATCCAAAGCGTCTTCCTTCATAACACTGTTCGGATACTGCACCAGGAAGGCTTCCAGTCCGCTGATCTTGGCGTTGGCGTCGGTCTGCTGCAAGGCGCTGACGTAGGCGTTGTACTCCGCCGGGTCTTTGATTTCTTTCTTCTGCGGTTGGGTTTGTGCCGACGCTGCGGGTTGCCCCTGAGCTGGCGGTGCTGCAGTTTGACCACTGGCCGCCGCACAGAGCGCCAACACCGTGGCCACTAGACTCGTCTTCATTCGCATGGCTCCTTGAAAACCTTTGGGAATTCAGCGACTCACCACCGAACCCGGACATCCCCGAGCGTTCCCTCGGGTTCCCCTGGCGCCTAAGCTCCAGCCTACAAACGGAAGCAGTACCCTTCACGGGTAATGCTGTAATCCGCCACGTGAGGAGTGCTTTTCGGGTTTGCCGGATTATAAGGATGTACTTCGTCTAAGGCAAGCGTACCTCCATTCGTCCCGTACCTTGCCTGTTAAGATGCGGTAATCCGGCCCGCCGATGGCCTCTTCGGCCTGACGTCCGGCCCTGATCGGAGCTGAACATGACCAAAACTGACGCATCCCCGCTTGCGGGACAGGTAGCTGTGGTTACAGGAGCTGGGCGCGGCATCGGAGCCGCGATTGCCGGCAAGCTGGCACAGATGGGCGCGATGACCGTGCTCTGCGGTCGCCGCCGCGCTCCTCTGGAATCCACTCTCGCAGCCATTTCAGCCGCGGGCGCCCGAGGTGAAGTGAGCGAATGCGATGTCACCAACCTGGGTTCAGTGGAGGGCGTCGCTGCCCACGTGCAACAGACCTTCGGACGGGTCGATATTCTGATCAACAATGCCGGTGTAGGTGGTTTCAGCAAGCCTCTCCATGAAATGCCCCCGGATTCCTGGGAACAGGTCATCAATACCAACTTGCGTGGAGTGTACTACTGCATCCGGGCGTTCGCTCCCCTAATGATACGCGCGCGCCAGGGTCACATTATCAACATCTCTTCCCTGGCAGGAAAAAATCCTTTGCCCAACGGAGCGGCTTATGCGGCGTCCAAGTGGGGATTGAACGGCCTTACCTACTCGGTCGCCGAAGAGCTTCGCACTCACAATATCCGCGTCGCCGTGGTCTGTCCCGGTTCGGTGGACACCGAACTGAGCCCTCATGCAGGGAAGGATCCAAAGAAGCTGTTGCGGCCCGAAGACGTGGCCCACGTTGTGGCTATGCTCGTGACTCAAGCGCCGCAATCGTTCGCCAGCGAGGTGCTGCTGCGTCCCACACTCAAGCCGTAGCGTACCGAAGATGAACCTTTCGTTACCTTCGTGCCTGCTCGCGCAATCCTATGGCAGTGATATTTCCTGATTGTGCAATAAACTCAGCTTTTCCCTGTGTGGATCGCAGCGAACTGAGGAACACAACGATGACATCGGCCGGAGCAGCACCGGCTCTAATCGAATCCGGGAGTCCTGCCCAAAGCAGCAATTCTCGGGTGAGATTCGTTCCCGGCTGGTCAGTTCTCTTCTTTTGTTCGGGCTTTCCGGCGCTTCTGTACCAGATCGTGTGGCAGCGGGCCCTGTTCACACTGTACGGCGTCAACATTCAATCGGTGACCGTGGTCGTGACCGCCTTCATGCTGGGCCTGGGTTTGGGCAGTCTGGCGGGGGGCGCCATCACCAAACGTAGTCACCTGCCGTTGCTCGCCATTTTCGGGTTCGTGGAACTCTCGATTGCAACCTACGGAGTGCTTTCCCTGCGAATTTTTCATTGGGCGGCGGAGTATACCGCTGGTGTAGGGCCGCTGCAGACCGGCCTGATCGCCTTCGCCCTGGTTCTCGTCCCCACGCTGCTGATGGGGTCAACCCTGCCGATTCTGGTTTCCTATGCCGTCCGGACCTCCCGCAACGTTGGCGCCTCAGTGGGTCTGTTGTATGCCGTCAACACTTTGGGTTCGGCGGCGGCATGCATTTGCGCCGGATTGTTCCTCATGCGGAACCTGGGCGAACACGGTTCAGTCGCCCTGGCCGCAGCGATTAACGGACTTGTCGGACTGAGTGCACTGGCGTGGCGCGCACTGAGCGCAAAGAAAACATCTGACCACACCGGTGGTTGGGAGCAAGGTACTGGCCGGGTTTCCACGACCGACCTGGGATCTCCGGCTTCTACGGCCCTCACTTTTAATTTTCCCTTTGCCCTGCTGATCGTGGGCGTCGCAGGCTTCATCTCTCTGGCTTACGAGATGGTCTGGTACCGCCTTTTCTCCTACTACACTGCCGGCAGCGCGAAGAGTTTCGCGTTCCTCTTAGGCGCTTATCTCGCGGGACTCGGCATCGGCTCGCTGGTGTGCCAGCGAGTATGCAAGCGAACCCGTGATTCCCTCGAATTACTGCCGCTGATCGTTGGGTGCCTTCTCACCGCCACAATCTTAGGCTTCTTGGCCGGACCTCTGCTTTCCCACGTCTTCTATTACCTGGCGAACTACGAATGGAGCTTCGTCCTCGTGGCTCTTGCCGCGGCCTTTCTAGGAGCGGTATTTCCCCTCATTTGCCATCTCACCGTGCCGCCGGATCAACAGGCTGGGTCGCGCTTGAGCTATTTGTACCTGAGCAACATTATCGGCTCCGCCCTTGGCAGTTATCTGGTGGGTTTCGTCGCCATGGATGTACTTCCGCTGAAACGGATCGTCATGCTGCTGGCCTGGGCAGGCATCGCGCTGGCGGTCGTCATTTTGCTGAACGCGCGATTGCCCGGCAGAGACATCGCAGTCGGCATGAGCGCAGCCTGCGCGCTAGCGCTTTTTACAATGCTGCCCTCCGGCCGGCTTTTCGACGCCCTCTACGAGAGGATGCTGCTGAAAGAAAACTATCCTCAAGGCATGCATTTCGACGACGTGGTTGAAAATAAGAGTGGGGTCATTGCCACTACCCAGGGCGTGGTTTTTGGCGGCGGAATCTACGATGGCCGCTTCAATGTGGACCTGGTGAATGACACAAATTACATTCAGCGCCCTTTTTCCTTGAGCTATTTCCACCCCAATCCCCGCGAGGTTTTGATGATCGGCTTGTCCTCGGGATCATGGGCGCAGGTGATCGCCAACCATCCTCAGGTCGAGCATCTGACGGTGGTCGAGATCAATCCCGGATACCTCGGCCTGATTGCCATGCATCCTGAAGTGGCGAGCCTGTTGCAGAATCCCAAGGTCCGCATTGAAATCGATGATGGACGACGATGGCTGGTTCGCAATGCCGGCCGCAAGTTCGATGTGATTGTGATGAACACGACCTATCACTGGCGGGCGCATATCAGCAATCTGCTGTCCACCGAGTTCCTGCACCTAGTGCAACAGCACTTGAACCCCGGGGGAGTTGAGTTCTTTAACAGCACGGGATCGAATGAAGTGCAGGCTACGGCCCTCAGCGTTTTTCATTACGGAATCCGCCTGGCCAATTTCATGGTAGTCAGTGAAAGCCCCCTGCAACTGGACACTGCACGCTGGGAGCACGTGCTGACCCACTATACGATCGATGGCAAACCAGTTTTCGACCTTGCGCTCCCCGCTCATCAGACCAGACTGCAGAAGGTGCTCTTGATGGCCGACACCATGGACGTGGATATTCCAAGATTCATGACGCTGGAGTCTGCCGAGCACGTCCGCGAGCGCACCCGGCAAGCGCGAATCATTACCGACGACAATATGGGGACAGAATGGATGCAATGACCTGCCGGCATCCAGGGGACAATCGTCTGCAGTTGTTCACTTCTTAAATAGGTTCTCGAATGCCTTGCGGGCGTCGTCGCCCCGCCCGGCACTGGGCGTCGAGGTTTCCTTCTCCATTGTCACCCGCATGGAATAGAAGGTGCATTCGTTGCGTTGGTCCTTGCGCGCAATGCGTTCCGGTATAGGCTGCATGCATTCGAAGCGGCTGGAAGGGTCGAAATAGGTGCACTGCTTGCAGGAATGCAGTTCGAAGCCGCATTTTGGGCAACGCAGCGGCGGCTCCGACGCAGGCTGTAACACCATGCCACACTGGGAACAGCGCGACACACTTCGCGTGCCGGGCATTTGCAGAGGCCGGGGGCCGAAGGTGTCTTTGCGCGCCGGTTTTTCACCGCCGCCGCCCGACTTTTTCTGCGGTTCTTCCCGGGTGTCCTGATAACCGCGTTGCCGATACTTCCGGTCCGACACAAGTTCCTCCGCTGCGGCTGCCATTGTCTCGCGTGTGCCTTCGGGCCGCAAGTGTCGCAAGCAACCGCGAAACCACGCCTCTCATCCTATGCCACGCCCCAACGTATGGGCCCCAAGATTGTATTTCCATAACGCGGGTGCTACCATTCGCGAGGTAGAATCGTGGACGATGGAGGTCTTCATGTCTGAGAATAATGGCAACAGCTTCCTCTGGTTCTTAGCCGGGCTCGGTGTCGGTGCGCTGGTGGGTGTTCTGTACGCCCCGCGCTCGGGCAGCGAAACCCGCGATGTGCTGCGTGCCCGGGCTGACGAAGGCCGTGAATATGTACGCGAGCGGGCGCGGCAGGCCCGTGAGCAGGCCGCTGATTGGGTCGACCGTGGCCGTGAAGTCGTTACCCAGCAGAAAGAGCAGTTCCGCTCCGCCTTTGAAGCCGGCAAGCAGGCCTATCAGGAGGCCACGACTGCCGAGGGCGGCTCGCAGAATTTGTGAAGTGGCAAGTCTCTGCTGTTCCCCGTAGCTCGGGATAAGCTGAAGAACACTCCATGACAGATTACTTGCCCATCTTTGTTGGCGTCACCGCCGCCGCGGTCGTGCTTCAGGCGTTCATCCTTGTCTTCATGTATCTGGCGGTCCGCCAGAGCAGCGCCCGGATTGAAGCCTTGGCCGCGGAGATCAAGACCAAAGTTCTGCCCACGGCAGAGACCGCCCAAGCCATGCTTGTCGACTTGCGTCCCAAGATCGACAGCATTGTCAGCAACGTGAACGAAACCAGCGAAATTGTGCGTGGCCAGATCGCGCGGCTGGACGCGACGGTGAGTGATACCGTCGATCGCGCCCGTCTGCAGGTGATTCGCGCGGACGAGTTGCTCACCCGCACCATGGACCACGTAGAAGAGACTACAGAGCTGGTACACAATACGGTGATCTCACCCGTGCGCAAGCTCGCAGGCCTGATGCAAGGATTGAATGTTGGCTTTGATGCGCTTCTGGCCGGCCGGCGGCGCCGGCGCAATACCGCGAGCGTTCCTCAGGACGAGATGTTCATCTAGCTTTCCCGCCCGTGGGTAATTAAGGCTCCAGAACGCGCAGCACTAATTGTGTTCCGCCACCCAGATGAATGTTCTCGGTGGCTGAACTGATGGCGGAACCCTGGGCGGTGTTGCTGAGAGAAATCCCTTTCATTCCCACCACCCCCTGACTGGTGGGTCCAAGCGGTGGGGTTGAGTTCTTGTTCTGGCCGTTGTCGGCCGGGCCTCCGAGACCGCCGAGGGTGCTGGCCGGCCGGGAAGGATAGCCGGTAGTGCCATTCCTGCCTGGATTCCCCATCCCGTCCGGCATGTTGCCGTTCAAATTGGGCGACTCGGCGGATGCGTCCGGGATGCCGTCGCTACTGGTGCCGGAAATTTGCAGTGGTGCTCCCAGAGCTTGAATCGTGGCCTTCAGCGGGATTTCGCGGCCGCCCTTCAGCACGATGCGATCAAATGCAATCTCCACCATGGATCCCGGGGCCTGCTTTACTCCCGTTTTGGCATCGGTGATGTGTCCAATGATTTTCGCGCCCCGGGGAATTTCTACCTTGCCGTGCGACAGCAAATCCATGGTAAGCCGCGCTTCAATCTTGTCGTCTGGTTTGGCCTTCTTAGCATCGACGGACTTGGCGAGCTCGGCCACAATCGTGCCGCCGGGGCCAATTGAATCTGATGTGCCTTTGTCGGCCGGGCCCCCAGGGGGAGGCCCTGCTGGGCCTTGGGCCAAGGCCACATTCGTGAGAACCGTAGCAACCAACAAGATCAACACCCGCTTCGACATATGTCCCCTTTGAATCTTCAGGCCTTCTTTCCTGCACTCCCGGGTCTTGGATGCCGCAGGCCAAGGAAGATTTGCCACCAAAGGACGAGCTTTGTCACAAGATCCAGCCGCCGCCCACTACAACATCGCCGTTATAAAAGACAGCTGCCTGTCCCGGCGTGATCGCCCGCTGGGGTTCGTCGAACGTTGCCAGGATCTGGCCCGAGCCCGACCGCTCGATGACCGCTACCGCAGCCTGATGGCGATGCCGAATCTTGATCGAAACCCGCAGCGGCTCACGGAGATCGTCCACCGAAATCCAGTTCAAACGATGTGCCCGCAAAGTGCGCGAGTAAAGTTCCTCCTGCCCTCCTACAATCACCTGTCGCGAATCGCCCTTGATCTGAATCACGTAGAGTGGCGTCCCCGTAGCCACGCCCAGTCCCTTGCGCTGGCCCACGGTGAAGTTGTGGATGCCGCTGTGCTCGCCGATGGTTTCCCCGTTTGTGGTCACCAGTTCGCCCGAGGTATCCGGCAGCGCCTCTCCCCGCTCTCCCAGATAAGCATCGAGAAAATTCTTGTAGTCGCCGCCGGGAACGAAGCAGATTTCCTGCGAGTCGGGCTTCTCGGCCAGCGCCAGCCCGTGCTGGCGGGCCAGTTCGCGAACCTCAGGTTTGGTCATGCCGCCCAGTGGAAACAAAGTCCGGCTGAGCTGCTCCTGGGTCAAACCAAACAGGAAATAAGTCTGATCCTTGGCCAGGTCCGTGGGACGACGCAGCAGCCAACGACCGCCGAGTTCGTCAAATTCGACCTTCGCGTAGTGTCCCGTGGCAACCGCGTCCGCTCCAATTTGCCGAGCAACAATCAGTAACTGATCAAACTTCAAGTGGTTGTTACACAAGCTGCACGGAATCGGAGTCCTCCCAGAGAGATACTCCTCCACAAACGGCCGCACCACGTCGCGTTCGAACCTCTCTTCCTGATTGACCACGTAGTACGGGATGCCGATCGTCTCAGCCACGCGCCGCGCATCGTAAACGTCGTCCAGGGAGCAGCAGCGGCCCTGCACCGCCTCCGGCATGCCAGGATGCCCAGCCAGCCGCCGCTGGTTCCAAAGTTGCATGGTCAGGCCGACGATGTTATGTCCCTCGGCCCGGAGCATGGCCGCGACGGTGGAGGAGTCGACTCCACCCGACATGGCAACGGCGATGGTCTGAGGGGGCACGTTTCTATTGTAAATGGAGATAGACCATGTGGTGGCGGGCGACTCGCCCGCCAGTCCCGAAGTCCTACACATCTTAGCGGGTGACCCGATCTGGTCTCCGGCCCGAGCTGTCTAAGGTGTTCCATCCAAGCCGTGTTGAAATAGGGACGCCCTCAAGAATATTGAACACTATGGCTTAATTAGCTATAATAGCTACTGGTAGCTATATAGTTATGTCGGCCTCCGACAAACCTCCAGCCCTGGTCACCGCCACTCAGGCCAAGAACACCTTCGGCCACCTCCTCGAAAAGGCCATGCAGGGCGGGATCGTGGTCATCACCAAGCACGACGCACCCAAAGCCGTCCTCATTTCCATGGACGAATACACCGCTCTCGCGAAGGCCTCTGAATCCCGGATCAATACCCTAAGCGCAGAATTCGATTCCCTTCTCATGCGCATGCAGCAGCCGAAAGCTGGCAAAGCGATGAAGAGCGCGTTCCACGCTTCGCCCAAACAGATCGGAAAAGCCGCGGTCGCGGCCGCACGGAAACGTGGCTAAGCTCTCGGGTGTCTCCTGGATCTACGTGCTGGCGGGTACCAATGGTGCCGGCAAGAGCAGCTTGATGGGAGCAACGCTGTTGCAGCAAGGCGTAGAGAACTTTGACCCCGACCGCGCAGCAAAACGCATTTTGCAGAGAAATCCCGGAATACCGCAGGCGGAAGCCAACAGCGCAGCCTGGCACGAAGGCAAGCGACTGCTCGAGCGTGCTATCACCGAGAGACTCGATTTTGCCTTCGAGACTACGCTGGGAGGAAAGACCATTGCTAATCTGCTCGATCGGGCGCTCGCGCAAGGCATCGAAGTCAGGATTTGGTACGTGGGTCTAGAGGGAGTGGAGCTCCACATTGCACGCGTGCGCTCCCGCGTGGCGCAGGGCGGACACGATATTCCGGAAGAGAGAATTCGTGAACGATACACTCAGAGCCGGCTCAATCTGATCCAGCTGCTTCCGCGCCTGACCGAGCTTCTGGTCTATGACAACAGCGAGCAAGCCGATCCCCGCACCGGGGCACAGCCTCAACCGCGATTCATTGTTCGCATGGTTCAAGGCAAAGTGCGGGAGACCTGCCCACTGATTCGTGTTCCCGAATGGGCCAAACCGATTGTCGCAGCGGCCCTGAAACTGAAAAGCTAGCTTGATCTCACCGCCGGGTTACCTCTGCCGCGCCTCGGCCTCCGCCAGCCATCCGCGACGGAGTTTGTCAGCCGGTACGCCCGACAAATAAGGTTTGATATCGAGAATCGGCGTGCCATCAAGCATATCCACACCGCGAACATGCAGATTGGTGCCCTCGCGGCGTAGCAGTTCCACCACCGTCAGTCCAATCGGATTTGGACGGTATGGCGACCGCGTCGCAAACACGCCGTGCGGCCGATTGTCTGAAGGCGGTGTGCCGAGCAACTCGAACCCTTTTGAACGATCGAACTCCCAGAGAATGAAGAGATGCGAGAAGCCCTCAACGTCAGCAAGTCCCGGCGCGAAATCCGGCAAAATCTTGAGCACGCCATCGGCTTCGTGTTTCGCGCCTAGACCCTTGGGGACTTCGCTTCCGGCTTTGTATGGGCTGCTTACGAATCCAACCGGGTGAGAAGTGAACATCGGGATCGCGCCTCCTGAATCATCCTCTTCCGCGGAACCGAATGATTTTCCCACGATCGCGTTTAGAGGGCCGACCCGCGGGCAACTGCTCGAACTGCCTCATCGCCTTGCGCTCAGCTTCCACCTTCAGGCGCTGCTCGCGGCTCTCTTCGGTTTCACGATAGAGAGTTTGCGCAACCACAGCCGGGCCGCGGACCTCGCTAAGCTGCAAGACTTCCACTTGAAAATCGCCGCCGTCGTTGGAGACTTGCAGCATGTCTCCGATGTGGACCTCACGGGCGGCCTTAGCAGGCTGTCCGTTGGATTGAATCCGGTTGAGGCCGCAGGCCCGGGCCGCCAGCGCCCGCGACTTGAAAAATCGCGCGGCCCAGAGCCACTTGTCCATTCGCACGGAGGGCATGGGATGTTTTGCTTTAGAACCAGAGCTTCCCCGGAAACACCTGCTAAGACCTCATCACCACCTTGGGGTAAACCGGCGACAATTCTCGCAGGCGGGCAACGGTGGCGGGAACCAGGCTCAGGGCGAATTCCATGTCTTCGGCTGTATTCTGTTTGCCCAGGCTGAAGCGCAAGCTGGCGCGGGCGTGCTCGGTGGGCAGGCCCATGGCGGTCAAAACGTGCGACGGCTCAGTGGCCCCGGAGGAGCACGCGGCGCCCGTGGACACTGCCAGGCCCTTCAGATCCAGTGCAATCACGAGTGCTTCGCCTTCGATGTAATCAAAATAGATGTTCGTCGTATTCGGGACCCTGGGTGCTCCGGCTCCGTTCGCGCCCGACGCTTCGACCTCGCCCAGAATAACGCGCTCGATGCGGTCCCGCAATGCAGCCATGCGGGCCAGGTCCCCCCGAGCAAACGCCTGGTGCGCGATCTCGGCCGCCTTTCCCAGACCGATGATGCCGGGCACATTCTCCGTGCCCGCCCGCCGCGAGCGCTCGTGGCTTCCGCCATAAAGCATCGGCTCGAGTTGTGTTCCCTTGCGCACGTACAATGCACCCACACCTTGTGGAGCGTGCATTTTGTGCCCGGATATCGAAAGCAAACCGCAGCCTAAACGCTTCACATCGACTTCCACTTTTCCCGCGGCTTGCACGGCGTCGGTGTGAAAATAGACATCAGCCTCGGTGGCAACTCTGCCAATCTCTTCCACCGGCTGCAGTACCCCGGTTTCATTGTTCGCCATCATGATGGTGATGAGTTTTGTGTTCGGCCGCAGGGCGCGCCGCACATCGTCGGGATCCACCAGGCCCCGGCTGTCCACCGGGACGTAACTGACTTCGCAGCCCAGCGCCTCCAGGCGCTTGCAGGAATTCAGAACCGCATGGTGTTCGATGGTCGAACTGATGATGTGATCGCCGGGGCGCGCGAGCCCGAAAATCGCCAGATTGTCGGCTTCAGTTCCTCCGCTGGTGAACACGACCTCAGAAGCCCGGCAAGCCAACAGCTTCGCAACCGACTCGCGAGCGCGCTCCAGCGCCGCGCGTGTCCCCTGCCCATGATGATGAATGGAAGACGGGTTGCCGAAGTGTTCGGCAAAGTACGGCTGCATGGCCTCAAGAACCTCCGGTAGCACCGGAGTCGTGGCGTTATTGTCGAGATAAACCCGCCTCATGAACCCTCGCTTCTCATTTTACGCCCGCCCGAGTGGCGCTTCCGAAGCACCCATCCACCGGTTACTAAAGTTCCCTGAACACCGCTCTGGGGGCGAAATTCGAGACATGGGCGGCACGGAAGATTCCTACCTTTGGGGAAACCGGCTGTGAAAGTATTTTCACACAGACCCATCCGACGGTCCTAACGCAAGTATTTTCAGTCTCACGCATTGGCGCGGCAATTGCTTCTATGGGATGTGGCAAGCAGCAGTTAAGTAGCAGTTTAGTAAGAGTTTAGTAACAGTTACCGAGGAACCTAAAAGTATGCGTTATGTTCGCTTTTCGCCGATCGTTTTCCTCCTTGTCGCATTTGCGGTCACGCCCGTTCTTGCCGACCCCATGGTTTCGATGAACTTCGTAGGCCCCGGCGGCAACAACTCGGGTGGGGTTTACACCTACCCGTACTACTTCTCGATCAACGGGAGTTCGACGTATACCCCGCTGGTCTGTGACGCGTACAACAACGAAATCGGAACGGGGGAGACCTGGAATGCAATCGTCACGCCCTTGCTCAACGCCGGCGGAATGTGGGGCAGCAGCAATTTGCTGGACTATAAGGCAGCAGGTCTGATTTTCGAAGGCATGGTTGGGGGCTGGATCGACCCAAATGCCGGTAACTGGGCAATCTGGGGACTTTTTGCGCCCAATGCCCAGACCAACTGGGCCTTCACGAGCAGCGGCGCGGCTGGGCTGGAAAGCACCTACCTGACGCAGGCGTGGAATGCACCCGACAGCGCTTTCAACGGACTCGTCATTTACACTCCCGTCGCGGGTTCGCAGAGCTGGGGCGGCACTCCTCAGGAATTTATTGGACGTGTACCGGTGTCTGAACCGGGATCGCTGAGCCTGATGGGATTGACCTTGTTGGCGCTTGCGGGCGCCGTCGTCTACAAGAAGCGCACGGTTACCAGGGCCGCAGCGTCAGCATAAGCAAGCTTTCGACCGAGTCTTGGTAACAAACCATTGGCGCCGCCCTCACGCGGCGCCAATGCCTTTTCCCCTTGCAATTCGGTTGAAGCGGCTACGGCTTCGATTGTAAATCCGGCTTGTTTGTGTCCAAATCCACCGGCACAGAAACGTGCTCGTGAACGATCAGCCATTTGCCCTTGATCTTCTTGTACACGTCGGTCACGCGCACGGTCAGATCCACCGGATCACCCTTCTTTAACTTTCCGGTCATATGCTGAATGCTGTGGCTGTACGCCAGGCCGTGGCCATCAGTCGTAACCGACAACTCGCTTAGGACAAAGGTTATGGGACCGTCGAACAAGGCAAGAGTATCCTGCCAGTCCTTCTTGTACGCGGCGAATCCAACATACTGGCGCGGGGGGACTACATCAAAGACCAAAAGCTGGTCACCTGGAGCGTAGGCTTTCATGATCGCATCCAAATCCTTCGCGTTGAACGCATCCTGAAAGCTCTGCTCCAGTGCCCTGATTTGCGCCTCGTCGTTTGCCTTGCCAAATGACGGAGCGGAAAGACCGCACAAGATCAAAACCAATACGGCAACTACGAAAATCTCTATGCGTCTCATGGATCTCCTTCTTCTTGCGCAGGATTTTATGGATTTCAGCGCCGACTATTATAGGCGCACGAGACCGCCTTCGGCTTTCCCGCTTGTGGGAAGCGGGCTAACGCTGTTCGATTGGGATGTAATGCTGTGGGTAGGGCGGGCCAATGTAGTCGGCGCGCGGCCTGATCAGGCGATTGTCGTCAAGCTGTTCGATCACGTGCGCCGCCCAGCCGCTGACGCGTGAGACGGCGAAAACCGGTGTGAACAGATCCACGTCGATGCCCAGAGTGTGGTAGGTGGAAGCGGAATAAAAATCGACATTCGCGTTCAGCCGCTTTTCCGCCTTCACACATTGCTCAATCTTTTCAGACATCTCAAACCATTTGCTCTGCCCGCTCGATTGCCCCAGATCGCGCGCCATCGTACGCAAATGAGTCGCCCGCGGGTCCTCGGTATGGTAGACGCGGTGCCCGAAACCGGAAACTTTCTTCTTTTGCGTCAGCATATTCTTGACGAACTGTACTGGGTCCGCGCCATTCCGATCGATCTCCACCAGCATGTGAAACACGGCCTCATTGGCGCCACCGTGCAGTGGGCCTTTCAGCGTGCCGATGGCCGAGGTGATGGCGGAGTGCATATCGGAAAGGGTCGCCGCCGTAACCCGCGCCGCAAACGTGGAAGCGTTCAGTTCGTGGTCCGCGTGCAAGATAAGAGCAATATCCAGGGCACGCTCTGCCGTCGTCGAGGGGCGCCCGCCGCTCAGCAGCAGCAGAAAATTCGCGGCGTGGCCGAGTTTGCGGTCCGGATCGACTACACTCTTCCCTTTGCGGATGCGGTCATACGCCGCCACGATCATCGCAATCTGAGAGGTCAGTCGGATCGCTTTGCGGAGGTTGGCTTCGTGATCGTTCTTTTTGTCATCCGCGTCATAGAACGAAAGCATTGAAACCGCGGTGCGTAGCAGGTCCATGGGCTGAACGTGCCGGGGTGTCGTGCGGAGCAGAGCGATAATCGCCGGATCGAGGGTGCGTTCCTCCGCCAGGCGTTCGCGTAGCTCCTTAAGTTCACTCTGCCGCGGCAGTCTGCCGAACCACAGCAAGTAGCAAGTCTCTTCAAACGTGGAGTTGTCAGCCAGTTCGTGAATGTCGATGCCGCGGTAGGCGAGGACGCCTTGGTCTCCGTCGATGTAGCAAATACCGGAGGTGGTCGCGACCACGCCTTCCAATCCCTTGGGGGCACGCGCGGTGGTCAGACTGGACATGAAACCTCGCTCGAGTGGTTGGATTCCTGTTGTGACTGCACGGAAAGCCACGCCCGACGCGCGCGGTCGCAACTAACTTTTATACGCTAAATATCGTGCCGTTTCCAAGCCGGGCTGTCGCTCGGTAGCGCCTCAGTTTCCCCTCGTTCCCGGTTATACCCAAAGGTACACTCCCGCACAGGAGAGCTATAGGGCTTCGTCCAATTCCCGGGTACAATCTGAGCCATGTCCCGGGGAAAACCGATCCCTGCTATTGCTATTGCTATTGCCACAATGCTGTTGGCGGTGGTAGCGTTCGCAAGTGACGCGACTCCGAGTCTTCCCCTGGTTCCCTGCCCTGAAGGCACGCCATCGGCCCCCTCATGTACTCCTTCCAAGTCAGAGCTGAGAGAAGCCAAGGTGGCTTTTGCCAAAGCTCTGAGATTTCAGCACAGCCAGCACCTAGCCGAGGCCCTCGATCAGTATGAGATTGCCGCCCGGCTCGCCCCGCAGGACGTTGCATACGTCACCGCCCGCGAGATGGCGCGCCAGCAACTGGTGTTCGATCATCTGCAGCAAGGCAATGCAGCTCAACTGGCCGGGCGGCCGGTGGAGGCGCTGGGCGAATTTCGCGCGGCCCTGAATCTGGATCCTCAAAATGACTTTGCCCAACAACGCCTCACGGATGCGTTGGGCGAGTGGGCGCCCAAGGATGGTCCGCGCCCACAGGTGCTGGCCGAAGCGGGAGAAATCTATGTAGTGCCTGATGCAGTGAGGGCCGACTTCCACTATCGGGGGGATAGTCGCGGCTTACTGACCCAGGTGGCTTCGGTGTTTGGGATAAGTGCAGTACTCGATGACTCGGTTGTGTCCCGCCAACTGAATTTTGACGTCGATCACCTGGACTTCTACAGCGCCATGCGGGTCGCGTGCGCATTGACTCACACCTTCTGGAGCCCGCTGGCCGCCAAGCAAATTGTCGTCGCGGCAGAGTCGCCCGACAATCACAAGCAGTTCGACCGCATGGCTTTGCGCACGTTCTATGTTCCGGGAGCCAGCACACCCCAAGAGCTGACCGACCTGGCGAACGTAGTACGCACGCTATTTGATATCCGATTCGTGCAGTTGGGAGCGCAGAACGGCACGCTCATGGTGCGTGCCCCGCAAACGCTGATGGATGCGGCCACCACTTTCATGCAAAACCTCGATGACGGACGGCCGCAGGTCATCCTGGATTTGCGGCTTTACGAGATCAGCCATACCGTCACCCGCAACATGGGCCTGCAAATCCCCAACTCTTTCACCATGTTCAATCTCCCGGTTGGGGCGTTGGCCCTGCTAGGCGGGCAGAATATTCAGGATCTGATCAACCAACTGATTTCCAGCGGCGGCATCAATCAGGCCAACTCCTCAGCCTTGCAGGGCTTGATCGCTCAGCTTACTGGCCAGCAAAGCTCCATCTTCAGCCAGCCTTTCGCCACATTCGGAGGCGGTTTAACTTTCATGGGTCTGACTTTGGGCACCGGGATGGCGCAATTGTCTTTCAACGACAGCTCGGTCCGCACGCTGGAACACGCCACCATGCGAGTCGCACAGGGCAACGACGCGACTCTGCACGTGGGGGCGCGGTATCCCATTTTGAATGCCAGCTTTGCCCCCGTCTTTAACTCACCGGCCATATCTTCCGCGATTCAGAATAATAGCTTTCAAGCGCCGGTCCCTTCTTTTAGCTATGAGGACATCGGCTTGAGCGTGAAGGCAAAACCGGTAGTGCACGGCGACTCCGCGGTGAGCCTGCAATTGGAACTGCAATTCCGTACTCTGCTGGGCCAGTCCTTGAACGGCGTTCCGGTGATCGGCAATCGCGAATACAGGGGCAGCATTACTCTTAAGGACTTGGAGCCTGCGGTGATCGCCGGCTCGGTCTCCCGCACCGAACAAAAGAGCCTTTCTGGGATCCCCGGCCTGGGGGATGTGCCCGGCTTGAACCGCATCATGGCTACCAACAGCAAAGAAGTGGACGACGATGAGCTGCTGCTGGTAATTACACCGCGCATCATGAGCCAGCCGAATCACTCGGCCCGAACCGAGATCTGGCTGCCTCATTAGGGCGGTATCGCGACTCTTACTGGATGGTGAAACTGCTTCGGCAGGCCGCATCGGCCTTCTGCTTCAAGTCCTCTTTCTCGGGACTCTGTGAATTGTCCGGAAAATCCTTGAGCTTGTGCCCGTACGAAGACAGGGCATCAAAGCAAAAGAAGATGATCTCGTGTTTATGTTCCGAATCTGCCGGGCGGGCAAACCGAGTCATCACAAGTTCCGGTTCGAGTGTGTAGCCCAATGAGTGGAGGAATTGATCGGTGACATCGGTCTCCTTGCCAGGGTTTTCCCGGACTTCTTCGTCACTGTCGAACAGAATTACTGAATGCTGATAAGCGACACCACCCAGGACGAAGGGCTTGGTGATTGGGTATTGATAAATCTCCGATGAGCCGGGTAAAAAGCCTTCCTGCTGCACAATGAACATACGCCGTACCTGCCGGCGTTCGTTTGCATCAAGAAAAATGAACCGGGTTCCGGCGACTGAGTTGTTGATCGAGAATGGCACGCTTCCAACAAACTTCAGCTTGGGGTCGACGACCGCGGTTAGAGTGGGGTTTCCCCGAGAAATAAAATCATTCTTCTCCACCCGTGATTCCGTGGACTGCGCGAATCCCAACGCCCAGACGCAGGCCAAAAAAATGGCGCACAAGACTACTGCTCGCCGAGTTCGAGTCAGAGGCCCATCTCCAAGCACTCTATTGCGTGGGTGCGTTCCGCGTTGTGGTCAGCAGGAATCGCTATTTCTTGTCGGCAAAGTCCACCAGGCCCTTCAGCACATCGTAGGGTACCCCGCCCACATTGCTGATTTTTCGGCCATTGATAAAAAGAGTGGGTGTGCCGGTAACTTCCACGGACTGGCCCAGGCTGATCGACCGTTGCACCCGCCCGGCGGTCTCCGGCTTGGCTGCACACGCGGCAATGTCAGCGCCTTTCACCCCTGCCTGATCGGCCAGAGCCGTAAGCTTGGCATCGGCGTTGTCGGGAGTGATTTCGGTCTGCGCATCGAACGCGCTATGGATAAATTTCCAGAAGGCTTCGTTCGAGGCTCGTCCCACGCAGTCGGCGTAGTATGCGCCCTTGGTGGCCCAGTTGTGCATCGGCAGAGGGAAATTTTGGAATACCAGGCGGACGTTCTTCTCCTCTTCCACCAGTTTGTCGATCGTGGGCTGGCCTTGTTTGCAATAGGGACACTGCAGATCGCTGAACTCGAAAATAGTGACCGTGGCGTCCGCCGGCCCCTCGGCGAATCCGCTCATTTCCTTGAGCAGCTTCTCGCTGGTAGGCGCAAAGGGATGCACACCGAAGGGGATGATCTCGCCGACAACGGCATGCAGGCCGTCGGAGGTGACATAGAACCGCTCCAGTTGCTGACCTTGGGAATTGCTGAACAGCACCTGTACCTCGACCAGACCCTCGGCGGAGGCGGGTTTGACGCTCACAATTTTCCAGGTCACCGTGGGATCGTGACCAAAGGTTTCGTGCAGGAAGGAATTGATCGTTTCCTCCGAGGGCAATCTCACACTGAAGGCAGGAGGCTCTTCGGGCTTCCCCGCCGCCTTTTGTTGCCCGCTCAGCAAAGTCGTAAGCGAAAGCAAAAGGCCCAACACGGCTAGAAACAAAGAACGCTTCATGTTTTCCTTTCAATTTATGGCTGCTGATACGCAACTATCTTTCCACTGCGCGAGTTTCTGGCTGCCGGCCTGGCCGCGCGTTTCATACGTCCGCCTTGGAGGCAATCGGGAAGCGTCGTCCATAGCCGAACGCCTTTGCCGAAATCTTCAGTCCCGGGGCAGCCTGCTGACGCTTATATTCGTTGCGGTTGACCATACTGACGACTTGCCGCACCAGCGCCAGGTCAAAATTATGATCGGCCGCGATCTGCTCGGCCGTGTGACCCTCCTCTACATAATCTTCCAGGATCACGTCCAGAACTTCATACGGCGGCAGCGAGTCGCTATCTTTCTGGTTGGGCCGAAGCTCGGCCGAAGGCGGCTTCTCCAGGCTGGCTTGCGGGATCACTGCTCGCCGCGAATTCACGTAATGACTCAACCGGTAAACCAGCGTCTTGGGGACATCAGAAATCACTGCCAGTCCACCCACCATATCTCCATAAAGCGTGCAGTATCCCACGCCTAATTCGCTTTTGTTCCCTGTACTCAGAACGATCGCTCCGAACTTATTCGACAGCGCCATCAACAAACTGCCCCGAGCCCGCGACTGAATGTTCTCCTCCGTCACATCCTCTTTGTATCCGGTAAAGGCTTTCTGCAACGTCTTGCGGTAGGCCTCGAAGATATCGGTAATGCACATCATTTCAAATCGAATGCCAAGATTTGCTGCCAACGAACGGGCGTCATCGATGGAACCCTGGGAAGAATACGGGCCCGGCATTCCCACGCCAATCACATTCTCCGCGCCCAGCGCATCGGTTGCGATACAGGCGGTCAGGGCCGAATCAATGCCTCCGCTCAGGCCGATGATGACGCGTTGAAATCCGCACTTGCGGACGTAGTCGCGCGTCCCCAGGACCAGGGCGTGATAGACACTGCCTTCTTCGTCTTCCACCTGCGCGTGAATCTCGCCGGTCAACTGGTCGGAATCGAAAAAAATAAGGTCTTCTTCAAACGATTTGCCCTGCGCAATCACCTCGCCCGCCGGATTGAGCACCAGACTTGACCCGTCGAATACCAGACTGTCGTTCCCGCCCACCTGGTTCACCATGGCCACGGGCACTTTGTCGTTACGCGCGATGGTCGCGAGCATGCTGCGGCGCAGTTCGCGCTTGCCCATCCAGAAGGGAGAAGCCGAGATGTTCAACAGTAGATTGCCGCCCGACTGAACGAGAGCTTCGACAGGATCAAACGTGTACAAGCGGCGGTTCCAGAAATGCTTGTCGTTCCAGGCATCTTCGCAAATCGTGAGCGCGACCTGTTTGCCCCCGAAGGGCAGCAGAGCCTGACTCTTGGCCGGAGCGAAATTCCGCATCTCGTCGAAGACGTCATAGGTAGGCAGCAGCATTTTTGACTGGATAAAAGCCACCCGCCCATCCCGCAGCAAAGCCGCTGAATTCATGGCTGACTTACCGGTCTCCGCCTGGGCCGGGGTCACCAGGCCACAAATCACTGCTATCCCTGGCGTCTCCGCGGCAATGCGGTCGGCGGTGTCGCGGTTCCTTGCAACAAACGACGGCCGTTCCACCAGATCGCGAGGCGGATAGCCGCAGACGGAGAGTTCGGGAAACAGAATGAGGCCAGCGCCTGCGGCCTGCGCTCGGCGGGAAAAGTCTACGATCTTGGCGGCGTTGCCGGAAAAGTCCCCGACAGTTGGATTGATCTGGCCGAGCGCGATCTTCACACTTCTAGTGTAAAGGGACGATGCGGGAGCGCCAAGTCAGGGTCGCGAGACGCCCGACTGGCGAGTCTAGTTCGACACCAACTTCGGTGGGCCGATGTCCGGCGGCAGTTGCGGTGGTGCTTTGCGCTGGCCCGTGGGTATGCTATTGGGCGCGTCGGGATCCGGCTCTTCGCCCGGCCGGCGCAGCGTCGGGGCATTGGCCGGACGAAAATCGGGTTGGTCGGCAGTCTTTGCCACGGTGGGTTGCGGCTCCGTGTCCACTTCCCTTTCCGTGCGAACAATCTTTTGCCCATCCACCTTCATGGTTTCCACCCGCGCCACTTCACTATTCACGAAGCGCACAAAATCCACGTCCTGGGGCGGAACGCCGTAGATCCACTCTTCGTATTCGACGTCCCCGTCTTTCTCCCGATCTTTTCTGGGTGGCCGTCCCTTGGCAGCGATCACCATCTCACGGTCCATGCCGACCAGAACGTTGTGGCTCTTAATCGCGTCCCGGACTTTGGGTGAAAGAGTCTCCAGATAGGCCTCAACCGCCGACTTGGCGTTGAAATCGAATACTGGCCGTAGCAGGTCCTTGAGCTGTTGCGGTTTCAACTCCGGTACGTAGCGGTCGAAGATGAGATCCACGTAAGAGCCGCGAGGGTTGTTGGTATCGGCCTGGTTCAGCGGCGCACCGCCGGTGCCGCTCATTTGAATGTGCTGGTACCACTTTTGCTTTTTTACCGGGCCGCCGTTGATCTCGAGATGTATGTGATTGTCTTTGATCAGAATCTGCGTGATCATCGCCTGATCGCCTGGTTTCACCGCCGGTCCCCACATGGTGATCATCTGCTGAAGCTCATCCCCTTGCGGTGACAATTGGCCGTCCTTGAGCATCAACCCCTTGCGTCCCATGGGAAACTGGGTGCGAATGTAGACCAGTTCCGCGGTAAAGGCGTGAATCAGATCCTTACGGGTTTCTGCTGATATGTGGGGTGGGGGCGACGCAGTGTCATCCGCGATTGCCGGGGTGAAGCAAGAGAAAGGGATCAGGAAGAGCAGAGCCGCGAAGCGTGGCTTCATGAAGCACCCCAGGGCCGAACTTGACCCGATTATAACGCCGTTTTAAGGCGGGAAAAAACCTTTCGGGTGGGAATGAGATGTTCGAAATAGCGGCCTAGTTTCCCAATTGCGAGACCTGCAACCCGTCCCTTGCCACTTGCAGCGGCAGGACCCGGGCGCCGTTGCCGCCGATGGCTGTCGCAACCCGGCTGGCAGCGCCTTTTTCTACCAGGAAGATGACACACCCTCCGCCACCCGCTCCGCATACTTTGGCGGCCCTGCCGCCGTTCTTGCCGGCCACGGAGATAAGCTTATCGATCAGTGGCGTGGTAATGCCGGGAGCGTTGGTGCGGCGAAGTCTCCACTCCTCGCGCAACAGGCGGGCAACATTATCCCAGTCGCCGCGCAACAGCGCTTGATGCATGGCGCGGGCGATGTCACAAATGTGCTCAAAATTACGGAAGACGTGCTGGTCTCCATTGATGTGCGCCTTGAATACTTCCCAATTGTTGATTCCCGACTGCCGCGGCGCACCGGTATAAGCCAGCACAAAACGCGATTCAATCTCCTCCGGGGCCACGGGCACGGCTTCCCGATGGATGCCGTCTACGTCGAGATGAATGGCGCTCACGCCGCCATATAGAGCTGGGTAATAATCCTGGCAGCCGGTGGGAACATTAATTATCTGCGCCTCCACGTTCTGGGCGATGACGCGCATCTGCTCGAGCGTCAGATTCCGGCCGGTCAGCCGGGCCAGTGCAGCAGTCGTGGCGATCATCAGAGCGGAGGAGCCGGAAATACCTGCACCCGCCGGCGACTCGGAATCCGTCTCTACCAGCAACCCTTCGCGGGGAACAAAAAATCGTAGCAAGTGGGCGGCGATGGGCAGTCGGTAGCGCCGCGCCCGCTGCAAGTCCCGCAGATCAGCAAACTGTTCTTCCTTCCGGGTATCGACGGACCGCAGAACAATGC
>Ga0335080_10001719_pt1 | contig 21712 bp, 18 predicted proteins | sample Lox_Sample_34_FD_206720 | JGI IMG/M metagenome (GOLD analysis project Ga0335080, IMG submission 206720) | Soil microbial communities from Loxahatchee National Wildlife Refuge, Florida, United States - Lox_Sample_3.4 | ecosystem: Environmental > Terrestrial > Soil > Wetlands | place: USA...
CCGTCGATGCCCACGATGGAAATGGGCGATATGGGATCGCCCAAGCTGAAGGTTCTGGTGATCGTGGTGATCGTCGGACTGGTGAACCTGGGCTACTGGCATCACCTGGATCGTCTAGGGAAGGACATAGACGTGAAGATGAAAGTGGCCGAGCAGCGGAACCGGGAACTGGCCGACGTGAAAGCGCGATTCCTTGAGCGGCAGAACCAGGCAAACGCGTATAAGCGGCGCGTGGATGTGATCGACGGGCTGCGGCAGAATCAGACCGGTCCGGTGAATCTGATGGCCATGATGGGCGAGACCATCAATAGCACCGAAGCCGTCTGGCTGAACAAGATGGACGATCAGGGCATGAGCGTGAACCTGGAAGGCACGGCACTGTCGACCGATGCTGTGGCCAATCTGATCGCGAATCTGCAGAAGACCGGGTTCTTCAAGAACGTCGAGATCAAGGAAACGTACCAGGACGAGCAGATCAAGGAGATGCAGGCGTTTCAGTTCACCCTGAGCTGCGACAAGGCCGCGGCGGAAATGTCGGCCGGGAAGGGAAAGTCGTAGAGGCGGACCTATGGCGAACTTTAGCGAATTGTCGGGCATCAAGCAGTGGGGGCTGGTGATTCTCGGTGGCGCGGTGGTATCAGGGGCGCTCTGGTTCCTGGTATTCAAGGGACAGAACGAGAAGAACGCGGCCGCGCAACATGCCCTGGAAGACAAAATCCGGGAGAACAACGAGCTGGAGTCCTACCGGCCAAAGCTGAAGCAGATGGAACAGCAGCTGGCCGAACTCAAGCAGCAGCTCGAAATCGAGCAGCGCATTGTTCCTGACGAGAAGCAGGTCGACGGGTTCATCACCATGATGGACGGTGAGGCGACCAAGGCGGGGGTCGAGCTGCGGCGATACACGGCGAAGGATGGAAAGCAACAGCAGTACTACACAGAAGTTCCGTTCGACATGGAACTGGACGGGCCGTACTACTCGGTGCTGAATTTCTTTGACCGGGTGAGCAAGCTGGAGCGCATCGTCAACGTCAGCAGCTTGCTGGTTGCGACCACGAAGAACCCGACCAGCGCGAAGGCCAAGCACACGTATCAATACGCACCGAACGAGAGCATCGTAGCGACATTCACGGCCACGACGTATTTCAGTCGTGACTTGCAACCTCCCGCAGCGGGCGCCGGAGCAAAGCCGGCGACGACGGCGGCGGCGAGATAGGGATAACCCATGAAGACGGCGATGAAGCGGACAACTGGCATTCTGGCAATCGCAATCCTGTGTGGCGCGGCTTTCGCGGCGAAAGCGGGAGCGCAGAACGCAGACGCCATTGACAATGCGCGCAGCGTGGCGAAATCGCTGCAGCAGAAGCAGGCCAACGATTCGAACGCAGCCCTGAACGCGGCCGGAGTTCCGGCCACGGCGAAGCCCGCGGCGGGCGCGCCGGCGCCGAGCGTGAAGCCGGCAGCGATCCCCGGGCAACAGCCGAAGGCAATCGAGCCTGCGGCTGCGAAGCCGGCTGCCCCTGCTCCAACAGCCAAGGCGTCCGCTCCCAAAGCGACCTCCGCGTCCGGCTCGAGCAACCGGCTGCAGAAGGTGAATGTGGTTCCTGGCAGTGAAGACATTCAGATTGAAATCAGCTCCAGCCAGGCGGTGACACCGAATGTGTCGAAGCTGAGTTCGCCGGCACGCATTCTGGTGGAGTTGCCTGAAACCGTGGTGGCCACGCAGCAGAGCAAGATTCCGGTCGGCAGCGGCGGAGTGAAAGGGGTCCGGATCGGCATGGACGGCAAGAATCCGCCGACGACCAGCGTTGTCGTGGATCTGGAGAAGGCAATTTCCTATGACGTGGCTCCGGGTCCGGCGGGAAAAGTCACTTTGATTCTGCACACGCAGGGCGGAGCACCAGTGGTAGCGAAGAGTGCTCCGGCTCCGGCACCCGCGAAAGCCGCGCCGGAGAAGGCAGCGGTGGCAAAAGCCGTTCCGGAAACGAAGGCTCCGGCGGCGAAGGCCGCACCGGCTCCGAAGATTGCGGCAGCGGCTCCAGCGCCAAAGACGCAGGCCAAGCAGGAAGCAAAACCTGCAGCGCCCGCGCCTGCGAAGACTGTAGCGGCAACCGCTGCTGTTCCAGCCGCAGTGAAACCGGCTGAAACGTCCAAGCCCAAGGAAGAGAAGCATTGGGCGATGAATGGCAAGCGCGATCCGTTCTTCAGCCCGGTTGTGCAGGAGCATGGATCGGGTTGCTCGACGGGTAAGAAATGCCTGGAGATCAGCAACATCAATCTGCGGGGAGTGGTGAAGTCTGACAACGGCTTCATTGCGGTAGTGACGAACAACATCGGAAAGGCGTACTTCCTGAGGGAGAACGATCCCGTGTTCAACGGCTATGTTGTGAGGATCACGGGGGATTCGGTGGTGTTCGAGGAAACCATCCAGGACAAGCTAGGCAAGACCTCGACGCACGAAGTGGTGAAGAAGATCTTTACACCGGCGGTTTAATTCGACTTGCAAGAAGGACACGCGGGCTCGGCCCGCAGGTGGGGAGAGGCGAAATGCGAAAGCAACAGGCAATCATCTTCGTATCGTTGCTGCTGATGGGAGTGGTGGCTGCGGCCGCCCAGGCGCCCAGCCAGCTCGATCGAGTCAACGTAATCCGCGATGCGGAGAATGTCCGCATCGAGATGACAGCGAGCGGCGCGGTAACGCCGAAGCTCAGCAAGCTGGACTCACCCGAGCGAGTCGTTGTCGATTTGCCGGAAACGATGATGGCGACCGGGCAGAGCCACATCAGTGTCGACGCGGCCGGGGTCAAGGGCGTGCGCATTGGCATGAACGGCCAGGCGCATCCGACGACCCGTGTCGTGGTCGACCTGGAAAAGGCCTGCGCGTATGAGTTGACGCCGGGTCCTGCCGGGAAGCTGGTGTTGACGCTGCACGGCAGCGCCGGCACCCAGCCGACGACCGTGGCCGCGGAAGCCACAGCTCCGGCGACGCATCCGATGTCGCCGTTTTCGCCGCGCGTGATGGACCTGCGCTCAGCGCCTAAGGCGGCTGCGCCCGCGACGAAGCCCGCCCCGAAAAGCTCCGCAAATGACTTCGTATTCGTCGAGCCGACATATCAGGCGAAGAATGACTCCAAGCCGGAGTTGAAGAACGCCGTCCTGAGCTCATCGGATGAGCCCACGGTGCGTGCGGAGGAAGCTGCTGCCCGGTTCTCGGACAAGACGGCAGCGGAACTCTTGCCGGTGAGCATGCATGCTGCTCCGCAAACACAGAGTTCGAGCGTAGGCGCGCAGAGTTCGACCGGGATCAGCCCGGCGGTGAACCTGGCAGCTGAGCAGAAGCAGCAGATGGCGCAGCAGGGAGCTGTCGCTGCCGGCCCGCGTTACACGGGCGAGCCGATCTCGGTGAACCTGAAAGACGTCGACCTGAAAGATTTCTTCCGTCTGATCCACGAAATCAGCGGCCTGAACGTTGTTCTTGATCCCAACGTGCATGGCACGTTGACGATCGTGCTCGATGACGTGCCGTGGGATCAGGCGCTCGACATCGTGCTGAAGAACAATGATCTGGCGCGCGAACTGGAAGGGAATGTTCTGCGCATCGCGACGGTCGACACCCTGAAGAAGGAAGCCGACGCACGGCGCGCCCAGATCGAATCGGAAGCGCTGGCGGTGGAAAAAGTCTCGGTGACGCGGTTCCTGAGCTATGCGAAGGCGAAGGACGCGATCGCGACGGTGAAGAAGTTCCTCTCGCAGCGCGGCGACGTTGTGTCCGATGATCGCACCAACGCTGTGATCATCAACGACATTCCGAAGGTGATCCCGGTGATCGACCGTCTGCTCACGCAACTGGATCGCAAGACGCAGGAAGTGGAAATCGAGGCGCGTGTCGTAGCCGCTACGCGGCAGTTCGCGCGCGACATCGGCACGCAGCTTGGCTTCGGCTGGGGCAACAGCGCGTCGACGGTCGGTGGCGCGAGCGCGGTGGGAACTTCTCCGATCGGCGTGTTTGGCGGACAGCCTCCGTTCTATTCCGTCGTCGGCACGTCGGCGCCTTCGGGCACGACGCTGAACCAGATTCCGTTGTTCTCGAACCTGGCAGTGACGCAGCCTTCGAGCGGCATCGGTTTCCAGACGTCCAGTGCTGCGGTTCGTATCGACGCGATTCTGACCATGGCCGAGTCGCGCGGATTACTCAAAGTTCTGTCTCGTCCGCGCGTCGTGACCCAGAACAATATCCAGGCGCTGGTGAAACAAGGCGTGCGCGTACCGATCGTGACGCAGGCGCAGTTGGGCGGTCCTCCGACCGTGACCTACGTCGATGCGTTCCTGCGGCTGACGGTAACTCCGCAGATCACGTCGGAGAACACGATCTTCCTGAACGTGGACGTGGAAAACACGACCCCGAACTTCGGTCAGGAAGTGCAGGGTAACCCCGAACTGATCACGCAGCAGGCAACCACGCAGGTCCTGGTGACCGATGGTGGCACGGTGGTGATCGGCGGTGTGATCCAGACCCAGAACTCGATCCAGGTCTCGCAGGTGCCGCTGTTGGGCAGCCTGCCGGTGCTGGGCAATCTGTTCAAACATACGAAAGTTGACACCGCGAACCAGGAGCTGATTTTCTTCATCACTCCGCGGATCATTCAGACATAGCGAGTCGCGAGTAGCGAGCTAGAACCGCCGTCCTGGAGCAATTGCCGGGGCGGCGGTTTTGTTTGGTTCGCAGTTCTCAGTGAGAACTGCTTCGTCCTGTTACACTCCCGGCAATGGATTTCCGCGCACGCCAGGACAAACTCCGGAAACATTTGGCTACTACCCGGTTCGATTTACTTCTGGTCAGCCATCTTCCTAATATTCGATATCTTTGCGGATTTACCGGGAGTGCTGGGTTGCTGCTGGTGCAAGAATCCGAGAGCGTGTTTTTCACCGACGTTCGCTACGACATCCAGGCGCACGAAGAGGTGAAAGCAGCCAAGGTGGTGATCGGGCGGAAAGCAACACTGGCGGCTGTTGGGGAATTCCTCGCGAAGCATCGGAAACGGAGACGGCGGCAGATTCTTGGCATTGAATCGGAGCATTTCACGGTTTCGGAGAAGAAGCGGCTTAGCCAATTGACGCCTGCCGGAGTGAGATTGAAGGACGCTCCGTCGATGGTCGAGCGTTTTCGGATGGTGAAAGACGAGGAAGAGATCGGGCTGATTCGAAATGCGGTCAAGCTGGGTGGGGAGATTTTCGATAGAGGCCTGAAGGTGTTGCGGCGCGGCGTAAGAGAAGTCGAGGTGGCCGCCGAGATGGAGTTGGCGGCGCGCCGGGCGGGGGCTGACGGCATGTCATTCGAAACGATTATCGCGTCAGGGTCTCGATCGGCCTTGCCGCACGGGCGTGCATCTACGCAGGCGATCCCGTCGGGAGCGTTCGTGGTCTGCGACTTCGGTGTTATACTTTCAGGTTATTGTTCGGACGAGACCCGCACCGTGTGGGTCGGTTCGGTGCCTGCGGACGCACGCCGATGTTACGAAGCGGTGCGCCAGGCACAGCAGGCCGCCGTAGAAGCGGTCCGGCCTGGGATCACCGTTGGCGAGGTGGACGCGGCTGCGCGTAAGCCGTTGAGGGAGTCCGGATTAGCACGTTATTTCACTCATTCCACCGGGCATGGCGTGGGGCTTGAAATTCACGAGAGTCCGCGGGTCGCGGCCGGACAGGAAGAGATTCTTCAGCCCGGAATGGTGATCACGATCGAGCCGGGAGTATACTTCCCCGGCAAATGGGGTGTGAGAATCGAGGATATGGTAGGGGTCACCTCCGCGGGGTGTGAGGTTCTAACTCCGACGAGCAAGGAATTGCTAGTAGTTTAGTCTTCTTAGCTTCAATGTTCGCGTAAGCCAGGCAGTATCCGCGCCCGACGTGTTTGCGCCTCTTCCGGCGCTTGGGCGGGGATAGTAAACGGTCCCACCGTAAACGAATGAATCAAAAAGAGCTGAAAGAACTCATCGAGTTCCTCATCGAAAAAGACATTGCCGAGTTCGAGTTGGAACGGGGCGATGTCAAAGTCAGGATCAAGCGTGCCGGGGAACAAACGGTCGTGCATTCGCACGCAGAGCCTCGGTTCTACGCGATGCCTCCCGCACCGAGCACGCCAGTCGAAATGGCAGGTACGCCGCCGGTGGCTCCTCCGCCCAATGCGGCGGCTCCAGCTACTCCTGCGCCGGAGGAAGGCCTGCACTCCGTTAAATCACCCATCGTGGGGACATTTTATGAGGCACCTTCTCCGGGAGCGCCGCCCTTCGTCAAGGTGGGAGACTCAGTGGAGGTTGGACAGGTTCTGTGTATTGTCGAGGCGATGAAGCTGCTGAATGAGATTGAGTCGGATTTTGCAGGAGAGATTGTCAAGAAACTGGCGACCAACGGTCAGCCGATCGAATATGGCCAGGAATTGTTTGTGATCCGGCCGAAGAAGTGAAGCTGGAATTTCCGGGCGCGCTGCCTTGCGCGCCTTTTGTGTGTGCTGCAAACGCCGGACTGCGGACGGCCGAGGCGGCCGTCTCCACATAGATTCAAAACGCTGAAGTTCATGTTCAAGAAAGTTCTGATTGCGAATCGCGGGGAAATTGCGCTGCGCGTCATTTGCGCGTGCAAAGAACTGGGCATCCGCACAGTTGCCATTTACAGCGAGGCGGACCGCAACTCGTTGCACGTTCGTTTTTCTGACGAGGCGATTTGCATTGGGCCGCCGCAGTTGGCGCACAGCTATCTGAATATTCCGGCAGTGATTAGCGCAGCAGAAATCGCCAATGTGGAGGCGATCCATCCTGGATACGGCCTGCTGGCGGAAAACGCGAACTTCGCTGAAGTCTGCGAGATGAGCGGGATCAAGTTCATCGGGCCCCGGCCGGAAGTTACGCGGCTGATGGGCGAGAAGGAAAAGGCCCGGGCTGCGATGAAGAAGGCCGGCGTGCCCATTTTGCCTGGATCGGACGGCATTGTGGCCAGCGAGGGCGAGGCTTTGGAATGGGCGAAGCAAGTGGGGTTCCCGGTCATCGTGAAGGCTTCGGCGGGAGGCGGGGGCCGCGGCATGCGGATCGTCCGCAATGAAGAAGACTTGCCCGGACTCTTCAAGGCAGCCCAAGCGGAGGCTGCGGGGGCATTTGGCAATGGCGACCTCTACATGGAAAAGTATGTGGAGCATCCACGGCACATTGAGTTCCAGGTGCTGGCGGACGAGCACGGGAATGTCGTCAGCCTGGGAGAGCGCGAGTGCTCGATTCAGCGGCGGCATCAGAAGTTGCTGGAAGAATCGCCTTCGCTGCAGGTGAGCCCGGAACTGCGGAAACAGATCGGCGATGTGCTCTGCAAGTCCCTCGCGGATATTGGTTACTGGAACGCGGGAACGATCGAGTTCCTGATGGACCAGAACAAACGATTGCACTTTATCGAGATGAATACGCGCATTCAGGTGGAGCATCCGGTCACGGAGATGGTGACGGATGTCGACCTGGTGAAGAGCCAGATCATGATCGCGGCGGGAGCGAAAATGGAGGAGGTGCTTCACGGGCCAATCGTGCACCGTGGGCATTCGATCGAGTGCCGCATCAATGCCGAGCATCCGGAAAAGTTCACGCCGTCGGCGGGGAAGATTACCGCGTTTCATCCGGCGGGCGGGACCGGCGTGCGGGTCGATACGGCTGCATATGCGGAGGGAGTGATTCCTCCTTATTACGATTCTTTGATTGCAAAGCTGATCGTACGCGCCAAGGACCGCAACGAAGCATGCTCGCGGATGGCGCGGGCGCTCGAGATGTTCATCGTCGAGGGCGTGTACACGACGATTCCTTTGCACCGTAAAATACTGGCCGATCCAGATTTCAGGGCGGGAAGGTTTGATACCGGCTTTATTGAGCGATTTCTGGCGAAGAATGGGAAGTGAGAGTCGTGCCATTCGAAATGGATCCTAACAGTCCTGTCGTTCGGCTCTGCGTCCAGGGTATGGAGTGCGAAGGGCGGGGACTTTTCGAGGATGCCTCGCGCCTGTTTCAAAGCGCCTGGAACCAGAGCAGCAGTGATGTCGAGCGTTGTATTTCGGCTCACTATGTGGCCAGACATCAAAAAGACCCGCTCGATACGTTGAGGTGGAACCAGGTCTCGCTGGATCATGCGAACGCCATTGGCGATGACGGGGTCCTTGAGTTCTATCCATCCCTGTATTTGAATCTGGGAAACGCCCACGAAGACGCGGGGAGCCAGAGGGAAGCCCGGCATTTCTATGAAATGTCGGCCAGAGTGCTCGACAGGCTTCCAGAAGGCCGATACTGCAGCCTGGCCCGCGAAGCGGTTCAGAAGGCTTTGCTGCGAATTGCTGACAATCGGCTGAAACAATCCCATGTAGCCGATACGGCAATCTGATCGGGTCCCGTGAAGACACCATGGAAGCGGACATCGTCGATCCCGAGAACAAGCAGTCGACAGCCGCGGCAATTGTCACCGGGCTCAGCGTTGTCTACCCGTGGCAGTGCGACCACATGGGCCACATGAACGTGATGTGGTACACGGGGAAGTTTGACGAAGCAACGTGGCACCTGCTGGCGCTGATCGGACTCACTCCGGCCTACCTGCGTGAACAAAAGCGTGGGATGGTCGCCGTACAACAGGAAACAACATACAAGCGCGAGCTTCTCGCGGGTGACCTGATCGCGATTCACTCCGGCGTGCTGGAAATGCGGGAAAAGGTAGTCCGGTTTTATCACGAGATGCTGAACGCTGAGACGCGAGAAGTCGCGGCAAAGACTACCCTGACGGGCGTTCACCTCGATACCGAAAGCCGGAAGTCGTGCCCGTTTCCGGAGGAGATCCTGGAGCGAGGGCGCCAGTTGGTGACCCAGACCGGGCCGTGACTCAACATGCCGAAACAAAATAGAGTCATTCCCCGCCTGTACCCAATTCTGGACGCCGGTTCTTTCGCTAATGCCAATGTGATGCTTGCCGTGGCGCAAGGTTTGGTGGTGGCCGGTTGCACGCTACTGCAATACCGCAATAAGTCGGGCAATGCCCGGCTAATGTTGGAGCAGGCGCGGGAACTGAAAAGAGTTCTTCGAGGCCAGCGGCAAGATCGCCACTTCTCCCAAAATCAGGGAGAAGTGGGGCACCCACATTCTGGTGAGATCGATGTTTCCGTTCGGCTGATCATGAACGACCGCGCCGATCTGTGCCTGGCGGCTGAATTCGATGGTGTGCATGTGGGCCAGGACGATCTGTCTGCGGAGGCTGTGCGTGGGATTATCGGGCCGGATCGGTGGTTGGGAGTCTCCACGCACAATCCTGAGCAGCTGCGCGAGGCGGATCTAACCTCGGCAGATTATCTGGCAATTGGACCGGTATTCGCCACGACTAGCAAGGAGAAGCCGGATCCAGTCCTCGGCCTTGAAGGCGTGCGGCGAGCGCGGGATTTGACGCGGAAACCGCTAGTGGCCATCGGGGGGATTACGCGGGCGAATGCAGTTTCTGTAATAGAGGCAGGGGCTGATTCCGTGGCGGTGATTTCCGACCTGATTGAGGCTCCCCGGAAATCAGCAGAGGAATTTTTGAGCATCTTAGGGTAAAGTGCTGCAAATGCGTCGTTGGATGTCTCCCCGACCTAGCGGCCTTCGGCTTCGCCGGGGCAGCCGAGGCGGCTATCCCACACGGCTCTTGCTAACGACCAACGACCAATAACCAACGACTGAACCAGGAGCGATTCTCTGAGCACACCGACAACGACGCAGCCATCCGCCGGCAGCGACTGGGAAATTCACAGCCATCAAGACAAAGAACTGGTCCAGGTATTGGGCCTGACCAGTTCCACCATGCTGGTCATCGGGTCGATGATCGGTTCGGGCATCTTTATTGTGTCGGCCGAGATTGCGCGCGAGGTGGGCTCCCCGGCGCTACTGATCGGAGCCTGGGTGGTTACGGGAATCATGACGGTCGTGGCTGCTCTCAGTTATGGCGAGTTGGCGGCGATGATGCCTCGGGCCGGCGGCCAATACGTTTATCTGCGCGAGGCGCTGGGGCCGCTCTGGGGATTCCTGTATGGATGGACGCTGTTCCTGGTCATTCAGACGGGAACAATCGCGGCCGTAGGCGTGGCTTTTGGCAAGTTTCTCGGTGTCTTCTTTCCATCGATTTCCTCGACGCATTGGATCATCCATCTCTGGAAAGTGCCGCCGATCCCCATCGGGCCAATGGTGCTCGGCAATATGGATGTAGGGATTAATACCCAGAATCTGGTGGCAATTCTGCTGGTGATTTTGCTGTCATTCATCAACGTACTGGGAGTCAAGACGGGCGCGGCTATTCAGAACGTTTTCACGACGGCGAAAGTGTTGGCACTGGCAGCGCTGGCAACCTTAGGGTTCGCGTTCTGCCGTAATCCGGAAGCCATACTCGCGAATTTCCGTGGACATTTCTGGGAGAACGTGGGATTCGGGGCGCAACACGATATCGGCGGAGGCGTGTGGGTGGGGACATTGACAGTGTTAGCGATCGCCCAGGTTGGATCGCTCTTCTCGGCTGACGCGTGGAACAATGTGACTTTCACCGCCGGGGAAGTGAAGAATCCCAGCCGCAATCTGCCGCTGTCGTTGGCTGTCGGTACGGGCGTGGTGATCGCACTGTATATCGCGTGCAACTTCATCTATCTGGCCGCCCTGCCGTTCCATGGAACCGAGAGTGCCACAACGATTCTAGGCCGGGGGATCACGCATGCTGCCGAGGATCGCGTTGCGACTGCAGTGATCTCGCAGAGGTTTGGGTCCTCTGGTGGCTACCTGATGGCGGCGGCCATCATGATCTCCGGCTTCGGCTGCATGAACGGGCTGATTCTTTCCGGCGCGCGAGTCTACTACGCGATGGCGAAGGATGGGCTGTTCTTTCGCAATGTCGCGAAATTGCATCCCAGATACAAGACTCCGGCGATTTCCCTCATGGTGCAGATGGTCTGGACTTGCGTATTGTGCGTCTCGGGAACTTACGGGCAACTCCTGGATTACATCATTTTTGCGGTGCTGGTGTTCTACATCCTGACCATTGTGGGACTTTTTGTGCTGCGGCGGACGCATCCCGATGCAGTGCGGCCATACAAGGCCGTGGGATATCCGGCGCTGCCGATCATTTATATTGTGATGGCTTTATTCATCGATGTCGTACTATTGCGTTACAAGCCGCAATACACGTGGCCGGGATTGATCGTGGTGCTGCTCGGGATTCCGGTGTATTACGCGTGGTCGCGGCGGCAAGCTGAACTCACAGTGTAGATCCGGGGATAATAAGGAGAGCCGTGCAATGGCCAATCTTTTCGCAACGAAGCCTCTGAACAGGTTGATGAATGAGGCTCAAGAGACGGGCGAGCACAGTCTGAAGCGGACGCTCGGCCCGGTCAGTCTCATCATGCTCGGTATCGGGGCGATCATTGGGGCGGGTTTGTTCGTGCGCACGGCCGACGCCATTGCCGATCGCTCGGGTCCGTCAGTAACGCTTGCTTTCATTGTGGCCGGGTTCGGTTGCGCCTTTGCCGGGTTGTGCTATGCCGAATTCGCTTCGATGATCCCGGTCGCGGGGAGCGCTTACACCTATTCCTACGCCACGATGGGAGAGTTGGTCGCGTGGATCATTGGCTGGGATCTGGTTCTGGAATACGCGGTCGGCGCAGCCACGGTTGCCGTCTCCTGGAGTCAATATGCCAACCGCGTGCTGGACTGGTTCGGATTGCGCGTTCCATTTCAATGGAGCCACTCTCCCCTGGAGACGGCGATGGGCACCGGGGAACGCGGGATCATCAATCTGCCGGCCCTGTTTATTTTGCTGCTCTTGTCGGCCCTGCTAATCAAGGGGACCAAGGAGTCAGCCACCGTTAATGCTCTGATTGTGATTCTGAAGGTCACGATTGTGGTTCTCGTGATCAGTATCGGCTGGGGTTTCATCAATCCCACCAATCACGCTCCATTCGTTCCTGCTGCAACGGAGTATGTAACGCCGGCGGGCATCACTCATCACTTCGGAGGTTTGCTGGGAATTCTGGGCGCAGCGGGCGTGGTCTTCTTCGCATATATCGGCTTTGACGCCGTTTCGACGGCTGCGCAGGAAGCAAAGAATCCCAAGCGTGATATGCCCATCGGAATTCTGGGTTCTCTGGTGATCTGCACCGTCCTTTACGTGCTTTTCTCCTACGTGCTGAGCGGGGTTGCGACGGTTCAGGATTTTCGGACCGCGGGACGGGAAGCATCCGTTGCTTTCGCGATTACCAAGTACATGCATGGGTATGAGTGGCTGTCGAAATCGGTCACCGTCGCAATTTTGGCAGGGTTCTCGTCGGTGATCCTGGTGATGTTGCTAGGGCAGTCCCGAGTCTTTTATTCGATGAGCAATGATGGTCTGGTGCCGAAGATTTTTTCGGACATCCATCCTCGCTTTCGCACTCCCTACAAGTCGAACATGCTGTTCTTTGTGTTCACGGGACTGTTTGCGGCCTTTCTTCCCGAGGATATCGTGGGTGAGATGACGAGTATTGGGACGCTGTTTGCGTTTGTACTGGTGTGTATTGCCGTTTGGATCCTGCGTGTTCGGCGCCCCGATCTGCCGCGCGCGTTTAGAGTGCCTGCTGTGCCCATTGTCACGCCTTTGGGGGTCATCATCTGCGCCGCGATGATCTACGGACTGGGCTGGACCAACTGGTTGCGGCTGGGCGTGTGGCTGGTGATTGGGCTGGCAATCTACTTCGGTTATGGGCGGCGGCATAGCAAGGTGCAGGCGCTGAATGGCGTTCCCCAACCGAGTGGCGAGCCCAGCATGGCGGATTAGGCTCTCATCGTTTCAACGGCGGCCCTCCGCACTGCGCGGAGGGTCGTTTTGTTTTATAGTCGTGGGCGGAACAGGCGTCGTGAGTCGTTGGTCATCAGTCGTTGGCCTACAGACCGGCGGGCTCCGCCCCTCCGGGACGGCCGCGGCGGCTGTCGCTACACGAGTACAACTCCATGGCAGCTCTTCGCCACTTGCGAAAGATCGGCGTTCTCCTCGTGATGGTGATCGCGGCTGGTACCGCTGGTTATCACTTCATCGAGGGCTGGACTTGGTTCGATGGCTTCTACATGGTGATCACCACCCTGACCACCATTGGATATCAAGAGGTCCATCCCTTGTCTCATGCGGGTCGCCTGTTCAATGTATTCATCATCATCTCCGGTGTGTCGCTACTTTTGCTGGGGGTCGGGCTGCTGAGCCAGGCTTTGCTAGAATTCGAGCTGCAGAGCTTCTTCGGAAGGCGGCGCATGGAGCGCGAGATCGGACGTCTCGACGGCCACTACATCATCTGCGGCATGGGACGCGTGGGCCGCAGCGTGGCGCGGGAACTGGCGCGCAAGCCGGTGCCGTTTGTGATCGTTGAGAACGCAGAGACCAAACGGCAGCGGTTTTCCCACGAAAACTGGTTGGTGATCGCCGGAGACGCTACGTTGGAGCAGACTCTGCGCCAGGCTCAGATCGAGCGTGCTCGCGGATTGATCGCGGCAACAACCACTGACGCGACCAATCTCTATATCGTGCTCACGGCGCGAGGGCTCAATCCGCAGTTGAAGATCATTGCGCGGGCGAGCGAGGATGCGGCTGAGAAGCATCTGCTCACGGCCGGAGCTGACTCGGTGGTGTCGCCATATTCATTTGCCGGACAACGAATCGCGCAGTCACTGCTGCGGCCACATGTGGTCAGCTTTCTCGATACCGCGACTACACACCTTGGCATGGACCTTGAGATCGGCGAGATTCATGTGACGTCGGATTCAAAATTTGCGGGTAAAACGCTCGAGACTTCGCGGATCCGGCAGGAGCGGGGTGTAATCGTGCTGGCGATCAAGCGTCGCGATTCGATGCGCTTCAATCCCGCACCCGATGAGAAGATCGAGCCCAATGACTGCCTGATCGCCATGGGCGAGCCAGCGCAGTTGCGCCAACTGGAACAGTCTGTAGCCTCTTCATGAAAGTCGCACTCCCATGAAAATCGTCACCGCGGCAGAGATGCGCGAGATTGATCGCGTTACGAGCGAGAAGTTTGGCGTGCCGTCGCTCGTGTTGATGGAGAACGCGGGGGCTGCGGTGGCCGAACTTGTGCTGGAGGCCTGTGAGCCGGTCTTCGAGGATGGCGCAGATAAGCCCGCGCTAAAGACTCGCGCTGAGGCGCCCCGGACGAGGGCGTCCGGGGCTACATTCACGTCCGGGGCTACACCAACGATTCTCGTTATTTGCGGCAAGGGCAACAATGGGGGCGACGGGTTTGTGGCGGCGCGATTGCTGCTCGAGAGGCGGCAGGCGGTTGAGGTCATTCTGCTCGCTGATCCTGGGGAACTTAAGGGCGATGCAGCAGTCATGTATGGGAAGCTGCCCAAGCCGGCAATCATCGTACGGTCCAGCGAGGAGTTGAAGAGTGAGCGCATGCGGCAGTTGTTTTCTGCCGATATTTTCGTTGATGCCATCCTGGGTACTGGATTCAAGCCGCCGGTAAAGGGGCTGTATGCCGACGCGATCACTTTGATGAATGCTGCGAATGGGAAGGCAATCGCAGTCGACATTCCTTCAGGGGCTGACGCCGACGCGATGGGGCCGCAGCAGGGCACGATTGCCAGGGCCGATGCCATTGTCACGTTCACGGCAGCACGTCCGGCGCACGTGTTTAGCCAGTTAACAAGCAGTCCGACGTGCATTGCTCCAATTGGATCGCCGGACGAAGCCATTGTCTCTTCGCTGCGGCTGAACGCGATTCACCCACGCGACTTCGAATCGTTCGTTGCCTTTCGCCCTCCTGAATCCAACAAGGGAAACTATGGGCATGTGCTGGTGATAGGCGGCTCGTTGGGCAAGGCCGGAGCGGCGGCCATGGCTGGGATGTCGGCATTGCGGGCGGGGGCGGGATTGTCGACCGTCGCAACCGCAAAGTCAGTGCTTTCCACGGTTGCGGGATTTCATGCGGAGTTGATGACTGAGCCTCTCGAGGAAACGGACGCGGGAACCATTGCGACCAGCGCGGGAGTGCGCCTTGAGGAACTGCTGAAAACCGTGACCGTCGTGGCAATCGGGCCGGGAATTTCGCGCGATCCACATACCGCGACGCTGGTGCGCTCGCTGGTCGCGCATCACACCATTCCCATGGTTGTGGATGCCGATGGGCTCAACGCGTTCGAGCATCATACGGGCGAACTCCACGGGAAGGGGAGGACGCTGGTGATCACGCCGCATCCCGGCGAAATGGCACGGCTGGCGGGATGTTCAACGGCAGATGTGCAGAAAGACCGGCTCGGTGTTGCGCGGAAGTTTGCCCGCGCGCACGAGTTGATTGTGGTTCTTAAAGGACATCGAACGCTCGTGGTTCAGCCAGACGGGGAAGCCTGGGTCAACCTGACGGGGAACCCGGGGATGGCGACGGGCGGAACGGGCGACATTTTGACGGGAATGGTGGCGGCGATGATCGCGCAACATCCGAAAGACCCGCTGATGGCGGCATGTGCGGCGGCGTGCTTACATGGGCTGGCGGGTGATATTGCGCGCGAAAGCATGGGTGAGCACTCGCTTGTAGCCACTGACTTGCTGCGGGGACTGCCGGAGGCGTTTGAGAGGGCGCGGCAGAGCGTGACGAGCCGGTATGGGTACTGGAACTCCTGCGCAGAAATGTCATTGTGAGCGGAGTGCAGTTGTAGCTACGCTTCCAGTCTGCCTGGAATCGAAGGGTACCTACTCTGCGCGGTCGCCGGAGTAAATCATAGAGATCCTTCGACTGTGCAGTTGCCTTCGCTTCGCTCTGGCAACTGCTCCGCTCAGGATGACAGAACTGAAAACTTCATTTTGATTTTGGCAGTTGAATTGTCCTCCCCTCTTTGGCTGAACGCCGCGCGGCGTCGAGAATTTCCGTTACGGTCACGTTTGTTGGCAACGACGACAGGGCTTCATCTCTCACTCCGTAGATGATCAGGTCATGCAGGTAAACGAGTTCGTCGCCGTAGGGCGCTGGGATTGGCTTCGCCATGAGCTCATCCTCTCTGTCGCCAGCTCGCTGCACGCGAATGTCGTCCCGTTTGACGGTGATTACCTGTCCCGTCTGCCCATAGACTTCCATGTCCTTGCGGTCAATCGGCCAGTTCCAGGAAGCCTGAATGATGGCCTGCGCTCGCGGGTATGTCAGGATGATCGTGGCTTCGTCGTCGACTCGCGGATAGATTTCGGGCTTGAGCTGCTGCGTGACTGCGGTGACAGTTTGCGGTCGCTGGCCGTCCATAAGCCAGGTCATTAAATCGGCGCCATAGCATCCAAAATCGAACAGCGCGCCGCCGCCATTGAGTTTGGGATCGGTCAGCCACGAGAGGAACTCCGGTTCCACACCGATCTCTTGAGGCCCTTTGTGGCCGTCGTGTACGACTACTTTCCGGATCTTGCCCAGGCTCCCTTCATGCACCAGATCATAGACTGCATGATTGCTGCGGTACCAGGACGTCTCGTAGTTCACGAGCACATGGATGTTGCCGGCCTTGGCGGCTTTCTGCATCGCCAGCGCATCCTCTAGGCTGACGGCCAGAGGCTTCTCCATCATGACATGCACGCCGTGACGGGCGCAGATCTCGACCACGCGGCGGTGGTCGTATGTGCTTGTGTAGACGAGCACAGCCTGGGGATGAGCTTTGGCAATCATCTCTTCAAGATCGGCAAACATCAGCGAAGCCGCGAAATGGTACTTGGTGGCGGCTGCAGAACGGAGCGTTTCGTCCGGTTCCACCACCCCGACAATGTCGATCAGAGGCGAGCTCTGGTACTGTGCAAGGAATCCATGCACGTGGCCGTGTACCAGGCCGACGATCGCGACGCGAAGCTGGATGTATTGCTGCGGCTGTGCCTGTCCGAATGCAGGTCCGCAAAGCAGAATTGGCAAGAGTAAAAACAAGAGCAGGACGAGGAGATGAACCCGCGGCATGATTTCCTCCAAGCGCTTATTCAAGATAGTCGAATCCGCAAGTGCTTGCGAAATGCTGAGATTCTGAGCCGGCGCTAGTGTCCCATAGTACATTGCCTAATCAGTAAATATGGTCCAAGTGCTTCCAGTTTCGAGGATTTCATCCGCCGATTTTCCGCTCCCAGCTTGGAATCCGGACAAGGGGCCTCCGTAATCTGTTACGCAATATCGAGTAGTGCGATAGTGTAATTAGGCCTATGACCCACTTCCCCCAACCGCACCCCTCGCGGCGCGCCGCCCGGGTCCAGCTTGGAGATTCCGTTCTGGCTGCGATTCGTCTTGAAGATGGCCGCCGTACCAAAGCTAAACTCCAAACCATCTCTGTGACCGGAGGCCTGTTGCGCCTGCAGCAATCATTGGGAGCGGGCGACTTTGTGGAAGTCGCGTTCCAGACGCAGGCTGGGCCGGTGCATGGCATGGCCGAAGTCCTCAGCCCGATGAAAAAACTGGCCGACAGCGTGCTGCAGCCGTTCCGCTTCGTGGCGATTGAGGATGATGACCATCGCCGCCTGCGCACTTCGCTTGATCACGTGGTGGAGCGGAGTTCGCTGGGCATCAAGTCGAGCGCGTTCTCCGCGTACTAATGCCAGGAGAGACAGCGGCCGCGGCTGTCCGGCGAGCGCAGCGAGCTCTAGCGAATAGCATCGTGTCGTTTCTACCGAACTCCCTGTTTCAGTTGTCGTCCTTTCCCGGCAATCCCGTCCGGGCTGTCATATGCCGTCGCTTCGCGGCTTGGGGCTGAATGCGGCGTGCGTCCTCGCTCGCCTTATACTGCTGATGTGAATCGTGAAACAAAAACAGGCGCATTGCTGCGCGAAGGTATCACCCATTCGCCGGAGGAGACGATCGCCTTCGGCCGGACTTTGGGCGAACTACTGGCTCCTCCTAAACTGGTGTTGCTTCGCGGGGACCTGGGGGCGGGGAAGACCACGTTGGTGAAGGGAATTGCGGCGGCCTTCGAAGCAGCGGCGGAGGAAGACGTCACCAGCCCTACGTTCACCCTTATCCACGAATATCGCGGGCCGCGGGCGAATCTGTATCACATTGATCTGTATCGTATCGACACGCAGCGAGAGTTGGATACGCTGGCGCTCGACGATCTGCGCGGAGATGACGGCATTCTGCTGATCGAGTGGGGAGAGAAATTTCCGCGGTTTGTGCGCGAGCGGGATGTGGAGATTGCGTTAGAACAGACTGGCGAGAATCAGCGTACGATCAAAATCGTTCTCTAGTGTGCGCTGGTTTCCACGCGTGGAGCGAAAACGGAGCGTAAACATCCAGCCGGTGCGCACCACTCCCGCACCATCGAGAACAGGATGGCTGCCGCGAAGAAGGCAAAGGCTAGATAGCTTTTTCGCATCTGGACTCTACGTCGAAGGTTGATTTCTTCGAATTACTCAGTGATTCCACAGAACTGCCGGGCGTTGCCCTGCGGACAGCCGAGGCGGCTGTCCCTGCATGGCCTCCGCCGCCCGTCAACTACTTCTTGGTTCGCGCATCGGCTTTGGCGAACCACCCATCGAGCCATTCTAAACCGCGCACTGCGTAGTCCCGAGCGTCGTCCGGTTTGTAGAATACGTGGCCCTCGTGCGCGTAGACCACCAGTTGCGTGGGCACGTTCAACGTCTTGAGCGCGTGCCACCACTCGACGGATTGCTCCATTGGCACTTCTCCGTCACTATCGCCAACCAGGATTAGCGTCGGCGTCTGGACGTTCTTCACGAAGTGCATGGGATCGCTCTTGGCGTAGACGGCCGGGTCGTCGTAGACGGAGGCGCCGAAGAACGGGAGCATCCATTCATCGATTTCATTCACTCCGTAGTAGCTCAGCATGTCAGAAAGGCCGGCGCCGGCAACGGCGGCGGCAAAGCGATGCGTCTGAGTTTCGGCCCACATGGTCATGTAGCCGCCATAGCTGTGTCCACGAATGCCGATGCGGCGCGGATCGACGGGGAATTCCCTGAGGACGGCGTCGATGCCAGCCATGATGTCGTGGAAGTCGCCGCCGCCGAAATCTTTCACGTTGGCTTGCGTAAACGCTTCGCCCTGACCGTAGCTGCCGCGGGGATTCGGACACAGAGTGAAATACCCCATGGCGGATTGTGGCCCCACGATGCGGCTGTCCCAACGCGCCCCGCAGGCTGACGACGGACCGCCGTGTACGTTCACGACGAGCGGATATTTCTTGCCTGGGTCGTAATCTTTCGGGAGCATCAACCAGCCCTGTACCCGCTTTGTTCCGTTAGTCCAATGGATGTTGCGGGCGGGTCCCCAAGCGGGCTTGATATCAGAATTGAGAGTGGTCAATTGATTCCATTTTCCGAGTGGGCCTGTCCAGATTTCGGGCGGCGTGCTTGGCGATTGGCGGACAAGAGCGGTTGTCGCCCCATCGCGCGAGAACGAATAGGGGCCAACGGACTCCTCTGCACTCCAAAGCTGTTGCACCGTGCCGGACGTGTTGACTGCGCCGAAGCCCGAGTTGCCGTCGATGTTTTCGCCGAACGTGATGCGATCGGAAGCCGTCCAAATCAAAGACGAAGGAGACGCCTTGATGTTGGGAGTCAGATTCCGCGCTTTGCCACCGCTGAACGGAACCACGAAAACATCTCCTCCTGTGGAACCTTCATCGCTCATCAAGCCCTCGATGAAGGCGACATTCTTGCCGTCTGGCGAGACACGCGGCTCAGCGATCTGGAGTTTAGAAGCATAGATCTCCCGCATCTCGCTCGACAGGGCGTCGATCCGGTAGAGGCGGGCGACATACCAGTTCGCGTCGCCGGAGCCGTGAGCGGCGGTGGCGACCCATGAACCGCCATCGGGAGTCCAGTCATACTCGTAGATGTACATGTCAGCGGGCGTGATCGGCGTAACGGCGTTGCTGCTGAGATCGATCGCTGTGAGGCGCTGCTCGTAGACGTGCTCGCCGACGACACCCGCCATGGGGGTCATGGGCTGCAGGGGCCCGGATTGGCGGGGCATGCCTTCGATGAAAAGCAGCGCGACCTTGGAGCCATCGGGAGAAAAAGTGAGGCTCTCCGCATTTCCTTTCAGATCGGCGTGTTTCATCGGAGCGCCGCCGTCGGCTGGAGCGGTCCATAGCTGGGCCGAAGGGGCTTCGCCGGGCACATCGGCGAGGAAGGCCAACTGTTTTGAGTCCCGCGACCAGGCAGCATCGCGCAATTCGAGTTTTCCTTCAACCTCGATCGAGTGGCTGATTTTGTCGTCGAGCGAAAGGACGGTGAGGTGGCCACTCACAACGTAAGCGACCCGGTGACCGTCGGGCGAAATCGCGACCTCCTGAATTGTCTTCGCCCTGGGCATCGAGTCGATTAGCGATGCCGCCCGGGAGGTCGTGGTCTGCGCCGCAGAGCTGGGAATCGCTATCAGCGGCCAGAGAAGGGAGAAAAGAAATCGCCCGTTCAGAGTCATGGTTGAGGAGTATATCGCGAACAATCAGACATCTCTGTTATGCGAACGAGCAAGAGGCCGCGACCAACGATGATGGGCCCGTGCGGCGGCATCTCACATCTCGCAAAATCGGCGAGACATGGCGCAGCCAACCACGTTTTGTTCCGCCAAAGAAAAAAGGCCCCAAGACTGAGAACTCACAACTGAAGGACTGGATTCAGAATCCCATGATGTTGTAGCCACAGTCCACGTAAAGCACTTCGCCGGTGATGCCGCTGCTGGCGTCGGAGGCAAGGAATACTCCCGTGGCCCCCACTTCTTCGATTTCCACACGCCGCCCCAGCGGGGCGCGCTCTTCATGCTCCCTCAGCATGTCGCCGAAGCCCGCGATGCCACGGGCGGCCAGCGTCTTGATCGGGCCGGCGGAGATGGCATTGACCCGGATTCTTTCCTTTCCCAATTCGTAGGCCAGATATCGCACTGAACACTCAAGACCGGCCTTGGCGACGGCCATTACGTTATATCGCGGCACGACTTTTTCCGAAGCGTAGTAGGTCATGGTGATGATTGATCCGCCATCAGTCATGAGTGGGGCAGCGGCGCGGGCTACGGCGATGAGCGAATACACGCTCACATCGAGCGCGATGCGGAAACCTTCACGGGAGGTATCGACGAAGCTTCCCTTGAGTTCGTCGGCGGGGGCATAGGCGACGGAGTGAACCAGAGTATGAATCTTGCCCAACCGCTCTTTCAACGTGCCAAAGAGCCGGGCGATTTCTTCGTCTTTGCTGACGTCGCACATGTAGGCTTGGGTGCCAGGCAGCGAGAGGATGAGGTCTTTGGCTTCCTGCTCCAAGCGCTCGTTTTGATAAGTGATGGCGAGTTTCATGCCCGCGGCATGTAATCCCTGCGCGATCGACCACGCGATCGAGCGCTTGTTGGCGACTCCGAAGACAACAGCATTCCTGCCCTGTAGATCAGCGGACATAGGTCTCCTTGGGAAATGAAAAGAATATCAGCCCCGGGCGATTCTTTACTACGGGCGGTGCTTACGGTTCCTGTTGCAGATTTCTGCGTTCGTAAGGAATGCTTAGCAATTTCAGCGGCTAAAGCTTGTGACCGCCGAGATGGCGGAGAAAATCCGCCGGAGGGCGCAGACTGCATCCTTAGTCCGCTGCCATCTCTTCATGGACTTCAGCTTGCACCGGGATGCTCGACGCGATGAAGGAAAGCACGTAGACGCAGGCCAGGATCGCGAAGGCAACCACCAGGCTGACTTTCTGCGCCACTGTT
>Ga0335080_10001721_pt1 | contig 21702 bp, 9 predicted proteins | sample Lox_Sample_34_FD_206720 | JGI IMG/M metagenome (GOLD analysis project Ga0335080, IMG submission 206720) | Soil microbial communities from Loxahatchee National Wildlife Refuge, Florida, United States - Lox_Sample_3.4 | ecosystem: Environmental > Terrestrial > Soil > Wetlands | place: USA: Florida...
CGTACACTCGAATCAGATCGAAAGCACTACATTCGGGACTGACACGCGCCAGCTTCACGGCATCTGCGCTCAACCATGCCGCCTCCCTGAAGCAACTCCCGAAGAAGATTTCTGAGCGCTGGACCTCACAGAGATGAACTTAGGAGTCGAGATCAATGTCCGTGATCCTGTCAGCACCAGCACAGGTTTGGGTTCAGAAGACCGCCAGCAGAGAGGTGGTCCCAAGGCATCGCATGCAAGATACCTTGACCTTCTACATCTGGAGAGGTATATGTAGAAGACATAGGCATGAAGAAAGTAGATAACAGATTCGGCCTCCCGCAAGGCACGCTCGATCTTCTCATCATGAGGGTCGTTGCCCTTGGACCCATTCACGGTTATGCCATCGCACAGAGAATTCAGCAGATCTCACGCGACGTACTCCAGGTCCAGCAGGGATCCCTCTATCCCGCTCTGCACCGCCTGGAATACAAAAAGCTGCTGATGGCCAAGTGGCAGCCGACTGAGACCGGCCGGGAAGCCAAATTCTATGAACTCACCGCCAAGGGCCGCGTTTTTCTCAAGGATGAAACCGAAAACTGGAAACGACTCACCGACGTCGTCGGTCTCATCCTCAAGGGAACTGTTGAAGGAGTTTCATGAGCTGGCTCCAGAGGCTGTTCTCACGTAACCGTTTGGATCGCGAACTCGACAAGGAGCTGCGCTTCCACTTCGAGACCCAGGTCGCCGACAAGATTCGCTCCGGCATTCCCGACAGTGAAGCCCGCCGGCTTACTCGCCTTGAGTTTGGAGGCATCGATCAAATCAAGGAAGACTGCCGCGGACGACGCGGAACCATGTGGGTCGAGTCGCTTCTCCAGGATGTTCGCCACGCCCTTCGTCAATTGCGAAAAGCACCTGGGTTTACCGTACCGGCAGTTCTAACCCTGGCGCTGGGCATCGGAGCAACCACCGCGATCTTCACGCTCGTGCAGCAGGTGATGTTGCAATCGCTCCCGGTCACCAGACCGGACCAGCTTTGGCGCATCGGCGACCAGCATCGCTGTTGCAACTGGGGTGGATACAGCCAGGAAGGCGACGGCGAGCCGAACGACTGGAGTCTTTTTTCCTGGGAGGCGTACAAGCTATTTCGCGCCAACACAACCGGATTTCAAGATCTGGCGGCGCTCCAGCCGGGAAACATTAGGCTGGCGATTCGGCAAGCTGGCTCGCCGGGTCCACCGGATGCAGCCAATGGCCAGTTTGTCTCCGGCAATTTCTTTGAGACGCTCGGTGTATCAGCGTGGCGCGGACGCGTAATGGGCGACATCGATGACCGGGAGGGCGCGCCTCTGGTCGCTGTGATGAGCTTCCATGCGTGGCAGGAGAAGTACGGCTCCGATCCGTCGGTCGTCGGATCTACATACCAGATTAACGGCCGGGCTTTCACGATTATCGGCGTGACCCCTGCAGGTTTTGTTGGGGCAAAGATGGTGAACTGGGGCATGCCGGATATCTGGATGCCGCTGACCACCGAGCCGATGCTGCTAGGGACAACGGCGCGAATCAAAGACCCGCGGGTCGATTGGCTCGACTTAATTGGACGTGTGCGCCCAGGAACGAATCCGAAAACGCTGCAAGCGCAGCTTCAGAGCGAACTGCACCAATGGTTGGCCGGCCACTTGGCCGACATGAACCCGCAGGAGAAGGCCGCGTGGCAGAAGCAGACATTGCGCGTCTCGCCAGGCGCCGGCGGTTTCTCCGGACTGCGCAGAGATTACAGCGAGGGCCTGAGGCTCCTCATGATCACGGCCTGCTGCGTGCTGCTGGTTGCGTGCGCCAACATAGCCAACTTACTGTTGGTCCGCGGATTGAGAAACCGGCAGCAGACTGCGGTCCGCGTGGCGCTTGGTGCGTCTCGTGGGCGCCTGGTGACGAACGCTCTGCTCGAAAGCATTGCTCTGTCTCTGATCGGCGGTGCAGCTGGCTTAGCCGTGGCCTGGGCGGGAGCACGCCTGATCCTCTACCTGGCGTTCAGAGTGCTGGAGCAAGGCACTTGGATCCCCGTCCAGGCTTCGCCCTCAACCCCAGTACTGTTCTTCGCCCTTGGGCTCTCTTTGCTCACCGGCGCGATCTTCGGAATCGCTCCCGCTTGGATGACGTCCCATGCCGAGCCCGTAGACGCCCTGAGAGGTGCTAACCGTGAGGTGGGAGGAAACCGGCATGGGGCACAGAGGGTGTTGGTCATTGCGCAGACGGCGGTATCTCTCGTGCTGCTGAGCCTGGCCGGGATGTTGAGTGGCAGCCTGCGCAATCTGGAGCGACAGAACTTCGGGTTCGATCCAGATGACCGCTATCTGCTTTCCATCGATAGCCCTATTCTGGCGAACTACAAGCAGGAGCAGCTGGTCCCCCTCTTTCGGGAGATTCAGGATCGGCTCGGCGCTATTTCTGGCGTGCGCGCTGTCAGCTCCGCCACCTATGCGCCCATGACCGGCGATCAGTGGGGACACGGCATTCGGGTTCAGGGCAAACCCGAGCCCGGCCCGAATGACGATGCATTCAGCGACTGGACCCGCATTACGCCAGGATTTTTTGATACCATCGGCGCTCGAATGCTGGCAGGTCGCGCCATCAGTGAAGATGACAACGGAAATGCAAGGCACGTGGCGGTCATTAACGAAGCCTTTGCGAAGAAGTTCCTCGGCAACCAGAATCCCATCGGGCAGCACTTCGGTCCAGGTCCGATAAAGAACTCGAAAACCTATGAAGTCATCGGCGTCGTGCAGAACATTCACTACGTGACTTGGGGCTTCACAGACCCGGACCGGGCCATGTACTACATCCCCGAGGCGCAGACTGTTCACTTCGATGAGACTGACAATCAGAGCTACGAGCTCTGGTCGCAGAACCTATACAACATCGTGATCTGGGCGCCGGGCCATCCGCAGAACATGCTCATGCAGGTGAAGAAGGCAATGGCCGAAGTCAATCCAAACCTGATCGTGTATGACGTTCAACCCTATTCGCGATTGATTCAGGGAACGTTCGACCAGCAGAATATGATCGCCAGCCTCACCTGGCTGTTCGGTGCGGTTGGTCTTTTGCTGGCGGCAGTTGGCCTCTATGGCGTAACCGCCTACGGCGTGGAGCAGCGCACAAGCGAGATTGGTGTGCGGATGGCGCTGGGGGCCGATCGAAATTCGGTGACCGCTATGGTCCTTCGCGGAGCGTTTTCGCAGGTTGGCATCGGATTGGTGATCGGGATTCCCGCCGCGATCGGAGCTGGGTATCTCATGGCCAACCAGCTCTTCGGAGTCAAGCCTTGGAATCCGTTGCTTTTGATGGCTGCCGCTTCACTCCTCGGACTCGCGGCGCTGGTCGCGGCGGTCATCCCCGCACGAAGAGCGGCAAGCACCAACCCGATGCAGGCACTGCGCAGCGAATGATCCACAGTGAGGAAATGCAGATCATCTGCACTCAGAGAATAAAAAAGAAGAGGCGTTCGTCGACGACTGCCCTGCCGACACTCTTCCCGGATTACCGCCGACTTACAATCGAAAATTTCTCCGGCCGGCGAGAAAAATGCGGTAATATTTGATCCGCGTGCCTTGAACGCTGCTCGTTGACATTTGTTTTCCCGCCTCCTGCTTCTCCTGTATCTTCGGGAGGCACTGCGTTGCTTAATTAGTCCTCTGCTGCTCGGGCTCGAATTCCTACTGAATGCACATTTAGACTCTGTGTTTGACACCTGCAGATCCTTTTACCTGAGTCGCCATAGCCCCTCTCTCGAACGAATGCAGCAACGCAGGACCGGATTCTGTTCTTGCTGATTCGACCGTTTCGACCCAAGGACGACAAAAGGCATGTCTGTTCGTAAAACAGAAACGCGCATCCCGGCGGGTTTGGCCGCCTCCGATCTCGGAGAGTCGTTCGTCGCGGCGGATGGCCGGTGCACGCTCGTCTCCTACATCACGTCCCCGCTTGCCGTAGGTCACGAGAACACGTACGTGGTCTTTGTGACGGATACCGGGTTGGCGTCTCAGGCTCAGTCTTTCGATTGGTCCTTCTCAGAAAACGGAGGAACTGCAGCGACCCAATCGACGCAGGTGGGCGAGGCGGCATACACGCCCCAGGGCACCGGCAGTCTTATCGTCACGGTAAAGATTCTCGACAGCTCCAGCACTGAGCAGGCAACTCTCTCGCTGACCCAAGCCATGGTGCCGCTTCACGCCGGCCTTGAGGCCTTGATTGCCGCCGCCACCGATCAGCCCGGGCCGGGCGCTTCGGATCCGGATGTTTCCCGTGAACTGGTCAACGACTACAACCCTTACTACCAGGCAGTTGCGCTTCCCACGCCGGAAACGGGTGACGCCTTCCAGCAATTCGTCTTCAGCTTTTTGTTTGAGGGCGCAGCCAAAACCAGCTTGTCCGATCGCACGCAGCTGATTGAAGATCTGGCACAGGCGCTCGACGGGGGAAACACAGATGATTTCGTTAACCGCACTGGTCAAGGCGTAGGGCCCTGCAACATTCGCCTTCCCCTGCTGGCAATGATGCCCTCGACAGGCTCTCCGCTGCTGCCCTGGACTGAGCTTCCGCAACCTACATCTCAGAATGAATTCGCCGATCAGCAGCTCCGGCAGAAATTTGCAACTCTGGATCCGACTGCGCAGATCGACTGCTTTAATCTCGCACGCTTTCCAAAGAGCAACATCACGCAATGCGCCCACATTATCGGCGCGCTGCGCGATCACTACTTCCCGGGAACAAACTTTTCGGACGTCCTTACCGGCATGTCAGGAACACGTGCCTTTTGGATTGCTAACCATTTTCGTCAAGGGCCCCTCAGTACCAGCTAGCAAACAGCTATGTGCAAAACGACCACACCGCCGCGCCCGACTGCGCAGGATGCGATTCGCAAACTGCCGCCCAATAGCGCCGCGGCCGCAGTGATTCCGTTGGAGTCGTACCTTCAAAAGTATGTTGCGAAGTACTCCGATGAGCTGGTGCCGTTAACCCCGCCAACTCTGCCGTCTGATGTCGATCCGAACGCGTACAAGCGCGTGGCTTTCTCGATACTGCCCCTTCTGGACAAAGCACCTAGTCCGTATTACGCCGGTGTCTTCGACGATGACACGGATTTCTCTGCGAGCCTGGTAAAGGTGGCGGCCCTTTTCGCAGCGGGCCAGCTTCTTGCCGCAGCCAAGGCGGCGTTGCCCGGCGCAGCCAGTTCTTCAGCTTTCTTCTCCAGCTTCAATGCTGCCCTGAAGACGGAGATAGACACAAATGCAGACGACCGGGTCAAACATGCGACCTACCCGACAAGTGGCATCATTGGACTCTATCCGAAGACATCAAGCATCCTGCAGGCCACAGGTTTCGGCACGAGTTCCGGTCCATCTGTTGCCTTCACGTCCAGCTTTAGTACAAACCTCTCGCTCATGATTGTTCAATCTGATGATCCGGCGTCAGGCGTTTGTATCGACCGCCTTGGACTGGGCTACATCAGCGCCGCCCTGAACGAAAATGCGTTCTTCGATAAGACCCTGACTCCGGGACCCGATAATACCGGGGCGACCGGACGGGGAATCTGGCTGACTGCAGACTACGCGGGTCAGACCATTGTTCGGATAGCGTGCATAAATGACCATCCCGATGCGCAACTCACCACCGCGCGCCTGATGTGCTCCCTGTTTTCCCAAATTCACCTAAAGCAACTCCCTACCTCCAATCTTGGTATCGACCTCGACACAAACCAGCTGATGCAGAATCTCTTAAATGAACCGAAGTCCGGCCCGAACCACACAGCTCCGTGGCTCTCGCCCAGCCGCAGCCCGGGAGTCGCTCCGCAATTCGCCATCATCCAAGACAAAATCGGATTTGCGGGTTTGGGATTCGTTCAAAAACCCAATGTCTATTCTGAAGGTCTCATTATCAAATGGAACGACTCGACTCAAGTCGACTCTTTCAATAACAAGATCGATCCCGGAAACACAAATCCAAGCAGTAGGCTTTCGGGAAAGATCGCTGTCTGCTGGCAGAATTTGCTGGGTGACAACCTGACTGGTTTCGTTGATGGCATTATTGATGTTCTCAACGACGCCATCTCCGACTTTCTGGACCAGAAGGCTTTGTAGCATGCCCGACGCTCTTCAATCCGTTCTTACCGAGCTGGGTCTCGCGATCGCTCCCTTCCGCGCGATCAAGACTGCGGACCAGGCCGTCGCCTTCTTCCGCCAACTGGGATACGAGATCCCCACTGGAGCATTCGGCAGCGCATTTAACAGTCTCACAACACAGGCGAGCAGCCTTATTGCCGCTGTCGAGCAGCTCGTGAATGCCGGCTCAGCAAGCGACGTAGCAACAGCCCTGACCTCCATCTATTCCAAGCTGGTCGCCACCGTTAATGCCATCGACCAGCTTCACACGGAGTTGCAGAACAACGCGGGCGCGGTGCCCAACCTTAACGATCTTCCGCGAAGGCTCACCGACTTCCTGCTACTCGACTATCTGAATAGTGTTCACCCTCAGCTTCACGCAGGGCTGCATCTTCTCGGCCTCATCGAAAATGTGCCAAACCCACCCGCCGGACAGACGTCGCGCACAGTCAACTGGGATCGTTTCACGCAATTCATCAATACGCCCGGTCAGATTGCCGACGACGTCTACAAGTGGACCTCGTCGTTCGATGCGGCAACTTTTCTCCAGCGACTCGCAGCGCTGATGAAGGCGGGCGGCTTGCCGGGCGGTATCTATCCTCAGCCGAACTCCACAAGAGCAGCGCTCGGAAACTCTTCGGCGGGTTCGAGTGAACTTCGCTTTCCCATCTTTCAAACAGGCTTCACCCCGGATACATACAGTCAGTTCGGAATCACATTCTCGCCGGCCGATGCGCAGGGCGCCACAGCAGCAGGCATTGCTCTGCTGCCCTACATCATGGGAGCGACCGACTTCCAGTTCAATGTTTGCGACCGCGGTCAACTCACTTTCCAATCCTCCGCCGACATCAAAGGAGTCGGCGTTGTGGTGCGGCCGCCGTTCAATGCCCAGGGGATTCTCAACGCCGCAGGCGACTTCAGCACATCGATCACAATCGCCGAAAAGCCAGATCAGGCGCAGGAGATGATTCTCGTCGGATCGGAAGGCGGCTCGCGCCTCTCCGTGCAGGGTCTCGGCATTTCGTGGTTTGCCAAAACGACCAGCGGAAAACTCGACCTCGGCTTCCAGGGCCAGATTCAAACGATCCGCGTCGTCATCGGCGGTGGCGATGGCGACGGCTTCATCCAGCAGATCCTCTCAGGGCTGAACGTCCAGGCAGAAGCGCAACTCGGACTCGGCATGAGCCTTCTCTCGGGCTTCCTCATCACCGGAGGCGGCAAGCTCACCATCGAACTGAGTATCAGCATCGATCTTGGACCAGTCTCACTGCAGGCCTTGCAATTGACCCTGCAGCCTGCAGCCGATCAGTTCCAGCTCGGCGCAGGCGTCAATCTCACTGCCAATCTTGGTCCTCTCGCCGCATCTGTAGAGGGCATCGGATTACAGGCTGCGCTGCAGTTCAAACATGGCAATCTCGGACCGGCGCAACTCGACATATCTTTCCTGCCCCCCAAAGGCGTAGGACTCTCCGTCAACGCAGGAGTCGTCCAGGGCGGCGGCTTTCTCTACATTGACACGGACCGTGGCGAGTATGCCGGCGCGCTGCAACTGGAGATCGCCGATTTCCTCTCTGTCTCCGCAATCGGGCTCATCTCAACCAAAATGCCGGATGGCTCCAGCGGCTTCTCCCTGCTCATCATCATTGCCGCTGACTTCGGCCCGGGCATCCAGCTAAGCTTCGGCTTCACGTTGCTCGCAGTGGGTGGCCTGCTTGGTTTGAATCGCACCGTGCTCTTCCAGCCCCTGATGGATGGTATCCGCACCAATGCTGTTCAGAGCATCATGTTCCCGCAGGACATCATTGCGAACGCACCGCGGATCATAAGCGACCTGCGTGCAATTTTCCCGCCGCAAGACGGAACCTTCCTCATCGGTCCCATGGCGAAAATTGGCTGGGGAGAGCCGACGCTCATCAGCCTCTCGCTGGGCGTCATCATCGAGATCCCGCCCGGTGACGCAGCAATCCTCGGCATCCTGCGCGCTGCGCTGCCTGCGGACGATGTTGCGATCCTCGTTCTCCAGGTCAACTTTGCCGGCGTTCTCGAATTCGACAAACAGCGCTTCTATTTCTACGCGACACTGTTTGACTCGCACGTTTTGTTCATCACGATCTCCGGCTCGATGGGCGTCCTGTTTGCCTATGGAGACGATGCAAATTTCGTCCTCTCCGTCGGTGGCTTTCACCCGCAATTCAATCCGCCTCCGCTTCCCTTTCCTGCTCCCCAGCGCATTTCGATCGACCTCATCAACGAGTCGTTCGCTCGCATCCACGCTGACGGCTATTTCGCCGTTACTACCAACACGGTCCAGTTCGGCACGCATTCCGATTTCTTCTTCGGCTTCTCCGCTTGTTCCGTTTCCGGCTCGTCCGGTTTCGATGCCCTGATCCAGTTCTCGCCCTTCCACTTCATCGCCGAGATCTCCACTCAGTTCTCCGTGCAGGTTTTTGGCGTCGGTGTGTACGGCGTCGGCATCGACGTCTCCCTTTCCGGCCCTACGCCCTGGCACGTCCATGGAACTGCCTCGCTGTCCTTCTTCTTCTTCTCGATCGACATCGGTATCGACTTCACCTGGGGCGACAATCCCAACACAACATTGCCCCCAATCCAGGTAATGCCGATCCTCGCAGCCGAAGCGCAGAAGGCATCGAACTGGAAAACAGCACTGCCCGCCAACCTCAAACTGCTGGTCACCCTGCGGCAACTCGATCCTGGCGAGGCGGGTCTTGTACTGCATCCGGCGGGAACGCTGCAGGTAAGCCAGCGCACCATTCCCCTCGACCTGCAGATCGACAAGGTCGGTAGCCAGCCGCCGAGCGATGCCAACCGGTTTGCCTTCTCTGCGGCGGGCACTACGCTCACCAAGGTCCGCGATCTGCAGGAGCCTTTCGCGCCCTCGCAGTTCCGCAACTTCGACGACGCGACCAAGCTCTCGCAGCCCGCTTACGTTCCCCAGGATAGTGGCATCGAACTTGCCGGGACCGCAGCTCTCGCGACCGCAACCGCGATTACGCGTCCCCTGCGCTATGACCTGACCGTCATCGACAAGGAATCCGAGCCCGTCCGCTATCAGTTTTTTGCACACTCACGTGTCATGTTCACGAGTTTCCTCGCTGGAAACAGCGCCGGCCAATCCAAACTCTCCGCCAACTTCCGCGGATTGACGCGGCCGCAGTCCGGGTCGGTCTCGGTTTCCAACGAGACATTTGCAGTTGCGCTTCAATCCAATAATCAGGCCTTTCATCCCGAAGCAAGCGCCTTCCTGAGCCAGGCGCAGGCCCAGGACTACATCAGCAATGCAGTTGCTGCCAATCCCTCGCTTGAGGGCACTCTGCACGTCATTCCACAGTTCGAGGTTGCAGCATGAGCGATCCCCCTCCGATTGCCGACCCTGAAGATCTGCTGGGAACCTATGCGTTCCTGCCGTGGCTGCGGCAGGGCATGGCAACAGCAATCAGCGCTCCTCCGGCCACCGGAGTGCGTGCCTCGATTCATGTCGAAGTCGACGTCAGCGGCACGCCTGTCAATGGCGGCGCTCCCCTTATGCAATCCGCCGCACAGGACATCGCGCTCTACGGCCCCGGAGATATCCTCGGCATCAATTCGAGCGCCGTCATTCGCACCGAACCGCGCGCGGGTGTTTCGAATTTTGAGTCGAACTATCTTGCCGCCATCGATTTTTATGACGAAGATTATCCTTGGCGCTACACGCCTGCTCCCGCGTTGGGCCTTCAGCTTGCCCCTTGGATCGCGCTCATTGTCCTGAAGCAAGGCGAGTACACCGAGGGCAAGAACATCGCCAATCGGCCATTGCCGTTCATCACTCTGAGCAACATCGGCGTTCTGCCCAATGCATCGGAGTTGTGGGCATGGGCGCACGTCCACTTTAATCAGGGCCTCTGTCCCAGCCCATCCACTGAATTGGTCTCGACAGATATGAGCGCAGTCGTTCCGCTTGTACAGTCGATCCTCAACACCAATCCTGATCTCGCCTACTCGCGCCTGCTTTGCCCGCGCATGCTCGACGTCAACACAACCTACGATGCCCTCGTCATCCCTGCCTTTGAGAGCGGCAGGCTCGCGGGACTCGGGCTCGACCCAACAAAGGCGCCTTCAGCAATGGCTTCAGCGTGGGCCTCCTACGCAAATCAGCAGGAGCCGCTGAACTTCCCCTACTACTACCGCTGGCAGTTCACCACCGGCGATCGCGGTGATTTCCGCTATCTTGTCGAACTCCTGCAGCCGCAGCCGGTTGATCCCACCGTCGGCACCCGCGACTTCGACATGCAGGACCCCGGCTCGAATCTTCCAGGCATCGATAAAGCAGAACTCAAGGGCATCCTGCGCCTTGGCGGAGCGCTCGAAGTGCCCGATGCCGATCTGAGCGACGCCGACAAAGCCACGCGCGACATGTACGAGAACTGGGACCAGCCTTACCCTGATGCCTTCGAGGTCGCGCTGGCAAAGTTCATCAATCTCGCCGATGACTACTCGACACAGACGCCGGCCGACGCTAATTCAGCCAGCGGCATTACGCCGAGCACAGCGGGAATCTCACAACCTATCGTTCCTGATATTGCAAATGACCCCGATCCTCTGATTACCTCGCCGCTTTACGGACGCTGGCACGCGCTTACGCAACGCGTCCTGTTTAACAGCGACGGTTCGACGGCGCCCAACTCAACAAACTGGGTGCACCGCCTCAATCTCGATCCCCGATTTCGCGTACCAGCGAACTACGGAGTGGAGATCGTGGAAGCCAATGCCGAAGAGTACATGAACTATGCCTGGCAGCAGATTGGCGACGTCTTGCAAGCCAATCAGAATATTCGCCGCCTGCACTTCGCAACAGCAGCCTCGACGAGCCTCTATGCTCGTCACCTTCTCACCGCCGCTTCAGACCCAGCGCGCGTGCTGTCGCTGACTGCCCCGGTTGCGGCTCGCGTCCTCGTTTCAGGCGCAACGATTGCAAGTCTGCGATCCTCTGCTGCCGCTCCGACCCTGGTGCCTCCCGTCCTCACATCCACAGTTTTTCGTCGCGTCATTCGTCCCGGCGGACGTCTCATGCGCGCGCTGCCTTTCACCGCGGCGGCAACGCCAACCAATCTGATTCAGCGCATCAATGCGGGCGAGGTAACGAGCGCACCACCCAAGACAGTCCCTCCTGGCGTGGTCACTGTCGACCAGGCCGTCGACACCATCGTGCCCACTGGCGTGGCGGCAAATCTCCTCGACCTGCTCAAGAGGTATCCGTGGTTGCCTTGGCTGGTGCTTGGTATCGCGATCATTCTCGCCATCATTTTGTTCTTCGTGGCTGGCCCGATCATCGGGGGCCTCGCCGCGGTGGCCATCGTTGCCGCAGGCATCTATGTGTTCCGACAGCTTCGGGCATGGGCCGCTGACGAGCAGGCCTCGCAGGCGCTTTCGCAAGGCGGCCAGACCGCTGCGAGCGTGGCGTCTTATCCCGCAAGCAGCAACTTCGTTCTCGGCACCCCCGATTCATCCTTCGTGCCTACCATTGGTGGAGCGAACAGTGCAACGGCGGTCCGTTTCGACGCCGCGCTCACGCAGTCGCTCCAATTGAATGCGGCAGCCAACATCGCGGCGCAGCATCCGGCTCCGGTCGCAATCGATCTCGCATCCATTTCCAAGACGGTAATCACCGCATTGAATCCAAAGACGGCGATTATTCGTCGCGGTCTCACCATGATCAAGCTGCCGCCATGGATCATCGCCCAGATCGGCGACGCTTTCAACGAAGTCATGGCCTATCCCAAGATTGACGTGCCGATGTATCAGCCTCTCGAAGAGCGATCCGCTGACCGCCTGCTGCCCAACATCAATAAGATCGCACGCAACAGCATCACGCTGATGGAAACCAACCAGCGATTCATCGAGGCCTACATGGTTGGCCTCAACTATGAATTCGCGCGGAAGCTGCTCTGGCGCGAATATCCCACCGACCAGCGCGGCAGCTACTTCCGGCAATTCTGGTCAGTGGGCGACACCATCGACAGCGAAGGTTTGAGCGAGGACGCGCTGAAGGAGAAGCTCTACGATATTCCTGAAATCCATCGATGGCCGGTCACCTCCGCACTCGGCGAGCACAACAATCGCATCCCACCTGGGCAGCCTGCTCAGCCTCAAGCTGTGCTGATTATCCGTGGCGAACTGCTGAAGAAATATCCGAATACAGTGATCTTCGCGCAGCACGCCAAGATGGTGGGAAACCTGCGCGAGCCGGATTGGTTGACGGCGGACGAAGAGAAAAATCCGCCTGCATCAAAGACGCGCACACCGCTTTATCAGGCGCATCCAACAGATGATATTTTCTTCTTCGGCTTTGATCTCACCATCGACCAAGTGAAAGGCACGGGCGGCGATCCAGGTTGGTACTTCGTTCTGCAGGAGCGTCCAGGAGAAGCACGCTTCGGTCTAGAGCTCGCGCCGAATCCGCCAATTGAAACCTTCGATGACGTCAGCTGGAGCGATGCGATGCCCGGCATCAATCCGGGCCAGTTCCTTGCTGCGGGCGCTCTCAGCAGCGTCAGCTTTGCGGAGCCTTCGAGTGTTACCGATCCGCCCAAGCACGATCAATGGAATGACGACCGGAGAGTCAACCCCGCAAGCGTCAGTTCGGCTCGTTGGGCTTACATGCTCCTGCGTCAACCGGTCATGGTTGCAATCCACGCCAGCGAAATGCTCGCGCAGAACAGGTCCTGAAGATGGCAGATTTCGCTTCCGCTCAAGCCCAACTTACTGCAGCGCTCGCCAGCCAGCAGTCAGCGCAGCTCGCTGCGCAGCAGGCCGCGGCTCGCGCCGCTCAGGCACAGGCAGCGCTTGACCTGGCGATGCGGCAAGTCACTTCTGCGCGCGACCAGAATCAGGAGCTTGTCCAACTCGCAGCGGCTGCAAAACAGGCCGCCGCAGCTCAGGCAGCCGCAAACGAGAAGCTGCAGGGCGCCCGCGCGACCGTGAACCAGGCAACCGCTGGTTTCGCAGAGTACAGCACGCCTCAGCAGAACGTCAGCCAGCTCAACGACAGCTCGCCTTTCCTCCTTCTTCCCGTTCGAATTGAAACCCGATTCCGCAAAACAGACCAGCAAATCCCCGGGGCCGCAGCGGCGCAACATGAGCTGCTGGTGCGCATCTACCCTGATGATTGCTCGATCGATACCTTCGAGCCCACGCTCTCGACCTCGGAACTGACCAATATCAAGGCGTATTGGATGAATATCTGGCGCGCCGGCGGTCTCGAAAACGACCAGCGTGGCGCATGGCGCAGTCTCGTTCAGGCGCAGGGCGCCGGCCGTGCCGGGTGGCTCGCCGACAACTACCAGCCTGTCAATATTTCCGACCAGCCGCACAAGGTCAATGCGACCGATGAAATTCTTGTCATTCCCACTGACACACCTTTGTCCGCCACAGAATCCGCCGCCCTCTCAACCTACTGGCAAAATGTCTGGCTCGCTAACGACGATCCCGGCCAGATCAGCGCGGCAAGCGACGCTCTCTCCACAGCCGTCGGCGCTGCTCGCGCCGCGCAGCTAATCTCGAGCTACGTCCCTTTCAATCTCGCGGATACACCCGCAGCTCCCTTGGCCAGGAAATCGGTCGCGCTTTCGGTTGCCTTTGTGATCTTCCCTCCCGATCCAGCGACCACGCAGCAGTCATGGACGCAGGCGCCACAGGTCCGCCAGTTTCCTGATCGCTTTGTCGTGCTTGGCTTCAACGGGAGCACGCAGACCATCGAGGCCGTGGGCTCTCCGATCACGCTTCCACTCTATACAGGCCCCGATCCCTCCTCCGATCCGAATACCGATGCCAGCTCCTGCATTCATCCTGATGGCGCCGATCTGTTTGTGCCGGATCAGTTGCAGTGGATGGTTGACTTCGATCGTGCAATCGCCGCCGGAATGGGGCTCGCTATTCCCCTCACGGCTCAACAATACGCAAACGGGTTCACGCGGCTCATCGTCATTGGTCTGCAGCTCAGGAGCGCATCCACAGACGGTCCTCCCGCGCTGCAGGAGCTGCTCGCTCATCATCAGTGGAGCCGAAGCGGACTTTTCCTGTTGCCGCAGGGTACTCCGGCGCACAATGCAACTGGCTCCAGCGCTGCTGCGACTCCTGAAGACGACGCGGATGCGAGCTTCAATGATCGGTTGTCTCGCCCACTGTTTTCTTCTGTCTCCGATCCGACACAAAAACGCGATGGCCAGTGGCTCGCCGAATACCTTCGCATCGATCCCACTTTTGTTTCCGGCGTGCACGGGAGCGATGGGGTGGACCAGATGCAGGCGCGTGCGATGCAGACCGCGCTCTGGCCCGCTACCTTCGGCTACTGGATGGACACGCTCTTTACGCCCAATCCCGGAACAACATCTATCTTCTCGGATGCGGTCATCGAATCGACCCGCTCTTTCTTCACCAGCTACGTCTCCGGTCGCGGCCCACTGCCGGCCATTCGCATCGCCGGCCAGCCCTATGGCATTCTTCCGGTCACGGCTTTCTCGCGTATCCAGTGGTTCCAGCGTGGCCAACGGCTCAGCGCTTCGTATCTTGGATCGCTCTATAACCTGCTCCGCCAGCTCGACGCCGACTGGACAACCATGAGCCAGAACGCCGCGTGGGTCGGCAAAGCTGGCGATCCTCATCAAACACTTCTCGACATCGTCGGATTGACCCCGTCTTCCATCGAGTACTATTCACGCAACGCCGAAAGCCTCGCCCAACTCTTCAACATATTCAACCGCTTCGCCCTCGGTCCCGCGTGGATCGCCAGGCTGACGAATCTGAACCTCCAGGGATTGGCAATCGCCCTGCTTCAGAAATTGGGTTACACCGGCTCAGAACTTCCTGATCTGCTCAACCACTACTTCCTGGCTGACAATCCGCAGATCACAACCATCATTGACGATCGCGCTCTGTCAGAGACAGCGCACATTCGCTCCTACACGCCGGATAATCGCAACTACATTCAGTGGCTCATTGACGCGGCGACACAGTCGCTCGATGCCTTGCGCCAGGAGGCCGGCTTCACCAACAACCAAGGTCCGCAAGCACTCCTTTACCTTTGGTTGCGGCACGCCCTGATGCTCGGTTATTACAGCACGAGCTACAACCTTCACAGCTCCGCAGGAATTCTTTCGGCGCCGGAGCTGCTGGCGATGCGCGTTGAACCAACCTTCGTCCACGTTGCCGAGGCTCCGGGCTCAACTGAAAGCCGGTTTGGCGCACTCTATAAAACAGAAAGCCGCATCACCGGAAGCCCTACACAACTCGTAAGCGATTACATCACCACGCAACTATTCGTTGCCCCCGCGGCTGCCAACTTATCCGCGCAGATCGCCGCTCTGCAGATCCTTGTCAATGCCTCAACTGCGGAACTCGAGCGCATCTTCGCAGAGCACATCGACACATGCTCCTATCGTTACGACGCCTGGCTTCTGGGGCTGGTCAATCAGCATATCCAAAGTCAGCTCGCAGCGGAGCAAGCCAATAAGCAGTCCGGCGGGCTTTACCTCGGCGCATATGCCTGGGTTGAAGACCTTCATCCCTCCACCGATCAGCTCGCACCTGCCCAGCTTCCGTCCGATCTCGCCGCGCAATTTCCCGGCCCCACCCCTCTGATGACCGATGCCGAGAATGGCGGCTACATTCATGCACCATCCATCCCGCACGCCGACGCCGCCGCTGTGCTGCGAGCGGGATTTGTCGCAGCTCAGGCCGACGGAAGTAACTCAGGACAACTAGCCGTTAACCTCTCGTCAGACCGAGTTCGCGTCGCGCTCTCTCTGATTGAAGGAATTCGAAACGGGCAAAGCCTCGGCGCGCTGCTTGGCTATCAGCTTGAGCTCGGCCTGCACGATTCGTACACGCTGGCGGAAGTCGACAAGTTCATCTATCCGCTGCGCAAGCAGTTTCCCCTGGTTGCCGGGGCTCTCGCCTCCACGCAGACGGGCCCTGACGTGCCAATCGAAGCGATTGAGGCACGCAACGTGATGGACGGCAAGAAGCTCGTCGATCAGATTCTGCAAAGCAACGTTAGAACCTATCCGTGGGGTGTCTCCGGTCTTCCGGCCGCCGGCCCAAGCGAGCAGACTGCGCTCAATGGCACCGCGGACGACCTGCTTGACTCCTACGATGCCATTGCGGATCTGGCGCTCGCCGAAGGTGTCTACCAGGCCGTACAGGGCAATTACGATCGAGTCGCGAGCACAATTGCCGCTTACACGACGGGCAACTTCCCTCCCGAACCAGGAATTGTCGACACATCCCCTCCCGGCATCGGCCTCACGCACCGCTTCGCCATCCAGTTCCGTTCCGGTCTCGCCGCGCCTGCTGGCGCTACTCCGCGCGCGCAGGCCGAACCGGCCATCGATGACTGGCTGAGTAACATGTTGCCCTCACTCGACCACATCGCCTGTACGGTTACTTGGGCCGATCCTGTCACCGCGGCCTCGCAGTCGCACGCGATCACCCTTGCTGACCTCGGCCTCCGCCCGATCGATGCGCTCTACCTGCTCAAGCCCGACAACGTGCAGGCTATGGCCGAGATCGACGATCGCATCCAGCGCCACGTTTTCTCGACCTGGAGCCCGAGGCCGGATGCCGTGATCCAGATCCAGTACATGACCGCGTCTGTCGGTCAATTCAGCATCTTCGAGACCGCGCCTCTATTGCGCAATCTGCGCTCGCTTGTCACCCAGTCGCGTCCCCTGCGAGCCAGCGATGCTTTGCGCGCGAACGATGCCACGCAGCAGAATGACTCCACCGTCTCTCTCGATCAGAGCCGCATCACCGCCCCGCTGGCCACTCTAACCACGCTCTTAGGTGACATCGACAACTTCCTGAACACCACGCTCGCGCCGCTGCTGGCAGACACAACGGCGAATCGCGCCACAATCATCGCGCAGGTGGATTCCAATATCACCGCGGCTGTAACGCTGCTGGAGCGCGGGGTCCGTCTCACGCTTCCCTCATCGGGATGGGGTTTCCTCTACGGCTGGTTGCATCAGGCCTTCACCGACCTGCTCGATCAAATCGCCAATCTCGTTACGCGCTGGACGCAAAAGCTCACCGACTTCAACAACGCCCTCACAGCCTACGATGCGCTTCCCGTCGCGACCAGCGATGCCGATCGTTTTGCCGACTTACAGGCCGCCGAACTGATCGTCAGCTCGAGCCTCGATCCGCTGCCTGCAACTCCGGCTCTCATGCGTGTCGCGCTCCCCGCGAAAGGAACTGCCTTGCAAAATCGCCTCGCGCAATTTCAGGCAATCCAAAGTGGCGCTGGCGGATCGTTTGCTGCACTCTACGCATCAACCACCGCGCTCACAACCGCCGACTTCGATTCTCAGCCATTCGATGTATCGCCCATCGGAGATCGCGCCATCACAATCACGCAGGACATTTCGCGCGCGCTCACAAGTCAATCGTCGGTTGCGGGGACGCGTATCACCTCGGTCAACGCAGGTCTCACGCAGGCCGCCGCCGCAACCACCTCCGCTGATCAGGTGTCGGCTCTGGTCGCCGCGGCGAAGGCCCTTCTGGGCGACGACTTTCAGATTGTTCCCGAGTTCACCGTCTCATCCGCGCAGGGTGGAGAATGGGCGAACGCAATCAATGAATCAACTTCGGGCAATCTCTTCACCTATCTCAAGACGACCCTCAACGTCGACTTTCCCGTCGATGAATGGTTCTACGCGGCCGCTCGCGTACGCGAACCGCTAAAGTACTGGGAGTCCGTGCTGATGCTCGCAGCTGCATTCGGCCTCACCCCACCATCGCTCACTCCGATCCAGTTGCCTTTTTCTGCAGGCGAGCCATGGCGCGCACTGCAGTTTCCTGACACGCCCGCCATCACCAGCGACCGCCTCCTCTTCACATGCATTTACTCTCAACCTTTCAATCCCGCGGCGAATCAATGTGGCATCATCATCGACGAATGGACTGAAGTAATTCCGGCGGCCGCGCGCTATACCGGAATCACCTTCAATTACGCTCGTCCCGACAACGAGCCCCCGCAGTCGATGTTGCTGGTTGTCTCCGCTTCCAATTCGGGCTCTTGGCAGTGGGCCGATCTCGTCGGCGCTCTGAATGAGACACTTGATCTCGCCAAGAAGCGTGCGGTCGAGCCTGCGTTCCTCGATCCCACAATGTACTCCCGTTTCCTGCCCGCCACAGTCACCGCGAGCACTACGTATGGCATCACCATCGCCACGCCCCTCACCGCCGCCAACGGCGTGATCGCGCGTCTGCAAGGAGGAAACTGAATGCCCACCCAGGTTGCGGTTGAAGACATCAAGGCAGCTCTCACGCAGCGCCTGTTCCCTGCAATTACGACCTGGAACCGTCTTGAGGCGCGCCCACGCTCGCAGAATTTCGATCGCGCTCTGCGAGCGGAGATCCGGGATGCATTGTGGCTGCTGACCAGACAGTGGCAGATGGGCGAGTTCCGCGGTAGCGACGCCGGTTCGCCCGTCTTCGCCAAGGTGCTCCTGTCCACGACGCGTCTCACAAAGTACCGTGCCGCAGGCGGTGACCCTCAACTCTTCGCCTCTTCGATTCCGCTTGAGACCAAGGTCGAGCGCCGCCCCGTACCGTTCCATCGTCAACTGCAATCCATTGCACTCGATCTGCGTCTCGTCATGGCGCGCCAGTGGTTCGCACTCATTTCTGATATCGCGACGGATTATCGTTCTGCTTTCATCACTGCTTACCCGATCGCCAAGCCCGATCCCGCAAAGAGTCAGGATGTAGAAGTCTGCTCTCACCCTGAAGTCTGGGAAACCTATCAGGCACTGGCCGGGCGCGCGATGGACGGCGGGGCGCTTCTCGAGTATCTGCTGGCCAATCCCGGGCATCACTCTTACGATGGCGTCTCCGGCATCGGATCTGGCGACACCGGCGCTCTCGACAACCGGGCGCAACGCTTCATCACTTGGGCTGCCAGATTTCTCGCTGTACCTGCCTCTTCAACCGACGACGCGTGGGTGCCCGACCACCTTGACTATCAATTTGCCGCATCGGCGCCTCTGCCGGATGGAACCGAAAAAGTCTATGTCGCTGACGACTACTCCTCAGACCGGCTCGACTGGTACAGCCTCGACATCGACCCCAGTGTCAAATCTCTGGGCAGCGTTTCCGGCTCAGACGCAACCGGTCTTCCGCCTGATGCCCCCTTTACAACCATTCCGATCCCAGTCTCGTTTTCAGGAATGCCGAACACGCGCTGGTGGACGTTCGAAGATCATGCAACCAACTTCGGCGACATTGATGCCAGCACAACTGATCTTGCAAAACTCCTGTTTATGGAGTTCGCCCTCGTTTACTCGAATGACTGGTTCGTGATTCCGTGTACCTTGCCCTCCGGCTCACTGGCGCAGATACGCGGCTTGGCCGTAACCAACGTCTTTGGCGAGCGCCTCTGGATCCAGGCAGCAGATCAAGGCGAAGATGAGGCGTGGGGCCGTTGGAGCATGTTCACCATCAACATCCTCAATCCCCCTGCGGGTGGCAGTTCCGTCGACACGACACTTCTCCTGCTGCCCACCCTGGCTGCGGCGCAACATGGCCCATTGCACGAAGAAGTCTTCCTCGTGCGTGACGAAGTCGCCAACATGGCTTGGGGTGTCGAGAAAACAGTGCCCCTTGCAAGCGGCATAAGCCGCCCCGGTAATGAAGTTGCAAAGCAGACTTTCAACTACCTGCAGTCGCTGGTCCCAGGTGGAGGAACGCCCCCGGCTCTCGCCGCCGCAGTCCGCTACCAGGCCATGAACTCCGTTCCGGAAAATTGGATCCCCTTCATCCCAGTCAACGTGCCCCACAATAACCGGCAGATTCAGCTGCAGCGTGCTGCCATGCCGCGTATTCTCATCGGCGATTCCAGTCCTGCACAGAAAGTACAGCCGCTCACTTCGCTCTTGCGACAGGGGCTCGACCTCTCTACGGCGCAAACATACTTTCTTCACGAGGAAGAAGTACCCCGCGCAGGCGCCCGCGTCACGCAATACTACGTCCGGGCACGGTGGACACAGGGACAGGTCTACACATGGCTTCGTGCGCAAAAGCAGACCGGTCGCGGAGAGGCCTCCAGCGGCCTCGCCTTCGATCGCCTCGTCGACAAGAATCAAGCAGAGGGCTGATTAACGTCGCCACTCACAACTGTTTCCTCGTAATGACAAGCTCTTTCATGCAGTGCCCAGCGTCTACTCTCACGGCGTTAGACTGATGTTTGCTTCGCTGAAAGCCGCCTGACAATCCTCGGTGTGGGCCGTTGCCCTTGAGACGCGGTGAGTGTCAATACGCTAGCATGGAAGCGTGGGATCCCTTCCGAGCAGCAGGATCAAGCACATCATCGGAACGTTTTTGTTTCTGGTAATGTTTAGAACTGCCGGCGCGGCTTCACCCGTATGCGAGTTGCATCAACCTCGGTTTCGAATCCGCCGGACCAATATCTTTAGCGAACAGCAAGAGCAATGGCTAGGCGATGCCCAGGCAGAGATGGTAGAACCGCGCTACACCCTCTTGCCTGAGAGCGAGAGCAGTTACTTGGATGAGATCGGTAAGCGATTGCTCGATCAACTCCCGCCCACATCGATTCACTATACGTTTCGCGTGTTTGAATCTCCCGAACTGCGCGCGTTCTCGCTCGCAGGGGGACATGTCTATATCAGTCGCAAACTGATCATGGACGCACGCAACGAAGATGAATTGGCTGGAATGCTCGCGCAGGAGATCGGACGAGTTTACATCCATCATTCGGCCTCCGCTGTGACTCTTCGGCTCAAGACACTCGTGCATGCTGACAATCTTGGCGATCGCCAGGACGTCTATGACAAGTTTGAACGAGTGCTCAATGTGCCGCCAACGGATACCTCACAGCTAAACCCCAGCGATCAACAACACGATGAGCTGCTGGCCGATCAGGTGGGGATATACGCGATGATTAAGGCCAACTATGCGCCGGAAGCGTTCGCAACCTTTCTCGATCGGGTAAGCGACAACGGGGGATACACCGGCAATCTCTTCACCGATCTCTTCGACCTCACGCCGGAAGTGAGCGTACGCGTACGCATGGCGCATAAAACCGTGAAGGAGCTGCCTGAAAGTTGCCGCCGCCATCGGCCCGCATACCATCCAGGCTTCACAGAGTTCCGGAATTCAATGCGGGCCCGGCGCATTGACCCCATCGCTCCAGTCAAGCCGGCGATTCCGTTCATCCCTCTTGAGTCACCAATGAGCCCCGCGCTGGAAAACGTGGTGCTCAGTCCCGACGGGAAGTACCTGCTGGCCCAGGACCAATACCAGATCCACGTTCTCACCACATCTCCGCCGAAATTACTTTTCTCAATCGATGCTCTCGGCGCAGAGATGGCGCAGTTCACGCCTGACTCGAAGGACGTTGTGTTTCACTACAACGACCTGCATGTCGAGAAATGGCAGCTCATCTCTGGCCGCCCCATCGACCTGGGCGACTACGTCGACTACGCGGGCTGCCTTCAGACGAGTCTCTCGCCCGACGGGAGCACCATGGCCTGTATCAGCTACAACGGCG
>Ga0335080_10001722_pt1 | contig 21685 bp, 25 predicted proteins | sample Lox_Sample_34_FD_206720 | JGI IMG/M metagenome (GOLD analysis project Ga0335080, IMG submission 206720) | Soil microbial communities from Loxahatchee National Wildlife Refuge, Florida, United States - Lox_Sample_3.4 | ecosystem: Environmental > Terrestrial > Soil > Wetlands | place: USA...
AAGGCGGGCGCGGCGTCGGGATCGACGGCGGCGCGCGTGGCCGCCGGAGTAGCGTTGGCCGTACCCGCGGCGTTGCCGAGCGTGAAGACCCAGTTGAACCAGCGGAGTTCGAAGGCGCCGTTGTGGCGGACGCCATAGCGGCCGAAATCGGACATGGCGTTGCGCGGCACCATGGCCTTGAGATTGGGCGCGCCGGCGATGGCCAGCGCGTGCTGGGTGGCGCCCCCATAGGAGGTGCCCATGGTGCCGAGGTTGCCATCGAACCACGGCTGCCTGCCGAGCCATTTGGCGGTGTCGAACCCGTCGTTCGGGTCGTCGCGGATGGGGAACCAGTGGCCTTCGGAGGCGTAGCGGCCGCGAACGTCCTGGGCGACGACGATGTATCCGTGCGGCACGAGATAGCGCGCGGCGGCGATGACAGCGTTCTTGTTGTAGGGCGTGCGCTCGAGGACGACGGGAAACCTGCCCTCGGCGGGGGAGCCAATGCGTGCTGGGAGATAGACGTCGGTGGCGAGGCGGACCCCGTCGCGCATGGCGACCATGACCGTTTGCGCGGGTCCGACGTCGTAGAGGGGGCCGGTTTGCGCGCCGAGACAGACGGCGAACAACACTGAAGCGGACAAGACACGGACCTGAGCGGGCATTCCGGCCTCCTATTCGGACGAGGGTAGCACGATCGGCTAGTCCGCGCTCCACTTGCGTATCGATTTAATCTCTTCGGCCGGGATGTGGAGAAACTCGAGAAATTCCTGGTGCTCCGTGGGAGCGGATTTTTCGAATTCCTTGTGCCAGCGGCGCATGTCCTCCTCGCTGAAGCCGGCGGAGCGCATGATAGAAGTCCACTTTTCTTTGGTGATCACTTGGTTTCTCCTTATTTGAGTTGTGCCGCGAAGCAGGCGCGCGATGGCGTGCTGGTGCTCGCGGAGGCGCTCGATGGCGGCGCCGATCTCGGCGAAGCGGCGGCGCAGGACGGCCCCTGCGTCACCGGTGCGCGTATCGAGCAGAGAACGAATATCGTTGAGCGTCAGGCCGGACTCGCGGTAGATGCAGATCTGGCGCAGGCGTTCGAGGTCCTTGTCGGAATAGGCGCGGTAGTTGCCCGAAGTGCGGGCCGGGCGCTTGAGCAGCCCGATGGACTCGTAGTAGAGCACCGTGCTGCGCGAGAGCCGGCAGGCGCGCGCGAGACGGGTGACGGTTAGCGGCATCGTTCTTAGGATAGTGTGAACCCTGAAGCTTTAGACAGGTCAAGGGAAAAAAGGCGTCAGGCTTGGCATCAGGCTTCAGCGGTCGGGGGTCTTCTTGAAGACGAGGATGTGCTGGCGAGGGAGATCTTCGAGGAGCTTGTCGAGGCGGAACCCTTCGGGTTCGAGTTCGGCTTTGACTTGGGCCACAGTCATCTTGTGCTCGGGGCGGATGGGGACCTTGGGGTCTTCGGCACGGTATTCGAGAAGGACGAGGCGGCCGTCGGGCTTCATCGATTCGCGGATCCCGCGGAGCATCTTTTGCGGCTCGGAGAATTCGTGGTAGACATCGACCAGGATGACGAGGTCCATCGTGGCGGCGGGGAGCCTGGGGTCGTCGATGGCGCCGAGCACGGGCTCGACGTTTTCGAGGTGGCGCCGGCGCATGTTGCGGCGGAGGAGATCGAGCATTTCGGGCTGGATATCGTTGGCGTAAACCTTTCCGGTGGGGCCGGTGCGCTCGGCCAGGCGCCAGGTGATGTAGCCTGCTCCGGCGCCGATGTCGGCGATGGTGAAGCCTTTGGCGATTCCGATGAGGTCGAGCGCGCGATCAGGCTGCTCCTCGGATTCGCGCTCGGGGCGCACCAGCCAGTCGGCTCCTCCCGGTCCCATGACGCCGGCGTAACGGCGTCCGGTAATCGGGTGGACGTTCTGCGCTAGGAGGTGCGCGGCGAGCAGCAGCAGGCAGGCGAGGCGGCGCATGGGTTAGTTCGATTCGTTAACCGGGTCGATATCGGTGGGCAGATCCTTCAGGCCGTCGAGAGCCTTCTGCATGGCCGGGCGGATCACGCCGAGCGTGTCGAGCATGCGCTTGGCGGCCGCGTAGTTGCCTTCGGCTTCGAGCGTGAGCAGATCGTGCGTGAGATCGCGGACGCCGTCTTTGATCTTTGCGAAGTCGATGGAAAACGTGCCGTCGTGGAGCAGGATCGCGCCTTTGTCCAGGAGGTAATTGAACTGGAGCGCCATGCCCTTACCGTGGGCCTCGGTGACGCCGAAGCGGACGGAGCGGAACGTGCCGGCGAGATAGGTGGTGTAGAGCTGGCGCTCGGCGGCGGCGCCGTGATCGAGCCCGTGATCGTAAAGGTATTGCAGCATGAAGAGGCCGGTAACGTCGGCCTTGGCCTCTTCGATGGCGCTGTAGAGTTCCTTGAGCTCCTGGCGGACGGATGTGGTGCGTGGTCCGATCTGGATCTGGTGTGGGCCGATGCCATGGCTGAGCTCGTGGGCGAGAATGTGGGTGAAGAAGGAATCGAAGCTGAGGTCGGCAAGCGCGGTTTTGGGAAGCACTCGGGCCGCGACGGGTTTGAGGATGGCGTCGAACTTGGCCTCCTGAATGTTGTTCAGCATGACGCGCTTGCTGCCCTTCTCGTGAACCACGCGCTCGTCGTTGGGGAGATTGAAGGCTGCGGTTCGGACGCCGTGCGCGCCGTCGCCGGCGGCGTAGACCTCGTTGACCACGCGTATGGGCGCGGCCGCGCCGAGCTTGCGGTTGCGATACCTCGCGTCGATGGGCAGATTGTTCTCGATCTCCTGAAGGCGCGCGGCGAACAGGTGCAGTCGGTTGGTGAGCGCGTCGTCGCGGACGGTGATGTAGGCTTCGAAGCCGGCTTTGTAGCCGAAGAGCTCGTCGTTGTAGGTTTCGTAAGGACCGATGGTGATATCGAGCGGCGCGTCGAGATCCATCCAGGCGATGTCGCTGGCGTAATAGTCGTTGGAAAGAAAGGCGTCCGCGCGGAGGCGGAGGTATTTTCGCAGGGACGCGTTGTCGGTCAGCTCTGCGGCTTCGCGGAGGAGCGTGGCGGCGCGCTCGAGGTCGTCGGCATAGGCGCGGCTGTAGGGGACGATGGCCAGTTTGCCATCGGGGTTGCGGCGGATGACGGTGAAGAAGCCGGTGGCGGCGGCGCGGTCGGAATCGGAGAGGGTCTTGAGCCAGGCTTCGAAGGCCTCGCGGGTCATGCCGGCGGGGTAGAAGTTGGCGCCCTCGGGCTTCCGTTCCGGCACGCCGGGAACGAATGCGGTGTGGGCGTCGAGATCGCTCCAGGGACCTTTGTTGAGCCAGAAGTAGTGCAGGCGCGCCTTGCCGAGGGGCGAGGTATCTTTCTGGAGCTGCTCGTAGAGATCGCGGTTGCCGTTCCAGATCTGGTCCATGAACACGTGGTTGAGGACCTTGGCGGCGTCGATGAGCTTGGCGAGGGCTTTGCGGTCGCCGGCAGAGAGCTTGGACGTATCGTACTTGATCTTGACCGGCGCGAAGCGGGCGGTCATTTGCTGGAGTTGGGTGAGATCGGGCATAACGGCGGCGGCCAGAAGGATGGCTAGGGGCTTCACGGTTTCATTGTGACATTGCGGCGGGACGGCGTAGAGCGAAAGGACTACCTGGGGGACGTCGATCTCGGATCTGTCCGTTCGAACGCCAACGCCAGTTTCCTGCGCATGCTCTGGACGCCCAACTTTTCGGGGTCGGGGTCGCGGCGAATCTCGTCGGGCGACACGTATGTCAAGAGGAGGCTCAGATCGGCCAGCACTAATTCAGGCGATCGGATCGGCTGGGGGTTCGCCGCTTCCCAGCGGTTGAATTCCTCAAACTGCCGCCGACGATGCTCAATCTGCTCCCGCAGCGTCATTCGTCTTATTGTCACACGCGGCCCCGGAGGCCCGTGTTACTGCCTTCGGATCGAGATGCCGAGTTCGCGGAGGTTCTTTTCCGGGACCGGCGACGGCGCTTCGCACATCAGGTCGGTGCCGCGCGCGGTCTTGGGGAACGGGATGACGTCGCGGATCGAGGTCTCGCCCGCCAGAATCATCACCAGGCGGTCGAGACCGAGCGCGATGCCGCCGTGCGGTGGCGCGCCGTATTCGAGCGCGTCGAGCAGGAAGCCGAAGCGGGCCCGCGCCTCCTCCGCGCTCATCCCGAGCGCGGAAAAGACTTTGGACTGCACGTCGCGGCGGTGAATACGGATGGAGCCGGACCCGAGCTCGACGCCGTTGAGCACGAGGTCGTACGACTTCGCGCGGCAGTGTGCGGGGTCGGCGGTAAGCTTGTCGATGTCGTCGTCGTGCACCGACGTGAACGGGTGGTGCGCCGCCATCCAGCGGTTCTCTTCCTCGTCCCATTCGAACATGGGGAAATCGACCACCCAGAGGAACTGAAAGTTTTTCGGGTCGAGCAGCTTGTGCCGGTCATTGAACTTCTGCGCGAGGTTGAGGCGCAACTGGCCGCAGGCCTGATAGACGGTCTCCTCGGGGCGATGCCCCTTCGGCTCGCCGGTCCAGGTGGCCAGCACGAGCAGGCTGTCTTCTTTGGCGCCGCAGCGCTCGCGGACCTTTGCCATCTGGTCGGGGTAGTCGCGGTCGAGGCGCTTCGCATCGTCGTAGACGCGGAGGCCGCGCTCCTGGCCGAAGGCCTTGAACTCGTCGCGCTCCTTGCGGCTGGGCGCGCCGGCGCTGGGGATGTGGATCGCCGCCAGCGGCATGCCGGCGTTGGCGAGCTCGGGCACGAGATCGCCCACCGCATGCATCGGCGGGATCCGCGTGTCGGGCTTGTCGATGCCGTAATGCTCCATTGCCTGGGCGTACGTGAGCCGCGGGAAGGGCGTCGCGACATCGTAGCCGGCTTCCTTGCACACGCGCACAATCAGCGGCTCGATGACCTCGAATATCCGCTCCTGCTGCGGGAAGCTCATCTCGACGTCGATCTGCGTGAACTCGGGCTGCCGGTCGGCGCGCAGATCTTCGTCGCGGAAACAGCGCACGATCTGGAAGTATTTTTCGAAGCCGCTGATCATAAGCAGCTGCTTGAAAATCTGCGGCGATTGCGGCAGCGCGTAGAACGTGCCGGGATTGACGCGGCTGGGCACGAGATAGTCGCGCGCGCCTTCGGGCGTGGAACGCGTCATGAAGGGCGTTTCGATCTCGAGGAATCCCTGCGAGTAAAAGAACTCGCGCGCGGCGAAACTGATTTTAGACCGCAGCATGATGTTGCGCTGCATCTGCGGGCGGCGCAGGTCGACGTAGCGGTACTTGAGGCGCGCGTCCTCGGAGACGTCCACGTGTTCTTCCATCGGGAACGGCGGAGTGCGCGACTCGTTCAGGATCCAGATCTTCGACGCAACCACTTCTACCTCGCCCGTCGGCATGTTGGGATTGACAGTCTCGGGCGAGCGCTTCTCGACAATGCCTTCGACGGCGATGACATACTCGGCGCGGACCTCTTCGGCGCGCTGGTGGACGGCCGGGTCGACGTCCTCGTGGAAGATGGCCTGGGTGTGGCCGCTCCGGTCGCGCATGTCGATAAAGATGACAGCGCCGTGATCGCGGCGGCGGTGGGCCCAGCCCATGAGGAGGACCTTCTGGCCGGCGTTCGCCGCGCGCAGCTCGCCGCAGGTGTGGGTGCGCCGAAGGTCGCCGAGAAAGTCTAGTGAGACGGAAGATTCCATAAGAGCCATTAGCTATCAGCTTTCAGCGGTCAGCTTTCAATCGCTCCGCGATTTCGGCCGGGGTAAGATTCCATTGCTCGCCGGACGCCATGTGCTTAAGGGCGTATCGGCCGGCGGATATCTCATTGTCGCCGATGATGAGCACGTGGCGCGCGCCGATCTTGTTGGCGATTTCCATGGCGCGCTTGAGTTTGCCTTCGCCGATCTCGACGCTGCGGCCGGTGAGGCGAAATTCGCGCGCCATCAGGACGGCGTGGCGCAGGGCGGGCTCGCCCAGCGGCGCAATGAAAAGATCCAGCGCGGCGGGCGCCTGTTCGCCCTCCACGCTCATCACGAGGCGGTCTTCGCCGATGGAGAAGCCAATGCCGGGCGCGGGGACCTTGCTGCCGAGTGATTCGGCGAGACCGTCGTAGCGGCCGCCGCCGAGCACCGAGTTCTGCGCGCCGAGCGCCCCGTGGAGCACTTCGAACGTGGTGCGCATGTAGTAATCCAGGCCGCGTACCATGCGCGGGCGCACTTCGAATTCGATGCCGCGGTCGGTGAGGTACTGCTTCACGGCGTCGAAGTGCGCGCGGCAGGCATCGCAGAGGTAATCGAGGATGGAAGGCAGCGCGTCGATGATGGGCTGGTCGGCTTCGACCTTGCAATCGAGCACCCGCAGCGGGTTGGTCTCGGCGCGGCGCTGGCAATCCTCGCACATGCGCGGCGCCACGTTCTTCAACTCCTGGCGCAGGCGCTCGACGTATTGCGGGCGGCAGTTGGGATCGCCGACGGAGTTGATCAGCAGCTTGAATCCGGCCAGTCCGACGCCCCTTAGAATCTCGACCACCATCTCGATGACCTCGGCGTCGATCATGGGCGACTCGGAGCCGATGGCTTCGGCGCCGATCTGGAAAAACTGCCGGTAGCGGCCCTTCTGCGGGCGCTCGCGGCGAAACATGGGGCCGATGTAGTAGAGTTTCTGCACTCCGGGGCGCTGGTCGAGCCGGTGCTCGATGTAGGCGCGGATGACGGACGCCGTGTTCTCGGGGCGCAGGGTGAGCGAGCTGCCGTCGCGATCGTCGAAGGTGTACATCTCCTTGGTGACGATGTCCGTGTCGGCTCCGACACCGCGCGCGAAGAGCTGGGTTTCTTCGAAGATGGGCGTTCGGATTTCGTGGTAATTGTAAGCGCGAAAAATCTCCCGCGCCTTTGCTTCCACGCGGTTCCAGACGTCGGTGGATGGGGGCAGTAAGTCTCTGGTTCCTTTGACGGCTTTGATCAAGGGGAAACTCTATGGTAGCAAAAGGCTTCAGCGTTAGGCTTCAGGCGTTTTCCGGGCGGTGCGCCCGCTCCGGCGCAGCTTTCCTTCAGATCGACCTTCCCGGCATCGCCACAACATCGTCGATCTGGATCGCTTCCTTCACCACGAACGGCTCGCCGTACTTCACCCCGATCAAATTTCCGTAAAAGCGTGCGATGCTGCCGAGACGGTCGCGGATCTCCGCTTCGTTCGGAAACAGCGCGCCGCCTTCGATCGCCTCCCCGTATTGCGAGGTATAGCTCAGGAGCGCGGTCATGCGGCGCTCGAACTGGGCGCTGATATCCACGATAAAACTCGGCTTCACCTCGGCGTAAACGCTGGAGTAGAGGATCTTGAAAGGGCGGTGCGGCTCGCTGTATTCGTCCAGCTTGCGCAAACCCGCGAGGAAACATGCCTCGAAGCCGATCTCGCTGGCGCGGTAATGGTCGGGATGCCGGGCCTCCCAGTAGGGCAGAATCACCACGCGCGGCTTCAACTCGCGGAGCTTGACCGCCAGCGTCATGCGCGCCGTGATCGTGTTTTCCAGGCGCGCGTCGGGCATATGAAGATTGCCGCGCCATTTGAGCAGCATGTGCTTGCCCGCGACTTCGCTTTCGGCGACGCGCTGCTCGGGCGTGCCGCGCGTGCCCATGTCGCCGGCGGTCAGGTCGAGCACGCCGGCGCGGTAGCCCGCCTCGGCCATTTTGATCAGGGTGCCGCCGCAGGTCTGCTCGACATCGTCGGGGTGGGCGGCGATCGCCAGCACGTCGAGGCTCATGCGCGGGCCGCCAGTTTCTTCAGGAATTCGTCCATATCCAGCCTGTACTTGAATGCTTTGGCGCCGTTGATGGCGATCACCGGCACTTCGTCATTGTAGCGGCGCACGAGATCGGCGTCGTGGTCGATATCGACTTCCTCGTAGTCGAAGTCGGCACGGCGGCGCGCGGCCGCGAGCACGCCCTTGGCGTCGTCGCACAGGCAGCAGCCGGCGCGTGTGTACAGCGTGACTCTCGGCCTCATCTCCAGTAGGAATAGTCGGGAGGCGGCGTGGAGCGCCGCCGCGGCACGAGTAGCAGGATCAACAGAGCGCCGGCGACGAATCCTCCCACGTGTGCCATGTAGGCTACGCCTCCTCCCTGCGAGACATGCGAATATCCGATGGTGCCGAAGCCGTTGAAAAACTGGATGAAGAACCAGTAGATCAGCATCAGCCAGGCCGGCACGTCGACGGTGGTGATGAAAAGGAAGATGAAGATCAGCGTGTGGACGCGCGAATGGGGGAACTTCACCATGTAAGCGCCCATAATTCCGGCGATCGCGCCGCTGGCGCCGACTGTCGGGATGCGCGAAGTGGGATCGATCACCACCTGCGCCAGCGCCGCGGCCACGCCGCAAGCGAGATAGAACAGCAGGTACTTCCCGTGCCCCAGAATGTCCTCGACGTTGTCCCCGAAGATCCAGAGGAACCACATGTTGCCCAGCACGTGCATCCAGCCGCCGTGGAGAAACATGGAGGTGAGCACGGAACGAAAACTGAACTCATCCGGAACCAGGCCGTAGGTGCGGATGAACAGGTCGCGGTAATAGGGCGCCAGCGAAAACTCGAAGAGGAAGATGAGCACGTTGATCACGATCAGCAGCGTCGTGACGATGGGCTTGGAGTAGCTCGGCTCGGAATCGCGTAGCGGGAACATTGAGTCGCGGCTGCAAAATCAGCATAGCAGAAGCCCGCCGGCGACCCTAAAGCGGCCGGTCGCGCCGGAGTTTGGCCACCACTTCCACGACGCGGTCCGCTCCGTGATCCACCTCCCCCGCGGTGGTGAAACGCCCCAGGCCGAACCGCACCGCGGATTGCATCAATGGCGGCGGCACACCGATGGCTTCCAGCACGTGGCTGCCCTCCGTGCCGTGCGAAGCGCACGCCGACCCCGCCGATACCGCCAGGTCGGGAAGCGCGACCAGCAGCGCGTCTCCGTCCACGCCCTCGAAACTGAGGTTGAGGTTGCCGCCCAGGCGGTGCTCCATGGATCCGTGCACGACGACCCCATCCAGCGCTCCGCGGATGCGTTCCAGCAGCCGGTCGCGCAACGCCCGAACTCTTGAAGACTCGGCTTCCATCTCGGCCGCCGCGAGGGCGCATGCCTCGCCGAAACCGACGATTCCCGGCACGTTGAGCGTGCCGCTCCGCATCCCGTTCTCGTGACCGCCTCCGTCCATTTGCGGCGCGAGCCGCAGCCCGCGGCGCACGTAAAGCGCGCCGACACCCTTCGGACCATACATTTTGTGCGCCGTGACACTCATCAGGTCGATACCATCGGCGTCCACGCTCACCGGGATCTTGCCGAACGCCTGCACTGCGTCGCTATGAAACAGCACTCTCTTCTCCCGGCAGATGCGGCCGATCTCACGAACCGGCTGAATTACCCCGATCTCGTTGTTGGCATACATCACGCTGACCAGCACGGTTTCCGGCCGGATCGCGCCTCGGAGCTCGTCGAGGCAGACCAGCCCGTCAGCCCGCGGCAGCAGCACGGTCACGCCGCATCCGGAATCTTCCAGCCGCCGGGCGCTGTCAAGCACTGCCTTGTGTTCGCTGGCCACGGTAACGATGTGGCCTCCGTGAGGAACCGCGCCTTTCAGCGCGAGATTGTCGCTTTCGGTGGCGCCACTTGTGAAAACGATCTCCTCCGGCAGGGCTCCGCAGAGTTCCGCCACCCGCTTGCGCGCGTGGGAAACCGCACCGTCGGCTTCCCAACCGAAGCTGTGGGTGGCGCTCGCCGCGTTTCCGAACCTCGGCCCGAAGTACGGAAGCATGGTATTCAGCACACGAGGATCCACGGGGGTGGTCGCGTGATAGTCAAAGTAGATGGGTTTCTGCACAGTCTCTCGGTTTTCCCGGATATGGCGGGTATTCGTTCCCGAGTATAATTATCCTTCAGTTGCTTTGCTTCGGGTCCTCGAATGATTCGCTTGTTCAAGGTCTTCATACCCGTCGGAACATTGACGCTGCTGATCTCGGAATTCGTGCTGGTGACGTCGGCGTTCGTGCTCGCCACCTACCTTACTTTCGATGCAGACCCTACCGTCTACCTGCTGGAAGATGGCGGGCTCTCGCGAATCCTGCTGGTTGTCGCAGCGATTCTCATCGGACTGCACCTTCACGACCTCTACTCCCAGTTTCACGTGGCCTCGCGAATCGTGCTGGTGCAGCAGCTTTGCCTGGTCATGGGCATCGCGTTTCTCACCCAGGGGTTGATCGCCTACCTGGACGCCGGCCTGCGCGTGCCGATACGCGTCATGCTGGCGGGAAGCTCGATAGCGGTGGTAGCCATCTTCCTCTGGCGGATTTTCTTCAGCGCCTACGCGTTCCAGGTGGTCGGCAGAGACAGGCTCCTGCTCATCGGCGGCAGCCCCCTGCTGGAGGAAATCGGCAACCACATCGCGAAGCGGCCTGAGACCGGACTGGAAGTCGCCGGCTACGTCGATGACCGGCACGAGGCCGGGACGATGCTGGCCGGAGGCAAGGTCCTGGGCCCCCTGGCGGCGCTGCGCGATATCGTGCGCGCCACGCAGCCACACCTGATCGTGGTCGGAATGTTCGAGCGCCGGAACCGCATGCCGGTGGAGGATCTGCTCGACCTGCGCTTCTCCGGCCATATCATCGAGGAAGTCGCCACCGCGTACGAGCGCGTATGCGGGCGCGTGTGCCTGAAGGAAGTGCGTCCCTCTGACCTGATCTTCTCCGGAGAGCTGGGGCCGCGCCGGCAAAACCTCTTGTATCAGCGGCTGTCGAACGCCGTGGTGGCAGTCATCGGCCTGGTGTTGGCCTCGCCCATCATGCTCCTTTCCGCGCTGGCCGTAAAGCTTTCCTCGCCCGGGCCGGTGCTCTACCGGCAGTTGCGTGTCGGGCTCGACGGCGCGCTCTTCACTCTGTACAAGTTCCGCTCCATGCGCAGCGACGCGGAAGCCGAAACGGGAGCGGTTTGGGCACAGAAGGACGATCCGCGGGTCACCAGGGTGGGACGAGTCATCCGCCGCCTGCGGCTCGACGAATTGCCGCAGTTGTATAACGTGCTCAAGGGAGAAATGTCGATCGTGGGGCCGCGGCCCGAGCGGCCCGAGTTCGTCAAGGCCCTCGACCAGCAGATTCCCTACTACCGCCAGCGCCATTGCGTGCGGCCGGGAATCACGGGCTGGGCGCAGATCAACTACAAGTACGGCGACAGCATGGAAGACACCCTCACCAAGCTCGAATACGACCTGTACTACATCAAGAACATGTCGTTGATGCTGGACAACTACATCCTGTTCCACACCCTTAAGGCCATGCTGCTTTCCCGCGGGGCGCAATAAGCCGGCGCGGCGGCCTGCCCGGTTGGCGCGCGGGCCCGCGATAGCGGATACTGTACGTATCGGCGGCAGTGCCGGCGTCATGTCCAAGCCTTCGCTTTCACCCGAAGCCGAAGTTGTGGAACGGGAGCTGACCGTTCCCCTCTACCGGGTCGTACTGCTCGACGACAACGACCACACCTACGATTACGTAATCGAGATGCTGCAGAAGATCTTCATCTTCACCCTCGATCAGGCCTACCGCCACGCCGAGGAGGTGGACCGCGCCGGGCGGACCGTGCTCATCACGTGCGAGCTGCGCGAGGCCGAATTCGCGCGCGACCAGATCCACGCCTACGGCCCTGACTGGCGCCTGCCGCGCTCTCAGGGCTCCATGAGCGCCATCATCGAGCCGGCGCACTGAGGCGCGGCGCCCCACGCTATCATGGAGGAAATGAAGTTATCCACGGTATTTCTTTTGTTGGGCGTAAGCCTGCCCATTTGGGCGCAGACACCGCCGCCGCAGCCTCCAAAACCGGCCGCTGCACCCACCCTCGACGGCGGCGTCACCACGCCGCTCCAGATTAGTCCCCAGTCCATGACTACTTTGCCCAAAGACAAAGTGGTCGTCCGGGTGAACGATGTCAAAATCACCGCCGGCCAGTTGGACGAGATCCTGGAGGCCTATCCCGAAAACACACGCGTCTTTGTGCGCGGACCGGGGCGGCAGCAGTTTATCGACAACCTGGTGCGCACGCTGGTGCTCAGCCAGGAAGGCAAGCGCCGCAAACTCGACGAGGATTCCGCTTACAAAACCCAGGCGCAATATTCCCTGGCGGCCATTCTGGCCACGCACGCGAGCGAAGAAATCCGCAAAAACGTCCAGGTGGACGACGCCGCGCTGATGAAGTATTACGAGGACCACAAATCCGAATACCTGAAAGTGCGCGCGCGCCACATCCTGATCCGCATGACCGGCTCGCCGGTACCGGTGAAACCCGGCCAGAAGGACCTGACCGACGCCGAGGCGCTCGCCAAAGCCCAGGAGCTGCGAGCCAAAATCCAGGCCGGCGCCGATTTCGCCGCCCTGGCCAAAACGGAGTCCGATGACACCGGCAGTGGAGCCAATGGCGGGGAGCTCGGCTTCTTCGGTCATGGCCAGATGGTTCCCAGTTTCGAACAAGCCGCGTTCAAGCTGAAGCCTGGCGAGCTGAGCGAGCCCGTGAAATCGCCGTTCGGCTATCACCTGATTCAGGTGGAAGAACAGCAGACCAGGACCTTAGCGGAGTTGAAGCCGGAAATCGAACCCAAGGTTCGTCCGGAATTGGCCAAGAAGCAGGTGGACGACATGGTCAACAAGGCAAACGTGATCCTCGACCCGGATTTCCTGCCCGCGTCGAAGACCTCGAAGTGAAGACTCGCAAGCTGCAAATCGCCTGCCCGCAATGCGGCTCGAACGAGGTGTTCTACAGCTGCACGCCGAACTGCTGTTTCAATCACGTGTGCGGCAATTGCGCAACCACCTTCGAGCCGGAAACCCGGAGTTCGGGCGCATTTGCAAACGGCGTTGTTCCTCCGGACCCGCTGCCCGAGCCCACCGATCCTACCGCCGAGTGCGCACACTGCCACTCGACAACCGTCTACCTCTCGGAAGATGGAAGAATAGTCTGCGGCAAGTGCCGCGCGATCCTGGAACTGGAGCTGACCGGGATCGCACCGGGCTAGCGGGGCAGGTTTCCGGCCTGCCCCGTATGGATCCCTACTGCGCCTTGTGCGCCGAACGGCTGCAGGCCGTCTCGGCTCCGGTCGGATCGATCGCCGAGCTGCCCTCCTCGATGTATACGATCTTTCCTTCCTGGTCCACCACGAACGTCGCGCGGTTGGCCATGCCGTTTTCCATAAGCACACCGTAAGACTTGGCGACCGCGCGATCCTTGAAGTCGCTCAGCAGGGGAACTTCGATCTTGTTCTTGGCTGCAAATTCACGCTGGGAAGGAATGTTGTCTTCACTGATTCCGAATACCTTGGTGTCCGTGGCCTCGAATTTTGCGATACCAGCCTGGTACGCGTTGAATTCCTTCGTTCAGCCACCGGTGAAGGCGGCCGGGAAAAATGCCAGCACCACCGTATTCTTGCCGCGGAAATCGCTCAGTTTCACGGGCTTGCCGGCAGTAGACGGCAGCGTGAAATCAGGCGCCGCGTCGCCCACTTTCAAATGAGTTTTGGGCGGCTGCTGCGGCTGCGCGCCCACCACGGCAGAGAGCGCTGCACCCAATACAAAGACAGACATTGCTTTCACGTGAGGACCCTCCAGGGTGTAATCAGCGTACCACAGCCGCACCAGCCACGGTTCTGGCCGATTGCCGTGTAGTGTAAAATCGGCATTCGTTGCCAAATGACGCGCACAAACCCTCCGCCCGCGACGCCCGTTCGCCTGCATCGGGTATTTTCCCGTACGGATAATTCGGGATTCCGCCATCATTAAGCCTATTGATTGGGGAATCGATGAATGATAACCTGAAGTTGACGTGGATTGATTTATGGGTCCTGGCGGGCCCGGCTAATTGCAACCACGAAAAAAAGTGCTAAAGGCGAGTCGGTCTGTTCGAGAACACCTTGACCCTGGCGCCTTTCGGCTCCAGGGTTTTTTGTTCTGCGGCAACCTGATCGCCGGATGCTGGAGAGTGTATGAGCGTCTGGCCTCTTGCAACGTCCGAAGGTCAACTGGTTTCGGTTTCGGTTCGGGTTCACCCCAATGAGTTGGAGTCTCTCCTGGAGGTTTTGGCGCAGGTGAGTTTTCCAATCAACCCGCAGATCTATCACGATGCCGCCGTAGTCTACCGGTATGCCGACGATCGCGAGGAAACTGAATCGGTTACCCTGGTTGAGTTCCCTGCATACGAAGGACACCTCGCCGAAGTCCGGGCAGCGCTGGCTTCCTACGGCTTCGAGCCCGGGGCCATGCTTGTGGTGGCCATGCTGGACGAGATCCAATCCGAGGCGCATGCCGACCCGCCACCCCCGGGCGCTGCCTACATCGCGCGCTACCGCGTAAAACACCGGGCGGCGGTCGCTTAGAACCCGTACCGCTCCTCGGCCCACGGATCTCCGCGCATGTGATAGCCGTTGGCCTCCCAGAAACCGGGCTGGTCCCGCGCCGTAAGCTCGACTCGGGTCACCCACTTGGCGCTCTTCCATGCATAGAGTCGCGGCACGATCAGCCGCGCCGGTCCGCCGTGTTCGGGTGTGAGCGGTTCGCCATCGTGCAGGATGGCAACCAGCGAATCTTCGGCCAGGAAATTCTCGATCGGCAGGTTTGTCGTCCAGCCTCGGTCAAGTCCGTACACCATCACGAACCGCGCGCCGGGTAAAGCGCCCCCCGCCAGGTGCACCAACTCCCGAGTGGTGACGCCCTCCCAAAGATTCCCGAGCCGCGACCACCGGGTGACGCAGTGAAAATCGGCAAACACCCGCCGGCGCGGCAGGCGCGAGAAGGCATCCCAGTTCCACTCCATGGGTCTGGATACCATCCCGCTCATGAAAAAGCGCCACCCGGACATGTCGATTTGCGGGGGCCCGCTCGCGTCCAACACCGGCCACTTCCTGGTGCGCGACTGTCCCGGTGGAACCCGCACTGGACGCAGAGTGTCCGGGCTTACGATCGAGTCCGGCGCTAGAGCACCCGGCGAAGGAATCTCGTCGCCTTGATCCTTGCTTCGGTCCATTCCGAACATGCACTCATTCTAGCCGCGGTGTCGAGGAATGCAACTTCCGGTCGACGCACTTTCGCTGATCGGTACTTTTTTACGTTCCCATTACCAATTGCAGGTTGCGCCAACCCAAAAATGAGCCATAATACCGTGTTAAGACCTCACTTCATACGAGGCGAAACTGGCACCTCAGGTGCTTCCGCGAAGGCGATGGGACCCAGGTTGACCTTCATGTTCGGGTGGACGGGGAAAGCGGAACGGCAGGCCTGCGCCGTCATGCTCGCTTGCGTTCCACTCTGCGCCCAAACTCTGATGCCTGCGTCCGGACCCGGCGGCATGGTTCGGCTGTTCACGTCCGACGCGGCCATTCTGGAGGCCCAGGAGGTGCGCAAGGACATCCCCTGCACCGTGTCTCCCGTAAAGCCGGTGCTTGGTTTCGACATGAAGTTCCACGCGGGCTACGACGTGACCGTGCCGCTCAAGGACCTCGCCGGCAGCGACAACCAGCTCACCATGGTGTTCCGCGTCACGCCGGAGAACTCCAAAGACGAGCCCACCTATTTCTCGCAGCACTGGAGCGTGCCGATGATCGACCCGGACGCCGGAGGTAGCGCGAACCTCGTGGGCACGTTCGATCTGGGAGAGGGCAAATACCACGTCGACTGGATGATGCGCGATCGCGCCGAGCGCGTCTGCTCCTATAACTGGGAGTCTGAAGCCGCGCTTCCGGCCAAGGACAGGCAAATCGCCCTCAGCATCGCTCCCAACCGGGTGGTGGCGGCCGAAACCGAGCCCTTCAAACAGGAACCGCCCGTTGAGCGCGCCCCCCAGGAAGGGCCGCTCAACGTGAAGGTGATTGTCAACTTCGCGCCGCAGGATTCGCTCTCCGCCACCCTCCAGCCCCTCGACACCAACGCGCTGATTTCCATTTTGCGCAGCATCGCGCGCGAGCCGCGCATCACGAAGTTCTCCATCGTCGCCTTCAACATGCAGGAGCAGCGCGTCATCTACCGCCAGGAAGGAGCATCGCAGATCGACTTTCCCGCCATGGGCGAGGCGCTTCACTCGCTCAACCTGGGCACGGTGGACCTCAAGCGCCTGGGCCAGAAGCACGGCGACACGGATTTCCTGACGAACTTCATCGCTCAGGAGGTCAAGGAGCCGAAGGAGTCGCCCGACGCCGTGATCATCGCGGGCCCCAAGGTAATGACCGATGCCGGCATCCAGCAGGACACCCTCAAGCAGTTGGGCGACGTCAAGTTCCCGGTCTTCTACATGAATTACATCCTGAACCCTCAGGCGAATCCGTGGCGGGATGCGATCGGAACCGCGGTAAAAGCCCTTAAGGGGTCGGAGTTTACCATCAGCCGCCCGCGCGATCTGTTCTTTGCCTGGAGCGAGATCATCGGCCGTATAGTAAAATTTAAAGTTGGGAGGCCGGGAAACGCTGCACTCCCGCCCGCCCAATAGGCCATGCGGGTCACGCTCACTGTTTTCGCGATCGCGTCGCTTGCTCTCCCAGTCCGGGCTCAGCAATTCGGTCCCGCCGAAAACCTTGCGCCCCCTATTCCCACTCCTCAATCCGTCGTTGAGCGCATGCTCGAAGCCGCGCGTCTGAAACCCGGCGATGTGATCTACGATCTCGGCAGCGGCGACGGCCGCGTGGTGATCACCGCCGCCCAGAAATACGGCGTTCGAGCGGTGGGAGTCGAGTTGATGCCCGACCTTTGCAGGAAGGCGCGGGAGCGTGTCGACGCCGCCGGTCTCGCGGGCCGCGTGCGCATCGTCGAAGGCAGCGCCCTTCGCACCGACCTCAGCCCCGCCGACGTGGTAACCATGTTCTTCCTCACTGGCTCCAACGAGCGTCTGCGCCCCGCGCTCGAGCGGCAACTGCATTCCGGTGCCCGTGTCGTCTCCAACGAATTCCCCGTTCGCGGCTGGAGGCCCGAAGACACGATCCATCTGAAGGTGGGCAAGATGGAGCACACAATCTTCGTCTACGAGATGGGAAAGACCAAATAAAGAATCAGTAGTCGGGGCGGCGCACGCCCTCCACCTCCTGGCTCCTTGCTTCTGGCTCCCTATTTCCCCTTCCCCGCGTTCTCCACTACGCCCCTGGCCAAGTAGTTCTCGATCTTCGCGCTGTTGCGCGCGGTCTCATAATAGGCGGCGCGCAGAAGCTGGTCCTTGCTGTTGATCAGCGTCTCCCGGATATTCTGCTGCACTCGGGGATCGTTCAGTTCCCGCTGTCCGGCGGGCTCATGGGTGATGACCTTGAGAATCCGGTAGCCTTCGCCGGTATGGATGATCGGCGAGATCCCGTTGTTCGGCAGCGAGAAGACCATCTTGCGGAGGTCGGGGTTGGCCTTGTCCAGATCGGACTCCTTCACGAACCCCATGTCGCCGCCGTTAGGCGCCGAATTGGGATCTTCCGAGTAGTTCTGGGCGAGCATGGCGAAATCCTCGCCGCGCTTGAGCCGGGCGGCGATGTCCTGAATCTTGGTCTGCGCTTCCTTGTCGTTCTGCGCCTTGCTGTTCTTCAGGTTGTGAACGTTGGGGTCGGGGAACTGCGTCACCAGAATCTGCGCCATGTGCACGGCCGGCTCGGCCAGGTTGAAGCTCGGCTTGTTGGCCTCGTAGAAGTTCTTGACGTCGGCGTCCGTGATGGTGATTTTGCTGGTGATCTCCTTGTTTACCAGCTTGTCTACGGTCAACTTGGCGCGTATCTGCGCCTTCAGATCGTCCAGCGTCATGTGCCGGTCGGCCAGCGTCTTTTCGAATTCTTCCTTGGTGTAGGGCGCCCGCATTTTGGAGATCTCGGCATCGACATCGGCATCCACCGCGGTCAGCCCCATCCTCTCCGCGCGCTGCAGCATGATCTCGTTGGTGATCAGGTTGGAAAGCACATCCAGCTTCTGCGCCATGATCTGGTCCTCGGTGGCGCCTTCGGCCTGCTGCGCGTACTGCGATTGGTACGTCTTATCGAGTTCGTTATAGGTGATCGCGTGACTGTTCACCTCCGCCGCGACATTCGCAGGAGGAGTGTGCTTGCATGACGCCAGCGTGAGCGCGGCAGCCGCGGCGGCAGCAACAGGAAGTAGTTTCATTTCGGTGAAATCTCATTGTACCCGTAAGGATGGGGTTAATATTGACAACCCCCGAAGCCGCGTGCTTATATTGCGGGCATGTCCGACCCCGGGCAGAGTCCTGTTCCGCAGGACCTTCAGTTTCAACATGCCGAGCCCTTGCCGGCGGATGGCTCGGCGAATGCGAACGCGCAGCGTTGCGTGGTATGCAAGGCGCCGATCGGCGCGGCTTATTTTCACGCGCAGGGACACGTCGTCTGTCCTGCGTGCGCGGAGAGGATCCAATCCGGCCAGCAGGCGCCGCCCGCGATCTCCCTTGGCGCCGCTGTGCTGTACGGCGTTGGAGCCGCCCTGGCGGGATGCATTCTCTATGCCGGAGTGGCGATCCTGCTAAACCTCGAGATCGGCATCGTCGCCATCGTCGTGGGAATCATGGTCGGCAAGGCGGTTCGCGCCGGCTCGAAAGGACTGGGCGGCCGGCCGCAACAGATTCTCGCGGTCCTGCTCACCTATTTCTCGATCACTACCAGCTACATCCCGGTCTACTTTCACCACCTCGCGAAGAACCCGAAACAGTTGGAGCAGCTCAAGGAGAACGCCGCCAAGGCTCCCACGACTGAAGCCCCGAAACCTCCCACCGCATCCGGCGCGTTGGCCGGCCTCGTCATCCTGGTGCTGCTGTTTGCGGCCGCCCCGCTTTTCGGGCTGACCACCGGCGTCGGCGGGCTCATCTCCCTGTTCATCATCTTCATCGGTCTGCGTCAGGCCTGGAGGCTGACAGCGCGTTCCGAGATACTGGTTATGGGACCCTACCAAGCGGCCCCGGCGCAATGAGCTGTCCGGCCTGCGGCGGCGATCTGCCGGACTCCGCGCTCGCATGCCCTCAGTGCCGGAGGTTGATCCACACCCAGAGATTGGAAGGGCTGGCCGCGCGCGCCAAGGAGGCGTGGCGGCTCGGGCACTTCGCGGAAGAGCGCGCGCTCTGGGCGGAGTCGCTCGCGCTACTGCCGGAAGACACGCTCCAGCATCGCACCATCGGGGCCCGAGTCGCCGAGATCGACGGCATGATGGGCGCGGCGCACGGAACATCGCACGAAGGCTGGAAGAAGACCTCGATGGGCGCTGGTCCGATCCTTCTTCTTCTGCTTTCCAAGGGCAAGTTCCTGCTGCTGGGACTCACGAAGCTGAGCACGCTGGTCACCATGTTTCTCTCCATCGGCGTGTACTGGGCCGTCTACGGATGGGCTCTCGCCGCCGGCGTGGTGATCTCGATCTACATCCACGAAATGGGGCACGTGGCGATGATTCGCCGCTACGGCTTTCCGGCGAGTGCTCCGATGTTCATCCCCGGCCTGGGCGCGTTCATCCAGCTTCGCGGCGTCAGGCTGCCGCCGATTCCCGATGCCCGAATCGGCCTGGCAGGGCCGGTCTACGGCTTATGCGCCGCGGCCGCGGCGCTCGGCGCGTACTATGTCACCGGCGTCAAGGTCTGGGGCGTAATCGCTCACTTCGGCGCGTGGATCAACCTGTTCAACCTGATCCCGGTTTGGCAGCTCGATGGATCGCGCGGGCTGCGGTCGCTTTCCCGGTTCGAGCGCACCGTGGTGCTCGTGGCGGCAGGCACGTTGTGGCTGCTCGCCGGAAACCCGATGCTGGCGCTGATCGCGCTGGGCTGCACGTACCGGCTCTTCACGCCCGACTGGCAGAGTGAACCCGACCGGCCAGGCATGATCCGGTTCTTGATTCTGCTGGCGTCTCTGGCGGCGATCGTGGCGCTGTCCGCTGGAAGCGCGGCGGTGAGTCCTACTGCAAACTCACGCTGATTTTGGTCCGGTACTCGGCGGCCTTGGCGAGAATCTGCTGCTCGTTGAGCGTCAGGATCTTCCCGTCGCGCACCACCGGCCGGCCATTCACCATGACGTCGCGGACGTCGCCGGCCTTGAGCGCGTAGACCATCTGCGAAATTGCGTCGTAGAGCGGCTGCCCGTTGGGCCGGTCGATCCGGACCGTGATCATGTCCGCGCGCTTCCCGGGTTCGAGCGAGCCGATCTCCTTTTCCATGCCGAGCGCGCGCGCTCCCCGGATGGTGGCCATTTCCATCGCCGCCGTCGCGGGCAGTGCCTGTGGATTGCCCGTGGTCACCTTCGCCAGCTTGGCGGCGAGGTCCATCTCCTCGAAGAGGTTGAAGTCGTTGTTGCTGCCCGCCGGCCCGTCGGGGCCGAGTCCTACGGGCAGATCCAGTTCCAGCATGCGGGTGACTGGCGCGACTCCGCTGGCCAGCTTCATGTTGCTCGACGGGCAGTGCGCGATGCCCACGCCGCGCTGCTTGAGAATCGCCATGTCGGCCTCGTCCACCCATACCGCGTGCGCCGCCAGCGAGCGCCCGTTCCACACCCCCAGGCTGTCGAGCGTTTTGGTCGGTGTGGTGTGCCGCTTGGCCATCTCGTCGTCGTTTTCCTTCTTGGTTTCCGAAAGATGGATGATCAGCGGCGCCTTGTACCGGTTGGCCAGCGCGCGGCAGGCCTTCAATGTCTCATCGGAATTGGTGTACAGCGCGTGGGGCGCTACCGCGGGCACCACCAGCGGATCGTTGGCGAAGCGCTGCAGATAGCGCTCGGTGTATGCGAGCGCGTCGGCGGGCGTCTTGTTGTCCGCCACCGGGAAGCCGATGATGGTTTCTCCGAGCACGCCGCGCATCCCGGCTTCCTTCGCTGCTTCCGCCACCACCTCTTCGAAGTAGTACATATCGGTGAAGGTCGTGGTGCCGCCGAGCAGCATTTCCAGGCACCCCAGACGCGTCCCCCAGCGCACGAACTCGGCGCTGACGTTCTTGGCTTCGGCGGGGAAGATGAATTTCTCCAGCCAGTCCTGGAGGCGCAGATCGTCCGCGATCCCCCGGAACAGGCTCATCGCTGCATGGGTGTGGGTGTTGATGAGGCCGGGCGCCAGAATCGCCTCCGGCCGGTCGAGGTGCTGCTTCGCGCTGTAGCGGGCGCGGATCTGAATCCTCGTCCCGACTGCCAGGATGCGGCCGTCCTTTACGGCTACCGACCCGTTCTCGATCACGCGATGCTGCCCATCTTCCGTGATGACGTAGCGCGCGCTCCAGATCGCATCGGCGGGCTCGGCAGCCGCCAGCGCGAACGCGCAAACGAAGAAACTACAGAAACGAACCATCGAAAGGCTTCGGAAAGAGATCTTGGAGCTGATACGTTTCGGTTTTGCCGCGCGGGTTGAGCAGGATGATCTCGACGTTCCCGCAGAATTCCCACAGGATCTGCCGGCAGGCGCCGCACGGCGGAGTCAGGGTCTCGGTATCGGCAGCTATCGCGATACGGCGGAAATGACGTGCGCCCTCGCTGATGGCCTTGAAGACCGCCACACGTTCGGCGCAGATGGTCAGCCCGTAGGTGGCATTCTCGACGTTGCATCCCGTGTGGATGCGCCCATCCGTGTCTTCCAGCGCTGCCCCGACCCGGAAACGCGAATACGGCGCGAAGGCATGCTCCCGCACCGCGAGAGCCAGGGCGCCGGGGTCGTTCATGCCAGCCTCGGCACGAGCGTTCTCAACAGGCGCACCAGCGTGTCGCGCACCATGGCG
>Ga0335080_10001724_pt1 | contig 21679 bp, 24 predicted proteins | sample Lox_Sample_34_FD_206720 | JGI IMG/M metagenome (GOLD analysis project Ga0335080, IMG submission 206720) | Soil microbial communities from Loxahatchee National Wildlife Refuge, Florida, United States - Lox_Sample_3.4 | ecosystem: Environmental > Terrestrial > Soil > Wetlands | place: USA...
TCCCGGCAATCTCTTCCACATGAACCAGAACGTCGCACCGTAAAGGCGGCTCGGCCGGAATCCTGCGCGGGCTCGACCGCCTCCATTGTCGGTCGGCTCTAGAGGGAACGACGAGTGACTGCAGTTCGCCTGGTCGGTCGGTATCGCGACTATCGCGATCTCCATCTCGCCGTGGTCGACGACGTTCGCGACTGGCCGGCGACGACCGAACTGCCGCCTCCGGGATTTGTGGTGTTGACGACTCACGACACCCGGAAGCGATCGGAGCAGGAGATCCGGAGGTTCGCTCGGAGGCTGCTCGACCAGGGTTGTGCATGGGCGTGTTGCTGGGGACCTGACGCAGACAGGATGGAGCTTGCATTCGACCTCGAGCAGATTGACGTGGAGGAGCGCGGATACACGCAGCCGGAGTTCGTCGTGACGACCGCGCACGGCGACGAGTCCCTCGATGAGGCCATCTGGTTCGCCATCTTCAACGCCGACCCGGCAGACATCGAATGCCGCAGCGTGCTCGTCGTCACCGAGCCACAGTGGGAGGAACAGGTGGAGGCTCGATTGCTCGACCCCGAGAAGCTGTGGGATCAGGTTCCTGGCGATGAGGGCGCAGCGGAATGAGCCGCGTGAGGGTCGCACCTGGGGAGCGGCCGCGTGTATCCATCCGTGTAACGATTGCAAACGACCAACCCTTGCGAGTGATTGGAGACCTGCGTGTCCGACACACCGACCCGTGCCAATGCGCTCGACCATCTCGTGGTGGTGCTGTTCGAGAACCGATCGCTCGACAACATGCTCGGGCACCTGTACGGCCCTGAGGAGGGCAAGACGTTCGAGGGCGTGATCGGCAAGGAATTGACCAACCCGATTCCGGAGTGGGCCGAGCACGGCGCCGAGCGCAAGGTGGTGCCGTACAGGGTGGCGACGGATATGGACTCGCCGAACCCGGATTCGGGCGAGGAGTGGTACCACACGAACACGCAGCTCTTCAACGTCCTCGACGAGCACAACCGGTTCAAGATTGGGGAGGGCGTGACGGAGCCCTGGAATGCGCCGGCGGCGGGTGCGACGCCGACGATGGACGGGTTCGTGACCGACTACATCAGCACGTTCGCCGGCGAGGTTGGCCGCCAGCCGACCTATGAGGAGTACGCCCAGATCATGACCGGCTATACCCCGGAGCAGGTGCCGGTGCTGAGCGCGATCGCGCGCGACTTCGGGGTGTTCGACCACTGGTTCTGCGAGGTGCCGTCGCAGACGTTCATGAACAGGTCGTTCTGGACGGCCGCGACGTCGTCGGGCTTGGTCGTCAACAGCCCTGCGAAGAAGTGGTTCACCGAGAACGACGCCGAGACGATCTTCGAGCGGCTCGAGCAGCACGGTAAGACGTGGAAGGTCTACGTGCAGTCGATGCCGCTGTCGTTTGCCGGCGTGATCCACTTCTCGCGGTTGAAGGACCGATTGGCGACCCACTTCGTGCCGTTCGCCGACTTCGAGAAGGACGCCGCCGCCGGAACCCTTCCCGACTTCGCGTTGATCGAGCCGAACATGCTGTCCGGACACGGTGACTACCACCCGGCGGCCGGCCGGTCGTTCCTCGGTGACGACAAGGACGTCGCGTTCGATTCGCCGTCGTCGGTGCTCGGCGGCGAGGCCTTCCTCGCACGGGTGTTCGACGCCTACCGGGGCGCTACCTCCGAGACGGGCTCGAACGTCTGGAACACAGCCCTGCTGATCGGCTGGGACGAGCCCGGCGGGACCTACGACCACGTGCCCCCCGGCCCGGCCGCGCCGCCGGACCCGGCCGCGCCGGCAGGCGAGCTCGGCTTCGAGTTCGACCGCTCCGGCTACCGCGTCCCGGCGATTCTCGTCTCCCCATGGGTCGAGCCCGGCTCGGTCTACAACGACGAATACCGCCACACGTCACTGATCGCGACGCTGCGAAAGGCCTGGGGGCTCGGGGACCCGCTCACCCGGCGCGACGCCTCGGCGCGCACCTTCGACGACCTGTTCACCCGCGACACACCGCGCAACCCCGACACCTGGACGACCGTCGACGCACAACCCGTCCCCGAGTGGGCGATGGACTACAAGCTCGTCGACAAAGCCCTCAGCGGCCTCGGCAAGACCATGGGGCCGGGAATCATCGCGCACGCCAAGGCAATGGGCGTCGAGAACCTCCCGCCGCAACTCGACGACCCGAACGCGCAACTCGATTCACAGCTGATCGTCGAGGTCATCAGAGACGTCGCCTGGCACTACTTCCCGCTACTGGCGCCGGAAGGTGAAGTCCACTGACCAGCGGCGGTGGGCCGGCAAGCCGGAGATCAGGGAGCCCGTGCCGGACTCGTCCTGCGTACGGCGATCAGCAGAGGGCCTGATAGGCCGCGGCCAGTGCCCTGCGGAACTGGTCGAGCTGTCGTTGTGAGAGGTCGCCCACCATGCGCTCCTCGAGCGCGGCGACGCTCTCGGCGTGGTCGTCGAGTAGCCGGCGGCCGGCGTCGGTGAGGCGGATCAGCAGCTCGCGGCGGTTCCCGGGATTTCGTTCTCGGATGATCAGGCGCCGCTCCTCCAGGGCGCGCACCATGTCGGCCATCGACTGCGGCGTCACGAACGAGCTCCTGGCGAGTTGAGCCGCCGGGAGTCCGTCGTGACGCTCGAGAACGGTCAGCGCGGTGTACTGGAGGGCGGTGATGCCGGTCGGCTTGAGGAGGTCGTCGAGCCGCGATCGAATCACCTGCTCGACTCGCTTGACCGCGTACAGCACGGATGTGTGCCTGCCGGCCGCTCGAAGCTCTTTCGCCTGTGCCGCTGTGATCGCCATTGTCCGCTCCAGCCCGCTCCCATTGACAGGAATCCTGTCGGTGCTGATACTAGCTCGATCGTGCGTTTCTCGGCGATCTTGCGTCAGCAGGGTCTGAGAGTGAGGAGTTGAGAGCGATGGCCCGTGCGCTGCCGGCCGGTGTGAGCGAAGACGTCTTCGCGGATGCCCTTCGTGATTTCGTCGCGATCGTCGGGCAAGAGTGGGTGATCTCGGACGATGCGGGCCTCGGGAGGTACGACGATCCCTACCCGGTGGGCGAAGACGTCGCCGCCGGGCCGGCGGCGGTCGTGTGTCCCGACACCGTGGAGGACGTGCAGGCGATCGTGCTCGTGGCGAACACCTACGGGGTGCCGCTCTCGCCTGTCTCCACCGGCAAGAACAACGGGTACGGCGGGGCGGCGCCGAGGCTTCCCGGTGCTGTGGTGGTCGACCTCGGTACGCGGATGAACCGAATCCTCGAGGTGAACGAGAAGTACGGCTACGCGCTGCTCGAGCCGGGAGTGAGCTACTTCGACCTGGCGAAGCACCTGGAGGACACGAACAGCATCTTGATGCTCGACTGTCCCGACCTCGGCTGGGGCAGCGTGGTCGGCAACACACTCGACCGCGGCGTCGGATACACGCCGTACGGCGACCACTTCCTCTGGCAGACCGGGATGGAAGTCGTGCTCCCCCAGGGGGACGTGATGCGAACCGGGATGGGCGCGGTGCCGGGGAGCAACACGTGGCAGTTGTTCCCGTACGGGTTCGGGCCCTATCCCGACGGCATGTTCACCCAGTCCAACCTCGGCATCGTCACGAAGATGGGGATCGCGCTGATGCAGCGGCCGCCTGCAACGCTGACCTACCTGATCACCTTCGAGAACGAGGACGACCTCGAGCAGATCGTCGACATCATGCTGCCGCTGCGGATCAACATGGCCCCGATCCAGAACGTCCCCGTCCTGCGCAACATCGTGCTCGACGCGGGTGTCGTCTCGAAGCGCAGCGACTGGTACGACGGCGACGGCCCGCTGCCCGACGAGGCGATCGAGCAGATGAAGAGCGAGCTGAACCTCGGCTACTGGAACTTCTACGGCACGCTCTACGGCCCGCCGCCGATGATCGAGATGTTCTACGGAATGATCAAGGACGCGTTCGGCCAGATCCCCGGCGCGAGATTCTTCACCAACGAAGAGCGCGACGACCGCGGCGGCCACACGCTCCAGGACAGGCACAAGATCAACAACGGCCACCCGAGCCTCGACGAATTGAACCTGCTCGACTTCGTCCCGAACGGCGGCCACATCGCGTTCTCGCCGATCTCGGCGCCCGACGGCGCCGACGCGCTGCGACAGTTCAAGATGGTCAAGAAGCAGTCCGACCGCGCGGCCAAGGACTACGCCGCGCAGTTCATCATCGGCCTGCGCGAAATGCACCATATCTGCCTGTTCCTCTACGACACGCTCGATCCGGGTGCTCGGCAGGCGACTCTCGACCTCACACGGCTTCTCATCAACGAGGCAGCGGCCGAAGGCTATGGCGAGTACCGCACGCACAACGCTCTCATGGACGACGTCATGGCGACGTTCAGCTGGGGAGACGACGCCCTGCTCAGGTTCCACGAGCAGGTCAAGGACGCCCTCGACCCCAACGGGATCATCGCCCCCGGCAAGTCCGGCGTCTGGCCCGAGCGCTACCGCGGCCAAGGATTGTGACGACGGCCGCGGCGCGGCAGGGTACGTCAGCCCAGGGCCACGCCTTCGAGGGACTCCGATGCAACGGGGTCTGGTAGCCGTCTCATGCGGAGCCCGTTGAGGAGCCCGAGCAGGCTCGCGAGGACCGGGACGAGCAGCGCGACCTGCAGGGAGCGGTCGCGCGCTTGTTTGTTGATGCGGAGGATCTCTGCCTGCACGTCCGCGGGCTCACCGGCGAGCAGCGGCGCGAGTTGGGCGTTACTCATCACCTCGGCGTCGTGCTCGAGCGTGTCGGAGATCTGCTGCTGCTGAACAGGCGGGATCACAGAGCTCTCGTTCACGAGGTGGGTGAAGGAGAAGGAGAGGAAGGCGAGCAGGATCCCGCCGGCGATTGCCAGTCCGAACGAGAGGCCGAACGATCCTGCCGCGGAGTTGACGCCGGCCGCCTCGCTGACGCGCTCCTCGTCGATCGGCGAGAGCGTGTAGTTGTTGAGTTGGGAGACGAGCATTCCCAGTCCTGATCCGGTGATCAGCAACGGGACGACGAGCGCCCAGCCGCTGTCGGTGCGCGGCACGATCGGGATGATCAGCGCGAGGCCGATCGTGCTCAGCGCGAACCCGACCAGGACGATCGTGCTCGGCCGCCGCGTACCCGCCTTCCGGCCGGCAAGCAGTGCCACTCCGAACATGCTGAGCGAGAGTGGGGCAAGGGTCAGCCCTGTCTGCATCGCGTTGTATTCCAGCGTCATCTGCAGGAAGAGCGGGAGCGCGATCATCGCGCCGCCCAGCGTGATGTTCTGCAGCGTCTGGCCGGAGATCCCGAGCGTGAAATGCGGGAACTTGAAGAGGCTCGGGTCGAGGAGCGTCACCTTGCCCTCCCGCTTGCGACGCACGAGCCACCAGGCCAGGGCCGCGAGAGCGACGACACCGATCGCCACGATCAGCAGGACGTAGTCGCCTCCCTCCTGCCAGACGAGGATGCCGAGGACGACCCCGCCCATCCCGATCACCGAGAGGATCGCGCCGACGACGTCGATCTGGCGCAGCCCCGTGTACGGCACGTCCCGAACGAGCTTGATCTGCGAGAGCACGACCGCGATCACGACGACCTCGAGGGCGAAGCCCACACGCCACGACAGGTACGTAGTGACAAAGCCGCCGAGCAGCGGCCCGACTGCCGCGGCGATCGCAGCGGACGCGCCCACCAGGGCGTACGCCTTCTTGCGCGCCGCCCCCTCGAAGTTCCCGTGGATCAGCGACTGCATCGCGGGCAACAGGAGCGAGGCGCCGAGGCCGCCGATGATCGCCCAGAAGATGATCACCGCGGTCACGCTCCGGGCGAGCGTCATCGCCGCTGCGCCGATCGCATAGGCCAGCAAACCCAGCACGTAGGCTCGCTTGCGTCCGATCAGGTCGCCGACCTTGCTGCTGATGAGAATGAACGCCGCGGAGACGAGTGCCTCCAGCGCGATCGCGGACTGCACCCTGCTGACGGTCGTGTGGAGGTCGGCGACGACTGCCGAGATGGAGACGTTCATCAGCGACGTATCGACGACGAGCACGAACATCGCCATCGCGAGCAGGAGAGAGAGCCTCGGACTGCCCGCGCCCGCTTCAGGAGCGCTGACGCTCATGCGGGCGGACATGTTCTCATGGGACTTGCCGTCTGACCCGATGTCAGTACCACGATGGCCCGTACTGCTGGTAGGGCGCTTCCAGCTCTCGCACCTCTTCGTCCGTCAGCTCCAGGCCGAGCGCGTCGACTGCCTCCGGTAGGTGGTGGGGCTTCGTCGCGCCGACGATCGGCGCCGAGACGAGCGGGTTTCGCAGCACCCACGCCAGCGCGATCTGGGCCATGCTGACGCCGCGTGACTCGGCGAGCTTCTGCACGGCATCGATGACGGGCTCGTCGTACGGGGAGTCGAATGCCTGGACGACCTTGTCGGTGCTGGAGCGGTTGCTCTGCTCACCGGCCGGGCGCGCGAGGCGGCCTTTTCCGTTCGGCGAGTAGGGCACGAGACCCACCCCCATGTCGCCGCACATGGCCATCAGCTCTCGTTCGTCGTGCCGGCGCAACAGGTTGTACTGATTCTGCATCGACACGAACCGGGTCCAGCCGCCGAGATCGGCGGCGTGCTGGAGCTTTGCGAACTCCCAGGCGTACATCGAGGAGGCGCCGACGTAGCGCACCTTGCCCGCCCTGACGGTGTCGTGCAACGCCTCCATGGTCTCCTCGACCGGGGTGTCCGGGTCGAAGCGGTGGATCTGGTACAGGTCGATGTAGTCCGTGCCGAGCCGGTTCAGAGACGCGTCGACCTGTTCGAGGATCGCCTTGCGCGACAGGCCCTCTCCGCCGGGGCCGTCGTGCATCTTGCCCCGCACCTTCGTCGCGAGGACGATCTCCTCGCGGCGGGAGTAGCGGGTGATCGCGCGGCCGACGATCTCCTCGGACGTGCCGCGTTGGTACACGTTCGCGGTATCCCAGAACGTCACGCCGAGCTCGACCGCCTGCTGGAAGTAGGGTTGCGCCTCGTCCTCGGTGAGCGCCCACGGGTGGGCATTCGGGGTGGTCGGGTCGCCGTAGCTCATGCAGCCGAGCCCGAGCCGGCTCACTTTCAACCCGGTGTTCCCCAGGCGGGTGTATTCCATCGTCGTCTTCCTCGTCGAGTCGGTGCCGGGCTCCGTTTCGCCCGAGCGTGACGAGGACGATTGCGGATCGGGGCCCGCTCCGCAAGCACGGGCGGAGCCACCGGCTGGACTTCGCGTCATGTGGCGGATCGAAGGCCTGGACCTCTTGACCTACGGCTAATCGGGTATCGCCGCCGTGCCGCCCTGCCAGGAAGGATCGATGTCGCTCGCAGCCGAGTTTGTGAGTCGGACCTTGTCGTGGCCGTCGGCGTCGATCACGTAGATGTCGCCGTTGCCGGTTCGGTCGGTGGCGTAGGCGATCGAGCGCCCGTCGGGTGCCCAGGTCAGAGCGCCGAACTCGACGGGCCGGGGCGAGTCGCGCGTCACCCTGTGGTTGTCGCGCCCGTCGGAGCCGATCACGTAGATGCCCTCGCGGTTCGCCCTGCCGTAGAGGATCCACCGCCCGTCCGGCGACCACGCGAAGCCGTACTCGTTGTAGGCATGGCTCGTGACGAGGTGAAGGTTGCTTCCGTCCGCGTCGGCGACATAGATCGCGTCATACCAGTCGCCCGGGTTGATCCCCCCGTGCAGAACATGGCCCGTGAACCCGACGTGCGTTCCGTCCGGCGACCAGGTGGGCATTCCTTTCCCGTGCTTTGGCGGCTCGCGGAAGAAGGGCCGTGGCTTGCTCCCGTCGGTGCCGATGATCCGTTGCCTTCCGGTCCCGTCCCCGTAGGCGATCTCGTCCCCTCGCGGGGACCAGTCGAGGCTCTGCACATCGCCGGACGGGAGACGGCGCGGCGCGCCTCCGTCGGTCGGTATGACATGGATCCTGAGGTCCGAACCCGAGTTCCTGGCCGAATGCGGTGTGCCTGGGTCGCGGGCGTCCACCGCAACCGCCTTCCCGTCCGGAGACCAGCTCAGGAACCAAGGACTTCGCAGAGGCGTGCCCGCAGCGAGAAGCACACGCCCGGTACCGTCGGGCCGCACCAGCCGGAGAGCGCCTTGCCGATCCAGATAGGCGATCCGGCTCCCATCCGGCGACCACTCGAAGGAGCGGACATCCAAGCCGGGAGGCGTGAGACGCCGAAGGCCGCTGCCGTCCGCCCGAATCACGAACAAGCCAGACGGCCCATCTCCGGCGGTGCGGAGGAACGCAATCATCCCCGAGCGGTTCCGAATCCCCGCACGACCCGCAGTGGCTCCGACCGGCACGGAAGAGAGCGCAACGAGTGCTGCGGCAGCGAAGAACAAAGAGAGCTTCCTCAACGCGCTCCCATCCTCAGTGTCGGTCGAAGACTGGCCCGGCTCCGTCCTAGGTCTTCCGAGGCGGAACCTTCATCGCACTAGGATGAGAAGTCAAGTAGCAGACGGCCTCGCAGGTACCCATCGCTCGTCTCGCCCTTCCACCGGAACGCCAAGGACGACGAAAGGGGCGCCACCTTCACGGTCGCCGTCTGAGAGACCGGTCGCTAGTACCCCAGTGCGGCGAACGCGGCCGGATAGACGATCCGGCCGGCGAGGTCGGGGCTGTATCCCGGGAGCCGCTTGACCATGAACGCGTCGTCGGGGATCTTCGGATGCGGGGAGATGAAGCCGAGCGCGCTCGCCCGCTCGAAGCCGAAGCGAGGGTAGTACGCGGCAACGCCCTCGACCATGACGGCAGGCTCGCCTGCGTCTTCGGCGCGGCCCAGCGCGTCCCGGATCAGCCGTGTCCCCACACCGATGCGCTGGCGGTCTGGCCGGACCGACATCGGCGTGAGATTGAGGATCCTGGCCCGGGATCCCCCTTCGACGCCGACCCAGCTCAGCATCACGTGAGCAATCACGCCGGAGGAGTCCTCGGCGACCAACGCCAGCTCCGGGACGAACTGTTCAGAGGCCCGAATGCGCTCGACGAACGCCGCGACCTCGTCGGGGTGTCCGACAAATGCTGCGCGGACCACCTCCGCGATCACGGGATGGTCCGCGTCGCGCTCGGGACGGATGACGACGCCCTCGGCCACGGGTGGCGATGGTAACGCTGCGGCGCACCGTTCGCGTCTCGCGCCACGCGCCCGCACCGGAACGCCGTTCCGGGCCTGCGGTCACTCGCCTTCGGTGTCCGCTCCGATCGCCAACAGTTCCGCGACGACCTTCTCGATGGGCTGGGTCGCGTCGATCTCGTGCGTGCAGGTGGCACGCAACAGCGGCTCGACCTCGGCCAGGTGGCCGAGGACGAGGTCGCGCTCCGTTGCCGTCTTGCCGTAGTCGTTCGTCGTCCTGCTCTCGATCCGGCCGAGCAGTACTTCGGCCGGAGCGGTCAGGAGCACGACGGCCTCGAAACGGGGATAGAACCGTCCCTGGTTGGAGACAGTGCCGGACACGTAGAGCGTCCCCGTGCGATCGCGGGCGAGGAGCTCCGCGATGCGCTCCTCGCGCCAGACATAGCCGCCGTCCTCGTCGCGCCACTCCGTCCAGCCCGGCTCGTCGGTATCGACGACCTCGAATCCTCGCCGCCGCAGCTCGCCGAGAGCCGTCGACTTCCCGGTACCGGACATGCCCGTCACGAGAATCCTCCGCATGCGGGAAGGCTAGAGGCCGGCCGCCACTCGACGTGTCTACCCACTCGCAGGAGGTTGACGGTGGGGCGGAGTCGTTGTCCGCCAGATGCGGATCGCGAGGACCGAGAGAGCGACGGTGACGGGTAGCTGCAGCGGGACGGAGACGATTCCCGCGGGAGCCAGTGCTCCGAGCGCGACGCCGAGCACGAACAGAATCGGGAGCCAACGAGGCACGGCGCGGCTCCGCCAGAGTGCCACGGTCGTCAAGACGGTCGCGACGACCAGGCCGCCCAGGTAGCCGACGAAGATCACGTCGAAGGCCCAGCCCCGGTTCGCAGTCACGAGGACCTGCTCGGCGGCGCCAGGGGTCGTGTGCGCGGTCGCGGCCGCCGCGAGGTCGTACCCGACAAGGACGTTGGCGAGCCCGCCGCAGAAACCCGCCAGCCCGCCGACTACCGCGGCCACGGTGGCGAGCGTCGCGCCGCGCTCGCGCACCAGCACGGCGATCGCCGCGAACGACACGCCGAGCGCCCCGAGCCCGAAGATCACGAGCAGGTTGGAGAAATACAACCGATCCGAGTGCGCCAACGCGATCGGCAGCTCCTTCACGGCCCGGGCCGTCGAGATCGGGTGGTCGAGGCCCTTCGGCGTCAGCGCCTCGCCCACCAGGAGCAGGACTGCGGCCAAAGGCGGAAAGAGCGCGAGTATCCGCGTCCGTGTCGTGAGTGCGCTGTTCACCCGGTCGTCTGCGCCCGGGACGTGAGCATGACCCCGACTGCCAGGGCCCAGATGCCCAACCCGGCGAAGGCGAGCAGTCCGATGTGGTCGAGCGTCCCTCCGAGCACGTGACTCGGAATGACGCCCACGATCGCGAAGGCGACGGCCCACCACCCGAGCCATCTCGGCAGGACGGCCGTCTGGAATACCGCCGCGGCGGCTCCGAACAGGAACGCGCTCGCGCCGATCGTGATCAGGAACACGAATACCGCGTCGTCAGCGAGGACGTTCAGCGCCTGTAGCGCGGAGCCCTGGACGTGGCCGACGACATCGGCCATTGCGATGCTGAGCCCGGCGAAGGTCGTCAAACCGACGATCAACACCCCCGCCCCGAGAAGGCACAGCGCGGCGCTGCCCGGGACGCTCCTCACCGTGGCCGCGAACGACGCCGAGAAGACCAGGAACAGCAACGCCCCCAGGCTCAGGAGCACGCCCGAGGTCGTCTGCGCGGAGCTGTGCTTGCTGTAGAACGCGACGACCTTCGCGACCGACGATGTTCCCTTCGGCGCATTCCCTGCCGCAACGAATCCGGCGAGGATCAAGATCACGGCGGCGACGCCGCTCAGAGGAGCGTACCGCTTGGCGCCCACGGGAACCCTCCTTGCAGAGGTCGACGGAAAACCCACCGCTGCGCGCGAGCCTACGACCGCCGGCACGGAAAGTCCAGCCTGCCCCAACGCCGCGAATCAGGCTTGGTCTGCGGGGTGGCTCCATGAGTCCGGCGATAGCGGATGGGAGCCCGTGGCTCAGGTCTCGGGCCACGATCCGGGAACGAGGACGGCCCTCATGGTCATCGAAACTGCCGAGCCGGGGCAGCCCGAGGCCGTCGCCGTAGAAGCGGACGATCTCGGCAAGGCGCTGCGTGTGTCGCGCGAACCGAACCTGCATCAGCTTCAATCGTTCACCGCCGGACAGCCTTCCGCAAGCACGGATCAGGGCTCTGGCCCTACCATCGGGCGTCCTCACGACTGCAACAACCCCGGCGCCTCACACGAGAGTTCGAAGCTCCGATCGAACTCGTCGTCTTCGAACCCGGACTTCCGGGCTGCGCTAGTGTCGTCGCCCGTGATCGAGCTCTCCGGCTCCCGCGTGCGGCTTCGCGCGCCGACGCTCGACGACGTCGACGCGCTCGCCGCGGCGGCCGACGCCGACCCCTCGTCCATGGGGCGGACGCAGGAGACGACGCGCGACAGACTCCTGGAGCGGATCGAGCGGAAGCCGACGCTCGAGCACGACGGCTTCCTCGGCCTCGTTGTCGAGTACGAGAGTCGCCTCGTAGGGGATATCCAGGCGCGCGCGCCGATGCACGGCATGCCACCCGGCGGCTGCGAGATCGGCATCTCCCTGTTCCCGGAGTCCCGCGGCCTCGGGATCGGGCGCGAGGCGGTTGCGCTGCTCACCGGCCACCTGCTGGACGCGGGCTTCCATCGCGTGCAGGCGACTACCGCGACGACCAATACCGCGATGCGACGCGTGCTCGAGCACGTCGGCTACACATTCGAGGGGATCCTGCGGGACTACGGCCCGACCGGCGAGGGCGGCCGTGAGGACTTCGCGATGTACTCGTTCACGGCACGCGACCGAGCACCGGCCGGATGATCTGGCTCACGGGGCGTGATCGCGGAAGCAGCCTCGCACGGCCGAACGAACAGTCCGACCGTGATAGAACGTGCGCGATGGCCGAGGTCCTGCTGTTCCACCACGCACAGGGACAAACACCCGGATTCCTCGCGTTCGCAGACGAGCTGCGAGCTCCCGGCCACGTCGTTCATGCCCCCGACCTCTACGACGGCAAGACCTTCGCCGACCTCGATGCGGGCGTCGGCTACGCGAAGGACGTCGGCTTCGGGGCGATTGCAGAGCGCGGCCGGCTCGCCGCCGACCGCTTGCCGAACCAGCTCGTCTACGCCGGGTTCTCGCTCGGAGTCATGCCCGCGCAGGAGCTGGCCCAGACGCGCCCCGGCGCGAAAGGAGCCTTGCTGTTCAGCGCCGCGTTCCCGGCCTCGGAGTTCGGCGGCTCGTGGCCGCCTGGAGTTCCGCTCCAGATCCACATGATGGAGGACGACGAGTGGGCGATGGAGGACCTCCCCGCCGCGCGTGAGCTCGTCGGGACGATCGAGGGGGCAGAGCTGTTCCTGTATCCCGGCGATCGGCATCTGTTCGCCGACGACAGCCTGCCCGACTACGACGAGGGTGCGGCGAAGCTGCTCGTGCACCGCGTGCTCGGCTTCCTCGACGACATCGAGTAGACGATCCGTGCTCTCATCGCCCGAGCTCGGAGAGGGCGGCTGCAAGGCGCCTGACATCGAGGAGCGCCATCGTCTCGCAGACTAGCCGGGAGACGGCGCCGACACCGCGCGGTCCCCGCGGCTCGCGAGCTTCTCCCCTGGACGGGGGACGTTCGGCAGCATCGGCGGGGCCACAATCGGCTCATGCGACCGAGGCGGGCCTCGGAGCCCGAGCCGCCGACCACCCTGAGGAACTACGTACTCCAGAATCCGGGGTACGCGGTAGTCACCTGGATCTTCCTCTGCCTGATGGCGGTCGCATGCCTCTTCGCGGACAACGGCATGCACTGGAGTCTCCCGTTCGCCGTTCTCGGTGGTGTCCCGCTCGGCACGATCGTCTGGTGCCTCTTGACGTTCGGCACCGCCCGAGGATGGGTCGACGGCGACGCCTAGAGCCGGGGCATTCGAGCGTTACTGCTTGTCGCGGCGGAAGGCGTGCTTCGCCAGTGACGCGGTGGCCACGAACGCGAAGAGCGCCACGAAGATCGCCGAGGGGATCGTCGTGGAATACGGCCCATCCCCATTCGTGCTCACGAAGTTCCCCCCGTACACGGCGTCGAACAGAACCGCGAGCCACATCGTGACGATCCCGAGGGAAGCCCACATCTCGGGAATCCTCAGAAACTCGGCCCACTGAGGCCGCTCGCGTGGATACGTGGCAGGCCCGTGCGAAACGCTTGCCATCTCGATTCCTCCTCCCTTCGAGTCGAGGCTCGCACACGCGAACGCCTTCCACATCAGCGGCGGCCCGCATCCGGCATTGCCACAATCTACGGATGCTGGACCGGCGGGGGCCGGCCTCCCGCGGCGCTGCTGCGTTAAGCTCGCTGACATGTTCAGCGTCGTTTCGCAGGCTCAACGCGTGCAGGCGCGGCTGAGGGCGCTCGCCCGGCTGAACCTCGAGCTGGCGAAGGTCGAAGGGAAGCGAAAGGCGATCGCGCTCGGCGTCGCCGTCGGACTCGCCGTCGCGGCCGCGGTGCTCGTCGCGTATGCGATCGGCTTCCTCTTCGCCGCCGCGGCCGTCGCCCTCAACGCCGATCTCGCCCTGTGGCTCTCGCTGCTCGTCGTCGCAGGCGCGATCCTCCTCGCCGCCGTCATCGCCGTCCTGGTGGCGATGAGGTTCGCCAAGAAGGTCTCGTCGCCCTCCGACGCAGTGGAGGAGACGGAACGGACAGTCGAGACACTTCGGACTCATGCCTGACCGGTCCGTCGAGGAGATCCGCCTGGAGATCGCCGCCGAGCGTCAGGGGCTCGCCTCCGACCTGGATGCGCTGCACGACGAGGTGCGGTCGGTCGTGCCGTTCGCCGTCGGCACCTTGATCGCGGTCGCTCTCCTCTCCCGGCAGAAGCGGTTGAGGTCCGGCTTCAAGCTCCTCTGGAAGCTCCTCTAGCCTCTACGTCGAGCATGAAGACCATCGCTCACAGCCGGCGTGGTCGCTCCCGCCGGAGGTCGCGCGCCCGCCGCTTGCTCATCGCCGCGGCGAGCGTCCTTCCGGAGATCGTCGTGCTGAGGTCCCGCGGGTACCGGTCGGTCGGCGATGTGGTGGTTCGGTGTCGTGCAGGCCATCTCTTCACGACGATCTGGGTTCCGGGAGCGTCCCTGAAGGCGGTTCGGCTGGGCTGGTGGAGATTCCAGCGCTGCCCGGTCGGCAGGCACTGGTCGCTCGTGACCCCGGTCAGGCGATCCGACCTGACCGAGGAAGAGGAGGGCGTCGCGAGCGAGCAACGGGACCTTCGCATTCCCTGACGGCTCCGGTAGGGCACGCGCGCTGCCCGTCTACAGCTCATCCACACGCTCACGTGAGCGCGGTGCCGGCCGGCCGCACCCAGGGCAGCGCCTCGGCGAGGCGCGGCAGTGCCTCCTCGACCGCGGCGGCTCCCGCCTCGACGTAGCGCCGGCCGTCGCCGAAGCGGTGGAGCTTGGAGCCGGGCAGCCCCGAGAGGCTCAGGCGCGGGTCGATCAGGATCGTCGCGGCCCCGGCCGACTCGGTCGAGATCTTGCTCTGCATCACCTCGACGGAGCGCGACAGGACGCGCAGCAACGACGGCGGTGCGGCGCCTGCTCTGCACGAGTCGGCCTCGAGCGGCGGCCCCTCGAGGCCGCGCAGGAGCTTCACGCCGATCACGACGTCGGCGCCCATCTCGGCGACCGCGCTGCTCGGCACCGGGTTGAGCACGCCGCCGTCGACGAGCACGTGGTCGCCCATCCTCAGCGCGGGATAGACACCGGGGACCGCGCTGCTCGCAAGGGCCGCCCGCCAGAGGACGCCGGTGCGAAAGACGATCTCGCGTCCCTGGGCGATGTCCGCGGCCACGATCGCGAGCGGGATCGGCAGATCCTCGATCCTCGTCTCGCCGGCCAGGCCGCGCATGAGGTTCCCGAGCGGCGCAGCCGACAGGAGCCCGCGGCGCGACAGCACCGGCTGGAAGATGCTCGGCGCCGCTCGATCGAGCACCGCCCCGATCTCGTCCGGCCGGTAGCCGAGCGAGTAGAGGGCGGCGATCGACGCGCCGATGCTCGTGCCGGCGAGGAAGTCGGGCACGATCCGCAGCCTCTCGAGCGCGCGCAGGACGCCGAGGTGCGCGTAGCCTCGATGGCTGCCCGAGCCGAGCGCGAGCCCGACCCGGAGCCCGGCGAGATCGCGGGCGACGCGCCCGTACGCGGCGGCCGCGCCGCGGGGGGACGGGAGGCCCGGCCCGAGCGGCCGCGGCGGCTCGGGGAGGCCGAGCGGCGCTAGCTCGAGCGTCCGTGTCCCCTGGGGCAGATGACGGAGGAGAGAGGGCGCCTGGACGAGGACGTGCTCGTGGTCGCGCGCGAGCTCCAGCGCCCGCGCGGCAAGCCCCTCGGGCCCGCCGGGAGCGAGCTCGAGGCCCGCCGCGCCCTCCCACCTGAGATCGAGCCCGGACAGCTCCGGCGAAGCGCTCGCGGCCGGCACGAGCAGCACGGTCCGAGCGCGGGTGGCCGAGGCGACGGCGCACGCCAGAGCGGCGCACGCGAGCGGCGGCGCGCCCCGGTCGAGGAGCACGGAGATCCTGCCGTGAGCCGGCCCCGGCTCGAACCGGGTAGCCCGGGCGAGCCGCTGCGAGACGATCGCGCCGAGGTTCCGCGCGAGCCCGGGGACGCTGTCGGCCAGCTCGTCGAACTCGCGCTCCGGGACGACGAGGAGGTCGAGGTCGGAGACGGCCCGGACCGTCGCCGTCGCGGCGCCCGCGGTCAGCATCGAGACCTCGCCGATCGTCGCCCCGGCCCCGACGACGTTCACGTGCCCGGAGCCGCCCGCGACGACCTCCGCCGTCCCAGAGACGATCACGTACAGCTCGCGCTGTCGCTCGCCCTCGCGGACGACGACCTCTCCGGCCACGGCATGGCGACGGCCGAGCCGGGCGACGATCGCGTCGCGCTCGCCGTCCGCGAACCGGTCGAAGAGAGACGGAGCGGCCGAGCTCACGACGCCGCCTCGCCCAGCTCCACCACTCGCAGGCGCGGACGGCGCCCGATCGTGAGAGCCGCGATCGCGGCGCCGCCGAAGGCGGTCAGGCCGCCGACGAGCAGCGCCTTCTGGAAGCCCGAGACGAACGCGGCGGAGAAGCTCGGGTCGAGCGGCTTCGCGCCGTGCAGCTCGTACGTGACGATCGCGCCCATCACCGCGATCCCGAGCGAGCCGCCGATCTGTCGGAAGGTGTTCACGACGCCCGAGGCGACGCCGGCCTTGTCGACCGAGACCGAGCCGACGACGGCCGCCGTGATCGGCGTCATCGTCAGCGCGAAGCCGATCCCGGCGATCACGAGCCCGGGCAGCATGCTGCGGAAGTCGGCGCGCGCGTCGAGCCGCGACGAGAGCAGGAGCGACGTCCCGACGAGGCTCAGCCCGACGGTGACCGGCCAGCGGGCGCCGAACCGGTCGGCGAGCCTGCCTGCGAACGGCGTCGTCAAGACCAGCACGAGGGTCAGCGGCAGGAACGTCTCGCCGGTCCTGATCGCCGAGTAGAAGAGGATCGCCTGCATGAAGATCGACATGAAGAAGAACACGCCGAACATCGAGAGCACGGCGAGCAGCACGGCGACGTTCGCGCCCGCGAAGGTCGAGTTGCGGAACAGGCGCAGGTCGAGCATCGGCAGCGGCAGCGAGAGCTCGACGAGCACGAACGCCGCAAGGAGGACGGCGGCGGCCGCGAAGCAGCCGATGATCGTCGCCGAGCCCCAGCCGTAGGAGCTGCCCTCGATCAGCCCGAACGTCAGCGCGAAGAGCGCGAGACCGGACGTGACCAGGCCGGGCAGGTCGAGCCGCTGCTCGCGCGACTCGTCGCGCGACTCGGGCACGAGCAGCCATGCCGCGACGAGCCCGACCGCGCCGACGGGGACGTTGACGTAGAAGATCCAGCTCCACGAGAGATGCTCCAGGACGAGCCCGCCGACGAGCGGTCCGATCCCGAGCGCCGTCAGGGAGACTCCGGCCCAGATCCCGATCGCGGTCCCGCGCTCGCGGGGCGCGAAGTGCGCGGAGATGAGCGAGAGGCTCGCCGGCAGCATCAGCGCGGCGCCGACTCCCTGAACCGCCCTCGCCGCGATCAGCGTCCCGCCGCTCTCGGCCAGGCCGCACGCGAGCGAGGAGGCGGTGAAGACGAGGAGGCCGAGCAGGAACAGCCGCCGCCGGCCGAAGTAGTCGGCGAGCTTGCCGCCCAGCAGGAGCAGCACCGCGAAGGTCAGCGCGTATGCGTTGACGGTCCACTCGAGCGCGGTGATCGAGAGGTGCAGGTCGAACTCGATCGCCGGCAGCGCCACGTTCACGACCGTGTTGTCGAGCATGATCATGAACAGCGAGAACGCGACCGCTCCGAGCATCCACCAGCGGCGGTTCTCGTCGGTCACCAGGCGCCGGGTCATCGCCGCGTTCGATCGGGGAGGACGTAGCCGCCGGAGAGCGGGGCGAGGTACACGAGGCTCTCGAGGAGCCTGGTCAGCAGGGCCTTCATCGCATGTGCTCCTTCCAGGTTGGTGATGCGCACACGACGCGGACGGGGCCGGACATCTTCCGGGAAGAAAACGAGGCTGCCTCCGTCCTGTGGCCATGCACCCCACGAGACAGGAGCGGAGATGAAAGGGATCGTCTGGTTCTTCACCGACTACGCCTCGCGGCACCGCAATCCGTGGAACCGGGCGTTCCACGTCGTCGGTGTGCCGCTCGCGCCGTTCGGCTGCCTCGCGCTGCTCGCGCTGGGCTACTGGCGCGCCGCCGCCGCCGCCTTCGTCCTCGGCTACCTCTGCCAGTGGATCGGCCACCGGATCGAGGGCAACGAGGTCGGCGAGTGGATCCTGATCAAGTGGCTCGCGATGCGCGCCGTGCCGAGGCGGGCGTGAGCGCCTCTCCGGTCCTCGTGACCGGCGCGACGGGCTGCCTCGGCAGCCACCTCGTCGAGGAGTTGCTCGACGGCTCCGGGGCGCCCGTGCGCGCGCTCGTGCGCCCGTCGAGCGACACCGGCCGCCTCGAGGGCCGGGGCGTCGAGATCCTGCGCGGCAGCCTGCTCGACCCGGGCGACCTCGCGGCCGCAGTCGACGGCGTCGAGGTCGTCTACCACCTCGGCGGCGTCGTCGTCGACGACAACCGCGGCGAGAGCCCCGAGCGCTGGCGCCAGATCGAGGAGACGAACATCGGCGGGACGATCGCGCTCGCCCGCACGGCGCAGGCGGCCGGCGTGCGCCGCTTCGTCTTCTGCAGCTCGGTGCGGATCTTCGGCTTCGGCAACCAGCTCCTCTGGCCCGAGGACGGGACGCGCACGGGCTCCGACCTCTACTCGCGCGGAAAGGCGGAGGCGGAGGAGGCGCTGCTCGAGCTGGGCCGGCAGACCGGGCTCGAGATCGTCAACGTCCGCCCGCGCTTCATCTACGGCGACCGCGACCGCTACGTCCTCCCGAAGCTGGTCGACCAGGTCCGGCGCGGCCGCGTCCCGATGGTCGGCGGCCACACGATCTGCGACCTCGTCTACGCGCGCGACTGCGCGACCGCGATCGTCCTCGCGAGCACCGGCCCCGGCGCCGCCGGCGAGTCGTACAACATCACGAGCGGCGAGTGCCTGAGCCTCCGCGAGATCCTGCTCGAGGTCGCGGCCGCGCTCGGGCAGGAGATCCGCTTCGTCGGGCTCCCGGCGCCGGCCGTGATCGGCGCCGCCGCTGCCCTCGAGCTCGGCGCGCGCGTCCTGCGGCGCACCCCGCCGATCACCCGCGACCAGCTCCGCTGGTACCTCAACGACCACCACTTCTCGATCGCGAAGGCGCGGAGCGAGCTCGGCTACGAGCCGCGCTACCCGCTCGCACGGGCCCTCGCCGAGATCGACCTCCAGCAGTTCCTCGAGACCGGGAGCCCGTCATGAGCCTCGTCACCAGCCTCGTCGTCCCCGCCTACCTCCGCCGGAAGCTCCGCTCCGCCCGCGCGCTCGTCGACAGCACGACGCGCGAGCCGCAGCGCTTCCAGCAGGACGCGCTGCTCCGCATCCTCCGCGCCAACGCACAGACGACCTACGGGCGCGAGCACGGCTTCGCGTCGATCCGGACCGTCCGCGAGTTCCAGGACGCCGTCCCGGTCAACACCTACGAGGAGCTGCGGCCCTACGTCGACAGCGTCGCCGACGGCACCGACCCGCACGCGCTCACCGCCGACCCGGTCGAGATGTTCACGAGCACCTCCGGGACGATGAGCAAGCCGAAGCTGATCCCGGTCACCGCCTCGAGCCGCCTGGCCGAGCGGCGCGTCAAGGACGCCTGGCTCGCCCACCTCCACGCCGACCACCCGGAGGTCCTCTCCGGCTCGCCCTTCTACCTGTTCAACAAGGCGGAGGAGTCGCAGACGCCGTCGGGGCTCTGGATCGGCTCGAACGCGGGCCTGATGTACCGCAACACGCCGCGCTTCCTCCGCTCCGTGCAGGCCGTCCCCTACGAGATCTGCGAGATCGAGGACTACGAGAGCCGCTACTACGTGATCCTGCGCCACCTGCTTGCGCTGCAGCTGAGCCTGATGGTCTGCATCAACCCGTCCAGCATCCTGCTCCTGGCCGAGCTCGCGAACGGCCACGCCGAGGAGCTGATCCGCGACGTCTACACCGGCGGCCTTCGCGACGGTCTCGACCTGAGCGAGGAGCAGTACGCGTTCTTCCGCAGCCGCCTGCACGCCGACCGCGACCGCGGCCGTGAGCTCGCGCGCCACCTGGCGCGCGACGGCAGGCTGCTGCCCTCGCGGTACTGGCCGCGCCTGCGGGTGCTCAACTCCTGGAAGGGCCCGGGCGTCGCGGCCTTCGCGGAGAAGTGCCGCGCCTGGTACGGCGACCTGCCGTTCCGCGACGTCGGCTACGGCTCCTCCGAGTTCCGCACCGGGCTCGTGCTCTCCGACGACGGCTCGCAGAACGTGCCGCTGCCGGACAACTACTTCTACGAGTTCATCCCCGCCGGCGAGACCGTCGAGCGGCCGCTCGGCCTGCACGAGCTCGAGCTCGGCCGCCGCTACCGGATCGTCCAGACCGGGCCGCACGGGCTCGTCCGCTACGACATCGAGGACCTCGTCGAGGTGAACGGCTTCCACAACGCGACCCCGACGATCGCCTTCGTCCAGAAGGCCAAGATGGTCACCTCGCTCACGGGCGAGAAGATCTACGAGAACCAGGTGATCGAGGCCATGGATCGCGTCTCGGCGCGGCGGCCCGAGCTGGCACCCTCGTTCTTCGTGCTCTACTGCGACGCCCAGGACGCGAACTACAAGCTGTGCGTCGAGCACGACGTCCCGCGGACGCCCGCCCAGCTCGACGAGCTGCTCGCACTGTTCGAGGGCGCCCTCGGCGAGGTCAACATCGAGTATCCGTACAAGCGCGCGTCGCTGCGGATCAAGCAGCCGGAGATCTTCGCGCTCCCGGCCGGCTCGTCAGTGCGCCTCGTCAAGCACGTGGGCAAGGGCTCGACCCAGGACAACCAGGCGAAGATCCCGCGGCTCTCGCGGGACGTCGACGAGCATTTCGCACTCTTCGGACTCGAGCGCACGACCAGGGCGGCGGCGTAGGCGATGCAGCTCTCCGTCGCCGCCCCCACCCGCTCGGCGCTCCGACTCGGCTTCTCCGACCACGCCGTCCCGTTCTACGAGGAGTGCGTCACGGGCTACCGCTGGCCGCTTCCCGCGCCGGACGCGAGCGTCGTCCTCCTGCACGGGCTCCAGAGCCATGCCGGCTGGTTCTTCGAGACGGGGGACGAGCTGGTCGACCGCGGGCTCGCGGTCACCGCCCTCGACCGTCGCGGCTCGGGCTCGTCTCCCGGAGCGCGGGGCGACGTCGCGCGCTGGCAGGACTGGGTCGACGAGGTCGCCGTCGCAGTCCGCCTGGCGCGCCGTGCCCATCCCGAGGTTCCCGTCCACCTCGTCGGGCACTGCTTCGGCGCCAACGTCGGCCTCGCGTACGCGTTGCGTGACGAACCGGGCATCGCGTCGCTGACGATGCTGACGCCCGGACTCCACGTCCTGCCGGACTACACGCCGGGCGAGAAGCTCCGCATCCTCGCGGCCGGGCTGACGCGACCGCAGGCGCGGTTCCGCGTCCCGCAGAACGACGAGCTGTTCACCCGCGACAGGGCGGTCCTCGCATGGATCCGCGCCGACCGGCTCGGAGCGAGGACGCTCACGGCCCGCGCGTTGTTGCAGATCGGCGGGATGGTGCGGATGCTCCGGGCGCGGATCGGCGAGCTGGAGCTGCCGCTCCTCGTCCTCGAGGCCTCGCGCGACCGGATCGCCGACAACCTGCGCAACCGCGCCCTGCTCGAGCGGGAGCTCGGCGGCCGGTACTCCTCCGCCTGTTTCGAGGCGGAGCACTTCCTGCTCGCCGAGCCGTGCCGCGAGGCCGTTCTCGACGAGCTCGTTCGCTTCACGACCAACGAGGAGGGACTGTGATGGTGACGCTCGTGACCGGTGCGACCGGCTT
>Ga0335080_10001725_pt1 | contig 21674 bp, 28 predicted proteins | sample Lox_Sample_34_FD_206720 | JGI IMG/M metagenome (GOLD analysis project Ga0335080, IMG submission 206720) | Soil microbial communities from Loxahatchee National Wildlife Refuge, Florida, United States - Lox_Sample_3.4 | ecosystem: Environmental > Terrestrial > Soil > Wetlands | place: USA...
CCGTATTGGTGCCGTGCTGCTTTCGCCGGCACTGAAGCGCGGCGTCACGGCGTCGACCCCCTTCAATCACTACTCGCTGTTGAAGACGCTCGAGGATCTGTTCGCAACAGGCGAACATCTCGGCTACGCGGCGCAGCCCGGCCTGCTCGGTTTCTTCGATGCCGGCTCGGACGTCGCGATTCACCGCGCGCATTGAATCGTCGGCGCCATTCGCGACCGTCCGTGGCGCCGGTCGCGCGTCTTTGCGGTTCTTTTGATTTGCTGACACCAGCGCGCCGCGCTGTCGGCTATCGTGCCTACGAAAGAAGCACGGCGCGCGCCATCGTTACTCGAGCAACACCCCGAGGATAACGGCGTGACGTCGCCGCGCTCGCAACGAACGGTCGTCGCGCCGAGCGCCGCGAGAATCGTCGCCACGCGCGCGCTTGGCGCAGTGGATCGGAAGGGCTTCCATGAAGACGATGGTGACCGTCCTGCTGCTCGTCGTGCTGGTCGGCGGGGCATCGGTCGCGTGGGCACGTGGCCAGAAGACGCCGAAGCCGCCCGATGAGGACAAGTCGCGGCCGGCTGCTGAATCGGTCGGTTTCGACGCCGACGCCGCGACTCAGGTGCTGGTGAAGAGCAGTTCCGGCGGGGTGCAGCGCATCACCGCCAGGGAATCGAGCGACGCAAACCAGATCGGCCGCATCCGGGCGACGTTGCGCAAGATTGCCGACGACTTCGCAGGCTACTACGTGACGGAAGCTATGCAGGCGCACGGGCCGGCCAGCGCCGCGCTCGCCACGCTGGTCACGACCGAGCCCGGTTCACTACGAACCGAATACTTAGAGATCCGCGGCGGTGCCGAGGTGCGCTACACGAGCGACGATCCCAAGATCGTCGCGGCTCTTCACCAGTGGTTTGCTTCGCTGTCGGCCGATCGTGCGACCGATACTCCGCCTGCGCCCAACCGGTCGATCATGCTGACCCACTGAGGAACGCCGGGTCGGCCGCTGCGATGGACCCGGCCGCAGGATCAGGGCGCGACCGCCTGCCAACCGCCGAACAGGAACGTCAGTGCATCGGGCAGCCGCTTGGCCCACGCGTCCTCATTGTGAACCGCGTCGGGATCGATCACCACCCGCAGATTCGTATCGTCGTAGCCGGCCGCTCGGAAGTTCGCTTCGACGTTTCGCACCAGGCCGATGAGTAGAGCGGCTATCTTCGGATCGTCCGCCTCACGGCCTCCGAAGCCGATGAACACCTTGACCGGCATCGCAATCAGCGGGCTCGTATCGCGAACCAGCTGACCCATGCCGACCCACAGCGTCGGGCTCTCGATGAGTCCGTAGCCGAAGTCGTTGGGGCGTGCGAGCAGCGTATAGAGTGCCGCGACGCCCCCGTACGACGAGCCGCCGATGCCCGTGTTGGCGTGACCGCGCAGCGTGCGGTAGTGCGCGTCGACAAATGGCATCACCTCGTTGGCCAGAAAGTCGGGGAACCGTCGGCCTGCGGGCTCCGGCATCTTGGGATTGCCGACGAAGTCCTTGTACGGAAGATACTCGTGCGCGCGCTTCTTTCCTGCGTGATCGATGCCAACGACGATCAGCGGCGGCAACGCCTTAGCCGCGACCAGTCGATCGACGGTCTCATCGACGCCCCACTCGCGATGGCTGACATCCGAGAGGCACGCATCGAACAGGTTCTGTCCGTCGAGCAGGTAGAGCACCGGGTAGCGGCGCTCGCCGTTCTCCGCCGACTCGTATCCGGCCGGCACGAGGACGCGAAGCATGCGCCGGTTGCCGAACACCCGGCTCGCGAACGAATGGACCCGCACGTCGCCCGTCACAGTCGAGTGGCACTGGGGCTTCGCGGCGGGCGATGCCGCCGCAACGCACGGCAGTCCGGCGAGACCGAAGAAGACTAGCGCAGCGGCTCTCATGCGACACATAGAGCCGGGTCGATCGACGCCGCCCAGGCCAGCAGTCCTCCCTCGAGGTCCGCGGCCCCGGTCAGGCCATGATTGACGGCGATCTGGCAGGCGCGGCTGCTGCGACCGCCGCTTCGACACACGAACACGGTCGTCGCGCCGTCGTCCCACCGCATTCGCTCCACCTGGCCGAGCGGAACGGACTGCGCGCCGTGCAGGTGGCCGGCCGCGAATTCATACGGCTCGCGAACATCGATGATCCGCACCGGCGCGCCGCCGGCCGCGGCTGCGCTCAGCAGCGCCGCGAGTTCGGCCGGCGCAAGACGCCGGTGGCGCGCTAGTGGCGCAGAGGCCGCGGTATCCACGGGAGCGAGGATGCTTGGGTTTGGACCGCAGACCGCGCAATCCTTGCGACGGTCGAATGCAAACTCCTGAAATCGCATCTCGAGTGCATCGTAGGTCAGCAGACGGCCGATCAACGGCTCGCCGCGCCCGACGATCAGCTTGATCGCCTCGGTCGCCTGAATCGCGCCCATCACGCCCGGCAGCACGCCGAGTACGCCCGCCTCCGCGCAGTTCGGAACGATGCCTGCCGCCGTCTCCGGAAACAGGCAGCGGTAGCAAGGTCCGCGACCGGGAACGTACGTCATGGCCTGGCCTTCGAAGCGATGGATCGCGGCACTCACCAGCGGTCGCCCGGCGATCACGCAGGCATCGTTGACGACATAGCGCGTTCCGATTCGATCCGTGCCGTCGATGACGACGTCGTAATCGCGCACGACGGCGACGGCATTGTCAGCCGTGACGTCGCCCTCGTGCACAAGCACGGCGATCTCGGGGTTCAAGGCTGCCAGGCGGCGACGCGCGGCGACGACTTTGGACGTGCCGACGTCGTCGCTGTCGAACAGCACCTGGCGCTGCAGATTCGAGAGTTCAACCCGGTCGCCATCGGCGAGACCAAGCGTGCCGACGCCAGATGCCGCGAGATAGAGCGCGGCGGGCGCGCCGAGTCCGCCGGCACCGATGACGAGTACGCGTGCCGCACGCAGCCGCTCCTGTCCCGACGCGGCGACTTCGGGCAGCGCCAGGTGACGGCTGTACCTCGCAAGTTCCGCCGCGCTCAGCGTCATAGGCTTAGCCGCCGCTCAGCGCGCAGATCAGATGCAGCACCTGATTCGCGCCGACCTGCGCGTTGAGGTCGCGCACCTCGTGGGTATCGATGAACAGCCGGATGTGCGGGCGGATGCCGTCCTGCTCGTCGATCATCCGAAACCTCATGCCCGGATACCGCCGATCGAGATCCGCGAGCAGCTCCGCGACCGTCGCACCACGGGCTGCGACCGAGGCCGCACCACCGGTATACGAGCGCAGCGGACTCGCGATCCGTACCGTGCAGTTCATCGCCACAACCCGCTACGCCGCGAAGGTGACCGAATAGATCTCCGGCAAGTGCATCGCGATGCGGCGCCACGAATCGCCGCCGTTGGCGCTGCTCCAGACCTCGCCCGCGGTCGTGCCAAAGAAGAGCCCCGGCTGCGGACGCTGGTCCGCACACATGGCCTGTCGCAGTACCGTGAACCACGCCTGTCCGGCCGGGAGCCCGTGATCCAGGCGCCGCCAGCTGCGACCGGCATTGCGGGTAGCGTAGACGGCCGGCTTGCCGGCCACGGACGTGCGCGGCCACACCTTGGTGCCATCCATCGGGATCACCCACGCCGTGTCGGGATCCGAAGGATGCAGGACGATCGGGAAGCCGATGTCGCCGACCGACTTCGGCATCGCGCGGCCGATACGTACCCAGGCCCGTCCCGGCCGATCGAGCCGATAGATGCCGCAATGGTTCTGCTGGTACAGCCGATCCGGGTTGAGGGGGTGAATCGCGACGCAGTGCGGATCGTGGCCGAATTCGACGTTGGGGTCGGGGAGGAAGTCGGCCTCGATTCCGGCGTTGAGCGGAGCCCAGTCACGCCCGCCGTCCGTCGACTCGAAGACGCCGCCTATGGAGATTGCAAGGTACAGGTGCCGCGCGTCGCGCGGGTCGACCAGGATCGAATGCAGGAACTCGCCGTCCGGCGTCGCCAAGCCCGCCGCCCACTTCGCATTCATCGGATGGTCATTGAAGCCCGCGACCGGTTCCCAGTGATCGCCGTCGTCGACCGAGCGGAACAGGCCGGCCGGTGCCGTTCCGGCGTACCACAGCCGCGGCTGCGTCGCGTGCCCGGGCGTCAGCCAGAATACGCGCGCGACCGCGCGTGACTTCTCGCCGTCCGAGGTCTTGCGAAACGCGGGCGGTTGCGCCGCCTCGGTCCATGTACGGCCGCGATCGACCGAGCGATACACCGTCGGGCCGAGGTGGCCGGTCTTGGCCGCCATCAAGAGCACCTTCGGGTTGCGCGGATCCTGGACGATGTGGTGAATGATGTGCCCCAGAAACTGCGGGCCACTCAATCGGTATCGCTGGCGTCGCGCGTCCGGGCGCAATGCGAAGGCTCCCTTGCGAGTCCCAATCCAGAGTGTCGCAGCCATGGCCGCAGCATTGCCGCGCCGGAGGGGTTCGTCAACCGCGGTGCTGGTGCGGCGCAACACGCATCGGCATCGGGTCTCGATACGCGCTAGAGTTCGCTCCTGCGCTCTGGCGGGCGCCGACAACAAATCGAAAGGGGGACGCCATGATTACGTTCGCCCACCTGTGGCTCGCGATCGTCGGCTCGGCGGTGGCCGTGTTCGTGCTGAGCAGCCTCGTGCACATGCTCCTCAAGTGGCACAACTCGGACTATCGGGCCCTGCCAAACGAAGACGAGGTACGCGCGGCGATTCAGAAATCGAATCCGTCGCCCGGTCAGTACGTCCTGCCTTACTGCCCGGACATGAAGCAGATGCAGACGCCGGAGTTCCAGAAGAAGTTCGTCGACGGCCCGGTCGGCTTCCTGATGCTTCGGCCGCGCGGCAGACCGAACATGGGGCCGGCGCTCGGCCAGTGGTTCGGCTACACGCTCGTCGTGTCGCTGTTCGCGGCGTACATCGCGTCGCGCACGCTGCCGGTCGGCGCACCATCAATTGCCGTGTTTCGCCTCGTCGCGACCGCGACGTTCCTCGCCTACGCGGGCGGCGCCGTGCCGAACGGTATCTGGATGGGCAAGCCCTGGCGCAGCGTCGCGAAGGAACTCCTGGATGCCTTGATCTACGCCGTCGCGACCGGATGCGTGTTCGCTTGTCTGTGGCCGCACTGAAGGGCCGTAGGAGACGCCCCGCCACGGGCACCGGTCGACCGCAAGCGCCTGGCTGGCGCCGCGCGGAGCGTGCGCCGTGAGGCTCGTCGTTCGCCTAAACGCAGCGCTCATCGTGCTCTTCGCGCTCGCGGTGGCGGTGCTCGCCATCGAGACCTCGACGATGCTGCGCGCTACCGCGCGTCGTGAGGCGTTGCGTGAAGCGGGACTCATGATGAGCAGTGCGCTCGCGATCCGTGGCTACACCTCGACCGAGATCGCTCCCTTGCTCGGCGAGGCGATGCAGCACACGTTCCTGCCGCAGAGCGTGCCGTCATACGCCGCGACCCAGAATTTCCTCACACCGCACGCAGAACACCCGGAGTACACCTACAAGGAAGCCACGCTGAATCCGACGAATCCGCGTGACCGCGCCGCCGACTGGGAGGCGGACATCATCCAGCAGTTCCGCAACGATCCGAAGGTCACGGAAATGTCGGGCGAGCGGGACACGCCGATGGGCGCTTCGCTGTACCTCGCACGGCCGATCCGTGCAACGGCCGACTGTCTCCCGTGTCACGGTCTGCCCAACGCGGCGCCAAAGACGCTGCTCGAACGCTACGGAGGGAACAACGGATTCGGGTGGCAGGCCGGGGAGGTGATCGGCGCGCAGGTCGTGTCGGTGCCGTTCGCCACTGCGACAGACAAGGCAGACCGGCATTTCCGCTCGTTCCTGTTGGCGGTCATCGCAACGTTCGCGGGAGTGCTGCTCGCGGTGAACGTCGTGCTGCAGGTACTGGTTCTGCGACCGTTGCGCCGCACCGCCGAGGTGGCCGACCGGCTGAGCCGCGGCGAGGAGCAAACCGGCGCGTTCCCGGAGGGGGCAGGCGAGGAGATCACGGGTCTTGCGCGCGCATTCGAGCGGATGCGCATCAGCCTCGAGAAGTCAATGAAGTTGCTGGATTCCTGATCCGATGCGTCGCGACGTATTCGTCAGCTACTCCCAGGCGGATCGCGAGTGCGCGTTCGAGCTCGTCGCACGGATCGAGGCCCACGGCATCCCGACCTGGATTGCGCCACGCGACGTGTCGCCCTCGGCCGACTGGGCCGCGGAGATCATCGACGCGATCGCCGCGTCGCGCGTCATGGTGCTGCTGTTGTCGGCGAGCAGCAACGATTCGCCACAGGTTCGTCGCGAGGTCGAGCGGGCGGTGAACCGCCAGGTGCGGATCCTGCCGTTTCGCATCGATGACGTAATGCCTTCGAAGAGCCTCGAGTACTTCCTGAGCGCGCAGCACTGGCTAGACGCGTTCCCGCCGCCGCGCGAGCCGTACTACCGGCGCCTTTGCGAGACGCTCGACGCGGTGTTGCGCGCGGGCGATCGGGAAGCCCTGCCTGCCGCGATGGCGACTGCTCCAGCGGACCGGTCGCGGCCGCGAAGCGGGGAACGACCCAACCCGCGCGACGCTGTGCAGCTCGCGCACATCGAGGCGCAGCTTGCGCTTCACGTCGGGCCTATTGCGCGGGTACTGGTTCGGCGGGCCGCGCAGACGGCCGGCAGCACCGATGAGCTCACCGCTCGTCTCGCCACCGAGATCGATTCGGAGCCGCGTCGGAGGCAGTTCATCAGTGCCTGCCGGATTACGTAGGAGGAGCCGATGTCACGACGCTTGATCAGTTCGGGTTCGACGTTCGAAGAACGCATTGGCTACTCGCGCGCCGTTGTCGACGGCGAGTGGGTGTTCGTCTCGGGCACGACGGGATTCAACTACGCGACGATGTCGATCGCGGAGGACGTCGTCGCGCAGGCCGAACAGTGCTTCGTGAACATCGGTCATGCGCTGCGCGAGGCGGGCGTCACCTTCGCCGACGTCGTTCGCGTCGTCTACGTCCTGCCAAGCGCGACCGACTTCGAGTCCTGCTGGCCTGTGCTGCGCCGCTATCTCGGCGAAGCGCGCCCGGCGGCTATGATGATCTCGGCCGGGCTCCTTGACCCGCGCATGAAGATCGAGGTCGAGGTCACGGCGCGCAGGCGCTCCGGCACGCACCGACCCCGCCGGCCGGTGGCGGGCCGAAACGAGCCGCCCGATGTCGCTCCGGGAATGGCGTGCCGGCCGGTGCCGTTGCTATGCTGCCTGCGCTCGAGGTGCCGGCCCGCGTCAGGCGGGTCGGAGAATTGGGAAGCCGGTCGGAATCCGGCGCTGCCCCCGCAACGGTAGTGGAGCGACGAGCTTGGCCTAGACCACCGGGTCCACAGGGACCTGGGAAGGTGCCAAGCCGGTCTGACGAACAGTCGGACTGCTCCAGAGCCCGGAAACCAGCCTCGGGTGGTCGGCCGATGGATCGCGGTGGGCGGTCGCTGGCGGCGCGTCGCTCCCGGTGAACGGATCACGCGCTTCCGCACTCCCCCGAACCCGTCGGCCTGAGGTCGTCGGTCAATACCACGGGGAGTAATCATGGTGCAGAAGCAACAGGAGTGCCGTTCGTGCCAAAGCACGACGGTGGTCCGTCATGTCGCGTGAGGGGGTCATGGTCGCGGCGCGCGAACGGGCGCGGCGCCTGCAGGCGCTTCTGGGCCCGCAGACGCCGGTGCTGATGGGCCAGTCGCTCGTCGTCCTCATCGAGCCGCGGCGAGAGACAATTGCTGCCGCCCCGGCGGCTGCGGCCAACGCACCGGCCGCAGATCCGGTGCCGGAGGCCGCGACCGCCCGCGACGGCGGACGCTGAGCACCCGCCGCGGGCGGTCGGGTAAGCTCCTAGCCTCGCAAGCGCGGAGGACGGCAATGGATCTCGGCATTCGCGGCAAGCGGGCAATCGTCTGTGCGTCCAGCCACGGCCTCGGGAAGGGTTGCGCACTCGCGCTCGCCGAGGCGGGCGTCGGGCTCGTGATCAACGGGCGCGATGCGGCGGCGCTCGCGGCGACCGCAGACGAGATCCGCCACACGTGCAACGTCGACGTGACGCCGGTGGCCGCGGACCTCTCGACCGCCGAGGGGCAGGCCGCGGTGCTCGCGGCCTGCCCGCACCCGGACATTCTCGTCAACAACAACGGCGGCCCGCCGTTCAGGGATTTTCGCGAGCTCGACCGCGCGGCGATGCTGGCCGGCGTGACGATGAACATGGTGACGCCGATCGAGCTGATCCAGAAGGTCATCGACGCGATGGCGGAACGCGGCTTCGGGCGGATCGTCAACATCACATCGATCAGCGTCCGGATGCCGGTCGGGGGCCTCGACCTTTCAAGCGGAGCGCGGGCGGGTCTGACGGCGTTCGTCGCCGGCGTCGCGCGCGGCGTCGCGCACCGCAACGTCACGATCAACAACCTGTTGCCAGGCTCGTTCGATACGCGGCGCCTGCGCCAGGGATTCGCGGCCGCAGCGCGACGTTCCGGTCGCAGCGAGGATGTCATCGTCGCCGAGTCGCGCGACGAGATTCCGGCCAAACGCTTTGGGAACGCCGCGGAGTTCGGCCAGACCTGTGCGTTCCTGTGCAGTGTGCACGCCGGTTACATCACCGGCCAGAATATCCTGATCGACGGCGGAGCATTCCCCGGCGCATTCTGAGGCCGTGCGCTACGGCGCACTCGCCGCCTCGAGACGCCGCGCGGCGTCTGCGGGCAGCGTCAGCCGCGCCGCGGCCATCAGCTCCTCGAGCTGCGACACGCTGGTTGCGCTCGCGATCGGCGCCGTCACGCGTTGCATGAGCCAGGCGAGCGCGACCTGGCCGGGCGTCGCGCGCAGGTCCGTTGCCACGCCGTCGAGCGCTGCGAGGATCCGCATGCCGCGAGGGTTCAGCATGCTCTTGACGCGCGTACCGCGCGGGCTCTGAGCCAGATCCGCTTCGGACCGGTACTTGCCGGTAAGGAAGCCCGCCGCGAGCCCGAAATACGGAATCACGCCGATCTCCTCGCGTGCGCACAACGAGGCGAGCTCGCCCTCGAAGGCGGCGCGCTCGTAGAGGTTGTACTCCGGTTGCAGGCTCTCGAATCGCGGCACGTGCAGGGTCGCGGCCGCGTCTATCGCGCTCCGTAGCCGTGCAGCCGTGAAGTTCGACGCACCAATGGCGCGCACCTTGCCCTGGCGGATCAGGAGTGCGAATGCTTCGAGCGTCTCCTGCTGCGCCGTGGACGGGTCGTCGCGATGCGCCTGGTACAGGTCGATGTAGTCGGTACGTAGTCGGGCCAACGATCGCTCGACGGCCCGGATAAGGTATTCCTTCGAGAGCCCCTGTTCCGTCGGCCCCATTTCCATGCCGGCCTTGGTGGCAATCAGGATCTGATCCCGCCGACCACCGGCGGCAATCCACCGCCCGATGATCGTCTCGGATTCGCCGCCCACATGACCCGGTGCCCACCGCGAGTAGACGTCGGCGGTGTCGATCAGGTTGAAGCCCCCGGCAACGAAGGCATCCAGCAGAGCGAATGACGTGCGCTCGTCGGCGGTCCAGCCGAATACGTTGCCGCCAAACGCCAGCGGCGCGACCTTTAGGCCCGATCGGCCGAGCGGGCGGAGCTTCATCCGGAGCACTCCTGGAAGCGATGGGTCATTGACACTACCGGTCCCGCGCCCGCGAATCCACTGCACCCGTGGCAAGCGCCAATCGACATCCCGCACGAGCGCGCGTGTAATCGACTGCCTGCTTCGGTCGCGGCCAGGCCACAACCCCGGAGGGACGGTCGATGGGAAAGTCTGCGTTGCCTCTGGCGCGCGTCTACCAGCTGCTCGAACCGGGTCCGGTGGTGCTCGTCGCGACGCGGGCCCCCGAACGCCCCAACGTCATGGCAATGTCGTGGCACCTGATGATGGAGTTCACGCCCCCTCTCGTAGGCTGCGTGCTCAGCAACCGCAACTACTCCTACGAGCTGCTGCTCAAAACGCGCGAATGCACGCTCAACATCCCGACGCGCGCGCTGGCGCGCGCCGTCGTTGGATGCGGCAACGTCTCGGGTCGGCGGCGCGACAAGTTCGCCAGTTTCGGGCTGACTGCAGTGCCGGCTCGTGCCGTCGCGGCGCCGTTGATCGCCGAATGCTATGCGAGCCTCGAATGCCGGATCGCGGACACGACGCTCGTGCGGCGCTACAACCTGTTCGTGCTTGAAGTCGTCCAGGCCTGGATCGACCGCTCCGTGCGGCGGCCGCGGACGATCCATCACATGGGGTACGGGAGATTCATGGTTGCCGGCGACGTCCTACGTCTGCCGTCACGGATGAAGTGACCGCAGGCCGCGAGCCCCGCCTCACGGCGTCGGCTCTCGCAGCAGATCCGAGAACGCCCGGGCGAAGCTGTGCGCATCGCCCGGCCAGCGCGCCGACACGTAGTTGCGATCGCGCACGACCCAAGCGGGGCGATCATCGGAGCCGCTGTCGCGAAATAGCCCGCTTGACTTGCGAAAGTGATCGGGCGCTGCTGCGGGTACGTCGAGGAAATCATCGGGCGAAGCGAGCGCGCGCGTCACTTCAGCTTCTACGCTGCGATACCCGTCCGGTTCACCGGGCTGCTCCGCATACGTGCGGTAGTAGCCGGGATCCCAAACGCGCCCGGCGTAGCGCATGGTCGCGAATGCCGCCCCTTCGAGCCGCCAGGTGAGCGCGGTCGTGCGACGGCCCCACAGCACCGAGCGGCCGGTGCGCTGCGACCGGCTGCGCGCGGCGAGCACCACACCGTGGCAAATCGCGCCGACCGGCTTGTTCGCATCGAAGAAGGCGCCGACGAAAGCCTGCAGCGTAGGATCCTCGAGATACGCGCGCATGCCTCTAGCGCGGTGCCCTCCCGGCAACAACAGGCCGTCGAAGTCTCCGACCCGAAGTGCGTCGTAGCGCAGCGGCGTCGTGAAGGCCGGGTCGCGCACCAGCGCTGCATGCGCTTCGCGCGCGTCGCGATTGGCCCGCAGCAAGAGCCCGAGCGCCTTTACGCGGCGCACCACGGGAATCGCGCCCCACAGGTCAAGCTGCTCGCCGGTCAACATGAGTTCGTCGGCGACGGCGGCCGCGCCACTCGGCGTCGCGAACGCGACGCGGTGGCCGGCGCTCGTCAGTACACGCCAGCTGACGGCGACCTCCGTCGGGTCGTAGTCACGCTCCGGCAGCGGGATGAGCACTCTGGCTGCGCGCGGGGCCGGCACGATCGCTTCGTCGTTCACGACGACCATCATGGACGCTCGCAACCGGACCGCCAAGGGCCGCTGCGAGAGGCTTGATTCCCTTCCTCGGACCACCCAAGCTCGCCGGGGCGCAGGGGAGAAACGCATGACGACCCGCCCTCGGGCGACCGCGACGGTCAAGCTGAACGAGCCGCACGTTCGCGTGTTCGAGTACCGCTTCAGCCCGGGGGCCGAGACCGGGTGGCATCGCCACGAATACGACTACGTCGTCGTGCCGCTCGCGGACGGCGAATTGTTGCTTGAGGAGCCGGGCGGCCAGACGCGGAAGGCCCAGCTGCGGGCGCATCAGCCGTACACGCGGCTGGCGGGCGTCGAGCACAACGTAGTCAACGCCAACTCCTACGAGTTCGCATTCCTGGAAGTCGAGTTGTTGCACCGACCCTGACGCATGCGCGATTCGCGACGCCCGGCGCGGGTCGATGCGGTCGCAACGATGACCGAGCGCGAAAGTCTTGCGGCAAACGCCCTCGGCCTGGGTGAGTCGGTCGCGATGGGAGTCGCCGGCACTGCACCGGCGTTCAGCGCAGCGGCGACGACGACCACACTGATCGCTGCGGTTGGCGCGCTGTCGCCGGCCAGCCTTCCTTAATTGCGGCATCATCATGTTCGGCGTCACGCTGGCGTTTCGGCATCTCAACCGCGCCGACCCGCATGCCGGCGCCTCGTACGCCCGGGTCGACAAGGCCATCGGGCCGATCCTGGGCTTTCTCGCCGGCTGGTCAATGCTGGTCGCGTCGGCATTGTTCTGCGTCGGCGGCACGATTCCGGCCGCGGCCGCGACCGCAACGCTCGAACTCCTCGCGCCGGGTCGCGCGGGCGACCCGTTCACCGTGACGCTGGTCGCGGCGGCCTGGTTGCTCGCCGTGAGTGCCGTTGTCTTGAAGGGCATCAAGCCGGCGAGCTATCTGCAGGTCGTCATGACGACCGCCGAGGTCGGCATCCTCGTGGCCGTGATCATTGCCGCCCGGCCCAAGTTCGGGTCGCATCCCGCGCACGCGCTGTCCCTCGGCTGGCTGTCGCCGACCGCGTTCACGCCGCAGCTGTTCGCCACCGGCGCGCTAACGGCCGTCTTCGTCTTCTGCGGTGGGACGTCACGCTGAACCTCAGCGAAGAAACCCGAGATGCGAGCCAGGTGCCTGGGCACAGCGCGGTGCTCGTGATGATCATCGTGCTGCTGCTTTTCGTCGGCTTCACGGCCGTGACGCTGATGGTCCTTGGCGACGCCGAGATCGAGCAGGCCGGGACCAACGTGGTGCTGGTGACCGCTGAGCGGCTGTTCCCGCGGCCGTGGAGCTACCTCGCCGTCATCGCCGTCATGCCGAGCACGATTGGTACGCTCGATACCTCGAAGCTGCAGTTCACGCGCACGATGTTCGCCAAAGGGCGCGAGGGCGTCCTGCATCCGCACTACGCGCCTGCACAGGCGCTGGCAGACGCCGTGGGTTGCGAAGGTCGTCATGATCGTGATCGGTCTCACGCTGCTCGCGCTGTCGTCGCTCTTGCCGGCCGTCAACTAGGTCATGAAGGACTCGGTCAACGCGATCAGCTTCCAGGCCGCCTTCTACTACGGCCGCGCGAGCTTCGCATGCGCGTGGAATACGCGTCGTGCGGCGTTGAAGTCGCCAGCGACGCTGATTGCCGTCGTGATCGGGCCGGTCGCGAGCGCGCTCTTCCTGCTGTTCGTCTCCGTCTACAGCATCCCGACGTTTGACGTCGTCACTAACGTCATGGGGATTGGCGGCATCCTGATCGGCCTGGTCCCGCTGTTCGCGAACCGCTGGCGCACGGCGCGCGCGGCGGCCGGCTGAGGGCCAGGCTCGCTACGGCCGGTTGCGGCCAAAGGTCTCGTGGCTGGACACCCATTGGTCGGCGACAATCGCCGAGCCGAGCGACAGCTCGCCGCACAACACGGTCGCCGCGACGATCTCGGCGAGTTTCAGGGCCTTCCCTTGCCCGTATGCGCCTAGCGCCTCCAGGCACTCGCGCTGCGTCGGCAGCCCGGTACCGCCACCGTAACTCGCGACGATCAGCGACGGTACCGTCACCGAGAAGTAGTAGTCGCCGTTGTCGAGGATCTCGCCGTAGCTAAATCCCGCCGACGATTCCGCGACATTCGCGACGTCCTGGCCGCACGCGATGAACATGGCGGTGATGCCGTTCGCGTAGTGCGCGCCGTTGCTGACGGACCCCGACAGCATGCTGCCCATGTTCGAGAGCTGTCGCTGGGCGAACAATGCGCGCGCGGTCGTATGCATGATGCCTTCGATCAGCGATCCCGGCAGCGTGATCTCGGCGACCACGCGCTTGCCTCGCGTGTGCAGGCTGTTCAGAGCTGAGTGCTTCTTGTCGGTGTCGAGGTTCGCGGCGAGCACGAATCGCTCGAGTCCCTCGACGCGCTGCGCCTCGATCCACCGGCAGGCCTGGCGCGTCGCCTTGGTCACCATGTTCTGTCCGGCAGCGTCGCCGGTCGTGAAGTTGAAGCGCAGGAAGCGCATCTTGCTGAGCGCGTACTGTTCAATGTTCCGCAGGCGACCGAAGCGCGTGGTCTGCTCGGCCTGCGCCTTGATCGCGTCGAAGTGACTCTCGACCCAGTCGCCAAACGCGCGGGCCGACCGGGCGTCGCGGAAGACGAAGCACGGCGCGCGCTGCATTGCATCGTCGAGGACGGTGGTGCGCACGCCGCCGGCCTCGCGCGTCAGCCGCATGCCGCGGTTGTAGCTCGCGACCAGCGTGCCTTCGGTCGTCGCGAGTGGGACGTAGAATTCGCCACGCGCGTGTTCGCCGTCGACCAGCAGCGGGCCCGCGAAGCCGATCGGCACCTGGGCAACGCCGCTGAATCCCTCGAGATTCCCGGGTAAGGTCGCCGGGTCGAAGGAGAAGGATCCCACGTGCTCCAGCGCGGCGCCCGTCGCCTCACGGACGACCTGACGGCGCGCCGCCGCCATTTCGCGCGTGTAGTCGCGTTCGGGGTCGCGCGGGAGGCGCTTCATCGGGTGCTCCGTCGGCCGGCGGCGGTTCCGGAAGCGCCCATCGTCGCGCGCCGGGGGCACGCGTTCCATACGCGAAGATCGCTATGCGCGGTGGATCGGATCGACCCAGAGCACCGTTTCGGGAGGTTCGGCCGGGGCGATGTCGAGGTTGATCGCGGTTGCCTCGCCGTCGCTCCGTACAAGTACGCACTCGAGCACTTCGGTCGCGCTCGCGTTGATCTCCTGGTGCGGAACGTACGGCGGGACATAGATGAAATCACCGGGCCCGGCCTCGGCGACGAATTCCAGACGCTCCCCCCAGCGCATCCGCGCGCGTCCACGCACGACGTAGATCACGCTCTCGAGCGGCCCGTGGTGATGCGCACCGGTCTTGGCATCCGGGTGGATGTGCACGGTGCCGGCCCAAAGCTTCTGCGCCCCGACGCGCGCAAAGGTGATCGCCGCCTTCCGGTCCATCCCCGGTGTCTGCGGCGTGTTGGGATCGAGCTGGCCGCCCGGCACGACCTGAACACCGTCGTGTTTCCAACGCGCTCCGGACCCTTTGTCCATACAGATCTCCCGTCGGGCCCGCCGATGGTACGCCGTGCCGTCGACTCGACCCAAATGCGAGGTCATGCGGCCACGATGGCCGCCCTCTGCGATAATGATGACTGCGACGGCGCGCGTCCCGCGCAGGGAGGCCGATATGAATTCTGTCCCGATGAGTGCCCGTCCGGCGTCGTGTCTGGCGCTGGCCCTCGCGTTCGCGTCCACGGCCGCGGTCGGCGGCGCACTTGATGCTCTCACCAGCAAGGATGCCGGGGCCGGCCTGAAGGCGGCACTCTCCCAGGGCGTCGACAAGGCGGTGGCGCAGCTCGGCGCCACCGACGGCTTCCTCAAGAACCCGCGCGTGACGATCCCCTTGCCACCGGCGCTCGAGAAGGCCGACCGGGCGCTGCGAATGGTGGGGATGGGCGGCGACGCCGATGCGCTTCGCGAGACGATGAATCACGCGGCCGAGTCCGCGGTCGGCGAGGCGGGGCCGGTGCTCAAGAAGTCGCTTCGCAGCATGACGCTCGAAGATGCCAAGGGCATCCTCACGGGAGGGGACGACTCGGCGACCCAGTACTTCCGGCGCACGTCGGGCGATGAACTGCGTTCCAGATTCAAGCCGATTGTCGTACGCGCGACAGCGAAGCTCAAACTTGCCGCCGTGTACGACCAGTACGCGGGGAAGGCCGCGGGCCTCGGGCTGGTGAGCGCCTCGGACGCGGATCTCAATGAGTACGTGACCGGCAAGACGCTCGATGGCCTTTTCACGGTGATTGCCGACGAGGAACGTGCAATCCGCAAGGATCCGGCAGGGCAGGCCAGCGCGCTGCTGCGAAAGGTATTCGGCTCGCTGTGAGGTTCGAGCGCCGATGGACGACGATGCCACCGATGAACCGGTGATCGTGCCGCTGCGGACGCTCCCCGCCGAGACCCTGCGGCGCGTGATCGAGTCCTTCGTGCTGCGTGAAGGCACGGAGTATGGAGAGCGAGAAGTAGCGCTCGAAGCCAAGGTCGCCGACGTAAGGCGCCAGCTCGAGCGCGGCGACGCCGAGATCGTCTACGATCCGAAAAGCCAGTCAGTAGATATCGTCGTGCGCCGGGTCGGCCACGCCGGGCGGCGGACGCGGGCGTCCTAGCCCCGTTGCTTGACAATCGGCGCGGTCAGCTCGCCGAGCGGGACGCGCTGTCGGCCGTCAGCGTCGAAGTTCGACGGCGCGAGCCAGCGCCGATAGGCGGCTTCGAGTGCCGGCCACTCAGAGTCGATCGCGGCATACCATGCGGTGTCGCGGTTGCGACCACGGACGACCGTCGCCTGGCGAAACACGCCTTCGTACGAGAATCCGAAACGCATCGCAGCGGTGCGCGACGGGCCGTTGAGCGCGTTGCACTTCCACTCGTAGCGCCGGTAGCCGGCCTGGAACGCCCACCGCATCATCAGGAACATCGCCTCCGTCGCCAATGCGGTTCGCTGCAGCAGCGGCGAGAAGGCGAGGTGACCGACCTCGATCGCCCGGTTCGACGGATCAATGCGCAGGTAACTCGCGATGCCCGCGGCGCGTCCGGTTCCACGGTCGACGATCGCGTAGAACACGGGATCGTCCGACTTGCACACCGACTCCTGCCAGCGTCGGTATTCCTCGAGAGTCGCGAACGGCCCGTAGGCAAGGTACGTCCACATCCGTCCGTCGACATCGCGCAGGTTCGCCGCGTGAATGTCGGACGCGTGGCGTTCGGGATCGAGCGGCTCGAGCCGGCAGCGATCCCCATCGAGCGCCGTGCGCGGCGGCCGCGGCGGAACGCGTGGCTCCACCGGGAGGCCGACCGGTTGTCCAAGCGGGTTTAGTTCGTATTCCATCCTGAGAGTCTAGCGTCCTCAGCGCGGGCACAACGGACGCGCACGGCGCGCGGTCCGCATGCGATTCGATCCGGCGGCGCCGCGACGTCGCTCGATTTGCGCTGCCCGGCAGGGCACCCTGCGATGCGACATAATACCGGACGGCCCGCGGACGTCTTCGCTTTTGCGCGCCAGAAAGGCGCTACTCTTAAACATGTAGCCGCGGCGACCGATAACCCGACCGTATGCCAGTCACGATCATTGCCGAACGTCCAGCAGGAGTGGAAACGGTGCGCGGCACCGTGCTCTTCGCCGACCTGCGAGGTTACACGACGCTTGCCGAACGGCTCTCGCCGCCGGTCGTGGTCGGGCTCCTCGACGAGTTCTTCTCGATCCTCGCCGAGGCAATCGAGGGGCGCAGTGGCACCGTGTTCCATTCGGCTGGCGATTCGCTGATGGCCGGATTCGGGCTCTCCGACCCCGAACTGGGCCCGGTGCGCGATGCCGTCGATGCAAGCCGGCGCATTGTCGCGGCATTCGCGCCGGTGTCTGAGCGCTGGCGCGAGCGGCACGCGGTCGCGACCGGCGTCGGTGTAGGCGTCCACGTTGGCGAGCTCGCGGTCGCGGACCTCGGACCGACGGGATTTCGTCGCCGGACGCTGATCGGCGACACGGTCAACGTCGCCGCACGGCTCTGCCAGCGCGCGCGAGCCGGCGAGGTTCTGATGTCGGCGAGCGTGTCGGACGCACTCGAGGGCAGTTTGGTCGGCGACATGATTGCCCTGCCTGACTACACTCTGCGGGGCCGCGACGCCCCGATCCGGATCTTCTGCGTGCCGGCGCGCGAGCGGATCGTGCTCGATCACGCCCCGCTCGCGCTCAGCTGAGCGGTTCGGCGGGCCAAGGCAACCGATCGGCGCCCGGCCCGACCTGAACCGTCGCCATCTCGACCAGCACTTCGCGCACCGCGCCGGCCAACCGCACGGCTTCGCGTGATCGCCGCAGCGGGTGGGTGATCTCCAGCTGTACGCCGCAGCGCCGGGCGCCGCGATTGCACACGTTGTCCGGGTGCAGCGCCGGGTAGCGATGCCCGTCCGCATGCACTTGCAGCGACTCTGCCAGAAGAGCCAGCCGCAGGCGTTCCTTGAGCACCACGTCCCGGCCGCCGAGAAACACGCGCTGGTCGCGGCCATCGCAGCCGTGAACGGCTACGACGAACGGGCACGCTGCCACGAGCGCAAGACACTCCGGCTCGTCGAAGCGATGGCTCGTCAGGTGAAGGGCGCGGTAGTTCATCGACGGCCGCGTGCCCTCCAGCAAATAGAGGTTGAAATCGTTGCCGGCGATCGCCCGAGCGATCTCCGACGTCCCGTCCTCGATGCGCCCGCCGTGCGGCGCGATGACCGCCACTGGAGAACCGGGCCGGCGCTGGACGTCGATCTCGAAGTCGCGGCCGCGCACCTGAGCCATTGCGAGATCCGCGAATCCCCGATACGACTTGGCGTCAGGAACGGTCACTGCCGACTCAATGTGAACCGCGAAAATCGGCCGTGCCTACGCGAATGATCGTTGGCGCTCGCGGCGGCGCGGCCGCTGCCGGCGCGCCGGCCGCTGCCGCGAGCACGTAACCCGGCGGCGCGACTTCGGCCCAGACCCCGAACACGCGCCCGCCATAGGCAACCAGCCACTCGTAGTCTCCAAGAAACGCGTTGTCGCCCTCGAAGGCCGTCGGCGTCCACGCATAGTTGCGGAAGCTGTGCCCACCGTCGGTTGACCGTGCGAGCGTGACGCGCGTCTTGCGATTGGCTGGGTCATCACGCCGGTCGTAGAACTGGACGTTCACCGAGCCGTCCGTCGGATCGACGGCCATCCACTGGAGAAACTGGTCGGCGCCGTCGTGTACCGGGTCGTCATTGATCCGCTGCGGCATGCTCCAGGTCCGGCCATGATCGGTCGAGCGCGAAATGAAGACGTCGACGTCGCCGTTGCGAAAGTCGCTCCACGTCACGTACAGGGTGCCTGTGCGCGAATCGACGCCGATCTGGGGAAACCCCATTGCGCGTGTTAGGCCCGGAATGCCGTTCGCGCCGCCGAAATAAGGCGGCGAAACGTTGAACAGCGGCCGCGACGGCGCGAACGTGCGACCGCCGTCGCGGGACACGGCGAGTGTGATGTTCAGTCCCTCGTTCCAGACCACGTACTGCGTGCCATCGGGTGCGACGGTCCCAATCGGCCCGACAACCGCGCCGTTGTCGTCGCGTGGCAGTCCGGCGCGCGTGGAGATCCGCAACGGCGCGGACCAGGTGGCGCCGCCGTCCGTTGAACGCGAGAACAGGATCAGCGACTGCGTGAGCTGCCACTCAATCCACGCCACATACAGGTTGCCGTGATGCGGGCTGCGCGCACCGGTGTCGCTCCAGATGCGCGGCATGTCTTCGAGCGCGATGTCCTTCTCGTCGCCGCGCCACGCCCGGATGGCGGTCGGCGTCGTGTCCCAGGTGCGGCCGCCGTCCGCGGAGCGCAACACCCAAATCCCGTTGGCTCCCGGCCCATGGCCCCAGTAGCCGGGCAGGCCGTTGCGCTGGATCGCGAGATAGGACAGGAACACGCTGCCCTTGTCGTCGAAGGCCAGCGACACGTCGCCGAACGACGGCGCGTCGTTCGGGGCCGCCTTGACCGGCGTGAAGCTGTGGCCGCCATCGGTCGAGTAGGCGGTCCAGCGTTGAGCGGCCGCCACCACCTGGCGCGGATCGCGCGGATTCACCGCGATCGCGGGCTCGGCGCCCGTGAGACCTGGCGGCGTGATCGTCGTGATTTCGGTCGCCGGGGCGGCTGGGAGCGGCTCGCCCGCGCACGTCAACCTCGTAACCGCCGTGCTGGCAAGCGCCAGCCCGAGCAGGATCGATCGATTCATGAAGGGACTCCGGCGGCGCCGCGCCGCGCCAGCCGTTCTTTTAGCCGGTGGGAGCCACCCCGGTCCAGCGCCGTCGCCACCCCGGCGGACCCGCTGCGGCGCGGCGTGCATCGGGTGTAGGCTGACGGATCATAGGTGGAAGGACGGATACGCCGGCACCCGGCGCGCGCGTATAGGTCTTTACTTCCCAGCGGGGGCCAGTCATGAGCGACGTCAGTCTTGAAGTCCAGCGTCATCCGTTTCTCGCCGGCATGCCGGCAGAACACCATGCGCTCCTCGCGCGACTCGCCCGGTACGCCGAATTCCCCGCGAACACCGTGCTGTTTCCGGAGGGGGACGAGCGTCACGAGTTCTTCCTGCTGATCGCGGGCCGCGTCGCGCTCGAGATCGTCGCGCAAGGCCAGTCGTTGCGCATCGATACGCTGTCGCCCGGCACGGCGCTCGGGTGGTCGGCGGTGCTGCTCGGCCGCGGCAAGCACTTTCAGGCGCGCGCGCTGGAGCCGGTCCGGGCGCTCGTGTTCCCCGGTAAGGAAGTGCTGGCGGCTTGCCACCGCGAGCCCAAGTTCGGAGTCGACCTGATGCACCGCCTGCTCGGACTCGTCTCGAGCCGACTGCAAGCTGAGCGAATCAAGGTCCTCGACAGCTACTGGCCGGTCGCGAAGAAAGCGGGCGCCTGAAAGCCGCTACAGTCGGTCGAGCAGCCAGCCCGGAAACACGGCGATCACGATTGCCGGAACCACGCACAGGGCGGCCGCGGCCCACGCCAGCGGGCGTGCACGCTCGGCTCGCAGCTCGGTCGTGCGCTCCTGCATGAACATGTACTGAATCACGCGCAGGTAGAAGTACAGGCCCAGATAACTGGCGACCAGACCGAGCACCGCCCACTGCGCGTGGCCGGCCTCGAGTACGTTGCGGAAGATGAGGAACTTCGCGACGAATCCGGGTAGCGGCGGCAGACCGGCGAGCGAAAGCATCGCGGCCGCGATCGCGAGAGCCGCCGCGGGCCGGCGGTGGAACAGCCCCTTCAGCGAGTCGAGCCGATCGTCGACACCGTCGTCGCCGCTCGCCGGCAGCGCGACGAAGGCAAGCAGCGTCATGACGCCATAAGCCGCGAGGTAGAACATCACGGCCTGGTAGCGTCCCGGCCCGCCGCCGAGGAATGCGAAGTAAAGGTAGCCCGCGTGGGCGATCGACGAGTAGGCGATCATGCGCCGGAAGCTCGACTGCCGGATCGCGGCCACGTTGCCCCAGACCATTGACAGGAGCGGCAGCAGCGCGACGAGCGGCGCGACCGGCGCGTAGCCAAAGATGCGCAGCGCCGCAAGCAGCACGGCCGCCTTGACGATCGTCGCCATGTAAGCCGTGACCGGCACGCTGGCCGCCTCGTAGGCGTCGGGCGCCCAGGCGTGCAGCGGAACGACGGCCGCCTTGAGAAACAGCGCCGCGACCAGCAGTGCCGCGCCCGTCAGCGCCAGCGGGTTGGCGAGCCAGAAGGCGCTTGCGAACGTCGTGATCGACAGTGAGCCGGTGGCGCCGTAGAGCAGCGAAGCGCCGAACAGGAACGTCGCGGTCGCAGTACCGCCGAGCACCAGGTATTTGAGCGCGGCCTCGGCGCTCTCCGGACGGCGGAACGCGAGCACGACGAGCACGTAGACCGGCAACGACAGAAGCTCGAGGCCGAGGAACAGCGTCAAGAAGCTGACCGACGCCGGCATCAGGCACGCGCCGTAAAGGGACCCCAGCAGCAGCTCGTAGTAACGCGCCTCCCGAAACTCGCCCCGCGACAGCAGCAGCACCGGGACGGCGAGCCCGAGCAGCACGAACTTCGCCAGCGAGATCGCGGGGCCGACCGTGTAGTGCCCGGGGAACGGCATCCCCGCGAAGCCGCTCGCGTGCAACCACAACGCGGCGCCCGCGGCAGCGACCGTCGCCGCCAGCGCCACGGCAAAGGCTCCGCGTGGATCTGGGCTCGCGATCTCGAGCACGAGCAGTGCGACGATGCCGAGGAGCAGCAGGTGCTCAGGCAACATTGCGGTGAGTGCAAGGCCGAGATTCATCGCGAAGTCTCCGCGGACGCGCCAAGCAGTACGGCCTGGTACTGCCGGGCTGCGAGCTCGGTCTTCCGCAGCC
>Ga0335080_10001728_pt1 | contig 21654 bp, 10 predicted proteins | sample Lox_Sample_34_FD_206720 | JGI IMG/M metagenome (GOLD analysis project Ga0335080, IMG submission 206720) | Soil microbial communities from Loxahatchee National Wildlife Refuge, Florida, United States - Lox_Sample_3.4 | ecosystem: Environmental > Terrestrial > Soil > Wetlands | place: USA...
AAGACCGTCGCGCAGCCGATTGAGGAGCAGCTTGTCGGGCTGGACGGCATGCTGTATTACCTGACGAGCTGCGGCAACGACGGCTCGATGAACATCTCGGTGACGTTCAAGCTGGGGACCAACCCGGACATCGCCACCGTGCAGACGCAGAACCGAGTAAGCGTCGCCATGCCGAGGCTGCCCTCGGAAGTGCAGCGGCAGGGCGTGACGGTGAAGAAGGTTTCCGCCGCGTTCCTGCTGGCGATCAGCCTGGTATCGGATGGGCGCTACAACAATCTGTTCCTCACCAATTACGCGCAGATCAACCTGGTGAATCAGCTTGGGAACATCGAGGGGATTGGTGAATCTCGGCTGGGATCGAATCAGGTTTATTCGATGCGCGCGTGGGTGAACCCGGACAAGATGGCGAAGCTGGGAATCACGGCGACGGACGTGAGCAACGCGATTCAGGCCCAGAACCGGCAGAATCCGGCGGGCGCGTTCGGGCAGCCGCCGAGTCCGCCGGGGACGGATTTTCAGTATTCAGTGAACGCGCCGGGCAGGCTGGTGGAGCCGCGGCAGTTCGACGACATCGTGCTGCGGGCGCAGCCGGACGCCTCGCTGCTGAAGCTCGGCGACATCGGGCACGTGCAACTGGGCGCGCAAACATACCAGGGATTCAATCGCGTGAACGGGGAGCCGGCGGCGAATGTCATTGTGTACCTTTCGCCGGGGGCGAACGCGGTGCAGACGGCGGCGCGAGTGCGGAAATACCTGGATCAGCTCAAGCTGGGCTTTCCGGCGGGCATGGATTACGTGATCTCGTACGACTCGACCATGTTCGTCAATGCGGCCATTCAGGACGTGATGCTGACGCTGTTCGAGGCGATCGGACTGGTGATCCTGGTGGTGTTTCTGTTCCTGCAGAACTGGCGGGCGACGCTGATTCCTCTGCTGACGGTGCCGGTGGCGGTGGTGGGCACGCTGGCGCTCTTTCCCCTGCTGGGATTTTCCATCAACATCACCAGCATGTTCGGGCTGGTGCTGGCCATCGGCATCGTTGTGGATGACGCGATTGTGGTGGTGGAGGCGGTGCAGCGGCACATCGACGAAGGCCTGTCGCCGCGCGACGCGACGATTCAGGCGATGAAGGAAGTGCAGGCGCCGGTGACGGCGATCGCGTTCATTCTGGCGGCGGTGTTCATCCCGGTGGCGTTTCTGGGCGGCATCAGCGGACAGATCTACCGGCAGTTCGCGCTGACCATTGCGGCGTCAGTGCTGCTGTCCGCGTTCAACGCTTTGTCGCTGAGCCCGGCGTTGAGCGCGATGATTCTGCGGCCGAAAAAGGAAGCTCGGGGGCCGCTGGCGCAGTTCTTTGCGTTGTTTAATCGGGCGTTCGCGTGGGCGACAGGACGATATCTGGGCGGGGTGTCGCGGCTGATTCGCGTACCGGCGATGGCGCTGCTGGGGCTGTTGTGTTTCTGGGGTGCGGCGGCGCTGCTGTTCCACAAGCTGCCGGTGGGCTTCCTGCCGAACGAGGACCAGGGATCGATCTACGTAGCGATCCGCCTGCCGGACGGTTCATCAGTGGCACGCACGGACGCGGCCACACGGAAGATCGAGAAGATTGCGAAGAGCATTCCGGGCATCACTACAACGCTGACGCTCGGCGGGCTGGACCTGACCACGCGCACGAACAATTCCAACGTGGCGACGGTGATTGCGCGCATGGCGCCGTGGGATGAGCGGCGCTCGGACAATTTGAAGATGGAAGCGATCATAGCGCGGGCGCAGCGGGAGTTCGGGAAAGTGCCGGAGGCGTTCACCTTTGTGTTCGGTCCGCCGGCGATTCTGGGGCTGAGCTCGACGGGTGGTTTCCAGTACGTGCTGGAGGACAAACTGGGCGGGAGCGTGCAATCGCTGGCGGCAACGGCGGATCTGCTGACGCAGGCCGCGCGGAGGAGGCCTGAGCTGGGCACGGTGATCAGCACATTCCGGCCGAACGTCCCGCAGTACAAAGTGGACCTGGATCTGGCCAAGGTGCAGACGCTGGGTGTGCCAGTGGGGGATGCGTACAACGCGCTGCAGACGTTTCTGGGCGGGCTGTACGTGAACGATTTCAACGCATTCGGGCGGACGTGGCAGGTACTGGTGCAGGCCGAGCCGGACTTTCGCACAGGGCCAACGGACGTCAATCGCTTCTACGTTCGCAGCGTTGCGGGCGACATGGTGCCGCTGGGAACGCTGGCGACGGTGCGGCCGACCACGGGCCCGGACGTGATTTATCGATACAACCGGTTCCGCGCGATCCAGTTGCTGGGGACGCCGGGACAGGGATACAGCAGCGGCGATGCGGCGAGCGCGATGGAGCATTTGTCGGATCAGGTGCTGCCGGCGGGCTACGCGTACGAGTGGACGGGCACGACGTATCAGGAGAAAGAAGCGCAGGGGCACGAGGGTGTGATCTTCGGTTTCGCGGCGGTGCTGGTGTTCCTGTGTCTGGCGGCGCTGTACGAGAGCTGGTCAATTCCGCTGGCGGTTCTGCTGGCGGTTCCGCTGGGCTTGTTCGGCGCGCTGTTCGCGGTGTGGATGCGGCACTATCCGTACGATATTTACACGCAGATCGGCATTGTGACGCTGATTGGGCTGGCGGCGAAGAATGCGATTCTGATTGTGGAGTTCGCACGCATGCGGCGCGAAGAAGGGCACAGCATTTTCGAGTCGGCGATGGAAGCGGCGCGACTGCGGTTGCGGCCGATTCTGATGACCTCGTTCGCGTTCATCCTCGGCGTGGTGCCGCTGGCGCTGGCGATCGGCGCTGGCGCGGCCTCGCGGCGGTCGCTGGGAACGGCGGTGTTTGGAGGAATGAACGCGGCGACGCTGCTGGCGATCTTCATTGTGCCTGTCTTGTATTTCGTGATTCAACGCGCCGTGGAGCGGGGCCGGTCATGAGGAGGACAGCGGCGGTTGTGGTGCCGGTGCTATTGCTGGCGGGCTGCGCTGTCGGACCCAACTACAAGCGGCCGGCCGTCGCCGTACCGAATCAGTATCGCGGCGCGGTCACCGATCCGGCGTCGCTGGCCGACAGGAAATGGTCGGAGCTGTTCCAGGACGACGTGCTGCGGCAGCTCGTCGGGGACGCGCTGGAGCATGACTTCGATCTGGGGATCGCATCGCAGCGGGTGCTGGAGGCGCGGGCGCGGTATCGCATCACTCGCGCCGACGAATTGCCAAACCTGACGGCACAAGGTTTCTTCACCGCGGTGAGGGCCTCGGGGGCGAGCACGCTCAACCCGAGTCAGCCGAGTTCGCAGGGCACTTTCTCACAGGCGGGTCTCGGGCTTTCCTGGGAGCTGGATTTCTGGGGGCGCCTGCGGAGGCTATCCGAATCGGCGCGCGCGGAGTATCTTGCGACCGAGGAAGGGCGGCGCGGCGTAGTGGTGTCGCTGATCGGCGACGTGATGGACAGCTACTTCCTGCTGCGGGAGCGCGACGCGGAACTGGAGATCGCGAAACGGACTCGCGACGTGGCGCAGGACAACCTGAAGCTGGTGCAACTGCGGCATTCGCGGGGCGCGGCGACGGGGCTCGACGTGCATCAGGCGGAACAACTACTGTACACGGCGACCGCGCAGATGGCGAGCGCGCAACGCGACATCACGCAGACGGAGAACGCGCTGAGTCTGCTGCTGGGACGGGCTCCGGGAGAGATCGCGCGCGGGAGATCGCTGGCCGAGCTGGAACCGCCCGCGCAGGTGCCGGCGGGACTGCCGTCGTCACTGCTGGAACGGCGGCCGGACATTCGCCAGACCGAACAGACGCTGATCGCCGCGAACGCGCGCATCGGCGCGGCAAAAGCGTTGTACTTTCCGCAGATCACGCTGACAGGTTTCCTTGGCGGGCAGAGCATGGCGTTATCGCGGCTGTTCGACGGGGCGGAGCGGCAGCAGTCGATCACGCCAGCGGCGGTGTTGCCATTGTTCAACGCGGGGCAGATTCGCGCGGGCGTGAAGTTCTCCGAAGCGCAGAAGCGCGAGATGTTGATCGCCTATCAGAAATCCATCTATGCGGGGCTGCGCGAGGTTTCCGACGCGCTGGTGGGCTACAGCGGCACGCGCGAACAACGGGCGCAACAGGCCCTGCTGGTGAAGGCGCTGGAAGAGAGCACGCGGCTTTCGACGTTGCGCTACAAGGGCGGACTGGACAGCTATCTGCAGGTGCTGGACGCGGAGCGCAATCTATTCCAAGGGCAGCTTGTGCTGGAACAGTTGCGGCTGGCGGAGATGCGGTCGTTTGTCGATCTGTATCGGGCGCTCGGGGGCGGCTGGCAGTAGGGCGTGGCTTTTGACATCGCAAAATGAGATGTCAAAGTTCGCTGCGTCACCGCAGCGAGCTTTCCACTTCGTTCAGCCAGTCGGGCTTTTTGAGCACTTCGCGCGGGCGGCTGCCGTCGGGCGGGCCGATGATGCCATCGCGCTGCATGACATCCAGGATGCGCGCGGCACGGCCATAGCCGAGACGGAGGCGCCGCTGCAGAATCGAGGTGGAGGCTTTGCCCATCTCGAGCACCACGCGCACAGCGTCCTGATACAGCGGGTCCTCGGGGCCGTCGAGCTCGGCGTCTTCGGAGTCGTCCATTCCGTCGGGCGAGGGCGGCGTGAGCAGGAAAGTCTGGTCGTAATCGGGCTCGGCCTGTGCCTTCCAGAAGTCGACGACGCGCGTGATTTCCGACTCGGCGACGAACGCGCCATGCACGCGAACGAGGCGCGAAGAGCCGGGGGGAAGGAAGAGCATGTCGCCCTTGCCGAGCAGGTGCTCGGCGCCCATGACGTCGAGCACGGTGCGCGAATCGACGCGCGTGGCCACGCGGAAGCTGATGCGCGAGGGGAAGTTCGCCTTGATCAGCCCGGTGATGACGTCCACACTGGGACGCTGAGTGGCGAGCACAAGGTGCATGCCGACCGCGCGGGCCATCTGCGCCAGGCGGGTCACGGCCTCTTCCACGTTGCCGCGCTCCACCATCATCAGGTCGGCGAGCTCGTCGATGATGATCAGGACGTACGGGAGCGGGCGGAGCTCCTCTTCCGCCGCCAGGGATTCGTCGTCCTCAAAGAGGTTGCGTGGCTCGGCCTGGAGCTGGCGCACCTTTCTGTTGAACTGATCGATGTTGCGGACGCCCTGTGAGGCGAGCAGCTTGAGGCGGCGCTCCATCTCGAAGACCGCGTTGCGCAGCGCGTTGGTGGCCTTCTTCGGATCGGTTATGACGGGCGTGAGCAGGTGCGGGATGCCTTCGTACATGCCAAGTTCGACGCGCTTGGGGTCCACCATGATCATGCGGACTTCGTCGGGCGTGGATTTGAACAGGACCGACATGATGAGCGAGTTGAGCATGACGCTCTTGCCCGATCCGGTGGAGCCAGCGATGAGCAGGTGGGGCATCGACTCGAGCGACGCCACTTTGATGCGGCCGCTGATGTCCTTGCCGAGGCAGATGGTGAGACGCGAATTAGAGTTCTGGAACTCGTCGGATTCGAGGATCTGGCGGAGGCTGATCACCTCGCGCTTCGTGTTGGGGACCTCGATGCCGACAGTCGGCTTGCCGGGGATGCGCTCGATGAGGATCGATTCAGCCTGCAGGCCCAGGCAGAGGTCTTCGGAGAGCGAGGTGATGCGGCTGTACTTGATACCGGCTTCCGGTTTGTATTCGAAGGTGGTGACCACCGGCCCGGGATTGATTTGCACCACGTTGCCGAGCACGTTGAACTCGTCGAAGCGCGATTTGATGCGCGCGGCGATATCCTTCAGCTCGACGCCGTCGTAGGGATTGCGCGCGGCCGGCTCATTGAGCAGCGTGGTGGAGGGGATTTCGTAGAAGTTCGTTCCACTTTCGACAGGCCCCGGCTTGCGCGCGCGCGATGCGGGCTGAGCGACCGGCTCGGTCACCTGGGCGCGGGTCGGCTGCGGCTCGGGCGCGGAGTACTCGAGTTCGTGGATGGGGATTTCTTCGGGCTCGGCCTGCTCTTCCACGAAGGTCTCGCCGGCCTCCCATGGCGGCAGGTCGGCGGGCGCCGGCGCGGCCTCCACGGGGACTTGTGCGGCGCGCCGCTTCTCGCGTTCGGCTTCCTTCTTCGCGCGCGCTTTTTCCTTGCGCAGACGGGCGCGTTCGGCGGCCCTGGCACGGCGTCGTGCGCGCCAATTGGTCCAGGCTTCGGCGAACCGGCGCAGCACGGCGGCCGGGCCTGAGAACCACGTGTTCACGGTTGCGACGGAGAAGGTGGAGAGCAGGTAGAGCGAGAGAATGAGACACACGCCGGTGGCCAGCGCAGTACCGATCGGGTTCAGCGACGCGATCAGCCAGTCGGCCAGGAGGGTTCCGAGGACGCCGCCAGCGGCAAACGCGCCGTGCCAGGGGCGCCAGGAGGTCATGAGACAGGCCCCGGTGGAAACGCTCAGAACCAGCAGGGTGGCTCCCAGAGCGCGGATCCATGCGGCCTCAATGCGAAGCGAACGAATCCACTTCCATGCCAGTGCCCAGACGAGCAGCGGGATGCCGAAGGCGGTGAGTCCGAAGACCTGAAAGAGCAGATCGGCAATGTGCGCGCCGACGACGCCAGTGAGGTTGTGCGCGCGCACCGTGCCCGCCGCGGTGTTCCATGACGGATCCTGGGGGAAGTAGGAGACGAGACTCAGCACGAGGAAGACGCCGGCGAATGCGTACACAATTCCCGCGGCTTCATTGAGCCTGTGGTGACGCGTAGGTCCCAGAATGTTCATCCCGCGATTCGCGGGCAGCCAGAGCGAATCTATTATGACAGAAAATGCCGACGGCGGTGAGGGTGGCTGTTCCGGCCGGCAACGTACCGGTTAAACTGAAGTTACGTCCCTATATCCGAGAGGCTTCCTTGGTCCGCAAAATCCAGATCATCCTGTTATGCAGCGCCGTCCTGGTGCTGACGGCGTGCAGCGAAAAGAAGGCGCAGGGGCCGACCGGCGCACCACGCTTTCCGGTGACGATTGCCACCGCCTCGAGTGAATCGGTTCCCGTGGAAATCCGGGTGGTCGGCACCGTTGAGCCGTCGTCCACCGTGCAAATCAAATCGCAGGTGGCGGGTGAGCTGACGCAGGTCCACTTCACTGAAGGGCAGAACGCCGAGAAAGGCCAGCTGCTGTTTGAGATCGATTCGCGGCCGTATCAGGAGGCGCTGCGCCAGGCCGAGGCGAACGTGCTCCGCGATCAGGCGCAGTTGAAGCAGGCTGAGGCGACGCGGCTGAAGGACATCGCCTCACTGAAGAACAGCCAGGCCGACGCGGATCGCTACGGGGCGTTGCAGAAGGAAGGCGTGGTGTCGCGGCAGCAGGCCGACGCGGCGCGAACCAGCGCCGACGTGCTGAAGGAAACGATTCGCGCCGATGAAGCGGCGATCGAGAGCGCGAAAGCGGCGGTGAACGCCGATGTCGCCGCCGTGGCCGCCGCGAAGCTGAACCTGAGCTACTGCCGCATCACGTCGCCGGTATCGGGGCGCACCGGCAACTTGCTGGTGCATCCCGGGAACCTGGTGAAGGTGAACGACGTGGCGCTGGTGGTGATCAATCGCGTCTCGCCTGTTTTCGTCAGCTTCAACGCGCCTGAGAATCAGCTCACGCAGGTGCGCCAGCGCTTTGGTTCCGGCGCCAGGCTCGACGTGGATGTGACGCCGCAGGATGCCACCGGAGGAGCACCGTCGCGCGGCGCGCTCACGGTGGTGGACAACACCGTGGATACCAGCACCGGAACCATCAAGCTGAAGGCGACCCTTCCCAACGACGACAGGCGGCTGTGGCCCGGCCAGTTCGTCAACGTGGTGCTGACGCTGAACACGCAGAAGGACGCGACAGTGATTCCGTCGGAAGCGGTGCAGGCAGGACAACAGGGAACCTACGTCTACGTAGTGAAGCCGGACCAGACCGTGGAGGCCAGGATGGTGAAGGTCGGGCAGAACCTGGAGCGCAAGGTGGTAATCGACCAGGGACTCGCGGCCGGCGAGCGCGTGGTCACCGACGGCCAGTTGCTGCTCAGACCCGGCGCGATGGTCTTCGAGGTACCGGCGCAGCAGCAGCAAAAGACGGGAGCGTAGTGTATGCACCCATCGAAGATCTTCATCGAACGGCCCATCATGACCACGCTGGTCATGCTGGCCATCCTGGTGTTCGGGCTCATCGCATTTCGCGGTTTGCCGGTCGCGGCATTGCCCACTGTCGATTACCCCACCATTCAGGTGAATGCGTTCCTGCCGGGCGCGAGTCCGGAGACGATGGCTTCGGCGGTGGCCACGCCGCTGGAGCGTCAGTTCTCCACCATCGCCGGCGTGAAGCAGATGAGTTCGTCGAACACACAGGGCAACACGACCGTCACCGTGCAATTCACGCTTGATCGCAATATCGATGCGGCCGCGCAGGACATCCAGTCGGCCATTTCGAAGGCATCGGGATTGTTGCCGACGAACATGCCAGCGCCGCCTTCGTTCTCGAAAGCGAACCCCGCGGAGCAGCCGATCTACTACCTGGTGCTCAATTCGGACACGCTGCCGATGTACACGGTGGACGAATATGCGGAGACCACCATCGCGCAGCGGCTCTCAATGGTGAGCGGTGTCTCGCAGGTGCGGGTGTTTGGCGCGTCGGCCTATGCGGTGCGGGTGCAACTGGACCCGGACGCAATGGCTTCGCGCAACGTTGGGATCGACGAAGTGCAGCGGGCCATTCAGCAGAGCAACGTGAATCTGCCGACGGGCAAGCTGTGGGGTCCGCGGCAGGCTTTCACCGTGCAATCGAGCGGACAACTGACTACGGCGGGCGAGTATCGCCCGCTGATTGTCGCCTACCGGAACGGCGTGCCGATCCGCCTGCAGGAACTTGGTCGCGTGATTGACAGCGTCAATAACGACAAAGTGGCGAGCTGGTACCAGGATAAACGAAGCGTCATCATGGGTGTCCAGCGGCAGCCCGGCACCAACACGGTGGAAGTGGCGAATGCCATCAGCAACCTGCTCCCCGAGTTGCAGCGCGAGATCCCGTCGGCGGTGAATCTGATAGTGGCCAACGACTCCTCACAGCCGATTCGACGGTCCATCAACGACGTCGAGTTCACGCTGCTGCTGACGGTTTGCCTGGTGGTGATGGTGATCTTCCTGTTCCTGCGGAACATCTCTGCCACGCTGATTCCCGGCGTTGCCGTGCCGCTGTCGATCATCGGCACCTTCGCGATGATGTACTTCCTCGGCTACAGCCTGAACAACTTGTCGCTGATGGCGCTGACGTTGTCGGTCGGCTTTGTGGTGGACGACGCGATCGTGATGCTGGAGAATATCGTGCGCTATATGGAAATGGGTCATCCGCGCATGGAGGCCGCGTTCCTGGCGTCGAAGGAGATTGGCTTCACCATCATCTCCATGACTATCTCGCTGGTGTCGGTGTTCATTCCGGTGCTGTTCATGGGCGGCATTGTCGGCCGGCTGCTGCACGAATTTTCGGTGACAATTGCGGTGGCGATTCTGATTTCAGGCATCGTCTCGCTGAGCCTTACCCCGATGCTGGGCAGCCGTTTCCTGCGGATGAGCGGCCAGGCGCACCACGGGGCCATCTACCGCGTGCTGGAGAATGGCTTCAATGGGCTGGCCCACGCGTATGACAAATCTCTGCGGTTCGCGCTTCGCCATCAGTTCGCCACGCTGCTGCTGGCATTTGCGATGCTCGGTGGAACCCTGTATCTGTTCTTCACCATGCCCACGGGCTTCATCCCGAGCCAGGACAGCGGGTTCATGTTCGGCGTTACGCGCGCCGGCGAGGATATCTCGTTCGACGCAATGGCGCAGAAGACGCGCGCGATCGCAAATATCGCGAGTCAGGATCCGGCCGTGTCCGATATCGGCGCCTTCGTGATCGGCGGGAATCAGGGCTTTTTCTTTGTTGGCCTGAAACCGCGCAACGAACGGACGATCACCGTGGATCAGTTCATCGAGAAGATGCGTCCGCGTCTGTTCATGGTGCCGGGCATCATGGCGTTCATGCAGAACCCGCCGCCCATCACGGTGAGCGGACAGTACTCCACCAGCGTGTACAACCTGACGCTGCAGAGCGCCAGCCTGCAGGAGATGTACAAATGGACGCCGCGGCTGGTGGCGCAGATGAACCGGCTGCCGGGTTTCACCGACGTCAGCAGCGACATGCAGATCAACGCGCCGCAGGTAATGGTGAACATCGACCGCGACCGCGCGCTGACGCTTGGCGTGACGCCGGAACAGATTGAGGACGCATTGTACACGGCGTACGGGAGCCGGCAAACATCCACCATCTACATGCCGTCGAACGAATACGACGTGATCACGGAAGTGGAACCGAAATATCAGCTCGATCCGAGCGCGCTCTCGAAGCTGTATATTCGCTCGTCGAGCGGACCGCTGGTGCCGCTGGATGCCGTGGTCCGCATGACGCGCACAACCGGCCCGCTGAGCATCAACCATTTCGGGCAGTTGCCGGCGGTCAATGTATCGTTCAACCTGCGGCCCGGCTACTCGCTGGGCCAGGCGGCCGACAAGGTCAACCAGGTCATCAGCGATATGCGCATGCCGCCAACGGTGAGCGCAAAGTTCCAGGGGACGGTGAAGGAGTTCCAGGAATCGTTCCAGGGAATGTCGATTCTGTTGATCATCGCCATCGCCGTGATCTACATCGTGCTGGGTATTCTGTATGAGAGCTTCATTCACCCCATCACGATTCTCTCGGGTCTGCCCGCGGCGGTCTTCGGCGCGCTGCTCACACTGAAGCTGTTCCACAAGGAACTCGACCTCTACGCGTTTGTCGGCATCGTGATGCTGTTCGGCGTGGTGAAGAAGAACGCGATCATGATGATCGACTTCGCGCTGGAAGCGCAGCGTCTGGAGAACAAGAACGCGCGCGACGCCATCTATCAGGGCTGCATGCTTCGTTTCCGGCCCATCATGATGACCACGGTGGCGGCGTTGTTCGGCACCATGCCCATCGCTCTGGGATATGGCGAAGGCGCCGATGCGCGGCAGCCGCTGGGTCTGGCGGTGGTGGGCGGACTGGTTCTCTCGCAGTTCCTGACGCTGTACATCACGCCAGTCATCTATCTCTACCTCGAGCGCCTGCAGAACCTCCTGCGCGGCAGCCGTCCGGTGCAGACGCCAAGCCCCGAGGCTGTTCAAGCGTAGCGCGCGCTGGCGGTGGCGGATTCTCTCGTTCTCCGGTACCATCAACGGAGACGGAGGAACCTCATGCGACGTGCTTACCTCGTTCTTTGCATTGCCGCGCTGGCTGCGTTGGGCGGTTGTGCCAGAGCGCGCATCACAACGGAAATCAAGGCCAAAGGCGCCTGGACGCGAACTATTTCCTTCACCGGCCAGGAAAAGAAGGAAGGGCAGATGGGGCCGTCCCTCGACGACGTCTTCGTGATACCCACGGGCGCCGCGTGGAAGGCGCAGCAGACGAAGTCCGACAAGGACATGACGAAAGTGCTGGAGCGGACGCTGCGCGTGGGCGATTCCGTGGATGGCGACGTTTCCATCAAAGGCGACGGCAACAATCTGCAACTGGTGAACAAGGTCACGGTGCGGCGGCTGGCGCCGAAGCGCTTCGAGTATACGGAGACGCTCATGTGGAAGGCGCCCAAAGGATCGGGAGGCATTGGCGAGCTCAAGCCGGAGCAACTGGCTGAGATCAAGGCCGCGTTGCCGCCGGGACTGGGTACCGACGAAAACGTGCGCGCGCTGGCGGACAAGGCGACTGGCATGATGGTGCCGTTGATCTTCGGGCCCGGCGATCCGCTACTTGCGGTCGGCCTGATGCATCCCGATCTGGCGGAACGCCGCGCCAGCCAGCGCATTGGCACGCTCATGATGAGCGCGCTGGAACAGCAGTTCGGCGACAAGATGACCGTGGAGCAGCGCAAGAGCGCGGTCCGCAGGCTCATCGAGGGTTCATTCGCTTCCGCGCGTCCATCGCAGCCCGATCCTTCCGCGGGACCGCCAGACAAGAGCTCCAGCAGCGGGCTGACGCCGTTGATGTTCATTGTGAAGACGCCGGGCAAGGTGGTCTCTTCCAACGGTGAACTGGATGAGCTCACCGGCGAGGTCTACTGGGCGCTGTTCCCGGAAGCCGCTTCGCTGAGGGACGTGACGCTCACGGCGGTCTGCGAACTGCCCTGAGCTTCACATTTTCACATCGATTCGACACCAAACTGAAACGCCGGCGGCCCGGCACCTGTCCGGCGACATGAATGCCGGATTTCTATCAAACATCACTTATCGTGAATGTTTCATCGAATTTTGACGCTCGCGACATCGCCTTTTAAGCGTTTGCACCGCATGCTCGGGTATGCGGAAAACAGTGGGCCAGGTCGCTGGCCTTCCTATTGTTTTTGAAAACAGGTCCCGGTTGCCGGAATTCAAGACGGTCGTTTCACTCCACGGTCACACGCTCTATTCGCGCGAGAACCTGGGTTTCATCAACGTCCTGGCTCGCAAGGTGGGTCTGATTCGCATGGCCCTGAACCGCGGGGCGGACCGGTATCGCCAGGTGCACGGCACTGAGCTCGACGTTACCCGAGCCTGGTGGACTCCTCCGCTCGCGCCCTACGGCGCCTGGCGTCTGGAAGCTGACCGCATCGTGCGCCAGTTCGGCGCGCGCCCGCTTGTTTCGCTCAGCGATCATGACGACATCGAGGCGGGTGTGACTCTGCGCGTTCTCGAGGAATGCGCGGACGTTCCCGTCTCGGTCGAATGGACCGTGCCTTTCGGCGGCACGTTCTTCCACATGGGCGTCCACAATCTCCCGCTGGACGATGCACGCACGATCATGGCGGAACTTGCCGCGTTCACCGCGCAGCCGGACGAAACCCGGTTGAGCGAGTTGTTCGCCGCCCTCGACGCCCACCGGGAAACGCTCATCGTCTTCAACCACCCCTGTTGGGATGAATGCGAGGTTGGCCGGGCGCATCACAACGCCGCAGCGCACCGCTTCGTGGCGCAGTACCACCGTTTTCTGCACGCCTTCGAAGTGAACGGGCTACGTCCCTGGGCCGAGAATCGCATGGCTATCGACTTCGCAGTGGAGTGCGGCAAGCCGATTATTTCCGGCGGCGACCGCCACGCGCTGGAAGCGAACACGGTCCTTAACCTCACCAACGCCGTCACGTTCGCCGAGTTTGTCGATGAGATCCGAGGCGGCCGCAGTCAGGTGCTGGTCACCACGCAATACACCGAGCCGTTCACGTTGCGCATTCTGCACAACATCGAACAGATTCTCGCCGAGCACGAAGCGCACGGCATGGGCTGGCGTCACTGGAGCGACCGCGTTTTCTACAGGTGCGACGACGGGGTTGTCCGATCGCTCACCGAACTATGGGGCAATCACGGACCGATGGCGGTGAGGGCCTTCGTCCGCGGGGTCCAGATTCTGCATGCACCGCCGCTGCGGGGCGCGTTTCGCACGATGTTGGGAGGTCGCCGCGGAGTGGCTCTGTGAAGCCTGCCGTTGCCTTCTTCACCGACAGTTTTCACGAAGCCAACGGCGTCGCGCTCACCAGCCGCCAGTTCGACGAGTTCGCGCACTCTCGCAATCTGCCCTTCTTCTCGGCGCACGCGGGCCCGGCTACGCGCCACGTCAAGGACGGCAACTACGAACAGTTTGAAGTTGCCAACAGCCGCGCCACGCTGCGCCTCGAGCACGATCTCTTCTTCGATCTGCGCTTCCTGCGGCATCGCCGGGCAGTGGTTCGCGCGCTGCGTGAGTTCCGGCCCGATCTGGTTCACGTCACAGGGCCCGGTCATCTCGGCCTGCTGGGCGCTTTCGCCGCGCACGACCTGGGAGTGCCGCTGGTGGCTTCCTGGCACACCAATGTTCACGAGTTCGGCGCGCGCCGTCTGGCCAGGATGCTGCCGCGCTGGCCGGCGTGGATGCGACGCCGTGTGCCCCCGCTTGCCGAGCGCAAGTCGCTCGACATCGTCGTGTGGTTCTACCGCAAAGCGCGCATGCTGTTCGCGCCGAATCCCGAGCTGGTGCGGATGCTGGAGACGCGCACGGGCCGTCCGGCGCACCTGATGCTGCGCGGCGTGGATACAAACCTGTTTTCGCCGTCGCGCCGCACGCGCGAAGACGATGAACTCATCATCGGCTCCGTGGGCCGCCTTTCCGCCGAGAAGAACGTGCGGCTGCTGGCCGATCTCGAACGAGCCCTCATGGAGGAAGGCATTGAGAATTACCGCTTTCTGGTGGTGGGTGAAGGCGCGGAACGAGCGTGGCTGCGGGAAAACCTGCGGCGCGCCGATCTGCCGGGACTCCTGCGCGGCGTGCCGCTCGCTGAGGCCTACGCCGAGATGGATGTTTTCGTCTTTCCGTCCGAGACGGACACTTACGGCAACGTAGCCACCGAAGCGCTGGCTTCCGGAGTGCCCGCCATCGTGAGCGCGCACGGCGGTCCGAAGTTCCTGGTGCGCGACGGCATCGACGGATTTGTCGCGTCCGATGTTGCCGGTTTCGCGCGCGCTGTGATGACCGTGTATCGCGACCGCGAGCGGCTGGCGAGGATGAAGGTGGCGGCGCGCGAAGCAGCGGAGCGCAAGTCATGGCCGTCGGTATTCGAAACCATCTACGACCACTACGACCGTGCTTTCGCCACCGGCGTGTTGCCGCAGGCCGTTCGTGCGGCGCCGGCTTCGGGTTCACCGCGCTCGCTGCTCGCCTGACCAGGATCAGTGGAAATTACCTGGCATCCGCCAGAACGTCGAATCCAGACCCAGCTCGCGGAAGATCGCCTCGCCTTGTTGCGGTGTCTTGCGACGCCAGTCCGGTGAGGCATAGTCGCCGAACCACAGCCCGGCGAGCTTGATCCCGGTCTCGATGTCGAGAACCGCGCCGCGTGGCCGCCCGTGCCGCACACACCACGCGTCGATTTCGGCCGCTGATGTGAAGAACAGAATGTTGCCGCACGGACAGTACGGGTTGTCCCACCATCGCGCCGGCCCTTCCGGGAAATGCATCAGCAGATCCCGCTGTGACGGCGCCCCACCCTCGACAGTGAACCGCAGCGCCAGTCCTTCGGCGCCCGCCGACGTCGAAATCGTCACGCCGGCGCCCACCGCAGCCGCAATGCCCAGCGAGCACCACGCGCAGTTGGCCCACCATCCGCCGCCTTCGGATCTCACCCAGAACGCAGTCGGCATCAGCGCGAACGGATGCAGACTCCACACCTGCGTCGAACCAGGTACGAGGATCAGCCCATGCATTGCCTCGAGCCGGCGCAGCGCCGCCTCAACCTCCGCCCGCGACGAACCGGCTAACGCCGCCAGCGCATCCAGCGCTGGCGCATGACCCGTCTCGATGATATGGCGCGTGAGCAGGTAGTGCAATCGCTCCGGTGTAAAGTCGTTCATTCGTCCATCCCCTCAGCTCAGGTCTGTCCCCAGATCATGCGCAGATGATCGCGGTCGGCCGCATTCCGGTCGTCGCGATACACCGTGCCGCGCCCGTTCCAGGGCAGCGCATGCGCCGCCGGCCAGTTCGTCACCATGATGTTGGTGATGGGATCGTCGCCAGGCTTTACATCCTTCACCCAGACCCTGCCGTACGCCTCGCGAAATGAGGCGAGCACATTATTCGCGAACGCCGAATCCATGTCGCGATCCATCACCACGTTCACCGCCACGCGATCCGAGATTGCGCCCGCATCTCGGAAGAACTCCACGGTCACCAGCTCGTCGGGAATGCCGCGCCCGAAATACGCGTCGATGAAGGTGAATCCGTAGCGTTGTCCGTCGCGCTTCAGTTTGCGCACGGCATAACGGGCCGAGAGCGGCAGGAAGCGGACGTTGGCGGGCAGGGGCTGGCGCAGGAACTGCCGCTCGGCGATCCCCTTCACCGCCGGGTCAACGTCCACGGCGTCGATCCGCTCCACTCCGGGAAATGCCGCTGCATCGCGCGGAAAGGTGAAACCCGCGGAACCGATCACCAGTACGTCGCGCGCGCCGCTTTCGGCCAGCGCGTTTTCCGCGGCGCGCACATAAGAGAACGATGTTTCGCCTGTATCCGCGTACACGCCCGACGACCGGCTGCCGCTCATGATCAGCGTGCGCGCCGGACGTCCACTCTCCGTCGTCTCATTCACGATGTGGATGGACTGGTAAGCGCTGTCGAACGCGAATCCCTGCTGGCCGCGCGCCACGGCGGCGTGTGACACCACAACCGCCACCAGCGCCGCGCCGCCGAGGCCCAGCGCACGCAGCGCGCGGGGATGTCCGACGGCCATTATGCATGCGGCGCACGCCAGCAGTCCGCAGATCACGAACGTCGAATGAGCGACGCCGAGCCAGGGGAAGAGCCACACCGGCGTGACAATTCCGCCCAGCACCGAACCCACGGTGGAGAAAAAGAGTATCTGGCCCGACGCCTTGCCCGCCTTGCCCTCCACATTGGTCAGCTCGGCCAGCATGGGCACGGTTTGCGATGCCAGGTAGATCGGCGGCAGGAACAACAACGAAGCCGCCACGCCAATCGAGAGCGGCAGGCTCATGCCGATGTCGAGCGCTTCTTCAATCGCCCGCGCTTCCAGCGGAAAGGCAATCGCGCCATAGACAGCCGCCGCGATCAGCAGATTCCGCGTCAGCGCGAATCGCGTCCGCGACTTGTCCCAGCGCGCTGAGAGCGCTCCGCCGCGCCAGTATCCCGCGCTTAACGCCAGCAGCACCACGCCGAGCATCACGCCGGTCAGGGTAATGCTTGAACCTACCACCGGAATCGCCAGGCGAATGGCAATTACTTCTACCGCAAGCGTAGAGAAACCCTCAATCAACGCCACCGTCCACGGCAGCGGAAAGATGCCAGACGACTCAGATGTCTGCACACTCACATTGTCCGGCATTACAATGGACCCTTCATGCCTAAGAAGAACTTCGCGCTCCTCACCGCATTCGCGCTGGGCGCGGGTCTCGCCTCCGCCGAGACTCCGTCCGAAGCGCTGCGCAAACTCTGCGACGATTACACAGAATTCAATTACCGTGCCGATCCGGCGCGGGCCACGGCCGTTGGCCGGAATGAATACAACGACCGCTGGATAGATCTCTCCGCTGCTGCGATCAGGTCGCGCGCCGAGGCCATCGCCGGGTTTGCGAAGCGCCTGCAGGCCATCCCGGGCGCCGGGCTCACCGGTGAAGATGCAATCACCGCGCGCGTGCTCGATCGCGATTTCTCAAGGGCCATCGAGCGTGAGCGCCTCGGCGATCGCCTGCTCGCCGTCGGGCAGTTGTACGGCCTGCATAACTCGGTGCAGCAGGCCTTCGACCACATGCCCGCGCGCACCGAGAAGGATTACCGGAACATCATTGCGCGCATCAATGCCATTCCCGCGCTCATAGATCAGGAGATCATGCTGCTGCAGGCGGCCGCGGCAGAGGGTCTCACTCAGCCGAAGGTGGTGATCGACCGCGTTGTCCAGCAGCTCGACCTGCAGATCGCAGCCGACGACGCGCACGCCGCGCCGCTGGCCGCCCTCCGCCACTTTCCGGATTCGATTCCCGCCGGCTCGCGCCAGGGCCTTACTGTGGAGGCCACTGACGCCTACGACCACGCTTTCCGCCCCGCGTGGAAGACGTACCGCGACTTCATCGCCGGCCCCTACGCAGCCAAAGCGCGGCCGGGCATTGGCATCAGCAGCGTGCCGCACGGCGATGAGATTTACCGCTTCCAGATCCAATCGCTTACCACCACGAACATGACGCCGGAGGAGATCCACAAACTCGGTGAACAGGAACTCAGCCGCATTGAAGGCGAGATGCTGGCCATCGCGCGCCAGACCGGCTTTCAGGGAACGCTGGCTGAGTTCGAGACAAAGCTGAAGGCCGATTCCGCGCAGCACTTCCGCAATCAGGAAGACATGCTGGTGGACGCGCGCAACACGGTGATGATTGTCGAGCCCGAACTTCCGCGCTTGTTCGACCATATTCCGTGGCTGTTGTTCGGGGTCCGCCCGATCCCGCCCGACAACGAAGCCAGCATGGCCACGCACGCCGAGCCTCCGCCGCTCGACCACAGCCGCCCCGGCTGGTTCGACATCAACACCTGGAAACCGGCCGAGCAGACGCGCTACGACAAGGAATCGCTCGCGCTGCACGAAGCCATCCCCGGCCATTTGCTGCAGGGCGCGTATGCGCAGGCGGCCGATCTGCCGCAGTATCGCAAGACCACGTGGTATCCGGCGTACGGTGAAGGCTGGGCGCTCTATGCCGAGTCGCTCGGCGGCGAGCTCGGGCTCTATCGCGACCCGTACAGCCGCTTCGGCCAGCTCGCCTCAGAGCGTTTTCGCGCCGTGCGCCTCATCGTCGATACCGGCGTGCACGCCATGAGCTGGACGCACGAGCAGGCGGTCGCGTTCTTCCAGCAACACGCGCCCGAGGAATCGGTTGCCGAAATCGACCGCTACATCTCCTGGCCCGCGCAGGCGCTCGCCTACAAGATTGGCCAGCTCAGGATCCTGCAGCTTCGCAAGCTCGCGCAGGACAGCCTCGGCGCGAAGTTCGACATCCGCGAGTTCCACTACGAGGTGCTGCGCCACGGCGCGCTGCCGCTGGATGTACTGGAGGAACAGATCCGCCAGTACATCGCGGCAAAGAAGTAACGAAGCGCCGCCCTACGGCGCAGGAGCCGCCGTCACAGTCAGCGTCACGGGCGCGCTGGGCACATCGCCCACGGTGATCACCAGCGGCTGCGGTCCGAGTGGGGCATTCAGCGGGATTTTGAAGTTAATCTGGGTAGTGCCTACCGCCCAGCTCGGCACGCCCACGAATTCGAGATCCGCGGGTACGCCACCGACTGTTGCCTTCACCGGCAGCGCGGGAGCCGGCAGCCAGTCGACAGGCAGATAGTCGGGAGGCGCGGCTCCGCTCGGCTCGGTGGGCGTCAGCAACCCCGCGCCGGTGATGTAGGATTCGAGAGCCTGCCCCTGCTGGCCGGTCGAAACCGGCACCAGTGCGGTGTTCAGGTCGGCGTAGATTCCTGGGCCAACCATGGTCACTGGAAACTCGAACGACGTCACCTTGCCGTTGTTGTTGATGCCCAGCACCGCGGTCCCCAGCGTCGTCTCGTAAGGGATCTGAATGTTGAGCTGGGTGGGCGAAACGTAGTAGAGCGGCGCACTCACGCCGTTTACCGTCACCGACACGCCCTGCATTCTTAGACGGAACGGAATCAGCTTGTTCTCCTCGATCTGCGGCGCCAGATTCGTGCCGAAAACCGCCATCGCCATCCCCGGCACGTACACCTGCGCGTAGGACGCCGCATTGGATGCGTGATCGACAACGACGTCAGGCGACGCACCCACCACGTATGTAACCGGCACTGTGATCACTGGCGGGGCGCCGCCATCCGGCAGAATGGTCACGAATGCGCGATACACGCCGCGTGACAAGCCAGCAGCGGCCTGCAGTTGCAGTTGCGCCGGACCGGCGCCGCTTGCAGGCGATACCGTGAGCCACGACGTGGTCCGATTCGCCGGCAGCACGCTCGCGGTCCACGTTGGCGCGCCGCCAGTGAAGCTCAGATCCACCGTGGCGCTTGCGGCCTGAGTTGGGTCCGGCGCCGACAATTTCACACTCGTCGGGTTCACCGCTGCCGGGGTCTGGGTGACCGGTGGTGCGTCGAAGGTAATTCGAAGCGACGGATCGATAATGGTGCCGATACCTGTGAAGCCGAGCAGTGTCAGGACTTCCGTCCCACGAATGCCGCCGCGGCAGATTGTCGCGTGCAGCATCCCGAACGGCGCAAGTTGCGTTGTCCCGAACAACTGCTGGAGTTGATCGCTGTAATCGTTCTTCGTCGAGTACAGGCCGATGATCTCCACCTCAAAACCGCCCTGCTCCTGCAACGTGAGATCGTACTTCCACTGGCAGGAAGCGTCCTGCGTCGTGTCCTGGTGGACCGTTCCCGGATTGGCCACGATCGCCACCGTCGGAGCCAGGTTCGCGGTCGCCGCCCCAACGAACGGAACCGTGAGGTCCTGCGTCCACGAGACGCTGTTCGCGTCGATTCCTTCGAAGTGGAACACCCGGTCCACCGGCGGCATAAGCCCGTGCCCGGCCAGGTCCGCTGAAATGGTTCCGTTTGGCTTGATCTCCGTGTCGCTCCAGTAGCTCAGATCCTGCCTCACGCCGTCCACTGTGAACTTCGTCAGCGTAGCGCCAACACCGGATTTCTCGGTGAGCGACACCGTATACGGCCACGCCGATCCGTACGGTGAGCTCTGCTCCGGAACGGGGAAGGGAAACACCGCCGGGGCCACGATGGTGCCGGTTGCCGGCAGCGTGAGCTTTGTCGTCGTCGAGCCCGTGGACCCGCTAAACAAAACGTCGCCGCCATAGTACGCGTTCACCGCGCCGTCTCCCGATGCCAGCAGCGCGCCGGGCACGGACACAGTCGCCGCGGCCGTCGAGCCGGAGGCCGTCAGGTCCGCGCTGCCCAGCGGATTTCCGTCAGTGAGGAACGTCACCGAACCCGTGGGCGCAGTGGTCCCGCTCGCGGGAGCCACCGTCGCGGTCAGTTGCACGGTGTCCGCCAGAGCGTAGTTCGACGGCGTTGCCGTCAGCGTGGTTGTGGTGGCCGCGCCGGCCTTCCAGACGGCGGCCAGCTCCCACGCGTCCACCGAACCAAGCCCGGTGGTGAGGTCGTACCCGGGTGTGGCGCTGTAGCCGATCCGCCCATTCACGCAGTCCGGACTGCTCTGCGCGCAGGGAATCGTATTGTCTCCGCTGACTACGTCATGGAACGCCTCGGGATGCGCCTGCGCCAGCCGGTACAGCATCGGGTTGATATTGCCCTGTCCCGCGGGCCCTGGCGGAGTCTGCGCCGCCACATATTGATTCAGCAGCGCCACCATACCGGCAAACACCGGACTCGCCACCGAGGTGCCGCCAAAAACGTAGAGCGAGCCGCTGGTGTAAACCAGGTAGCCGTCGTGATCGGGCGAAGACGAGAAGGACACGTCGGGAACGTTACGCGCGTTGTTGTCGGGTACGCCCGGTCCCGTTTGCCAGAACGGCTTCTCAAACAGGACGCTCACCCCGCCGCCGGTCGCCGCCAGATCGTTGCGCTCCTCCGAGTCATTCCATACTTTTTCGGGAATCCACGAGAGCGCCGAACCGCTGCTCGCCGAATTCGCAGTGTCCCAGTAGGTGCCGCTGCCCTCGTCGAACTCGGTGCCGCCGACGGCTGTTACTTCCGGCACGCTCGCCGGGAACGAGACCGACAGCCCCTTGGTCGCCTCCGGTGTGGAGGAGAGGTAGTCGCAGGTGGCGGCGCCCCAGTCGCCCGACGCAGCCATCCACGTGATCCCCTGTGCGTTGGCCTGTTGCACGAGGATGCGGTAGGTGGGCGAGTCCCACGGCTCGCAGCCGCCATAGCTCATGGTCATCACCGGCGCCAGGTTCTGATCCACGGCGTACATCGCCGCCAGATCCACGTATTGCGCGTACACGTACACAATCGTCGCCTCGCGCGCCATCGCTCCCGACCATTCAATGTCCAGGTCGGCCTCGGGCAGATCGCCGGTGGTGCCGGGATCGTCCCCGTACAGAACTACCTGCGGGTCGCTCGCCGGCAGCTTGAATCGCGTACGGAATAGCTGGATGTCGGTTG